>Ga0256406_1000006_pt1 | contig 356537 bp, 291 predicted proteins | sample RumenRJG_03DNA_FD_185986 | JGI IMG/M metagenome (GOLD analysis project Ga0256406, IMG submission 185986) | Bovine rumen microbial communities from Lethbridge, Alberta, Canada - RJG_03 | ecosystem: Host-associated > Mammals > Digestive system > Stomach > Rumen | place: Canada: Alberta... | reverse complement strand
GGCTTTTGTAAGAAATCTTCAGGGTTGCATTTCTGTTTGATTGTCAGATATAAGATTGAAATGGTTCGTGCAGGACCGGAGTCCTGTGTGCGTCCGTGAGACGCAACTCTCATAAGATACTGCGCTTTGAGGCTTTTGTCAAGAACTTTTTAAATCTTTTTCAAATCAATGTTAAGATTCAAATTGTTGTTTGATCATCTGCTTCTTAGCTGCTGCCCTCAAGTGATTGGCTCCCTTGCGGCAACAGTCGATATGATACCCCCAATATTCGATTCTGTCAACAACATTTTTAAAGAAATATTTGTAACAATATGTGTAGCATTTTCAAAAGGTATTTGTAACAGGTTAATTCACGCAGCTTTATGCTCTCCAGGACGCCGCAGCTGGTGATAACACCTGCTCAGATTTCACCTGAGTAAGGTATAACTGTGAAAATTGCTGGTATACTTTCAATTTTCATGATATTATTAGGTTAACATATGTAAAGTTTCTCGGCTGTTGCTCTCTTGCAGGGCTGCGGCAACAGGTTCTTGTTATGGATAAGAGAATACAGAAAACAAAAGATAATTTTCGCGCAACACTGAGTCAGTTGATTCAGGAAAAGCCCTTCGAAAAGATCAATGTAAAGGAGATCTGTGAGAGAGCGCACACCAGCCGTGTGACCTTTTACACCTATTATGGAGATAAATACGATCTTCTCTCCGATCTCTTTGACTCCATCAAAGAGCAGGTAAAAGAGAATTTCAAGACCCTGCAGGAGAAGACTAATCCGTCCAACAGCTTTGTCACGAGTCTGCAGAATATCCTCACTGCTGTCATGACCTCAGAATCTGCGTCCTTCAGCACGACATATCTGGTCAACAACATGGATATGACGTATTTCTATTTTCGTTTTCTGATGGACTGTGTAGGGCAGTTCGAAATCGAGTATCCGCAGGAATCCCGCACCTCATATCCGCTGCAGAAAATCAATGCCTTCATTGTCCTGGGACTGTGGGGTTTTCTTCATGTAGATGACGGAAAAACGACGGAGAAAGAATCGATGGACGATGTCATGCATCTCATCGAAGATATTGCATCGAGCAACATCTTCCAGCATGATAAATGAAATGTCTTCATGCAGTCAGCTGCCGGCTCCGTAGGAATGATGCAGCTCCATAAGCGTACATAAGGCATGCCGCCGCACGATCTGTCTCCCTCTCCTGTCATACAGCTGCATATTCCATCAGAATATTCTGAAGAGATGCCAGTGAACTCTTGTGTGAGCGAACGACATTGGTTTCCTCTGTCACATTGGAGAGCGCGCTCTTCACCATCTTGTGGGAAACTGTATGTGTAAAAACGATCATCAGGTCAGGTGAGCCGATGCGGCAGGCGAGTCCCCCCTTATATTTGCAGAAGACCTTGGCCTTACATCCGTGCTTTTTACACGTATCAATATACTGTCTCTCCATGCACTCGTTTCCGCCTATAATGACAACACTCATATTTATTCCTCGCTGAGGCGAAATCCGCGCAGGCGGTTTCGCCGAATGCGGCAGCCGGTGCGTCAGCACCGATGCTGCTGTTTGAAAATGACGCATCGGCGTCATTTTCAAACTCTTTTCTCCCTGACAACAGAATGTCTGTCCGACATGGAAATGATCCTGCCGCGGACAGATTGGTCAACTGATGGATCAAGCGCTTGTGAAAATAATGTCGGCATAGTTAGTATATGCTAACCATTAGATTCCTGCAACCTTTTCTCTGCAGCTGCTTCGGTCTTTGTGATATAAAATTGAACGCAACGGTTCAGCACCCCATTCCGAGAACCTTTGGTCCTCGGAATGCAGGCGTTCAGAGGCGCTCCGCGCCTTGCCCGCCCCTCGAAAAGTCGAAAAATCCGTCTGGTGAGCAGGCTCCCCATTCGGATTTTCCGATTTTTCGAGGGGTGCTAAAACTAAAATTGAAGTTATAATTTTCTGATTGACAAATCATTCTCCTTCCGGTATAGTAAAGAAGCTGTCAGCGAACGGCAGAGAATACATATGGCGAGGTAGCTCAGCTGGCTAGAGCACGCGGTTCATACCCGCGGTGTCGAGGGTTCAAGTCCCCCCCTCGCTACTAAAGAGAAAAGCGATTCGAAGAGAATTCTTCGAATCGCTTTTTTGTGCGCAAATTATTTATTTCCTGCTCAAACCATTTATTTCGTGCCTGGCTTTACGATGGAATTGTCCTCCGCGCGAATTATTCTTTATCTGAGATCCATCCCCGCCGTCTCTCCAATCACAATGACCGCCGGTGTTTTCGCATCTTTGGCACAGTCGCCAAGTGTTCCGAGCGTACAGCTGCGCCGCTCCTCTTCCGGCGAGAATCCACAGGACAAAATGGCACAGGGCGTTTCTGCATCCTTCCCACTCCGCATCAGCTGCTCCGCAATATGCCCTGCCTCTTTGACACCCATCAGAAAAACAAGTGTGCCGTCAAGCTGTGCGAGAGCCCTGTAGTTTTCACCTGCATTTTCTTCTGCTCCAACGTTCAAGGCACCATCATCAGTATTCTCATTTGCGCTGCTGCCGGAAGAAACTCTCTCTCCATTCTCTGCTGTGTCTTTGGCAGGAAGAACACCTGCTGTGTGCAGCTCTGCAGGCACCGCCCCCGTATGTCCCGTGACCACAGTAAAACTGCGCGCGGTGCCGCGAAGGGTGACCGGTATCCCAAGATGTTCAGGCACAGCAACGGCCGAGGTGACGCCAGGGATCACTTCAACATGAATGCCGGCTGAATGCAGTGCCATCACTTCCTCTGCGCCGCGGCCGAATACGTATGGATCTCCGCCCTTCAGGCGCACAACATTCTTTCCCTCCCCCGCCAGGCGAATCATCAGATCGTTGATCTCCTGCTGCGGTGTGCTCTTTTTCCCGGCTCTTTTCCCCACATAAAAGGTTTCACACTGCGGGGAAATATTCCGCAGACATCCGGGGTCCGCAAGATCATCATAAAGGACTTCATCCGCGTGTGAGAGCGCCGCAGCCCCCGCCAGCGTAAGCAAGCCTCTGCCGCACCCTGCGCCGACAATCGTCACACTCCCTCTTTCAGCATCTGCAATCTTCCTGCCATCTGCCTGCAGATCCGATCCGTCGGAGGCATTTCCTTCCGTCTCCGCCCCTCTCTCTGCTGCAGTGTCTGAAGAATCTTCTCCTTCAGCACACACTTCCAGCAGCACCTGCTCAAACTCATCTCTGTGCAGTCCCCTGTCCGCCTCCATGCAGGCACTGAATAAAAGAGCAAACGCCCTGTGCCTCTTCCCGGCATTTTCCGCGCCGGAAAGGCGTCTTAGGACTTCGCCGCGCACGCTTCCAAGATATTCGATGATGGGACCCATCTCGTCCGGAATTTCTTTTTCGATCTTCTTTCTGCACCAGATCGCAGCCGCCGGGGATGCCCCGCCGCTGGATATTCCGATGGACAGTTCTCCCTTGCGCACGAGGGAGGGGAAAATAAACGAGCACAATTCTTTCTCATCCACTGCGTTGCAGAGAATACGCGCTTTTTGGCATATTTCGGAGATCTGCGCATTCAGGGCATGATCATCCGTCGCCGCGATGACAAGGACAGGCAGGCCTTCACCTGACGTGATATCTTCCTTTCGGAATTCTCTGTGAAGGAGCCTGACCTGTCCGCACGCGGCATTCCCGTCTTTGAAGCTATTCTGATCAGAATTTCTGCCAAGTGACTGAAGCAGAGGTACGAACTGCGGCGCAATGACCGTAACCTGCGGCCCGTACGGCAGAAGCCGCTCCACCTTTTCCGCAGCAACATGCCCCCCTCCGATCACCAGTACCTGCTCATCCTTCAGATCAATAAAAGCCGGAAAATATGGCATCTCGTCTTCCTCCATGGATTCTCCCCTCAGTACCAGGTCTCGTCCGGACGTCTATACGTTTCAGGCTTTCCCTGTGTGCTTCCGGAAGAAGTAATTTTCACAGGATCAAGTGCAGCTTCTCCAGTCCCTCTCAATTGCCCGGCATATTCCCTCTGCGCTGTACGGCTGCGCGGTCAGTACGTCCTCTCCCGTTTCCTTTCGCCACTGCGCTGCGCTCACTTCGCCGATGCAGACCGGGCGGCACCCCGCCGGAACCTGATAATGGCGAAAAAAGACGCGGACGCCCCCTGCACTGGCAAAAGTAATATATGTACAGCCTTCCGGAACCCTGCGGCCCTCCGGAGCGTACTCTTCCGTGCGGTATATCGGAAGATCTGTGTACGGCACGCCGGCCCTCTCCAACTCCTTTGTGAGGTCCGGCGACCCGTCGGCCGCGCGGAGAATGAGAACCTTTGATGGCGCACTGCCAACACCTTTGCAGGACTCGCCGGCTTTGTTTCTTTTCTCTGCGCCCTTACCGCCTCTGATGCGCTCCGCCAGTTCCCTTCCAAGGGCGAGGGAGGTATACTCCTCCGGCACCAGATCTGTCCGGACGCCGTATGCAGCAAGCGTTCCGGCAGTGCCCTGTCCGATACAGGCAATATGCAGCTCCGGCGGGATACACTGGCCCAGTCCCGTCTTCTCCCGCATCCGGAAGAAGGTGCGGACACCGTTGGAGCTGGTAAAAACAAGCCAGCTGTAATCGCCTGGAAGATCCGGAATGTCAATATTTTCAGGACAGATTTCAATGGTTGGGAACAGGTGAACCTGTGCGCCTTCAGCGGCCAGCTTTTTCCCCAGCTTCCCGGCAAACGGCCATCTGCCCGTCACGATGATTTCAGTGCCCGAAAGCGGTTCCTTCGACTGTCTCATAGTAATATCTCCATCCGTCCGCCGTGCTGATCCTGCCGATCCGTACGCCAAATGTCCGCTCGAGAATTCCCGATGAAAAAGCCTTCTCAGGCTCCATAGGTTCCGTCACCGTCTGATCCGACACGACAGCAATGCGGTCCGCGTACTGCAGCGCCATGAGCAGATCGTGCATCACCATGATGACACACCTTCCCTCTGCAGCGAGTTTTTTGGACATCTCCATCAGCCTCATCTGATGGTGAATGTCAAGATAGGTGGCAGGCTCGTCCATGAGAACATTGCCGGCATTCTGGGCAAGGAGCATCGCCAGATACACTCTCTGCCTCTCCCCGCCGGAGAGATCTGAGAGCCTGCGGTCCCGCAGCGTATAGACACCCATCTCCTGCATGCAGCGCTCCGCCTCTTCTTCGTCCTCTTTTCTGTACCTGCGGGGCCAGGACAGATACGGAAAACGCCCATGCAGAACAAGGCGGTACGCAGAAATCTCCGGCACATTCCGGCTCTGGGGAAGGTAGGAAATTCTCCTTGCGCGTATGGACGGCTCCATGCTGAAAATATTCTCTTCCCCTCTTAGCACTGCAGGCGCCGCTGCAGTCTCATCTGCAGGTTCATCCGCAAAGACTTTTTTCCCCGAAGATACCGCAGCTGCGTAATCGCAGGCGCATTCACTTACAAAGGCTTCTCCCCGCACAGGCGCCGCAATCCCTGCAAGTGTCCGCAGAAGGGTGCTCTTCCCGCTCCCGTTCTCCCCGACAACGGCAGTAAGACACCCGTCAGCAAAAGAGATGTCGGGACAGTGTATGCTGAATGCGTCCTGATAGCCCGCATACAGATTATGCGTTCTGATCATTTTCTTCTCCCCTCTGCTACATTGTGAGCCTTCCCCTCCATGCTGCGTTTCTCCCGGCACGCCGGGAGCCCCCATATGGGTTCTCTCCCGGATATGGGTATATACGTCTCATTGCCTGTGACGCCGCAGAATAAGGGCGATAAAGAACGGGCCGCCGATTAACGACAGGATAATGCCGACAGGCAGCTCATACGGCCTTGCCGCAAGCCTTCCGATCAGGTCGCAGATATTGAGAAAGAAGGCTCCGCCCAATATGCACCCCGGCAGGAGCCTTCCGGATTCTGCGCCGAGAAGTCTCCGGCAGATATGCGGGACGATAAGGCCCACAAAGCTGATCATGCCGCACATGCTGACAGCTCCTCCCGCAAGCGCTGCCGACAGGATCAGAAAGAGAATTCGCATGCCCGCAGTGCGCATGCCAAGACCTGCCGCCGTATCCTCTCCGAGCGTCAGAACATCCAGTTCGTTGGTCAGCAGCAGAAGAACAATGAGCGCAGCTGCTATGATGCAGGCGGACGGCACGATTTTTGTCATCGTAAGGCCGTCAAGACCGCCGATGCGAAAATCCGAATACCCGCCCAGGGCATCCGGCACAAGCGTGGTGATGGTATCAATGATGCCATTCAGAACATAAGATACAGCAATGCCTGCGAGAACAATCGTGATCCTGGAAGCGCCTGTCTTCTGTGCGATGGCAACCACCAGAAGTGCCGCGCCAAGAGCGCCTGCAAATGCCGCAAAAGGAAGAACCGGAGCGGCAGCTGCTGCCGGAAGGAAGGCCAGGCAGAGGACAACCAGAAGCCCCGCTCCTGCATGAATGCCAATGATGCCGGGAGCCGCAAGGGGATTTGCGAGAACCCCCTGCAGCACAGCGCCGGATACCGCAACAGCAGCGCCTGCGATCCAGGCGCCCAGTGTTCTCGGGAGCCGGATCAGTGTAATGATTCTTGCGGTCTTGTCTGCATCCGCGATGCCTGTCCCATTAAACCAGTTCACGGAGGTCAGTATTTTCAGAACTCTGAGAGGTGAGGCACTTGCCTGCGACGCACTCCCAAGACAAAGAGAAAGGAGTCCTGTCACCAGAAGAAGGCAAAAAGTGACAGCGAAAAATCGGGAAGTTTTCACTGCTGTCCGTCCCCATAAAGAATATTCTCAAGCTTCTCATACGCCTCTCCCCATCTGGCGTTGGGCTTCAGATTGTAGAGGCTCTCATCCATGATGTAATAACGATTATTCTTCACCGCAGAGAGAGAACTCCATGTGGGCTGAGACGTCAATGCCTTGCTGAGTGCCTCATCCGTCTCCTTCTTCTTGTCTTCAGTTGATGCCTGCTCCACCGCAAAAATAAAGTCCGGATCCTGCGCGATGATGCTCTCTAAAGAGAGGTTGTCGAGCAGGGAAGTATCACTGTCTGCGATGTTCACAGCGCCCAGGTCCTTCAGCATCTCGCCAAGGACATTCCCGCTGCTGCCTTTTACCTTCACGCCGATGGAAGAGGCACGCACATACAGACACGTCGGCGCCATCGCTCCGCCGTCAAGCGCGCTCTTTGCCTTCTCTCTGGCATCCTCCACCTGCTGCTGCACCTTCGTCCCGTACTGCTCGTATGCTGCACTGTCTCCGGTGATCTGTGTGCAAATCTTCAGCATGTGCAGATAGTCCTCGAAGCTGCTGACATCGAAGTACGCAGTGGGAATCCCTGCCTTCTCAAACGTTTCCTGGAGATCGATATCTTCCTGCGTGTTGCTGCTCGCGATGATGAAATCTGGATCTGCGCTCAGGATTTTCTCCGCGTCAGGGCTCTTTACGCCGCCGATGTTCACCACCGAATCAGGAAGACCTAAGTCGAATGCCGTCCAGGTATCATCAGCTGCGGCAACAATCGAATCTTTTCCGCCGGCGAGACACCAGACATCGACAAAGCTGCCGATCAGCACGGCGACCTTCTTCGGATGATCAACAGTCACTGTCCTGTCAAGGTCATCTGTGAAGGTGACAGCGCCGTCTGCCGCCAAAGCCTGTGTTCCCGCTTCTTCGGCAGACGTATCTCCGCTGGCAGCTGTCAGAGATTCGCCCTCTGCAGCAGCATCTTCTGTATCCGATGCAGCGGCATTATTTTCGCTCGTACCAATAGATGCCGAAGCACTGCTCTGCACCGATCCCGCAGATGCTGCTGCAGAAGATGATCCTGCTGCTCCTCCCGAAGTGCCGCAGCCGCTGAGAGTGACCAGAACGGCCAGCAATACTGCTGCCGCGGCCGATCCTCTTCCTGCCATCCCGCTTCTTCTCATACTGACCCCCGTATCTTTATTATGACCATGCTGCTGTTCACAGGCCGCTTTACACTATATCCTTATTCTCCAACCTTCTTCACGATCAGGTCGTAGGTCCCATCCTGGTTGTCAATCAGCTTCAGAATCTTATGTCCCTCATCCTTGATGGAGCGCGGTACATTCTGTACCGGTTCACCGTCCTTCATATGAACAGCGAGAATCTGCCCCTCGTCCATCTCTTCAAGTGCCGCCTTTGCCTTTACGAATGTCACAGGGCAAACTACATCCGTGATATCCACTGTCTCATCTACAGTATATTCTGCCATATTCTTTCTCCTGATGAAATACCCGCCGATCAAAGAAAACAGCCGCACCAGGTCACACAGGGCAGATGCGCCGTCCTCATTTGTGCCGTTGGTGCAGCAGATCCATTACCCCCGCTCCGCGACAGGTTTATGCGTGAAATCTCCGGCATAGGGCCTGCCTTCATAAGCATCTCTCACCACCTGGTCAAACCGGTCTTCTCCCACACGCTCAATGCAGAACTGGAGTCTGTCGCCGGCGTGTGCATTGTCGTCAAAGAACTGCACGACGGCATCAGCGATGCGAAAGAGTGCTTCCTCATTCTCCACGAAAGGAACAATCTCACGTCCTCGGTGAATATGGTTGCCGAACAATCCGCCGAAGCTGAGCATGTATCCCGGATGTTCCTCAAAGGCATCGCCGGGACATGCCTTGGCGCAGCGCCCGCAGTATGTGCACTTGTGCTGGTCCACAATGACCTTACCGTCCCTGATCTCAATGGCGCCATCCCGGCAGGTCTTCGCACACAAACCGCATCCAATGCAGTTTGCTTCTATCCACTGCACCCTCTCGCCGCCCTTGATGCCGAGGTCGTTCTCCTCCGTCTTCAGGCAGTTGTTGCGGCATCCTGTAATGCCGAACTTGAACTTGCCGGGAAGCTCCCTTGCAAAATAGCGTGCGTCAATCTTCTTTGCCAGTGCATAAGTATCAATGCATCCGCTGGGGCATGTTGCGGCCCCCTGACAGGCCGTTGTCGTTCTGACTCTCGGGCCGCAGACGGATGGCCTTACGCCTCCCTTGGCCAGATCCTCTTTAATCTGATCAATGTCTGCCGCATCCATCCACGGAATTTCCAGCGACTGCCGCGAGGTGAGGTGAACGTATCCATGGCCGTACCGGTCTGCGACATCTGCGATCGTCTTCAGCTGTTCCGGCGTAAGGTGCCCGCCGACGACATGAATGCGCAGTGCGAATTTGTTCTTCTGCTTCTGCCGCATCCAGCCGCCCTTTTTGAGCGCGGCGTAATCGATTTTCAGTTCTGCCATACAAACTGCTCCTTTCCACTAAGACTTCATCTGATAAGATCTCAGTCTCCCGCTTCTTCCGGATTACTAAGAAACGCTCTCAGACAAATGGGATAATCTCAGGCACCCCATTCGGACCGGGCCCTGTTCACGTGCGATCTGCCTGTCTCTGCACAATTTGCAGATCTTCCCGCTTTGAAATACCATCCTGCGTGTGAAACGAATGAATGACCGGATGTTCCTGATCCTCAAGAGAGAGGATCAGATAGCTCGCATTGCTGTCAAAGGCGAGGCGGATGTCCTCTTCGGACTGGCGCGAAGGTGTCTCCGGATGAGAATGCCAGTTGCCGAGAGGTTTGATGCCGTTTGCCCGCATATCCTGCACCGCCTTCAGTTGATCGTGCGGATCGAGCGTGAAATGTGTATTGATGTGATCTTTGTTTTCCAGGATATATATTTTTCTGATCTCCCGCACGCCGTCTGCGCGGTCGACTCCCGCGATGAGCCCGCATGCCTCCTCATTCCAGACCTTTCTGGAATGAGCCAGTATTGCTTCATAGTCATCCTGATACAAAATCACTGTTCTGGCCATTTGTCCCGCCTCTCTGCAGCCCGTCCCCTCTTCTTTATACCTGTTCTTTCGTGATGTCGGAGGGCTTCCACCCGCACGATGCCTGCTCATAGTCGATCAGCTTCGTGATTGTGGGATGGTCCGAGCATACGGCACATCCCTCACCTCTTGGAGGGAGCTTGATTTTGTGAAAATCCATCTTCAGCGCATCATAAGTCAGGAGATACCCGGTCAGGAGTTCCCCGACACCCGTCAGGTACTTGATGGCTTCCATTGCCTGAAGAGAGCCGATCACACCGCCCATTGCGCCGATCACGCCCGCCTGTTTGCAGGTAGGCACCGCATCCTTCGGCGGCGGATTTTTGAAGACGCACCGATAGCATGGACTCTCCCCTGGAATGACTGTCATCAGCTGTCCTTTGAACCGGATGATGCCGGCGTGGCTGAAGGGAATTTTTGCCATGACGCACGCGTCATTGATCAGAAATTTGGTCGGAAAATTATCCGTTCCATCCAGCACAAAGTCATAGTCCTTTATGATGTCCAGAATATTCGTGGAATTGATGTAATCCTGATAGGTGATCACTTTGACGTCCGGATTGATGGCGTTCATCGTCTCCTTCGCCGAGATCACCTTTGGTTTGCCGATGTCCGCCGTCGTATGGATAACCTGTCTCTGCAGGTTGGACAGATCTACGACATGCTGCGCGCGAAAAATCCCCAGAATGCATTTCTGCACTCCGGGGACTCTCTTCACAGATCGGTATTCTTTTTATATCCGGACTGATTCCCTGTGCCGCGTCCTTGGCTGCGCCGTAAGAAGAATACCTGTATCGGCTTTCTCCGATGGGATCAGTCTTTATCCTTCTTCACCACATACGCGCCCAGCTGGCCGTTCTGCACGTCCACCTGAATCGTGTCGCCCTCAGACACCTGATCTGAGAGAATCAGCTTAGCCGAGAGCGTCTCGACATGCTTCTGGATATATCTCTTCAGAGGTCTTGCGCCGTAGGACGGATCGTAAGCTGCGTCCGCGATGAACTTCTTTGCGTCGTCCGTGAGGGCAACGGTGATCTCGCGGTCTGCAAGTCTCTTGTTCAGATCCTTCACAATGAGATCGATGATCTTCGAGATGTTGTCCTTTGTGAGAGGATGGAACATGATGATCTCATCAAGTCTGTTCAGGAACTCAGGACGGAAGTGTGCGTGCAGAAGATTCTCCACGTTCTTCCTCGTCTGCTCGGAGATCTCGCCGGTATGCGCCAGCTTGCCTTCCTCGACTTCCTTCTCCTGGCGCTCAAGATCTGCAAGGATCTCCTGCGCACCGATGTTGGAGGTCAGGATGATGATCGTGTTCTTGAAATCTACCGTTCTGCCCTGCGAATCCGTGATGCGGCCGTCGTCGAGCACCTGCAGCAGAATATTGAAAACATCAGGATGTGCCTTCTCCACTTCATCAAAGAGAACAACGGAGTAAGGTTTTCTTCTGACGGCTTCCGTCAGCTGACCGCCTTCCTCATAACCTACATAGCCCGGTGCTGCACCGATCAGTCTAGATACACTGTACTTCTCCATGTACTCGGACATATCGATACGCACCATGTTCTTCTCATCGTCGAAGAGCGCCTCGGCGAGTGCCTTTGCCAGCTCAGTCTTGCCGACACCGGTGGGGCCAAGGAACAGGAACGAACCAATAGGCTTTGTCGGATCCTTGATGCCGGCCTTCGATCTCATGATGGCCTCCGCCACCTTCGTCACGGCCTCATCCTGCCCGATGACTCTCTTATGCAGCGTATCGCCAAGATGCAGGGTCTTGTTGCGCTCGGACTCCGTGAGTCTGCTCACCGGAATTCCCGTCCACTTGGAGACGATTCTTGCGATCTCATTCTCCGTCACCTGCTCATGCACCATGGACAGATCGTCGTCCTTGAGATTGTTCTCCTCATCCTGAATCTGCTGCGTGAGCTTAGGGAGCTGACCGTACTCCAGCTCGGAAGCCTTCGCAAGGTCACCCTTCTGCTTGGCCAGTTCAATCTCGGAATTGAGGGCATCCTTCTGCTGACGAAGCTTGCCCAGGCTGTCCACCTTGGCTTTTTCGTTCTGCCACTGTGCCTGCTCAGTATTAAAAGTATCCTTCAGCTCCGCCAGTTCCTTCTGCAGATCGGCGAGACGCTCCTTGGAGAGATTGTCGTCCTCCTTCTTCAGCGCCATCTCCTCGATCTCGAGCTGCTGGATCTTTCTTCTCTTCTCATCGAGCTCTGCGGGCATCGAATCGATCTCCGTCTTCACCATTGCGCAGGCCTCATCAACCAGATCAATGGCCTTATCGGGCAGGAAACGATCCGAAATATAGCGGTTCGACAAAACGGCGGCACTGACCAGCGCGTTGTCGTTTATTTTCACCTTGTGGTAGGCCTCATATCTGTCCTTCAGGCCGCGGAGAATGGAAATCGTATCCTCGACCGTGGGCTCGTCGACCATAACAGGCTGGAAACGTCTCTCGAGCGCCGCATCCTTCTCGATGTACTCGCGGTACTCGTTCAGTGTGGTTGCGCCGATGCAGTGGAGCTCGCCTCTTGCCAGCATAGGCTTCAGCATATTGCCGGCATCCATCGAGCCCTCCGTCTTGCCCGCACCGACAATTGTGTGCAGCTCATCGATAAAGAGCAGGATCTCGCCGTTTGCCTTCTTGATCTCATCAAGAACAGCCTTCAGTCTCTCCTCGAACTCGCCTCTGTACTTGGCGCCCGCAATGAGGGAGCCCATATTCAGCGAGAAGATCTTCTTATCCTTCAGAGAAGCCGGCACATCGCCCTTTGCGATTCTCTGGGCAAGCCCCTCAACGACGGCCGTCTTGCCGACGCCGGGCTCACCGATGAGAACCGGGTTGTTCTTCGTCTTTCTCGAAAGAATCATGATGACGTTTCTGATCTCGTCATCACGGCCGATGACAGGATCCATCTTCTGGGCCTTCGCCTTGGAGACGAGCTCCTCACCGTACTTCTCCAGCGAATCATAGGTATCCTCAGGATTGTCGCTCGTCACTCTCTGGTTGCCGCGCACCTCCTGCAGTGCCTTCAGGAATCCATCTCTCGTAATCCCGTACTGTCTGAAAATATCTCTGACCGTGCTGTCTGCATTCCGCAGAAGTGAAAGGAAGAGATGCTCCACGGAGATATACTCATCCCCGAGCTTCTTCGCCTCGTCCTCCGCGCCGTTGAGCACATTGTTGAGCTCCTGGCTCATGTAGATCTGAGAGCTCGAGCCGGAGACCTTCGGCAGATTGTTCAGCGCCTGCTCACACGTTTTCGTGAAAGCATTCGCATCGATTCCCATCTTCTGAATGAGCTTCGCGATCAGGCTCTCATCTATCGTCATCAGACTGTACAGAAGATGAATCTCCTGCAGCGTCTGGTTGCCGTACTGGCTCGCCAGATTCTGTGTGTTCTGTACAGCTTCCATGGATTTCTGTGTAAACTTATTAATATTCATATATTGAACCTCCCTGACAGAGTATTGTTTTCATTCTTACCTGCGCCCTGAAAATATGAGCACGCAGTTATCTTTTTCTACTGTTCTATAACTAGTATAACATGTGGTTTATTTCTGTCAACACTCCACCAGAGAAAATCTATGAAAATAATGCCGGCCGATCAGTCATTTCATATACGTGCCCGCTCTGCCCGCCGCGCTGACCGCACTTGATGGCCGGGAAAGCCTGCGCGACAAATAAAGGCCCGCTCTGCCCGCCGCGCTGACCGCTCGGCAGGCGATCCTGCAATCCTCTGAAAAAAACACAATCTTCTTATTCCGCCGCCTTCTTCACCGTCACCTGGAAGGCATTCTCATAAGCGGGGAGCGAAATACCGAGCGCCTCTCTCGCCACGTCCTGAATCGTGCTGACAGGAACGATATTGAGATGATCTCTCGTCTCTTTCGGCACATCCTCAAGATCCTGGACGTTGTCCTTCGGAATTAACACCTTCTTTACGCCCGCGCGGTCCGCAGCCATGAGCTTCTCCGGGAGGCCGCCGATCGGCATCACCTGGCCGCGCAGTGATACCTCACCTGTCATTGCCAGCTCATTGCTCACGGGAATTCCCGTCACGAGAGATGTGAGTGCGGTGAACAGTGTCACACCGGCACTGGGCCCGTCTTTCTTGACAGCGCCCTCAGGCACATGGATGTGGATGTCCTTGTCATCAAATGTGAGGTCATCCGACATGAACAGCGACTTCACAAGGCTCGCCGAAATTCTCGCCGACTCCTTCATGACATCGCCCAACTGTCCCGTCACGATGATCTGACCGCTCCCCTTCATCACGCGCGATTCGATGAAGAGAATCTCGCCGCCCGCCTGTGTCCAGGCAAGACCGGTTACGACGCCGACCTGAGGCTTTGCAAGGATCCTGTCGTGGATCAGGTGCTTGTTTCCAAGGTAATGCGGGATATCTGCCGCTGTGATCACCTTGCCTGCGGGCTTCACCGCAGCATCAGCGCTTTCAGCCGCCTGCGCCTTTGCAGGTGTGCCGGCCGGCTGCGTGCTGTTTTCAGAAGAAGCCGCCGAAGCCTGCTCCTTTGCGGCAGCGCCGGCCGGCTGCGTAGTATTTGAGGAAGTCACCGAAGCCCACTCCTTCTCACCTGCGGACGGAACAGCGTTCTCAGAGCTCTTCTGCTCCATCTCCTCCACAACCTCTGCTGCTCTGTGGCGGCACAGAATATCAAGCTGCTTCTTCAGGCCGCGCACACCCGCCTCCATCGTGTACTCATCAATGATGCGGCGCAGCGCCGGATCCTCGATGGCAAACGGAATATTGGCGATACCGGCATCCTTCCTCGCTCTCGGCAGGAGATAGCGCTTTGCAATCTGCATCTTCTCCATCGGCGTGTAGCCGGAGAGACTGATAACCTCCATGCGGTCGTAGAGAGGACCCGGAATTGTATCCACGCTGTTCGCCGTGCAGATGAAGAAAACATTGGACAGATCATAAGGGATATTCAGATAGTGATCCGTAAACGTATTGTTCTGCTCCGGATCGAGCACCTCAAGGAGTGCTGCCGCCGGATCTCCGTTGTAGTCTGTGCCGAGCTTGTCGATCTCATCGAGCACGACGACCGGATTCATGGAACCGGATCTCTTGATGCCGTCCATGATGCGGCCCGGCATTGCGCCGATATAGGTGCGCCGATGTCCTCTGATCTCCGCCTCATCCCGCACGCCGCCGAGACTGATGCGCACGTATTTGCGCCCCAGCGCCTCCGCGATGCTCTTTCCCATGCTCGTCTTGCCGGTGCCGGGTGCGCCGACGAGAAGAAGGATGGAGCCGGCCTGGTCGTGTTTTAATGCCATGACGGCAATCTGCTGGAGAATCCTCTCCTTCACCTTGTCGAGTCCGTAGTGATCGCGATTTAAGATTTCTCTCGCCTTGTGCAGATCAGGCTCAGGCGTATCGTCGAGCCTCCATTTCAGCTCCGTGACGAAGTCGAGATAGCTCTCCATGGAGCCTCTCTCCGGGTCCCCCGGCTGTGCAGAGAGATACCGATCCAGCACCTTCTCCACTTCCTCCCTGGCATCTGCGGGCATGCCGGACTCCTCAATCCGTCTGCGGTAATCCTTCTCTCTTTTTCCGCCTGCATTTTTCTGCGCATTCTGCGCCTGCTCAGCACTCCCACCGACATATCTGTCCACAAAGCCCGTCAGAAGATCTGCCTTTTTCCGCAGAGAATCCTCAGCGAGCAGTGCATACTGCTCCTTTGGTGTCAGACCTATGGAATTGCCGAAGAACACAGCGAAATTCCGGATGCCTCCGTTTTCTCCGCCCTCCGGAAAATACCTGCTGCCAGATCCCTCTGCCGAGCTGTTCTTCAGCTTCTCCAAGAGACTTTGTACCGTCTCTGTCTCCTCCTGCGGTGTCATGTCAATCAGTTCAGCAGCATCCCGGATCTGCGCGGTCTTTACATTCTCCGGAAGTGTACCATCTTTCTGCAGATTGGAGAGCTGCACGCGGTTTTCCGTATGTACATGAATCAGAGAGCCGCTCTGGGAAATGCCGTATCCCTGTACCTTTGCCTTCACGCCGCAGAGAGCGGTATTTTCGCCCTTTCCGCTCTCCTGCATCGCGCCCGCAGCGGCTTCCATCTCCTCGCCGTTTACAAGAACAACCTCATTCCCCTCCTGTTCAATTCTCTTCTTCAGATCTGCCCGCACTTCTTCAACCGATATGCCTGTGTCAGTATCCGATGCGAGAACTGTATGAAAAACAGGGATGACTATATATCTCTTCTCAACTGCCATATGTTTCCTTTCTGCTGTTTCGAGGATCATGCATCAGCAGGAACCTCCGAATAACCTTTCCGTGCCGCGTTTTTGCGGCACCCCGGGGTGAAATCTGCAAATTCAATAAGTGTGTTTGTTATATCATACATAGAACAATTGATCAATAAGCCAACTATAAACATTTTATAAAATTCGGTTGTGTACAAATCAAACAGACAGCCGGGCGAGACATACCCCCATCGATTGTCCATTGCGCTTAGATACGTGCCCCGGGCTTTCGTGCAAAAAAGCCGGCGTGCTTCCGTCTGCACGCCGGCTTTTTTAGCCATCAAGCCATATATTCCGTATTCAGTTGTCCGGGCTCTTCGCGGACTGCGCCGGAATTGTCATTCTCCTGTCCTGTGTCCGGCCCATCACAAGATGATCACTGTCCATCGCTGCCCATCGTATCCTGCGCATCCTGCGCATCTGCAGACGACTCTTCCTGCGCCGGGCCATCCACTATATCCTGTGCATCTGCTGCAGTCTCCTCCCGCGCAGTGCTGTCAACTGTCCCCTGTGCACTGTCATCCTCATCCGTCACATCCTTTGCTGTGGAATCCACGGCATGAAGAACCCGGGAGGCCTCGCGCACTTCGCTCGTAATCCGCGAAATAATCACGAGATCAGAAACGCCGTCAATAATCAGGAAGATGCCGAGGAACCTGCACATGAGACTTGCTGTATGGAAGGGATTGATCAGAATAATGACGCCTAAAATTATAGTGATCATGCCGATGACCAAAGACATCACCGCGCCGTCTCCCTGCTGCCTGTGGATCGTCATCGCCTCACTGATATTGATGATGCCGCTGATCAGGATAATGAAGCCCATGATCGTGGGAATAAGCGCTACAAGGAAAACCGGATTGATCAGAATAAAGAGGCCGAGAACACCGACGGTCACACCGATCACCATGGCCGAAATGCTGAAGAAGGACTTCTCATCCCCAACAAAATACATCACGACCGCCGCAGCACCTGCCAGAGTGAGGCATGCACCGATCACCTGAGCCGCTACGCTGAGTGTCTCTCCCGGCCGGAGAAGAAGAATAACGCCCATCGCAATAAAAGCCAGCGACGTCACCACTTTATTGCGCTTCATGACACGGATTTTCTTCTTCAGAATTGCGGCAGTATTTTCATTCTGTTCTTTTTTCTTTTTCCACATGATCTTTACCCTCCAAAAAGATCTTTCTGGCTCTGTACCATCGTCATAGTATTCTTTCTTTTGCAGACAGCAGAGTTTTATTGCATATGTGCATCCAGAATCGCGTAAATATCTTCACGCCCTGCTTTTGTAAGGCCGGAAAATGGAATCACGGTGAGGGAAACCTCACGGCCGTACTGGCTCTCTGCTGTCAGTACAGTCTGCACGTTCTTCACTGCACCCGCCAGCTGACTGCGCTTGAGCTTGTCCGCTTTTGTCGCGATGATCACAGGTGTGAAGCCGGCGTGGACGATCCAGTCGAACATAAGAATGTCATTGTCAGATGGATCGTGCCGGATATCGACGAGGAGAAATACGGCCTTGAGCGTTGGACTTCCCTGCAGATAATTCTCGATCATAGGCCCCCACTGTTCCTTCACCGCTGCCCCTGTTCTGGCAAAGCCGTATCCGGGCAGATCCACCAGATAGAACTGATCGTTGATGTTGTAATAGTTGATCGTCTGCGTCTTTCCGGGCTTACCCGACACTCTCGCATATGCCTTCCGGTTCATGAGCGCGTTGATCAGCGTAGACTTGCCGACATTGCTCTTTCCGGCAAACGCGAACTCCGGCCACGTGTGATGAGGGAGTTTGCTCGTCGCGCCGCAGACAGTCTCCAGATTAGTCGTCTTGATAACCATATATTGCTCTCCGTTTCAGAATTATTTCAAGTCAATATTACGCCCGGTTTTCAGCTTCGGCAATGCACGAAAAAAAGATCCTGTCCTCCCATAAGGGAAGGCAGGATCTCAATTGTTCGTTACGCTATCGTGCTGTTTAATTTTGATGCATACTGCAACAAGGCGCGGGCAGAGAATGCCCCGGGGGTGTACGCGAGCAATCTGATTCGCGTTACCGACAGTGAAGGTCTTCCGGGGTCAAAAGCGCGTTTTCCGGAACGCGCTTTTGACCCCGTTTGTTTGAAGCCTCCCCGCATCGGCGGGGAGGCGAGTTCGGGCCGACCCCGGAAGACCAAGATGGAGGTTAGCGAATCGATGCACAGCGGTCACAGCCGGGGCATCTCTGCCCGCACCCTGTTGCCCATGCAAACCCTCAAAAGCATCCGGTTTCACTGATTTTCCAGGGATGTCAGATCAACCGCCGTACTGGTCGTAATGCTTTCCGCCCCAGTACATCGTCTTTGCGACCTCAGCCTTCGGCCCCAGCGTCACATCCTTAAGAATGTACTCCTTGAACTTCTCAAAGCCCGTGCGGTCCACAATATACCCGATGTGCTCCTTGTGTTCCACTGCATTGGGATCAATGTACTCCTCAATGTAGGCGTAGGCATTGTGAATGATCTTCATGATGCTCTCTTCGTCGCACCACTTGATGAAGTCCTCGGCTAGCCTTGGATTCTTCTTGCCTGTGCGGCCAAGAAGCACGAGACGGAAATAATGCTCCTTGCTCCTCGTCCAAGCCCTTGTGGGGCAGTAGTGCACGCAGACACCACACCCTATGCATTTGTCCGTATCCCGCACAATTTTGCCGTTCACAACGGAGAGCGCACCGACAGAGCGCTTTTTACAGTAGTTAACGCACTGCTCGCAGGTGACGCATCTGTCCGGATTGTACTGCGGCTCCGTCATGCCGATAATGCCAAAGTCAGCGAAGCGCACCTTCGCGCAGTCATTGGAGCAGCCCGTGCACGCAATCTTGACGTGCCGGTCATTCGGGAACACCATCTGCTCGATGCGCTGTGCCATCGCCGTCGTGTCATAGTTGCCGAACGGGCAAAGACGCTTGCCGGGACAGGCCTCAATGTTCCTCGTTCCGGAGGAAGGGAATCCCTTTCCTCTCTCCGTCTGGTTGATGTGCAGCGCATCGATAACAGACTGCACCTCGGCATTGACCTTGTTTACATCCTCGAGCTTAATGCCGGGGATTTCGATTCCCTGACGGTTCGTGATATCGATCGTGCCCGTGCCGTATTTTTCCGCGATCTCCACAATCTTCTGCATGGATTTCGCATCGATCACGCCGCCCGGAATGCGGATGCGGGACGCCGTCTCGCCCCTCACCTTGGACACGCGGAAGGCATTCTTTTTCAGTTTTACAACATTGATATCCAGTTCACCCATAGCTTGAATCCTCCACTTTAGTCCATCAGGAGCTTTCCTTCCGTGTAATTGAAAACAGGACCGTCCAGGCAGATATACGTCGAATTGACGCGGCAGTGTCCGCATTTGCCAAGGCCGCAGCACATCTTTCTCTCGTAGGAGACAGTGATGTTCTCGTCCTTAAAGCCCTTCTTCTGGAGCTCAATGATCGTAAACTTCATCATCGGCGGAGGACCTACCACGACTGCCTTTGCAGACGAGGGATCCCTGAGCGGGAGATCCGCGATGAATTTCGTCACCAGACCGACGTTGCCCTCGTATCCCTCCGGTGCCCTGTCGACCGTAAGGATCAGGTTCAGTCTGTCCTTCCACCTGGCCAGATCATCGCGAAAGAGCATGTCGTCAGGGCTCCTGAAGCCGGCAATCGCATATTTGTCCTTCGCATTATCCATGGTGGAGAGCGCTTCGATCACGCCGCGCACGGGGGATACGCCTGTGCCGCCGGCGACAACAACTGTCTCGCCCTCTTTGTAGAGATCAATGTCAAAGCCGTTCCCGTAAGGCCCGCGCAGCAGAAGGCTCTGTCCCTTGTAGTGCTCGAAAACTTCATTGGTCACGCGGCCGACCCTGCGGATCGTGAGATCCACATAGTCTTTGCCGATGCCGCTCACGGAGATGGGCGCCTCGCCGAACTTGGGGACAGATACCTCAAAGAACTGTCCGGGGCGGACCTCTCCCTCAAACTTCATCCGGAATGTATATTCCTTCTGTGTATGCTTTACCACATCCAGGATCTCAGAAGGGAAAGGAATATACGGATTTGCATTCGTCACAGCTGTATTCATTCGTTCTCCTCCCCTCCCTCTGCATTCTGTGCCTGCAGCACTTTTTCGGAAGCATCATAAACTTTATTGATGATGTGAGAATAAGAGATGTATTCAGGGCACACGTCATCGCACCGGCCGCAGCCGACGCACATATTCTCGCCGAATCTCTTCTTGTGGTCGGAGATCTTGTGCAGGACCTTGAAGCGCATGCGCTCGCCCTGCGTCTTTCTGTACTGGCCGCCGCCCGCTACATTGGTAAAGCCGTCCACCATACAGGAAGCTTCCACTCTTCTGCGCTCGCCGACGCGTCCGTTATCCGTATAATACACGTCCTGCATGGTAAAGCACGTGCATGTCGGACAGACAAAATTGCAGCGCCCGCACCCGATGCAGCGCTGTGTGTACTCGTCCCAGAGCGCATCCTTCATCACTGCCTGCGGCACTTCCTCAGGCACGCGTACTCTTGTCTTCGTCTCTGTGACATAGGTGTGCTGCACATCCGCCTTCGTTCCGCCTGCACCCTCAAAAAATGTGTTGAAGGAAGCATCCGGTACCTCAAAACGGTAAACCGTATCTTCCCCTTCCTCTGCAGAATCGATCGAGAAGACATACCCATCCTTGGTCAGATTGCTCCCCATATCCACGCAGAAGCAGTTCTCGAAGGCGTGTGGACATCCGATCAGCACGAAATGCAGAAGGTCTCTCCGCCTTTTATAGAACGGATCGATCTCTTTGCCGTTTCGAAGATAAATGTCATCAAGTCTCTTCAGCGCATGCAGATCACAGCTCCTCAGGAAAACAAGCACCGGCCGTTCATCCAGATCCGCCTCTTTCGTCTGCTGCTCCGTGAAGAAGAACAACGTCTCGGACATCGGCAGAAGTGCCTCCTTGAAGGCATAATCCGATTTGTGCTCCAGTTCGATCTCTTCTGCGCTCTTTACAAAGTCATACAGAACGACGTCTGTATCCAGATGCCTTCCTGCCCCCTTCTTCAGCACCGGCGCGAATATCCGGTACTGACTCTCCAGCGATTTCACCAGTTCGCTGAAACCGCTCTGCGTAAGAACATATCCCACTTTGTTCTCTCCCTTCTGTGCGCATGCTACGCTATTACGCCTCGATTGTCCGCCGCTGGCCGACAACATCGCCGCGACGAAATGAACCAATTTGAGTGTATCGCATGCTCCGGCCGCCCGCATGTAACTTCCGCAACGCACAGCGAGTTCTCCCTTCTGCACAACTCACCACGCCTTGATTAGGTTAATTTCACAATACGCAAAAACCCGGCAGGTAAAACCTGCCGGGCTGAAATAAACTGCGAGAAATGGCTCAGTTGGCCTTCTTCAGATCTATGTTGAACTGCGAGGGCTTCTTCGCCAGACTCTCGTCGCGCACGAGAATAGGCTTCGCCGTGCCCTCCACGGCTTCCTTCGTGACGATACATTTCGTGATCGTCTCGTCAGAGGGAATCTCGTACATTGTATCCATCATTACCCTCTCCATGATGGAGCGAAGGCCTCTGGCTCCGGTCTTGCGGGCGATGGCCTGATCTGCAATGGCCTCAAGAGCGTCCTCGCGGAATTCCACGTCCACGCCGTCATACCCGATCAGCTTCTTGTACTGCTTGACCAGTGCGTTCTTCGGCTCCTTCAGGATGCGGATAAGTGCGTTCCGGTCCAGTCCGTCAAGCGTAACGACAACAGGAACACGTCCGATGAACTCCGGGATCATGCCGAACTTCACCAGATCCTGCGGCATAACCTCCTTCAGGACGCTTCCAATATCCTTGATCTCCTTATTGGAAACAGACGAATTAAATCCCATGGAACGGTAGTCTGTGCGCTCGTTGATGATTTTCTCGAGTCCGTCGAACGCACCGCCGCAGATGAAGAGAATATTCGTCGTGTTGATCTGGATGAGCTCCTGCTGAGGATGTTTTCTGCCGCCCTGCGGAGGAACGGAGGCATTCGTGCCCTCAATGATCTTGAGGAGGGCCTGCTGTACGCCTTCGCCGGAGACATCTCTTGTGATGGAGACGTTCTCGCCCTTCTTGGCGATCTTGTCGATCTCATCGATGTAGATGATGCCCAGCTGTGCTCTCTCTATATTATAGTCTGCCGCCTGAATGAGCTTGAGCAGAATATTCTCCACGTCCTCGCCGACATAGCCGGCCTCTGTGAGTGTCGTCGCATCTGCGATGGCAAACGGTACATTCAGGAGCTTCGCCAGCGTCTGTGCAAGATAAGTCTTACCGGATCCCGTGGGACCAAGGAGCAGAATGTTGCTCTTCTGCAGCTCCACATCATCCTTTGCGTACTGCGGATCTTCCTGCGCCAGAACTCTCTTGTAGTGGTTGTAAACAGATACGGAGAGGACCTTCTTCGCCTCGTCCTGCCCGATGACGTACTCATCAAGGAAAGCCTTGATGTCAGCGGGCTTCATCAGGTTGATGCCTGCCGTCGCTGAGGGTTCTCCCTTTACGCTCGCTTCATCCTGATCGGTGGCATCATTGATGATGTCGCCGCAGATCCCGACGCACTCATCACAGATGTAGACGCCGTTCGGGCCTGCGATCAGCTTGTTCACCTGGTTCTCTGTCCTGCCGCAGAACGAGCAGCGGCGGGGCGGAACCATTTTCTTGTCATTAGCCATATTGCCTTTATCTCCTGCTGCGCTGTCAGCGCGGCATCAGAATCCCTGTTACTGGTTCTTGTTCTGGTTCTTCGAGGCTTCCTCGATCTCCTTGCGCGTCGTGTAAATGTGGTCGATCAGGCCGTAATCAAGCGCTTCCTGCGCTGTCATCCAGTGGTTGCGGTCTGTGTCCCTCACCAGCTCTTCATAAGTTCTGCCGGTGTTCTGCGCAAGAATCGTGTTCATCCTCTTCTTGATGTCGTTTAAGTGCTTCGCCTCGATCTCGATCTCTGTCGCCTGTCCGCCAAGGCCTCCGGAAATGAGGGGCTGATGGATCAGAATCTCTGCGTTCGGCAATGCATATCTCTTACCCTTTGCGCCGCCTGCGAGAAGGAACGAGCCCATACTGGCTGCCTCTCCTACGCAGATCGTGGAAACATCGCACTTGATGAACTGCATGGTATCATAAATGGCCATGCCGTCGCTGATGCTGCCTCCCGGGCTGTTGATATACATCTGGATATCCTTCTCCGGATCCTCTCCCTCCAGGAAAAGAAGCTGGGCAACGACGATATCTGCCATCGTTGTATCCACCTGGTTGCTGACGATGATGATTCTCTCCTTCAGCAGTCTTGAAAAAATATCATACTGACGCTCACCGTTCCCCGTCTGTTCAATGACGTAAGGCATGGAATTGGGCATATATTCATCCTCTACTTTCTATGCGGTCCGTACCAGCTGCCGCATTGATGCATCCACAGATGTTCATCGCAGATCTCTTCCGGCATCCTGCATACAGGCGTCTCCCCGATCTGCTCTGTCTCTGTCTGCCGCTTACGATATAACTTGTGCGCAATGTAATAAGCGCATCATTTCTAATAATAAAACGAAGGCCCTGCGCATGCAAGGCCTTCGCTTTTTTTCATAGATTATTCAGATTTCGACGGATACCCGCAATCAGACATTTGTCTGCCTTATTACTCAGCATCCTTCTTCTCAGCATCAGCAGCTGCGTCTGTCTTCTCAGCGGGCTTCTCTTCCTTCTCAACTTCCTTTGCATTGTCTGCAACGAAGGTCACAGCCTTCTGCACGGCGATATCCTTCTTGAGATCCTCAGCAGCCTTACCCTCCTCGAAGATCTTCTTCACGTTGTCGACAGGCATGTTGTACTGCTTGGCCATCTTCTCGAGCTCAGCCTGGAACTCCTCATCGGAAACCGTGATGTTCTCGGCCTTTACAATTGCCTCAAGTGCAAGTCTTGTTCTGATGCGCTTCTCAGCCTGGGGCTTTACCTGCTCAAGGAACTGATCCTGTGTGATGCCGGCATACTGCAGGTACTGGGAGAACTGAAGGCCCTGCATCTGCATCTGCTGGGCAAACTCATTGGCCAGCTGCTCCTGCTGTGTCTTGAGCATCGGCTCAGGGATCTCGAGCTCTGCATCTGCGATCACTGCATCAACAGCCTCGTTCTCCTTCTCTGTGCGGAGATTTGCCTCCTTGCGCTCTCTGATGTTCTTCTCGATGTCCTTCTTCAGCTCATCGAGGGTGGAGAACTCAGAAACCTCATCAGCAAACTCATCGTTCAGCTCGGGCAGCTGCTTCTCCTGAATGGACTTTACTGTGCATGTAAAAACAGCGGCCTTTCCGGCAAGCTCCTTAGCCTGATAGTTCTCAGGGAAGGTCACATTGACGTCTAATGTCTTTCCGATCTCGGCACCGATCAGTCCCTCCTCGAATCCGGGGATGAAGCTGTGGGAGCCGATGGTAAGAGGTGCATCCTGTGCAGTGCCACCCTGGAACGGTGTGCCGTCGATCTTGCCCTCGTAATCGAGCTTGATCATATCTCCGTCCTTAACGGGTCTGTCTGTCACATCAACAATCTTGCCGTTGGCATCCTGCTGTCTCTTGAGCTCAGCCTCAACCTCATCTTCTGTGACAGTAACTTCAGGGCGCTTTCTGACTTCAACACCCTTGTACTTGCCCAGCTTGATCTCCGGCTTAACAGCGACCTCAACAGTATAAATAAACGGCTTGCCCTCCTCGATCTGGGTAACGTCGAGCTTGGATGTGTTCAGGTTGCTGGTGACTTCCTCGCCGCTCTGCTCAACAGCCTGCGGGAATGTCTCGTTGATCAGATCATTGGCAGCATCCTGATAGAAAATACCTGCGCCGTACATCTTCTCAATGAACTTCCTGGGTGCCTTTCCTCTGCGGAATCCGGGAACAGAAATCCTGTTTCTGTCTCTGCGGTAAACCTTATCGATGGCCTTGTCAAAATCTGCTGCATCCACCTCAATGGTGAGCTTGGCCATACTCTTCTCGAGCTTTTCAACATTAACGTTCATGGGTTGCATCCTCCTAGAGCTTATTATTGCTGTCTCTATGTGCGTTTCGCACCGATAAATTCAAAGTCACACAGTTATAGAGTATAGCACACAGTCATCCCTGTGTACAAGTTGCTTTGACAGCAATAATCAGATATCCTTGGGATCTGACGGGCTCATATGGCCGTCTCTGTGCATGGAGAACTTGTCCATGGGATACTGCTGCAGGTTCTCCAGAACCTTTCTGCCGTCCGCCTGCTTGAGAAGATTCTCTCTGGCTCTCTTGATCTCGACCTCTGTCCGGTGCTTTGACGGGCCGCCGACACAGCCGCCGGGGCAGACCATGCCCTCGATGAAGTCTTCCGGAAGACGTCCCGCCTTCAGAAGGGAAAGGGCTGTGCGGCACTCCTGACCGCCTGCTGCCTTCCTCAGTGTGATGCCGGAGACATCCTCTCCTCTCTCCTTCATGACTTCGAGCACAGCGCCGGCGACTCCGCCGCTGCCTGCGAACCTCTTTCCGTAAATGGAAGACTCCTGATACTCATGCGGCTCTGCCTTGACAGTGATCTCCTTCGAGCGCAGAAGCGCACGGAATTCGCCGTAAGTCATCGCATAGTCTGCATTGCCCGGTACGGATTTATCCTCGGCTTCACTCTTCTTTGCGATGCAGGGTCCGATGAAAACAGTGACGCAACCGGGATGGACAGCCTTCAGGTATCTGCTGACTGCGCACATAGGAGATACCGTTGTACTCATGTTCTCCTTGTACTGCTCCGGGAAGTGCTTCCTCAGCATATTGATGAAGGCGGGGCAGCAGGATGTGGTCATCTTGCGGCCTTCCTTTCTCGCCTCAGACCACTCGGCAGCCTCATAAGCCGCTGTCATATCCCCGCCAAGGCCTACCTCGACCATGTCTGTGAAGCCAAGCTCCTTGATGGCATCGCGGATGGAATCCATCGTGATGTCCTCACCGAACTGTCCCTCAGTCGCTGGTGCACACATTGCATAGACTTCCTTGCCGGATTTAATGGCGGCAATAACCTGTGTCAGATATGTCTTCGAGCCGATGGCACCGAACGGGCAGCTGTGGATGCAGTGGCCGCAGTTGATGCATTTCTTCTCATCAATAATGCAGTAGCCGTATTCATCATAGGTGATGGCGCCTACAGGACAGGCTCTCTTGCAGGGACGAACGAGGTGCACAATTGCGCCGTAAGGACATGCCTGTGCGCACATGCCGCACTCCTTGCACTTGCTGGCATCAATGTGTGAACGGAATTCGCCGATGGAAACTGCGCCGAATTTGCAGGAGTTGAAGCACGCTTCGCCCAGGCACTTGCGGCAGTTGTCCGTCACGGAATATGCGGCCAGAGGACACTCATCGCATGCCGGCTTGATCACTTCAACGATGTTGTTCGACTCCGGATTATAGGTTGTATTCTTTGCCTCAGCCAGGCGGATTCTCTGTCTGGTTACCTCTCTCTCCTTGTAAATGCAGCACCTGTAAAGGGACTTCGGTCCGGGAACCAGATCAAGGACGAGCTGCTCCTCGTGTTCCTGATCGAGCTGGTCATTCCATGCCAGCTTGGCCACCTTCTCCATAATCTCATGTTTGCGATGGATTAAGCCCTTGTCTCCTGTTACCATTTCTTCTCCTTCTGCCGGTTTTTTGTCTACTTCGTGCCGGCGCAAGATCTGCGGCAGCCTCTCTGCTGCAGATGTATTCAGACTGGGTCCGATCCTTGTTGTCTGCGGAAATTTCCGTCTCGTCAGATGCCCGCCCAGCATATAAATAATAGGATTTTCCCCTCATCCCGTCAAGAATTTAACAATGTTTCATCCCCTTTTTACAGCGATTTAGAAAGCTTTCATAAAAGATTCACACCGTATCCATGCATTTTCACTATAATGAAAATAAGAGACATGAAAAAATAGAAAAAACTGCACTGTTTATATCTGTCTCAGAAACCGAAACGAGTAAATCGCACAATTGACGGACGCAACTTATTTTCAGACGGATGAACGCGGTCGGATAAGCCGCATGCAATACACGAAAAGAGGGGGATATTCATGAATCAGACAGATGAGAAAAAGGTCGCTATTATGCTGGCAGATGGATGCGAGGAGATTGAGGCGCTCACCGTCGTCGATCTCCTCACAAGGGCCGGTATACCGCGCACTACAGTCACGATCAACAAGGAAAGGGAAGTCATCTCGTCGCACCACGTGCCCATCCTGGCGGATGCGCTTATTGATGATACGGATCTGTCCGGATATGACATGATCGTTCTGCCGGGCGGCATCCCGGGTGCACCGAACCTTGCAGCCAATGCCAGACTGAGGGAGGCCCTGAAGGCCTTTGCCGCACAGGGGAAGATGATCGCTGCCATCTGCGCAGCGCCCGCCATTCTGGCTGATCTGGGACTCCTTGCAGGGAAGAGCGCAACCTGCAACCCGAGCGTCGAGCACAGTCTCATCGACGGAGGAGCCATTCTCTCCGGCAGACCGGTGACCGTCGACGGCAGCATCATCACCAGTCAGGCGATGGGAACAGCCATTCCCTTCGGGCTTGCCATCGTCGAACATTACCTTGGCAGGGCTGCTGCAGAGGATCTGCGCGCGCGCATCCTTTACGACTGCGCAGGTGAACACTGAACATCTCCTGCAGCGCAAGGCCGCAGAGAAGAATACCCCGGTACGGATCTTACCTCCGGGAGCTGCACAAGGTGCGGCACAGAAAGGTAATCAATGAACATTCTGTTTTTTCTGACACCCAAAAGGGATGTAGACATGATCTATGAGGGAGACACACTCGGCGAGGCACTTGACCGCATGGCCAGCCACGAATTCACCTGTCTGCCCATTGTAAACGAAAAGACCGGCCGCTATGTCGGCACTATCTCCGAGGGGGACATCCTGCGCGATCTTACAAGGGGGAACGGGCGCATACTCGGGATCGAGAAATCCCGTCCCGTGATGTCCATCCACAGAAAGAGAGACTTCATCGCGATCAGCGCCAACTCAGACATGGAGGAGCTCTTCTCAGGCGCCGCAAACCAGAACTTCATCCCGGTAACGGATGATTCCGGGACATTCATCGGCATCATCACGAGAAAGAGCATCATCGAATTCATGACGAAATGCTGCGACACCTGCGCGAAGAACGGCAAAGAGGCCGTACCGAATACAGACGCGCGAAAAGTCCCTGTGATTGTCTGAGAAAACGGGATCGTTCCTAAGAAGCCGGAATATATCTGTGAAATCAAGAAGTGCGTCTTAAAACCAGGAGCGCGGTTCTGTGTCTGTGCACAGCTCCGCGCTCCTTAACTATCTCACATGTCTGTTTCGTTTTCCTGTATCGGACTCCTTAGGTCTTCTTCACCGGTCCGGATGATTCACCGATCAGCAGCTGCGCCGGCATGATAATGTTGCGCGGCTTCTCCTTCTTCTCAATCATATCAAAGAGCAGCCTGATCGACTCCTTTGACATCTCTTCCACAGGCTGGCGCACTGTCGTCAGCTTCGGAATGTAGTACTGCCCCTCCTCGATGCCATCGAAACCGATGACGGACACATCCCCCGGAATGGATTTTCCGCTCTCTGCGATTGCACGGCAGGCACCGATGGCCAGCACATCCGAGATGCAGAACACGGCCGTCATGTCAGGATTGGCGGCCAGAAGCGCCTTCGCGGCGATGTAGCCGTTCTTCATGGAATAGCGCTCCCCGCCTTCCGTGATCTCATAGACCAGATGATCATCAACTGTTATGCCGCGGCGCTCAAGTGCAAGCCTGTAACCCCTGTAGCGGAGCTGTCCTACACTCGGCACATGAAGACCTTCAGCGACAATGCCGATTCTTCTGTGCCCGAGGCCGATCAGATAATCGACTGCCTGGCGGCTGGCTTCCACATCGTCGACAGCAATGTTGGCGCAGGCGGCCTCCCCTTCCGGCCTCTCGTCCAGATTGCCGATTGTCGAGAACACATACGGCACGCGGATCTGGGACAGCAGCATGGGATCATGCGTGAAATCACCGCCGAGGAAAACAATTCCCTTCAGCTTTCTCTCCTTGATCAGAGAAAGAGCCACTGTCACTTCATTCTCCTCCGCCGTTACATGGCGCAGAATTGTTGCGTAACTCTTCTTCTGCACATAATCTTCCATGATCCGGATCATACTGGTGAAGAAAGGGTTCGAGATTCCCTTTACCACCAGCGCGATCGTGTTCGTCTCCGTTCTTTTCAGATATCTTGCAGAATCGTTCGGCAGAAAGCCCGTTTCATGAATCACTTCCATGATTTTGGCCTTTGTCTCCGGATTGATGTCAGGATGATTATTAAGCGCCCTGGAGACGGTTGATACGCCGACACCGCATCTCTTTGCAATATCCTTTATAGTAACCGGTGCCATATTTCCCTCATTTCTGTCTGTACAAAGCTGCCGTCAAAACCGTGATCGGGCAGGAGGCGACATTCGTCCCTCTCGATGCTGTGCGAACAAAAAGGCGGCCGCGGGGCTCTGTCAGCCCCTTGCCCGCCCCATCGCATGCCATCATTCAGATTATACCGCTAGTAAGCAAGCTCCCCAGACGAATTTTGAACTTCCCGAGGGGCGCTGAGTATTTTCAAATACTATACCCTCTTGAACGTCACTGCAAGATTCTTCATTCTTGCGGCAAGAGCGTCCGAATCCGCGCCTCTCTTCATTCTCCACACCCAGTTGCCGCCGGTTGTGGAAGGCGTATTGATTCTAGCCTCATCGCCGAGGTTCAGATAATCCTGCATAGGAATGATACAGGTATCCGCGACACTCTCGAATGCACAGCGGATGAACGACCATGCAGCCGTCTTTTCGCTTGTCACACCGACATAGTCCTCTGCGAATTTCTTGTCCTCTCCGGATTCACTGTCATACCACCCGCGCATTGTCTGGTTGTCATGTGTTCCCGTATAGACAACACAGTTGCGCGTGTATGTGTGCGGCAGATAGTTGCTCTCCTCGCGGGAGTCGAATGCGAACTGCAGCACCTTCATGCCGGGATAGCCCGTCCTTTTTACGAGCTGAACAACCGAATCGGTCATAAAGCCGAGGTCCTCGGCAATGATCTGTTTCTCCCCGAGCTTCTCGTGAACAGCCTTGAAGAGAGAAATGCCGGGTCCCTTCTCCCAATGTCCGAATTCTGCCGTCGGATCTCCATAAGGGATCGCATAATACTCATCGAATCCTCTGAAGTGATCAATTCTGACCACGTCATAGAGGGTAAAGCACCATTGAATCCGCTTGAGCCACCACGCATAGCCCGTCTTTTTATGGTAGCTCCACTTATAAATGGGATTGCCCCAGAGCTGACCCGTGGCAGCGAATCCATCCGGCGGACATCCTGCAACTACTGTGGGATAACCCTTCCGGTCGAACTTGAACAGTTCCGGATGACTCCATGTATCTGCTGAATCAAATGCGACATAAATCGGTATATCCCCGATGATGCTGATGCCGCTCTCATTAGCATATTCCTTCAGTGCCTTCCACTGCTGCATGAAAATATACTGCTGGAAGGAATAGAACCTGATCTCGTTCTGCAGCTTCTCCCGCCATGCGGCAAGTGCTGCAGGCTTTCTTCTGCGGATGTCCGCAGGCCAGGTGATGTAGGCTGCGCCCTGATGGGCATCCTTCAGTGCACTGAAGAGTGCATAATCATCCAGCCACCAGGAATTGTCCTCACAGAACTGTGCGAAGGCATCTCTGTCCTTCCCGTACTCACTGCCTGCCCACTCCTCTTTTACCTGAAGGGCGAACGGGCTGTTTTCATAAGCCTTTCGAAGGAGAGGGAAGCGGTTCTTATACACCGCCTCGTAATCTACCTGCTCAGGATTCCTTCCGAAATGACATCTGGAAACGGCGCCCTGCGTGAGATATCCGGCCTTCACCAGCTGCTCAAGATCGATAAAATAAGGGTTTCCGGCAAACGTGGAGAACGACTGATAGGGCGAATCTCCGTATCCGGTCTGTCCAAGGGGCAGGATCTGCCAGTATGTCTGTCCTGCCGCCTTCAGAAAATCAATAAATCTGTATGCTTCCTTTGAGAACGCGCCGATCCCATACCGGGAAGGGAGCGAGGACACGGGAAGCAGTACTCCGCATCTTCTCTTCATATATTAAATATCCTGCTGCTCGATAAGCCAACTCCGCTCAGCCTTTTACTGCGCCGGCGAGAACACCCTCGATAATGTACTTCTGCGCTGCAATGTAGAAAATAACAATGGGAACGATAGCCAGCACGAGGACTGCCATCATAGCGCCCCAGTCGATCTGTCCGTGGGACTGCTTGAGGTACTGTACGGCGATCGGGATGGTCTTGTACTTGTTGATGTTCAGGACCAGAGAAGGCAGAAGGTAGTCGTTCCATACCCACATGGACTCAAGGATAGCAACTGTTACTACTGTAGGCTTCATGATCGGGAATACGATCTGAAAATAAGTCTGCACCGGCGTGCAGCCATCAATCATGGCCGCCTCTTCAATCTCCAGAGAGACGCTCTTTACAAAACCTGTGAACATGAAAACCGCGAGTCCCGCGCCGAATCCCAGGTAAACAATAATGATACCAACCGGGTTGGACAGATGAAGGATGTTCGCGAACTTGGAGAGCGTGAACATAACCATCTGGAAGGGAACGATCATCGAGAACAGGCACAGCACATAGATGAATTTCGTCGCTGCGTTGTGCACTCTCGTAATGTACCATGCACACATCGAGCAGCAGAGAATGATGGCTGCAACAGATCCAACTGTGATAAACAGCGAATACCCGAAGCACTGGAAGAAGTTTGTCTTCTTGATCGCATTGGAGTAGTTCAGGAAACCGACAAACGTCTTGCTGATACCGGCAGACCATGACGCAAATCCAACCCGGGACAGAGGCTTGATCGAGATGCCGAACGGATTCGCGAATATATATGCCTTCCTCTTAAAGGAGTTCAACAGAACGGTGAGGATAGGCAGCATCCAGAGAATCGCGAGGATTGTGAAAAATACAGTGAGAACGCCGCCATGTTTAGCTCTTCTGACGGAGGATACATTCTCGTCAACCTTTTTTGTCTTCGCAGCCATTACTGTTCAACCTCCTTGCTCGTTGTCAGCTTATTCTGAATGACGGCAATGATGGCCACCATGATAAAGAAGAGAACAGCCTTAGCCTGTCCTACTCCCTGCCAGCCTGTCGTGCCGTACATAGTGTCGTAAATGTTCAGGGCGAGCAGCTGTGACATCTTGCCGGGATTGCCGCCTGTCAAAGCCAGGTTCTGATCGAAGAGCTTGAAGCCGTTCGTCAGGGTGAGGAATGAGCAGATCGTGATCGTGGGCATCAGCATGGGCAGTGTCACATTTTTGAGCATCTGCCAGTTGTTGGCGCCGTCGATCTTTGCTGCCTCAATGATATCTCCGGGGATGTTCTGAATACCTGCTATATAAATGATCATCATGTAGCCGATCTGCTGCCAGCAGACCACGATAACCAGGCCCCAGAAGGCGTACCACTGTGTAGAAACGATTGTCTTGGAATATTTTGCAAGGAAACTGTTGAAAATCATCAACCAAACGTAGGAGAGAACGATACCGCCGATGAGGTTTGGCAGGAAGAACACCGTGCGGAAAAGGTTTGTTCCCTTGATGCCCTTCGTCAGCGCCATGGCGATGGCAAAGGCTGCTACATTGATGATCAGCACTGTAACTGCCGTGAACAGGCAGGTGTACCAGATGGAATGAAGGAAGGTGGTGTCCAGTTTCCCACTCACATAGAATATTCGTGTGTAATTTTTCAGTCCGATGAATTTCCAGTCTGTAACTGTCGTGAATTTGCAGAAGGACAGCCAGATACCATAGATGAACGGAACAATAAAGCCGATTGTGAATGCGGCCATGGTCGGCAGAACGAACAGCGGCCAGTACCTTTTAATAGATTTTTCCATAACGATCCTCCCGGATGAACAACACCTGGGTTAATGTCTCAAGGAGTCCGCAGCACTGCTGCGGCCGGTAACGAACTTCGGATATAGAAGGGGATGTAATGCAGAATACTGTGAATGAATTTGCTGATAAGGAAGGGGCGGGTGAATGATCACCCACCCCTTCTGCATATCATTTGCTATTGATGATCAGTTCTTTGCTTCCTCAGCGAGCTTCCACTGCTTAGCCCAGCCGTCTACGAATGCTGTCTTCACTGCATCCCAGTCGCCGGATCCGTCTGTGTAAGCTGTCAGAGCGGAAACAACATCTGCTCTCCAGTCATCTACGTTAGGAGTTGCATTGAATGCCCATGCTACAGAAGTCTTGCCTGCAGCTGTGTACTCAGCAGCCTTTGCGCCGAAAGGATTGGCCGGTGCATAGTCGCCTGTGAAGGTATCAAAAGGAGCGGAGAGACCCATTGTGTTGACAACGGCATCACGGCCCTCGTCAGATGTAATAACCCAATTCAGGAAAGCAAGAGAAGCATCGATCTCATCCTGTGAGCACTTTGCGTTAATTGCCCAGTGGTTCTCAGTACCAACGCAGAGGCCCTCGTTTGCATCATCAACACCGAAGTAGATTGGCATCATGTCGAGATCATCAGCGGTTACTGTGTAGCCGTTGTCAGGATTGGTCAGAGCGCTGTACTCCCAATCGCCGTTCTGATAGAAAACAGCCTGTCCCATGCCGAACTCCTGCTCAGCATTGTATGTGCCGCTTGCCAGTGTCTTCGGATCAGCACCGGAATCCTTAACGTACATATCCCAAACATTCTTGAAGTTGTCGAGGTATGTGCCCTTGATCGTAGCTTCGCCGGCTGTCAGATCTGTGAGGCCGTCATCCTTGAACTCATAGTACAGAGGAAGGTTTGCAAGGTGTCCGGAGAATCTCCAGGAAGAACCATCATCGAGGCCAGCGCTTGTGAAGGCACCTGTAAGATCTGTACCGAACTGCTTGTTGAACTCGTCGACTCTGGACTGAATGTCGTCAGCAACCTTCTTCAGTGTATCAAAATCCTGAATGTCATCAGGGGACTTGATAACTGCATTGTCCATCTGGCAGTAGTCGTTCAGGAGTGTCTTGTTGTAGATCAGGCCGTAATCCTCATAGCAGTTGGCGATGCCGACTACCTTGTCGCCGTCCATGAGATCAAGGGAGTGATCGGAATCGTGCTTGTACAGGTCGGAATCCTTGAGATCGTACTCATAATCCTTCCATGTAGCTACATCAGAGCTGTTACCGATATTGAAGATTGTCGGAGCCTCGCTCTTTGCCATCTCGGACTGCAGTGTTGTTGCATACTGTCCGTCGGCTGCTGTCATAACAGTTACGTTGCCGCCGAGGCTGTTGTACTTATCTGCCAGATCCTGCCAGGCCTCATCCGTCTCAGGCTTGAAGTTCAGCATGTAAACTCTGCCGTCAGAGATTTCTGCTGTATCAGAGGATGCCTCTGTGGAATCAGCGGCAGCTGCCTCTGTGTCAGCCGGTGCTGCAGCTTCTGTGGAAGCCTCGTCTGCAGCTGCAGAGGATGCAGCAGTAGATGCGCTCGATCCGCTCGAAGAGCCGCAACCTGCGAGTACAGCTGAGATCATAGCCGCACTCAGAACAATGCTAATCGCCTTTTTCTTCATGTTTCCTCTCCTTTTTCTATATATGTACCGGCTTTGGTACCGTTATCGGTATCGGTATCGGTGTCGGTAACGTTTCCGGAACTGTTTTCAATATAGATCAAAGCAAAAGAATGTGCAATAGATTTTGTGCATTTGCGCTCAAGTTTGGCGTTTTGCTCGAATTGCGGTTATCCGATTTGTACACTTTTGCAGGCCGTTTTGGATGTAAGCGCTTAATTCTGCATAACAGAGATGGCTGGGCAGAGGAATGTTCTGCTGAGTGAGCTTTCATGTCCTGTATGAAGTGCGAACGAAGCAGAATATTCCGACGGCCGGTTTGATGGCGCATTTGGCTCGTGCGGAATGCTCTCCCTCGTTCGGCTCATGTCGAAATTTCCCCGGGAGAAGTGGACCGTGTGGAACGCTCTCCCTCGTTCGGCTCATATCGAAATTTCCCCGGGAGAAGTGGACCGTGTGGAACGCTCTCCCTCGTTCGGCTCATGTCGAAATTTTCCCGGGAGAAGTGAGCCGTGTGGAACGCTCTCCCTCGTTCGCACTGCCTCCGGAGAAAGCTCTCTCGGGAGAGCATTCCACACGGCCCTTACGTACTGGCAGTTGAGGATCCCAGCTTTTTATGTTAAGAAAACACGGTGCATGAATTCCCCTACAGGCTGATCCCTGATAACTAAAATACAAAAACTATGGAATATGGGTTCCTACTGAAGTGTATGAGTTCCCCCTGCAGGCTGGCATCATCAAGTTAGGCTGAGGGATTTATGCCAATAAGTTCTCATACCGACGCCGGGAAAGGTAATGTCACCAAAAAATGATAATTCTGGTTTTCTGATGTCATTTTGACTGCAATTTTCAAATAATATCATCAGTAATTGATAAAATTGGTTTTTTTGATGCTTTTGGGGGAACGGAATTGGCAAAAATATCACCAAAAAGCGGCTTTAGGAGAATTTTCGATGACATTGAGATTCTGCATGGCCTCAAAATATCAACTATTGTCATCAGAAACTGGTCTTAACAAGAATTTTGATGACCGGAAGTGATCTTGGTGACCGGCCGTCAGGTGAGATAAATATATAAAAAGCCCTGCGCTGCACAGCTGTAATGGCTGCGAAGTACAGGGCCTGTTCCTATGAATTACTGTATCGTCACAGATATTGTCTCAGAGCAGTGCTTCGCGGTTGTCGAGCAGTGCGCCGCCCGCCTGGCACGCAGGGCATACGCAGTACTTGCCGCCGGCGGCCTTTGCCTTCTCGGCCTGCTCCTTTAAAGCTTTCGCGCCGTCTGCGCCGAAGATCTTGACACCGTGCTCTGACGCAGTGAGTGCAATCAGATCATCGACTGATGTTACATCTTCTGCCAGCTCCTTGAGAAGAGCCTCTGCAGCCGCCTTTTCACCGTCGGTGCCAACTGCCTTTAGATAAGCCTCTCCTGCCGCCTTTGCTTCCGGGCAGACGGACGGCGCCGCAACTAGTTTCTTTACTTCCTCGATAGCTTCCTGTTTAGTCATTTTCAAAGCCTCCTGAATGATAATTGCTATATCTAATATAGCACATAGCCAGTTTTCGAGACAGACTTTGCCATCCCGCGCTTCGCCCGCGCTCTCCGGCGGCCGTCCGTCTTAGCGTGAAACGGGCGACGGGACAGGCCGTGTCGCAAGGCTTAACGCGCTCTCCGGCAGCCGCCGCCTTATTGAGAAACAACATTCCTGCCCCTGCGCTTCGCCCGTGCATTCTGGTATACGCAGCAGCCTGCAATAACAAGGATGCCGACAAGGTCCGTGATCGTGCGCGGGTCGATCAGCATCAGTCCGCCGGCGGCCATGAGAATACGTACGAGCGGGCTCATGTTCGTCATGAGGTATCCTTCCAGTGCAGCTGATACGCCGAAGATGCCGATAAAGGAGGTGACTGCGACCTGTGCGACCTGCAGCGGCGTCGTGTTGATCAGGAGCATAGCCGGATTGTAGCAGAACACATAGGGGACGATGAACACGGCGATGGCCAGGCGCGAGGCATTGAAGGCTGTTTTCATCGGGTTGGACTTTGCAATGGCTGAGCCTGCGTAAGCGGCAAGGGCTACAGGCGGTGTTATGTCTGCAACGATACCGAAGTAAAAGACGAAGAAATGCGCCGCGAGGGTCGGCACGCCCATCCGGATGAGAATAGGCGCCGTCGTTGCCGCCATGATGCAGTAATTCGCCGTCGTCGGCACGCCCATGCCAAGAACGATACAGCAGAGCATCGTCAGCACGAGTGCAATGATGAGGCGGTTGCCGGCAAGCGAAACGATTGCATTGATCAGCTCGTTGGCAAGTCCCGTCATCGTGATGGATCCGGAGATAATGCCCGCTATGCCGCATGCTGCCGCTACGGTAATTGTTCCTCTCCCTCCTGCTTCCAGGGCATCCATGAACTTTGTCGGCGTAATGCGGTCATCCTTATCGAAGAGGCTGACCACGATGGCAAGGACGATGGAATAGGACGCTGCCCTCTGCATCGTCATAAAGTTGCCGGACACCCAGATGACCAGCATGACAAGCGGAATCAGAAGGTAAATCTTTTTAATGAGCTTGCTGAAAACAGGGAGCTGCTCCTTAGGTATTCCGGAGAGCCCGAGCTTCTTCGCCTCCAGATGTACAGCGATAAAAATGCCGGCAAAGTAGAGGATTGCGGGCAGAACTGCGCGCGAAATAATGCTGGAATACGGCACGCCCACAAAATCAGCCATGAGGAAGGCGGCAGCACCCATAATGGGCGGCATGATCTGTCCTCCAGTGGAGGAAGCCGCCTCAACGGCGCCTGCAAACTCAGGCTTATACCCCGTCTTCTTCATCATGGGAATCGTGACAGAACCCGTCGTCACCGTGTTGCCGACAGAAGATCCAGAGACCATGCCGCAGAGCGCTGATGAGATGACGGAAACCTTTGCGGGGCCACCGGCATATTTTCCCGCCACACAATTGGCCAGATCAATAAAGAAGGCAGAGATGCCCGTTCTCTCAAGGAAGGCGCCAAAAATGATAAAGACCACAATGTACTTAGAACATACATTGACCGGTGTGGAAAATATTCCCTCTTTTGTGTAGAAAAGATTGCGGATCAGATACCGCACACGACCGAAAAAGCTGGGATTTGTGAGTCCCAGGGCCAGCGCATAGACCAGAAAAGCGCCGGCCACAATGAGGATCGGCAGGCCAACGCACCGTCTTGTCACCTCAATCAGTGCAAGAATGCCGACGATACCGATCACAATCTGATAGGTCTGGAATCTTGTTCCCTGCTGAATAATGGCATTGGCATTAAAGGTGAAATAAAAGAAAGAGCCGGCACCCAACAGCATGAAAACAACGTCATACCAGGGCATATGATTCGGCCGTTGTTCGCCCTTCTTCGCGGGGTAGGTGAGAAATCCCATGACAATAATCAGCGCCATAAAGGAAGTGAGGCGGATTTCCTCCAGAAACGTCGCAAAGAGCGTCACATAAATGCACCACAGGGAGAACGCCGCCGTGAAATACCTTACGGCCTTCTTCTGCCATCCGGTCCAAAGACGGATGTTGCTCTCCCTGTCGTATTTTTTCATGATTTCATCGACAGAGACATCAGCTCCTGCAGAGGAGCCGGCTGTCTTCATGTCCTTATCGTTATTAAGCATAGCCATCTCTCCTCCCTGTTATTCCTGAGCCGTCTGCCCGGCTGGTGTGTTCTGCGCAGTGCTGTCTGATACATCCGGCATCGAAGATGCTGCGGCTGCACTTGACTGCGTATCTCCTGCGGCATCGGAATCTGCAGAATATACATCCGCATCCTGTTCCGTCTTCGGCTCTGTCCCTGCCTCATCTTCACTGGTATTCACAATAATGCCGTGCTCTTTATAATAGCGCGCTGCTCCTTTGTGGAACGGCGCCTCCATGCCCTCTGTAGCCGTCTTCAGGTTCAGCTCAGCTCCCTTTGCGTTCTCCTTTGCAATATCATCTGCGTGGTCGAAGACTGCAGCCGTCAACTGATAGACGAGGTCATCACTCAGTGAAGCGGAAACGAGAACAGTCGCTTTTACGGTAATGGTGTCGACCGGATCGGTCTGCTTAGGATAGGTGTTCGCCGGGATCTGAAGTGCGGTGTAATATGGATCCTCTTTAAGGATCTTGTCGCGAAGATCGCCATCGATGTTGATCAGGTGCACACCGTTCGTTGTCGCAAGCTCCGTGATCGCTGTCGTCGGTGCACCTGCTACGATGAAGGCCGCATCTATCTTTCCGTCTTTCAAAGACTCCTTGGAGTCCTCGAAGCTCTGGTATTGCGGCTTAATGTCATTGATCGTGATGCCGGCAGCGTTCAGAACATCCATGGCATTGAAATAGACGCCTGATCCCGCCTCTCCGATGGAGACATTCTTCCCCTTCAGATCAGCAACTGTCTTAATGCTGTCCTTCATCGTGATGAGCTGTACGGTCTCTGCATAGAGGCCGCCCAGGACGCGGAAATCGTGTGTCGGACCGTCCTTTTCGAAGGACTTCGTCCCGTTCCATGCATACGCCAATACGTCGGACTGCGCAAATCCCAGCTGGAAATCGCCGTCCTGAATGGACTGTATATTCACCTTCGAACCGCCGGTGGATACCGCAGTCACCTTAGCATCTGAATATGTGCTCATGTACTGCGCAATTACACCGCCATAAGAGTAATATGTGCCTGCTGTTCCGCCGGTGCCGAACATCATTCTTGTCTGTCCGCCGCAGCCCGAAGCGGTTAAGGCAACTGTCGCTGTGACCAGCACGGCACAGATTCTTCTGAATAGCTTCATAATGATCCTTCCTTCTCTTCCCGTCCTGCTGTAAAGCTGATCCGTGAAATGACCGCATAGTGATAATATTCTAACATACCGTCGAATAATTGCATACAATTGTTCGCTGTCGGGACAGGAATAAGAAGTGTCTTGATAATAAAGTGCGGGCGGTGTGCACCGCCCGCAATAACGTGTGAAGGGGCCCGTGTCTTTCGACACGGGCCCCTTCACCGGCATTAGCTGCCGCTTTATTCATCTGATAGCGATTCGGTCACGGAGATCACTCAATGATCTTTACAACTCTTCCGGAACCTACAGTACGGCCGCCCTCACGAATAGCGAATGTGAGGCCTTCCTCCATAGCTACGGGATGGATCAGCTCGATGGTCATCTCAACGTGATCACCAGGCATGCACATCTCAGTTCCCTCAGGAAGAGTGATAACGCCGGTTACGTCTGTTGTTCTGAAATAGAACTGAGGACGATAGTTGTTGAAGAAAGGTGTATGACGGCCACCCTCGTCCTTTGTCAGAACGTAAACCTGAGCTGTGAACTTCTTGTGGCATGTTACAGTACCGGGCTTAGCAACAACCTGGCCACGCTCGATATCCGTACGATCGATACCACGGAGAAGAACGCCGATGTTATCGCCGGCCTCTGCGAAGTCCAGAGTCTTTCTGAACATCTCGATACCAGTTGCAACGGAGTTCTGTGTCTCTTCCTTGATACCAACGATCTCAACGGGATCGTTGAGCTTGAGGATACCACGCTCTACACGGCCTGTAGCAACTGTGCCACGACCGGAAATTGTGAAGACATCCTCGATAGGCATAAGGAAAGGCTTATCGTTATCACGAACCGGATCCGGAATATAGGAATCAACAGTATCCATCAGCTCCATGATGGCATCTGTCCACTGGTTCTTCTCGGACGGATTCTCAAGAGCCTTCAGAGCGGAGCCCTTGATGATAGGAGTATCATCTCCCGGGAAGCCGTACTCATTCAGCAGATCTCTGATATCCATCTCTGTCAGCTCGATCAGCTCGGGATCGTCCATCATATCGCACTTGTTCAGGAATACGACGATCTTCGGAACGCCAACCTGCTTGGCAAGAAGAACGTGCTCACGTGTCTGTGCCATAACACCATCTGTTGCAGCTACAACAAGGATAGCGCCATCCATCTGTGCGGCACCGGTGATCATGTTCTTTACATAGTCAGCGTGGCCAGGGCAGTCAACGTGTGCATAGTGTCTCTTTGCTGTCTCGTACTCGATGTGAGCGGAGTTAATGGTGATACCTCTCTCTCTCTCCTCGGGTGCCTTATCAATCATGTTGAAAGGAACGGCCGGATCAAGACCAAGTCTTGCGGAGAGAACGGCTGTGATGGCAGCTGTCAGAGTAGTTTTACCATGGTCAACGTGACCGATTGTGCCGATGTTGACATGCGGCTTTGTTCTGTCGAAATGCTGTTTTGCCATTTTTATTTCCTCCTAAGAAATAATAATAGTGATTGACATCCTTTTCAGATGTTCTCGCCAGTGACCTTACAGCGCCGGGCGCCGTTCAGGCATCACTGCCGAAATGCGGTCACTAACGAGTATTATATCGTTTTGCTGTACATTGCGCAAGACATAAACGTCCTTAAAGCGGTATCGGTACAGGCTTTTTATTGCTGATCACTCTTTGTTCTTCTTGTCGAGAATCTTCTCTGCAACGTTCTTCGGAACGGGCTCGTACTTCTCAAAGAACATGGAGTAGTTGCCGCGGCCCTGCGTCATGGAACGAAGATCTGTTGCATAGCCGAACATCTCGGAGAGCGGTACAAAGCCGTTGACCTGCTTGCCGGACGGAATATCTTCCATACCGGTTACACGTCCTCTTCTGGAGTTCATATCGCCGATGACATCGCCCATGTACTCCTCGGGCATTGTCACTTCTACCTTCATGATGGGCTCAAGAAGAACAGGAGCAGCCTTTGTCATAGCTTCCTTGAAGCAGAGGGAACCTGCAATGTGGAAGGCCATCTCGGAGGAATCGACCTCATGATAGGATCCATCATATACAGTAGCCTTGATGCCGACAACCGGATATCCGCCAAGAGAGCCGGCCTTCATGGCCTCCTCAATACCTTCGCCGATGGCAGGAATATATTCCTTAGGAATATTGCCGCCGGTTACCTCGTTCTCGAAATCGTACTCCTGGTCTCCGTTGGGATCCATGGGCTCGAACTTCACTTTGCAGTGTCCGTACTGACCGCGGCCGCCGGACTGCTTAACGTACTTGTACTCCTGATCAACAGGCTTTGTGAAGGTCTCCTTGTAAGCAACCTGAGGTGCACCTACATTTGCCTCTACATGGAACTCACGAAGAAGTCTGTCGACGATGATCTCCAGATGGAGTTCGCCCATGCCGGCGATGATGGTCTGACCGGTCTCGGAGTTCGTGTGTGCCTTGAAGGTAGGATCCTCTTCTGCGAGCTTCTGCAGTGCGTCAGTGAGCTTATCCTGGCCTGCCTTTGTCTTGGGCTCGATGGCGAGCTCGATAACGGGATCAGGGAACTCCATGGACTCCAGAATAACGGGAGCGCTCTCATCGCAGAGCGTATCGCCTGTGCCTGTAACCTTGAGACCTACAGCAGCAGCGATATCACCGGAGAAGACCTCCTCGATCTCTTTTCTCTTATTGGCGTGCATCTGCAGGAGACGTCCAACTCTTTCCTTCTTATCCTTTGTGGAGTTCAGAACATAAGAGCCAGCCTTGCAGGTGCCGGAATATACACGCATGAATGCGAGCTTTCCAACGAAGGGATCGCTGATAATCTTGAAAGCAAGAGCGGAGAACGGAAGAGAATCATCTGCCTTTCTCTCCACTTCATTGCCGTCGAGGTCCGTGCCTTTGATCGGAGGAACATCGAGCGGTGAAGGCATGTACTCGATGACAGCATCGAGGCACTTCTGCACGCCCTTGTTCTTATAAGCGGAGCCGCAGCATACAGGAACAGCTCTGCCTTCACATGTAGCCTTGCGCAGTGCTGCCTTCATCTCGTCGACAGTAACTGCCTCCTCGCCGCCGTCAAGGAATTTCTCCAGAAGATCATCGTCCAGCTCGCAGATCTGCTCTACCATCTGGTCGTGGTACATCTGGGCATCTTCCTTCATATCATCCGGGATCTCTCTGATCTCGAACTGCTTGCCGTCATCGGAGAGATAAAAGTAAGCATCCATCTCGAACAGATCGATCAGGCCGATGTAGGAATCCTCCTTGCCGATCGGGATATTGATCATGATGGGGTTCTTGCCCAGTCTGTTCTTGATCTGGTCAACGCAGCCGTAGTAATCCGCACCTACAACATCCATCTTGTTGACGAATGCCATACGGGGTACGTTGTACTTATCGGCCTGTCTCCAGACGTTCTCGGACTGAGGCTCAACGCCGCCCTTTGCAGAGAATACACCGATAGCGCCATCAAGGACACGAAGGGAACGCTCAACCTCAACAGTGAAGTCTACGTGGCCAGGTGTATCGATGATGTTGATGCGGTGCTCAAGAGCGCCGGCCTTCTTCTTATGGTGATCCTCAAGTGTCCAGTGGCATGTTGTAGCCGCGGACGTGATGGTGATACCACGCTCCTGCTCCTGCTCCATGTAGTCCATGGTAGCTGTGCCGTCGTGTGTCTCACCGATTTTATAGTTGACACCGGTATAATACAGGATACGCTCTGTCAGAGTAGTCTTTCCTGCATCGATATGTGCCATAATACCGATGTTCCTGGTTCTCTCCAGGGGATATTCTCTTTCTGCCACAGGTTTTTCCTCCTAAATTGGAACACAAACGAACAATTCTTCACGGGTCTTATTTTCAACAGGGGCTTGAACATTCTCCATGAAAATAACTGCCCACGCAGATTTTATAAAAGCCGGAGCAGAGCCTGTACTCCGCTCCGGCCGGATCCGGCGAAGCGCCGGGATCGATCAGAATCTGTAGTGAGAGAATGCTCTGTTTGCATCTGCCATCTTGTGCATATCTTCCTTACGCTTTACAGATGCGCCTGTGTTGTTGAAGGCATCAAGGATCTCTCCTGCAAGCTTGTCTTCCATATTCTTCTCGCCTCTCTTGCGGGAGAACATAGTGATCCAGCGAAGTGCCAGTGCCTGTCTTCTCTCAGGTCTTACCTCGATAGGTACCTGATATGTGGCACCGCCGATACGTCTTGCCTTAACCTCGAGTACAGGCATTACGTTGTTCATAGCGCCCTCAAATACCTCGAGTGCGGGCTTGCCGGCCTTTTCCTCTACCTTTGCAAATGCACCGTATACAATCTTCTGTGCAACGCCCTTCTTACCATCAAGCATGATGCTGTTGATAAGCTTTGTTACGACCTTGCTGTTGTATAAGGGATCTGCTAAAACATCTCTTTTCTGTACATGTCCTTTACGCGGCATGATACTTCCCTCCTTATCAATGGATAATTCATAGGTACTCACTCATTTGCTGTGTCCATGCTGGTGTCTATACACGTGCAGAAAAGCTATCTGTGCTGCCCCGAAGGACAGACCGCGAATATAGAATCCAACATTCTGTTACAAATTAGCCAGTATTATTTAGCAGCCTTAGGTCTCTTAGCGCCATACTTGGAGCGGGCCTGTTTGCGGTTTGCAACACCTGCCGTATCAAGAGTTCCACGGATAATGTGGTATCTTGTACCGGGCAGATCCTTAACTCTTCCGCCTCTGATCATAACTACGGAGTGCTCCTGAAGGTTATGACCCTCGCCGGGAATGTAAGATGTAACTTCCATTCCGTTGGAAAGACGAACTCTGGCGATCTTACGCAGAGCGGAGTTAGGCTTCTTAGGTGTAGCTGTCTTTACGGCAGTGCAAACACCTCTCTTCTGCGGTGCGGACTGATCAATCTGTCTCTTCTTGAGAGAGTTGAAGCCCACCTGAAGAGCAGGAGCCTTGGATTTCTTGCTGGAAACCTGACGTCCCTTTCTTACCAGCTGGTTAAATGTCGGCATTCTATTTCACCTCCTTGTAAAATTTATGTTTCTCCTTAACCGTGAGAAACACAGTTTCCTTCCCGTGCCCTCTGAAAATAAGAGAGAACACAAGAACGATGTGCCGGGCGGCACACCGTTCTTATATTAAACATACTGCGTTCTCTTGTCAACTGAATTTTGTTATGTTCAGCGTCCCTTCAGAAGACCTGAAGGTTTTCGAGATGGGTGCTGAACTGCCAGCAAAATTCTTCTTTAAGCTGTTGTCACAGGAGAATCATCCTTCTGCTCTGCGGCTTCGCTCTCCGCTTCGCTGCTGCCCTGCTCTCCTGCAGCAGAGCCCTCTGCATCCGCAGGTGCTGCCTGTGTATTTGCAGCAGATGCGTCCGCACTCTCCTCGTCCTCACCCAGAATATCGTCGTCCAGGTTCAGATTCTGTGCAAGATGCGCATCTGTGGACAGAGGCGTGTTGCGGTATCTCTTCATGCCGGTACCGGCAGGAATGAGCTTACCGATGATGACGTTCTCCTTGAGGCCGATCAAAGGATCTACCTTGCCGCGGATTGCTGCATCAGTCAGAACCTTCGTCGTCTCCTGGAAGGAGGCAGCGGACAGGAACGAATCTGTCGCAAGTGCGGACTTTGTGATACCGAGGATGATGCGCTTGCCCTCTGCAGGTGCCTTGCCCTCGTCGACGAGCTTCTCGTTCTCGTCATCGAAGTCAAGAACATCGATAAGGCTGCCAGGCAGGAATCTTGAATCGCCGGGCTCCTCGATGCGCACCTTCTTGAGCATCTGTCTTACGATGACCTCAATGTGCTTGTCGCAGATATCCACGCCCTGCAGACGGTACACTCTCTGTACTTCCTTGAGCAGGTAGTTCTGTACTGCCTGGATGCCCTTGATCTTCAGCAGATCGTGCGGGTTGACAGAGCCCTCAGTCAGCTCATCGCCGGCCTCAATTGTCTGGCCGTCCTGAACCTTGATGCGGGAGCCGTAAGGAATCTGGTACTCCTTCGTATCGCCGGTCTCATCATTGGTGACTGTGACGGATCTTGTCTTCTTTGTGTCCTTGACCTCGACTGTGCCGCCGAACTCGGAGATGATCGCAAGTCCCTTCGGCTTTCTGGCCTCGAACAGCTCCTCTACACGGGGAAGGCCCTGTGTGATATCGCCGCCCGCAACGCCGCCGGAGTGGAAGGTTCTCATGGTCAGCTGTGTGCCGGGCTCACCGATGGACTGTGCCGCGATGATGCCGACAGCCTCGCCGACCTGCACCATCTCGCCGGTCGCCATGTTGGAGCCGTAGCACTTCGCGCAGATGCCAAGGTGAGAGCGGCAGGTGAGGATCGTCCTGATCTTGATGGAATCCTTCTCAGGATCAATCGGCTGTCCCTTCTTGTTGACGCCGTGCGCCAGAACTGCCTGCGCTCTGGAAGGTGTGATCATATGGTTCTTCTTTACGATCACATTGCCGTCCGCGTCCTTGATGTCCTCGCATGCCACACGCCCTGTGATGCGGTCGTGGAGCGTCTCGATGGTCTCACGGCCATCCATAAATGCCTTGACAGCCATGCCGGGAATGACATCCTTGCCTTCTGCACAGTCGATCTCTCTGATGATGAGCTCCTGAGATACATCGACCATTCGTCTGGTGAGATATCCGGAATCGGCTGTACGAAGAGCTGTATCAGACATTCCCTTTCTGGATCCGTGTGCGGACATGAAGTACTCCAGTACATCAAGACCTTCACGGAAGTTCGAAGTGATGGGCAGCTCGATTGTGCGTCCGGATGTATCGGCCATCAGACCTCTCATGGCCGCCAGCTGCTTGATCTGCTGGGACGAGCCGCGGGCTCCGGAATCTGCCATCATGAACACGTTGTTGTATTTATCGAGGGACTTCATCAGAATGTCGGAAAGTCTCTGGTCGATATCCGTCCAGGTCTCGACAACCGCTCTGTAGCGCTCCTCGTTTGTGAGGAGACCTCTTCTGAAGTTCTTCTGAATCTTGTCTACCGTCGCCTGGCCTTCCGCAATGAGGTCTTTCTTCTGCGGCGGCACGCTGATGTCGGCGATGGAAATGGTCAGGGCTGCAATGGTCGACCACTTGTAGCCGAGCGCCTTGATCTGGTCATCGACCTCTGCGCACTTGAATGTGCCGTGTGTATCGATGACGGCCTGCAGGATCTTCTTCAGGTCCTTTTTCTTGACCATGAAGTCGACTTCGGGCTTCAGGAAGTTCTCGGGCTTGCTTCTGTCCACAAAGCCGAGATCCTGCGGAATTGCCTCATTGAAAATAAGTCTGCCCAGGGAAGTCGGAACCTCGCCCGTCACAACTGTGCCGTCCGGCTTTTTCTTGGAAAGTCTTACGAACACCTTGGACTGCAGGGTGATGTACTTATTTTCATAAGCGAGCCATGCCTCGTTCATGGAGCTGAAGTGCATGCCCTCGCCGGGCTCGCCGTCTCTCTGCTGTGTGATGTAGTACACGCCGAGGACCATATCCTGTGTAGGTACGGCAACAGGGCCGCCGTCGGAAGGCTTCAGGAGGTTGTTCGGAGAGAGCAGAAGGAATCTGCACTCTGCCTGCGCCTCAACACTCAGCGGTACATGGATGGCCATCTGGTCACCGTCGAAATCGGCGTTGAAGGCTGTGCAGGCCAGCGGATGGAGCTTGATAGCCTTGCCCTCTACCAGGATGGGCTCAAACGCCTGAATGCCCAGTCTGTGCAGAGTGGGCGCACGGTTGAGCATGACAGGATGCTCCTTGATGACATCCTCGAGGATGTCCCAGACCTGCGGATCCACGCGCTCAACGAGCTTCTTGGCGTTCTTGATGTTCTGAGAGATGCCTCTCTTCTCCAGCTCCTTCATGACGAAAGGCTTGAAGAGCTCGAGTGCCATCTCCTTCGGCACGCCGCACTGGTAGATCTTCATCTCGGGACCTACGACGATAACGGAACGGCCGGAGTAGTCAACACGCTTGCCGAGAAGGTTCTGTCTGAATCTTCCGGACTTGCCCTTTAACATGTCGGAGAGAGACTTCAGGGCGCGGTTGCCGGGGCCTGTGACAGGGCGGCCTCTTCTGCCGTTGTCGATCAGGGCATCCACTGCCTCCTGCAGCATTCTCTTCTCATTTCTTACGATGATGTCCGGAGCGCCCAGCTCAAGGAGCTTCTTCAGACGGTTGTTTCTGTTGATAATTCTTCTGTACAGATCGTTCAGATCGGACGTCGCAAAACGTCCGCCGTCGAGCTGTACCATGGGGCGAAGATCCGGAGGGATGACAGGAATTCTGTCCATAATCATCCACTCGGGCTTGTTGCCGCTCTCGCGGAACGCCTCAACGACCTCGAGTCTCTTGATGATGCGGACTCTCTTCTGGCCGCTGGACTCCTTCATCTCAGCGGAGAGCTCCTGGTATTCCTTCTCGATATCGATGGCAACGAGGAGCTCCTTGATGGCCTCTGCGCCCATGCCGGCGCGGAACTTGTTGCCCCACTTCTCCTTCGCATCCTGATATTCCTTCTCGGTCAGGACCTGCTTGTACTCGAGATCCGTTGTGCCCTTATCCAGTACGATGTAGTTGGCAAAGTACAGAACCTTCTCGAGCACCTTCGGGCTGATGTCCAGAATAAGACCCATTCTGGACGGAATTCCCTTGAAGTACCAGATGTGGGAGACGGGAGCCGCCAGATCGATGTGGCCCATTCTCTCACGGCGGACGGAGGACTTGGTGACCTCAACGCCGCAGCGGTCGCAGATGACGCCCTTATATCTGATCTTCTTGTACTTGCCGCACTTGCACTCCCAGTCCTTTGTAGGTCCGAAAATGCGCTCGCAGAAAAGTCCGTCTCTCTCGGGCTTTAATGTTCTGTAGTTGATCGTCTCAGGCTTTGTTACCTCGCCGTGGGACCACTCGAGGATCCTCTCGGGAGACGCAAGTCTGATGCGCATCGCATCAAATGTTACCGGCTGGTAACTCTGTTTTGTATTCGGCATTCTACCCTCAATTCTGCTGTCGTAGGACAGCCTACCTTGTCAGTTACTGCAGCGGTGATGCTCACTCCTCGTGGTTGCCGTCACCGAAGTCATCCTCATCTGCAGTGCTGCCTGCTGCGGCATTTGCTTCCTCCTCCGGATTCTCATCCTCAGAGTTCTGCAGCTCGCCTTCTGCGTTGAATTCCTGAACGGTCATGCCGCCCTGTGCAAGGGTTCCTCTGTCCGTATCTCCGGTATCCTTGAAGTTGTTGGCCATAGCGAACTTGTAGATTGCGGAATCGCCATAGTCGATGTCCTCGGAGATCTCGACTTCCGTCCCGTCGTCCTTGAGAACCTGCACATCAAGCCCCAGTGCCTGGAGCTCCTTGAGCAGAACCTTGAAGGATTCAGGAATGCCGGACTCAGGAATATTCTCGCCCTTGATGATGGCTTCGTATGTCTTCACACGTCCTACGACATCATCCGACTTGACTGTCAGAATCTCCTGCAGTGTGTATGCAGCGCCGTAAGCCTCGAGAGCCCACACCTCCATCTCTCCGAAACGCTGGCCGCCGAACTGGGCCTTGCCGCCGAGAGGCTGCTGTGTAACGAGGGAGTAAGGGCCTGTGGAGCGCGCATGGATCTTATCGTCTACCAGGTGATGCAGCTTCATGTAGTGCATGAAGCCAATGGATGTCGGGTTGTCGAAGTTCTCTCCGGTTCTGCCGTCGCGCAGCTGAACCTTTCCGTCGGGACGGATCGGAACGCCCTTCCACTCAGCTCTGTGGTCTCTGTGATCCCACAGATACTGCATGATCTGCGGATCAACCTTGTCCTTGTATTCCTTCTCGAAGTTCTCCCATGTGTCGTTGGCGTACATGTTCGCCATATTCAGGAGATCTACGATGTCATCATATTTAGCGCCGTCGAAGTTCGGGCTGGTCACATTGAAGCCGAGCACCTGCGCTGCGAGCGAAAGATGAAGCTCGAGGACCTGTCCGATGTTCATACGGGAAGGCACGCCAAGAGGATTCAGGCAGATATCCAGAGGACGTCCGTTCGGAAGGTAAGGCATATCCTCAACGGGCAGGATTCTGGAAACAACACCCTTGTTGCCGTGACGGCCGGCCATCTTGTCGCCTACAGAGATCTTTCTCTTCTGTGCGATGTAGATGCGTACTGCCTTGTTCACGCCGGGTGCCAGCTCATCGCCGGCCTCTCTCGTGAAGATCTTTGTATCAATGATGATGCCGTACTCGCCGTGCGGAACCTTAAGGGAGGTATCTCTGACCTCTCTGGCCTTCTCGCCGAAGATCGCGCGAAGGAGTCTCTCCTCAGCAGTCAGCTCTGTCTCTCCCTTAGGAGTAACCTTGCCGACAAGAATATCGCCCGCGCGCACCTCTGCGCCGATGCGGATGATTCCATCCTCGTCGAGATCCTTCAGGGCATCCTCGCCGACGCCGGGAACATCGCGTGTGATCTCTTCCGGTCCAAGCTTCGTGTCGCGTGCCTCTGCCTCATACTCCTCGATGTGGATGGAAGTATAGACATCGTCGCGGACAAGTCTCTCAGAGAGAAGAACGGCATCCTCGTAGTTGTAGCCTTCCCAGCAGCAGAAGCCGATGAGCGGGTTCTTGCCAAGAGCCAGAACGCCGTGATCAGTAGAAGCACCGTCGGCAAGAATATCGCCTGCCTCCACATGATCTCCTGTGTTCACAACAGGCTTCTGGTTGTAGCAGTTGGACTGGTTGGAGCGAAGGTATTTCACCAGCTCTATTTTCTCGCTTGTGCCGTCGTCATAAGCCATATCGACCTCAGTGCCGTCGACAAACGTCACTGTGCCGGGCTTCTCGGCGATCACGCACACGCCGGAGTCTCTTGCTGCCTTCTCCTCCATGCCGGTGCCGACAACGGGTGCCTGCGTCGTGATGAGCGGCACGCCCTGTCTCTGCATGTTGGATCCCATGAGGGCACGGTTCGCATCATCATTCTGCAGGAAAGGCACGAGCGATGTAGCGACGGAGAATACCATTCGCGGCGACACATCCATGTACTGGAATGCAGTTCTGGGATAAGACGATGTCTCATCGCGGAAACGGCCGGAAGGATTCTTCTCGATAATGTAGCCGTTCTCATCCAGCTGTGTGGATGCCTGTGCTACATGGTAGTTATCCTCTTCGTCGGCTGTCATATAGACAACTTCGTCGGTTACACGCGGTCCCTTAGGATCATTCTGATCCACCTTTCTGTAGGGAGCCTCGATGAAGCCGTACTCGTTGATCTTTGCGTATGCGGCCAGAGAGTTGATCAGGCCGATGTTCGGTCCTTCGGGTGTCTCAATGGGGCACATACGGCCGTAATGCGTGTAGTGGACATCACGCACCTCGAAACCTGCACGGTCTCTGGAGAGACCGCCGGGGCCCAGGGCGGAGAGTCTTCTCTTATGTGTGATCTCGGAGAGAGGGTTGTTCTGGTCCATGAACTGGGACAGCTGGGAAGAACCAAAGAACTCCTTCACGGCTGCCTGCACGGGCTTGATGTTCACAAGAGCCTGGGGAGAGATCTCCTCGCTGGCATCATGTGTCGTCATTCTCTCTCTTACGACTCTTTCAAGTCTGGAGAGACCGATTCTGTACTGGTTCTGGAGGAGCTCGCCGACGCTTCTGATGCGGCGGTTGCCCAGGTGGTCGATATCATCGTCGTTGCCGATGCCGTACTCCAGATGCATGTTGTAGTTGATGGAAGCCAGGATATCTTCCTTCGTGATGTGCTTGGGGATCAGCTCTCTTACACTCTTCTTGAGTGCGTCAGCCAGTGCCTCAGGCTTGTCATTGTCCTGATACTGGATCAGGATCTCGCGGAGGGCAGGATAGTAAACCTGCTCCGTGATGCCCAGCTCCTGCGGGTCGCAGTCCACAAAGTGTGTGATGTCGACCATGTAGTTGGAGAGAACCTTCACGCGGTCTCTCGTATCCGTGCGGATCCAGACATAAGGAATGGCTGCGTTCTGGATATTGTCGGCCATCTCCATGGTGACCGTCTCACCTGCGCTGCCGAGAATATCGCCGTTTGCCTCATCCACGACATCCTCTGCGAGGATATGTCCTGTGATGCGGTTGCGCAGAGCCAGCTTCTTGTTGAACTTGTATCTGCCGACCTTTGCGAGATCATATCTTCTGGGATCGAAGAACATTGCATTGATCAGGCTGTCTGCGCTCTCAACGGAGAGAGGCTCGCCGGGACGGATCTTTTTGTACAGCTCAAGCAGACCCTCCTCATAGGTATGGGAAGGATCCTTTGAAAATGAGCCGCGGAGCTTCGGCTCGTCACCGAAGAGATCGATGATCTCATCGTCTGTGCCGATGCCCAGTGCTCTGATGAGGACAGTGACCGGTACCTTTCTGGTGCGGTCAACTCTTACATAGAAGACATCGTTCGCATCTGTCTCGTACTCAAGCCATGCACCTCTGTTGGGGATGACGGTGCAGCTGTAGAGAGACTTGCCGTATTTATCGTGGTCAATGCCGTAATAGATGCCGGGAGAACGAACCAGCTGGGAGACGATGACACGCTCAGCGCCGTTGATGACGAACGTGCCAGTCTTTGTCATGAGAGGAAGATCTCCCATGAAAATCTCCTGCTCCTTGATCTCCTTCTTGTTCTCCTTGTCGTAAAGGCGGACCTTTACCATCAGAGGAGCGGCGTAGGTGGCATCTCTTTCCTTGCACTTGGCAATTGTGTTCTTGTTGGGATCCATCTTGTCCTTGCAGAGCTGGAAGCTCACGAAGGACAGGCTCAGATGCCCGCTGAAATCTTCAATAGGGGAGATATCATCGAATACCTCCTGCAGACCCTCGTCCAGGAACCACTTGTAGGAAGTCTTCTGGACATCAATCAGATTGGGCATCTCAAGGACTTCGTTCTTCCTTGCGTAGCTCATTCTGATGCTCGCGCCGCTTCCGGCGGGATGAAGCCTGATCTTATTGCTCATATTCACCTCGTTCTGTAGTAAACCGGGGAATTCATGGAAGTGTATCCGATCACAGATATGCAGCCGATGTGCGTCTGCCCGCAAGCGATTACACGGACCGTCAGGCGCTTCCTGCATGAAAACAAGAGCTGTCTTCGACTGCATTCAGGTGCCGGCGGATGAATCCACCACTTTACCAGTGCTGTGTTGTCAGTAACCACCATTTCGTGCCTTAGGCCGCTTTCTCTTCCGGAACTTAATCCTTAAGGAGAGCATAGTAGGGCATAATTGCAGAACATAGCGCATAGAATAATACATCAAGTCAGTTCAGGATGCAAGGGGAGAAATGAATTTCGGAGGAAAAAAGAAAGGCACTGCACAGTTTCCTGTGCAATGCCCCTTTTGATCAGCTGAAATAAAATATATGTTTAGCACCCAATCTCGAACCCCTCCAAAATACGTCGGGGTTCTTCGATGTAGGCGTTCAGAGGCGCTACGCGCCTTGCCCGCCCCTGGGAAAATAAAAAATCACGTCTGAAAAGCAAGCTTTCCAGACGTGATTTTTATTTTCCCAGGGGTGCTAAACAAATACAGATTACTTCAGAGTAACCTTAGCGCCAACTTCCTCGAACTTAGCCTTGAGAGCCTCAGCGTCCTCCTTGGAAGCGCCCTCCTTAACGATCTTAGGAGCAGCCTCAACCATATCCTTGGACTCCTTGAGACCAAGACCAGTTGCCTCACGAACAACCTTGATAACCTTGATCTTGTTCGGGCCAACATCTGTCAGCTCAACGTCGAACTCAGTCTTCTCTTCCTCAGCCGGAGCAGCTGCAGCACCTGCAACTACAACACCTGCTGCTGCGGATACACCGAACTCATCCTCAACAGCCTTTACAAGGTCGTTCAGCTCAAGAACGGACAGCTCTTTGATTGCATCAAGAATTTCCTGTGTGGATAACTTTGCCATCTTATTTTCCTCCATTAAATTTAGTGTAACGATCAGTAGTTGATCACCTGTAAATGATCAGAACAGATAACGCATCCGTACAGACCTGTTATTAAGCCTCTGCGGGTGCTGCCGGGGCCTCTGCCTCTGCAGCTGCCGGAGCTGCCTCGCCGCCCTCTGCCTTCTTCTCTGCGACCTGTCTGATGTCGCGTGCGAAGTTGGTGATGGGAGCCTGCAGGCTGCCAAGGAGCTTGGAGAGGAGTTCCTCTCTGGAAGGGATAGAAGCAATGGGCTCAAGTCCCTTTGCGTCATAAGCCTTTCCTTCTACAACGCCGCCCTTTACCTCGAGCTTGTCTGCGGTCTTGGCGAACTTGTAGAGAATTCTTGCCGGTGCTGTGGCGTCATCCTTGGAGATCGCAACAGCGCTGGGTCCCTCAAGATAGCTGTCGAGCTGAGCAAAATCAGTGCCTTCGAAAGCGCGCTTCATGAAGGTGTTCTTGTACACCTTGTAGGAAACGCCTGCCTCACGAAGCTGTTTGCGAAGCTCGGTATCCTGAGCGACAGTCAGTCCTCTTGCGTCAACAAGAACTACGGACTGGGCGTCTTTGATCTTCTCGGAAATCTCGTCGATGATCGGCTTCTTTTCTTCGATCTTTGCCATGTCTTACCTCCTGTCAGATTTTTTGTTGCACAGCTGGTAGAGGAAGATAAAAGAAATCCCTCTGTCCGTGAAGACAGAGGGAAGTAAATGCAATATCTTTACTCATCCTCGGCGGGCGGTCCTTCCGGACACTTGCGGGTTCACCTTGATGAATCCACCTGCTGTCTTCGGCTGTAGTCAAACGACCTTTAATAAGATACAAGATCGTATGTCTTTTGTCAAGATCAATATCTGTTGGCGACAATCTTGACGCCAGGGCCCATGGTCGTTGCCATGGAGATGCTCTTCAGATACTGGCCCTTTACTGTGGACGGCTTAGCCTTCTCGATGGCAGCCATCAGAGCATTGTAGTTCTGAAGGAGCTGATCCTCTGTGAAGGAAGCCTTTCCGATTGTTACATGGATGATGTTGGCCTTGTCGAGTCTGTACTCAACCTGGCCGGCTTTGATGTCGTTGATGGCCTTTGTCACATCCATGGTAACAGTGCCGGCCTTCGGGTTAGGCATTAATCCCTTAGGTCCGAGGATCTTACCAAGACGTCCTACAATACCCATCATATCAGGTGTAGCAACGACAACGTCGAAATCCAGCCAGCCTTCCTTCTGGATCTTCTCCATATATTCCTGACCGCCGACATAATCAGCGCCTGCTGCCTGTGCCTCATCTACCTTTGTGCCCTTAGCGAAAACAAGGACGCGCACCTTCTTGCCTGTGCCGGCAGGGAGAACAACAGAGCCGCGGATCTGCTGGTCAGCGTGACGGGAATCGCACCCTGTGCGGATATTCAGCTCAACGGACTCGTCGAACTTAGCGGTAGCTGTCTTCTTGACAAGGGCAACGGCCTCTTCGGGCTCGTACTGCTTTGCTCTGTCGATGAGCTTGGCTGCCTCAGTATATTTCTTACCGTGTTTCATTATAAACCTCCTTAGTGGTCGGACGGCTTTTTGAGCCTCCCACGTTTACCTGTACGGAATCAGTCAGTAACGGTGATTCCCATGCTTCTGGCAGTGCCCTCGATCATGCTCATAGCTGCCTCAACGGAAGCTGCATTCAGATCAGGCATCTTCTTCTCGGCGATTTCCTTCACCTGAGCCTTGGTTACGGATGCAACCTTGGTCTTGTTCGGCTCACCGGAAGCCTTCTGGATGCCGGCTGCCTTCTTGAGAAGAACTGCTGCAGGCGGAGTCTTTGTAACGAAGCTGAAGCTTCTGTCCGCATATACGGTGATGACAACGGGGATGATGACATCTCCCTCTTTTGCTGTCTTTGCGTTGAACTGCTTGGTGAACTCAACGATGTTGACACCGTGCTGTCCAAGGGCAGGTCCTACGGGCGGAGCGGGTGTTGCTTTGCCGGCCTGGATCTGTAATTTGATGTAACCAGTTACTTTCTTAGCCATTTTTTCCTCCTTAGTGGTTTAGCGCAGGGGCATATTCCTGCTCCCACTTCATTGTGCTGCATGCGCAGCTGGTGTATGCCCAACAGACCGGACCGGTCTGTGTGTGCCGTTTGATCAGTTCGTCTTGCGAACCTCTGCGAAGCTGATTTCCACAGGTGTCTCTCTTCCGAAGAGCTCCACGCTGATCGTGGCAACCTGCTTATTGTAATCGATCTTGGTCACTGTGCCAAGTGTATCTTTCCAGACGCCCGCAACGACTGCAACAGGATCGCCGACCTTGAAGTCAACGCTGATGTTGCCTGTTCTGATGCCCAGAGGCCTCATCTCCGCCTCGGAGAGCGGCACAGGCTTGGATCCCGGGCCTACGAAGCCGGTGACACCGGTCGTGTTGCGGACCACATACCATGTCTCGTCGTTCATGATCATATGAACGAGTACATAGCCGGGGAACATCTTTCTCGGCACCGCTTTTCTGACGCCGTTCTTGACTTCGACGACATCCTGCATAGGTACGCGTACCTCAAAGATCTGGTTCTCAAGATGACGGTTCTCGATTGTACGGTCAAGATTGCTCTTGACCTTATTCTCATATCCCGAATAAGTATGTGCCACATACCACTTGGGCTCATCAGAGATGGCGCTCTCATCGAGTGCGTTCTCCGAATCCTCTCCTGCCGCCTCCTGGGAAGAGATGCTCGCGGCCATGACAGCCTCTTCCGCCTTATCCTGTGTAATCTTCTCGTCCTGGTGAAGAACGCGCTCTGCCTCTGCGTTTTCGATCGCAGCGGCCTTCTTTGTAAAATCGGGACGGTCGATCTTGCGCACTTCCGGCAGCACGCCCGCTTTGACCTTTACTCCTGTCTTCTCTGCCACTTCTTATTACCTCGTAAAGAATGCGTCTGTCTTCAGACCTTAAGTGTTATAAGGAAGTTGATCAGATTCTCAAAACCAAAGTCCAGAAGCGCGATGATCGCGCCAACGACGATGCTGACGGCGAGTACGGCGATCAGCTCCCTCACGAGCGTATCGCGGTCCGGCCAGATAATCTTTCTGAACTCAGACTGAACGCCCTGCCAGAAGCCGCCGGTCTTGGATTTCTTCGCTTTTGTATCTGTACTGCCCATGATTTCTCCCGTACATCCCCTCAGACAAATGCTGCATCTAAAGTCCGACCTGCATCCGATCTTTCAGCGCAGCGGATTACTTGGTCTCCTTGTGAAGAGTGTGCTTCTTGCAGAATCTGCAGTACTTTCTCATCTCAACACGCTCGGGATGGGTCTTCTTATCCTTGGTTGTGTCATAGTTGCGGCGCTTGCACTCTGTGCATGCCAGTGTAATTCTTGTACGCATAGTTTTGTACCTCCATAGATGAACTATACGCCGGTGTTCGGCCAGACGGCCTCCCGGCTGCCCGCTTTGCGGACATTTCGAGGTCTTCCGCCGTAAAAAACGGCATAAAAAAAAGACCTGTCACAATCTCCTTAATAAGGTAGCACGCGCGATTTCACGTGTCAAGAAAAGATTCGCATTCCTGGCATCTACGTCTCTGTGTAATCGTAAAAATCCTTCGCCAGCTCCCCGATCACAGCCGCGCCGCCGGCGTTGTAAGTATAAACGGACAGTACAAACGGCGTCTTAGCGAACACAATTCCGGCGCAGTTCTCCCAGCCGTCTCTCATCCCGTATTTCTGGGCAATTTCGCAGTCTGTGATCGTGCTGCGAAAATACTGGCCCGGCTGTGCCTGCTTCATATATCCCAGCGCCTCGCTGTACTGGCTCTGGTGTGTATAGACATATTCCGCACAGTCCATCATCATCCTGGCGCAGAAGTAGTTGTGGTGATAGTAGCTCTCATCGATCTCCGAAGACGAGAGCGTATAATACCGGCACATATCCTTCTTCAGCACATCGTAGCTGCCGTAGTCATCCGTCATCGCCTCCGACAGCTCGTTGTTGGAATAGACAAGGCTCTGGTAGTGACAATTGGACAATGTACTGTTCGTGCCGGCGACAATGTCGTCTCCGCTGATCTTTCCGGCGGCCTGCATATCGTAGTACAGAAGATTCAGAGGCAGCTTGTAGGTGCTGGCACCGTCGAACATCTTCAGCTCGTTGTAATAACAGGTCTCGCCTGTTGCAAGATTCTTGTACGCGCAGGCGAAATTGCCGGTATTCAGGCTGTGCGAGGAGATGAAGCCGGTCAGCATTTCCGAAAGCTCAGCACTGGCCGCTGTCGGCTCTGCTGCGTCCGCAGAAGATGTACCGCTCTCATTCGCTGCAGAAGTCTCTTCTGTGTCTTCCTTCGTATCTTTATCTGTTTCTTCGCCGGTTTCATCGGCTGCGCTGCCGCCGGCTGAGAGATCTTCCGTATTGCTTCCGGGGGCAGAGTTCCCGTTCCTGCCGTGTGCATCTCCCTCCGGGATCGGCTCCCAGAGACCCCCATCCGATGTCTCCGTCGATCCCGCATTCTCTCCGTCTGACGCAGAATTCTGCCCCTCTCCGGCCGCTGTATTCCCGGATGCTTCTTCCTGCTGCGTATCAGCATCCCCGCTTCCATCAGTTCCCTTGAAAACAGAAAAGACAGAATCATCCGAATCAGAGATCAGCCCTGAACCCGGAATGTGAAACGAACATCCCGTTGTCGCGATCGCCAGCGCAGCTGCGCAGAGCGCATATATGCAGTTGTATCTGCTCTTTTTCTTCATATCGAAAATAATATCATCCGGGCGTCTCTGTGTATACAGTCAGTTTTTCTGTGTGCTGCTGTATTTTCAGATAAAAACAGGCAAAAATCACAGCAGGAAGATACATGTGTCTTGACAGGAAATATGACCGCAATCCGTCATCTGGGTATATACTGATAGGAAGATTATGAACAAAGAGCAAGGACGGACAAAATGAACGCAGAAGAAAGAAGAAACAATGTTCTGAAGGCGATCAGCGCGGCACAGGGACCCATCTCCGCCGCAAAGCTGGCTGTTAAATTTGGTGTCAGCAGGCAGATCATTGTGGGAGACGTAGCCCTCCTGCGCGCTGCAGGCGAAGACATCACCGCTACGCCAAGAGGCTATATCTACGAAGTCTCACATCCGGGACTTACCTATACCATAGCCTGCCGGCACGGCATGCCGCAGATGGAGGAGGAGCTCAATATCTGTGTCGACAACGGATGCCTTGTTGAAAATGTCATTGTCGAGCACCCCATCTATGGTCAGCTCGAGGGGCAGCTGAGCATATCCAACAGGCACGACGTACAGGAATTCATGGCAAAGGTCAGGACGAGCAAGGCTGCTCCGCTCTCGGCGCTGACAGACGGCGTTCATCTGCATACACTTCGCTGTCCGGACGAAGCGTCCTTCAAGAGAGTGACTGAGGGCCTGCGGGAGGCCGGCATCCTCTTCTGGCGCTGAGAAACCGCACTTTCGCGCCTTATGTACCAATTCGCACCTGTCCGGCATCCGATTCCGGCACGCGATGAGCCCCGGCCTTTCCGATGGGTACTGAACAGAAATCACATACAGAGATCGTATACTAAGATGAGCCCGCATTAAATGGCAGTCACGCGGAAGGCAAAGTGCATAGGTTTGCTGCTGTCGATGAAATATTCCGGCAGCGGCTTTGCTCCCCAACTGTCATCTCCGCCGACGCCCATCTGGGCAAGGCTTATGCGCACAGTCGTCGCGTTTGACTTTGGCAGATCGCATCTGTGTTCTGCATTCTCCAACTCTTCAGGTGTATAGGGGAGCGCGGAGAACAGCATTGAGGGGACGCTCGTCCCTGTGTCCGAATGCACAGATCCCCCCGCCAGCTCCGCTGCCGCATCCGCAGTGCCGCCTTCACTCTCCTGCGCGATGAAGAGAAGACCATGGCCTCGTCTGTCCGTCACGCTCACCCAACGCGTCCCTGTGTGCGTCCCGCACTCCTGCGGCCGCAGATAGTCTGTCAGCTGGCCGTTCACATCCGAGTTCCAGATCGAAAGCTTAGCACCTGCGTCGCGGTCCGCATAGCACTCTTCCGGCCCCATTCCGTACCAACTGATCCTGTCATAAGAGGAGTCCATCGTAAAGCGCATGCCAAAGGAAGGCATCGGCGGGAGGTCTTCACCCGACCCCGGCACATAATCCATACTGTACTGCACGCTTCCGTCGGCGCACAGCGTGCAGGTGACAAAACACTCTGCGCCCTTCCCTATCCTGTATGCGGTGAGCATGCTGACGCCGTCAGGCTTCTCTGTCACGCGGGGTGTACCCTCCATGCGCAGATAGCGCGATGCCTGCGCCCATACGCCGCAGCGCATCGGCATATTCCAGCCAAGATCATTATCTGTCGGCGCGCGCCAGAAATCCGGCGACGGCGCCCTTTTGATCATCTCGCGCCCTGCAAGTCTGCAGGAGACAAGACTTCCCTGCAAAAGAGAGAAAAGAGCACTCCTTGAACAGTTTTCATCCGCCGTGCGAACCCCTATATTGAAGGTTCCCCTGATCATTTCATAAGAAGGAACTATGCCTCCAATGGATCCAGCTGCCGGCTTCTCTCTCTCATCAAAAAGACGGACGGCCGCCCCGCCGTAAGAATCTCCCTGCACAGGCGCCGCCTGCGGGGCGGGTTCCTCTTCAGCGTTCCCGCAAAGACTTCTGAAAACACCCTGTCCGAAAGCAATATCGTACCCGGCAGGCGCATACGGTGCATCCTCTCTAAGGCAGAAGGAGATGACAACCGTATACTCGGTACGTCCCTGCAGCGCGTAAACTCTCTCCTCTTCAGATCGGAATGCGCCCTGCCCATTCTCAAAGGTATTCTCCTTCGCGCAAAGGACGTCAGCAAACGGCATCGGATAGGTCTTCGATGTCCCTGGTTCCACATCTGTCTCTACTGTTTTTACAGCTTCCGTGCGCCCATTCTTCTGGAGAATAGCTGTGCACTGGTAAGCGTTTGTGTTCGTAAAAAGATTCCGGTTGTCAACTGTGAAGTGCTCCCTGTCCATGCGGACCCGAATATTCTGGTAACAGTACCTGATCTCCTGCACCGCAGGGCGAGGCCGCCGGTCGGCGGATAAAATGCCGTTGCCGGAAAAAGTGCCGTCGTTTGGCCGGTCGCCGAAATCTCCTCCATACGCAAAGAACTCCCGTCCGCACTCGTCCCTTGTCCGGATTGCCTGGTCATTAAAGTCCCAGATAAAGCCTCCCTGAAAGTGCTCATCCTTCGCTGTCAGCGCAGTGTACGCATACAGGTCTCCGTCCGAATTGCCCATGGAGTGTGCATACTCACAGAGGATAAAAGGCTTTCCCGCTTCTGCCTGAAGGAACTTAAGCTCCTCGTCCGCGCTTTGAAGAATATCCGCATCCTCAGCATTTGCGGTCCCGCCTTCATTTGCTGAGTCGTTCTGCGTTTTTTCCTTTGCATCTGCGGACTTTTCTCCGTCCTGCAGAAGCCTCTCCTTTTTAAGGAATTCTTCTACCTTTGCCGCCGGCCAGTACATGCGGCTCGTGACATCACTGGCCGCCGCATAGGTCGGATCCTGCGACGTTCCCTCGTAGTGCACAGGTCTGTCCGGATCGAGCTTTCGAAAGAGCCTCGACATCTCATAGACAACACTTCCCCCGTGCGACTCATTGCCGACAGACCACACAATGACGGAAGGATGATTTCTGTCTCTTGCACACAGCCCCTGCACGCGGGATTGGAGCGCCGGAAGCCACTGGCGGTGTTCGCCCGGAAGGATAGCATCCGCACCTTTGTCCTCACCGCCGGCCGCCCATGTGCCGTGCGTCTCCATGTTCACCTCGTCGAGCACATAGATGCCATAGCGGTCACACAGACTGTACCAAAGTGCGCTGTCCGGATAATGACTTGTCCGCACAGCATTGATATTATTTCTTTTCATAAAGAAGAGATCGCTCTGCATCTGTTCCGGCGACATGCCTGCTCTGCCGTTTTCGCAGGTGAACTCATGGCGGTTTACACCGTGCAGCACAAGACGTTTCCCGTTCAGAAGAAGGCACCCACCCTGGATGACGATCTGCCGGAAGCCGACAGCTGTCCTGACAGCCTCCATCTCCTGATGGTCGTTGTTTTCAATCACAATGCGGAGCTCATAAAGGAAAGGATCCTCTGCACTCCAAAGACGCGGCGCCGCGACATGCTCCTTAAGGGACAGGTCATTTCCGCCTTCCCCAATCTGAGTGCTGCCCTTAAGCACACACTTCTCCCCCATCATCAGAGCATAATGCACCTCTCCATAGGCCTTCTGGCCGTCAATTTCCACCTCCGGCTCTCTCGCGGAGAAATGCATCTGCAGATCAAGATCCCAGTCCCGCATCCTGTCATCAGGTAGCGTGCGGACTGTGAGATCCTCCAGGTGCACATCAGGCACTGCATAGAGAAAGACATCCCTGAAAATCCCGCTGAATCTCCAGAAATCCTGATCCTCGAGCCAGCTCCCGCTCGTCCATTTGAAAACACGGACCGCCAGTCTGTTCTGACCATAATAGTCAACATAGTCGGTTAAATCAAAGTCTGTCGGGGAAAAACTGTTTTCGCTGTATCCGATGTATTGTCCGTTGAGCCAGACGGCGAAGCCGCTCTCCACGCCCTGAAAGGAGATCCGGATTCGCATATTCCTCCAAGCGGAGGGGATCCTGAAAAAGCGGAGATAACTCCCCGTCGGATTAAAGCGGACGGGCGCCCTGCCCTCAGTGACGTCCTCACGGCCATCCCACGGATACTGATAATTGCAGTACTGCGGCCGGTCATACCCCTCAAGCTGGATATGGGAAGGAACGTCAATCTCCTGCCAGGAGCTGCAGTCATAGGAATTCTTTTCAAATCCTTCCGGCGCATCCGCAGGATTGTCGGCACAGGAAAACCGGAACAGCCCGTTCAGACTCATGAAGAAGGAGGAGTGCGGGTGCAGAGGGTCCGTATCTCTCTGCATTTCTTCCTGACCGGCGTAGAAGATGAGTGCGCTGTGGGCCGGCAGAGCATTCTCTTCGAACTGCTTCGGATCCTGAATCATCTGCGGGCGGAAAGTCTTCCCGCTCCTGATCCTCTCGATCCCGCGCACAATATCCTGCGTATCCATCACCCGGGAGGGCTGGAATCGTCTCACATAAGAATCCAGAAGAGTGCTCATAGGCCCCAGGCATTCCTGCAGAAGATCTCTGCCTGTCCTCTTTTTGTAATCCGAAAGCCTTTTGCGGAAGCGTGAGAGCGAGCGGCTGCTGACGGGCTGCACGACTGCACTGGTCGTGTGCAGGGCATACTGGAAGCGCAGGTCGCAGACGGCCGCATTGACCATCTGCTCGTCGTTGTATCCGAAGATCTCCTCAAGGATCAGCGCTCCTACTGTGACGTTGACCGGGCTGCTCGGGCTGGTCGATGCCTCGCTGAAGAGGTCCGCAAAAATCCTCTCATTGATCGCCGGAAAAATGTTCGCTGCAAAATCCCCCGCGAACGACTCCTCCAGCATTCTTCTCTCCCTCTCCCCCAAAGAGAGAAGGCGGTCTCCAAAGCCCAGCTGTTCATAATTATTCGATGAGAACGCCATTTTCTGTACTCCTTCGCCTTCTGCGGCATGCAGCTGCCTTCGGTTTAAGACAGTCTGTGCCTCTGTGCAGATAAAGATCTTTTATGCGATACCCCTGCGCTCAGATCCATCCCCCATCCACAGTGATGATCTGTCCGGTCAGATACGCCGGTGCCTTCGCCAGATGCAATACACAGCGGGCAATCTCCTCCGGCTGTGCAAAGCGTCCCGCCGGAATTTCCTGTGCCAGTATCTCCTTCTCCTCTGCACTCAGGTTGTCGTTCATAACAGTATCCACACAGCCGCAGGCGATCGCATTCACGGGAATGCCAGCCGGCGCCAGCTCTTTGCCCAGTGCCTTCGTGAGCGCATTGACACCGCCCTTGGAGGCCGAGTAGGCCGCTTCCATGGAAGCGCCGACATTTCCCCAGACAGAGGATATGTTGATGATGCGGCCGGGAACGCTGCCCTCTTTGCTGCTGTTTGAAAATGACGCATCGGCGTCATTTTCTAACTTATTCCACGCTGAGGCGAAATCCGCGAAGGCGGTTTCGCCGAATGCGGCAGCCGGTGCGTCAGCACCGATGCTGCTGTTTGAAAATGACGCATCGGCGTCATTTTCAAACTTTTTATCCAGAAACAGCGGAACAGCACATTTTGCCGTATAAAAGCAGCTGCTCAGATTCGTCCCGATGACTTTGTTCCATGCTTCCGGTGTCATGTCCTGAAGGAGGCCGACATAAGAAATTCCGGCATTATTGACCAGAAGAGACAATCTGCTGTCTCCATCCGGATACGTGCCAAAAGAGTCCTTCAGCCCATCAAACAGTGCCTGCACAGCAGAAGGATCCGACGCGTCGCACGCTCTGCAGCGGATCCGCACATGCGCGGCTGCTTCGATCTCTCCTGCCCGCTGCTCCAGCTCCGGCAGCGTGCTGCTGCATGTGAGAAGAAGGTCACTTCCTTCTTCCGCCAATGCCCTGGCGATGGCCAGTCCGATTCCTCTGGAGGCCCCCGTCACAATAGACAGGTGCCCGTGCATGCTCTCTCCCATTTCCGCTCTCCTATAATATGTTCTCAGTCTGCGGACGATGTTTTCCCTTTACTCTCTGCAGCTTCAGTGCCCTCTTCTGCAGGCTTCTCATCGGAAGACTCTTCTTTCGCCTTCTGTTCTTCAGAAGACTTTTCATTTATATCTTCCGCTTCAGAGTTCTCCTCTGTCTTGCTCTCACCAGCATTGTTATTGCCATCCGGCGCCTGTTCTGCGCTCTTACCGTCTTTCGAATCGGGTTTGTCCTCTTTGCTCTCTTCCTCGTTCGCAGACTTCTCCGCAGGCGCAGGCTCCGATTCGGCTTCTTCAGACACTTCTTCAGAATCGTCGTCGGGCTTTTCTTTCTCTCCAGACTCTTCTGCAGTGTCGGCGTCAGGTTTCTCTTCCTCTCCGGACTCCTCCGCGGACTCTTTGTCCTTATCTTCTACAGAGTCCTCCGCGGACTCTTTGTTATTATTTTTTTCCTCTTCGGATTCCTCAGCGGTCTCTTCGCCTTTATTTTCCGCCTCCCCGGAATCCTCCGCGGACCCTTCGTCCTTTTCTTTTTCCTCTCCGGACTCCTCCGCACGGTCAGCTTCTTTGTCCTCGCCGAGAAGGTGTTTCTCCAGGTTTTCCAGTACCTCTTCTTCCGTCTCTTCTTCCTCTTCCACGGGTTCCGGCTCCGGTGCCCTGTAGACGATCGGAACAGGGATATTTTCAGAGAACTGGCCGGGCACTCCAAGGAGCTGAAGAATGGTATCCGCGCAGAAGGTCATGCCAAAACTCGTTCCATAGCTGACGCCGGGCTCAAGTTCCTTCCCATACATCAGAAACGGAAGAAATTCTCTCGTATGTCCGCCATGCCTTCGAAAGCCCGGATCGCATGCGTGGTCACTCGTCACAATGAGCACATCGTCGTCCCGCATCTTCTTTATGAAGCCGGCGAGCCATGTGTCCAGCTCAGAGAGACTCTCTGCGAATCCGTCTATATTCCTTCTGTGCGCAAAAAGCTTGTCAAAATCGGAGATGTCGACAACGCAGAGACCATTCCAGTCAATCGCGGCATATTCCATCATCTTGTTCATGGCATCCGTGTTGCCCGTCGTGCGGATGGAGTCCGTGATGCCTGTTCCTGCCAGAGTATCCCTCACCTGACCAATGGCATAGACATCCTTTCCCTCCTCTTCGAGGACTTCCGTGAGGATTTTTCTGTACGGAGGATAGCACAGCTCTTCCCGCATGTTCGTCCATCTAAATCCTCTCTCAGGTCTTCCGATAAATGTCCTCGCAATAATGCGGCCGATGCCCAGATCTCCCTGGCACAGGTCGCGAAGGATCTCCGCATCGTGGAAGAGCTCCTCCCTTGTGATCTCACTCTCATGTCCGCAGATCGTGCAGGTGCTGTCGTCTCCCATAAAGAGGATGAGATCGCGGTGGCGCATCGCATATTCGCCGTAATCGCGAAGGACCTCCCCCTCCGGATAAGTCTGGTTCACAATGATGCGGCTCCCCGTCTCATATTCAAGCCGCTCTATGAGCCGCATGGGGAATCCGTTCGGAAACGTCGGCATGTAATATGGATTGACCAGACCAAAGAGTTCCCAGTGTCCATTGATGGAGTCCTTTCCTGCAGAGAGCTCCTGCAACCGGCAGAACTGCCCCGCCGGCTCCTCCTGCTCAACGACACTGCTGGTGAACGCATCCACAACACCGTCAATATTGAAAAGGCCAAGGCTCCGGAGGTTTGGAATGTCCATCTTATCGCTCCGGCACAGGCTCTTTAAGGTGTTGCACCCTGCGTCACCGTATTCTGCGGCATCCGGCGCAGCGCCGATGCCAAGACCGCTTAATATCATTAAAAAAACTCTCTTTGCCATTTCACTCCTGTACGTGACTGATCCAAAATATAGTAATTATTCAACACCCCGATCTCTCAAAGGTGCTTCTTTCCTCTCTGCAGTGCCTCTTTCAGTGTCCTGATGACAGTCTCCGCCTCTTCCTCCGTATTCTCCGGGCCGATGGTAAAGCGCAGCGTTCCCTTCGCTCTCGCCTCGTCCCCGGAAATCGCCATGATGACATGAGAGGGCGTCACCGCACCAGTAGTGCATGCGCTGCCGGAAGAAGCGCAGATGCCTGCAAAATCAAGGCTGATCAGCAGTGCATCACTCGTCCGTCCCGGAAAAGAGACACTGATATTGCCCGGCAGTCTCTCCTCCCCAGGCAGCGGGCCATTCCATATCATACCACAGTCTCCAAATGACTCTTTCAGTCGATGGAAATAATACTCCTGAAGACTGCGCTCCTTCTTCGCATCTTCCTCTCTCCTTGCATTCGCCTCTGCAGCCGCAGCGGCAAAGCCTGCAGCACCGGCTGTGTTCTCCGTACCGGCTCTGCGTCCGCGCTCCTGAGGACCTCCGTGGACAAACCCCTGAATATGCACGCCCTGCCGCAGGTAGAGAAAACCTATTCCCCTGGGTCCGCCGATCTTGTGGGCGCTGGCAGAGAGGAGATCGACAGACAGATCTCTGACATTGATCGGAATTTTGCAGTAGGCCTGCACGGCATCAGTATGAAACAGCGCACCGTAGCGGTGCGCCGTCTCTGCAAGTGCTCCAATATTCTCGATCGTTCCGATCTCATTGTTGGCTGTCATGACGGAGACGAGGGCCGTATCCGGATGCTCTCTCAGGGCAGACTCCAGATCATCTTCACGGATCCTCCCCTCTGTATCCGGGGGAAGGAGTGTCACAGTAAAGCCCCGACTCTCAAGATAAGCACAGGTGTGCAGGACTGCATGATGCTCGATGGCAGGCACGATGAGGTGACGTCTTTCCCCTGCGGTCTCCATCGCGCCGATCAGCGCCCAGTTGTCGCTCTCACTGCCTCCGGAGGTAAAATAAATCTCATCCCATCTCGCGCCTATGGTGTCCGCAAGAATATCTCTCGCCCTGTTCAATTCTTCCCGCGCACTTCTTGCGGGTCCGTAAGAGGCGCTGGGGTTTCCCCAGTTCTCCCTGGCTGCTCTCAGCATTTCCCTGACAGCACATTCGCGCATGGGCACAGCCGCCGCGTGGTCAAGATAAATCATTGATCTGCTCACTCCTCCGAACGCCCACATCAAAAAGAACCGAAGCTCCCGGGATGGGGCTAAACAGCTCCTCTAATATTGTGTCCTTAGCCCCTTCGGGTAATGATTCTTCAGCATGCCGCCTGCCGCCTTTGCCCAGCCAAGGGAATATCCGTCCGTGCAGACAAGATACCATCCCTTCCATGCGGGGTCACAGGGGATCGATACGCCGTGCAGAAAGGCTGCAATCTCCTGGCTGTCCGCTGGCCAGCTGACACTCCTTTGGCAGTCCTCTCTGCGCAGAGTCAGCGCCAGTGCGTGGGAGGGCTCAAAACGGTTCTTTTTCATCGCGCCAAGCGCAAGTCCCGGCCGAAGAACCCGCAGGCCGGAGAGCGGCAGTGCGCAGGGCAGCAGGGATGCATCTTCGCCAAAGCAGACGATCTCTCCGCCCTTTCCGAGCAATGACTGTACTGCGTCCGGTGTCAGCGCTTCCTCTGCAAAAGAGAGAAAAGCTTCCCTTCCCTGTTCCTGCGGGGCGTGCGAAGTCTGTCCCCGGCCTCTCTTTTTCTCTCTGCCATTTCCTGTGCCGCCTTCGAAATCCGCCTTGTTCAGCGCTGCCAGAAAATGTCCCTCTCCGCGCAGGGACTGCGGCCACAGCCGTACTGCCCGACTCATTTCTGCCCGGATCCCGTCCGGCACATCGCCGCTGCACCACGCCCCGCATCCGCAGGAGAAACCATATTCGTCCATTAATCCGCCGAGCGCTGCGGGCAAATCTGCCATGGATAACTCCGGATGGCGCATCAGAAGGTGTGCAATGCTCCCCTCATCCTCTTCCGGTGCAAAGGTGCACGTCGAATAGATCAGTGTTCCGCCGCTTCTGAGCATCACACAGGCAGATTCCAGAATTTCTTCCTGTCGCCTTGCGCAGGTCTCCACATTCTCCTCGCTCCACATCGAGAGGGCCTGCTCCTCCTTGCGGAACATCCCCTCTCCGGAGCACGGTGCGTCCACGATGACGCGGTCAAAAAAAGAGGGAAAGTGCGCAGCCAGATCTGCAGGCGCCATATTCGTCACGACGGCATTGCGGATGCCCATTCTCTCCACGTTCTGGGAGAGAATCCTGGCCCGTCCCGGATCGATCTCATTGCTCACAAGAAGACCCTCTCCATCCATCATGCCCGCCAGCTGTGTCGTCTTTCCCCCAGGCGCTGCACACAGATCCAGAATCCTCTCTCCGGGCCTTGCGCCGGAGAGGGCAGCGACCGCCATCGCACTTGCCTCCTGCATGTAATAAAGGCCCGCGTCGTGATAGGCCAGTCTCCCCGGCCGGATCCGCTCACTCTGTGTGCTGCCGGCAGCGGAAGAGGCAGCCTCCTCTCCGTAGTAGAAGCCGTGGGGCGCCCACGGAACGGGCGACAAAGTACCGGGGAAGAGGGAGAGAAGGGCGCTGTCCGTTATTTTCAGAGGGTTTGCGCGAAGAGACAGAGCTCTCGGCCTGTCATATGAGGCGAGAAAGCGCCTGTACTGCTCCTCTCCGAGCATTCTCTTCATTCTGTCTCTGAACGCCTGCGGCAGTTCCATCATCTGTCTCCTACTCTCTGCGCATCGCGCGGCGAAGGTTGTGCACTGATCTTTTTGCTCCCCTTCTCATCACTGTTCTCTGCGCACCGCGCGGCGAAGATCCTCTGCGCGCACGGATCCCGGCAGGTTCTCCCGTCCGCTCATGCTGATCAGCCTCTGGTTGCTGCTGCCGCGGAAAAGGAGCGTGATATCCTTCTTCTCCAGAATGAACTCGCCGTCCACCAGCATGTCCAGACAGGAGAGGAATTCATCAGTGACCTTCGTGTGGGCCCGTCCGTCCTGCGCAAAGATATCTGTCTCATAGGTGTAGCCCGAGTAGCACCAGATGGTCTTCTCCGGCATCTCCTTATGCACTCGGCGAAGGAGCGGCATCAGCGCCCTCTGGTTGTCCGGCTCGAGAGGCTCACCGCCAAGAAGGGAGAGCCCTGCAATATACGAGGGCTGAAGAGAAGCGATGATCTCATCCTCCACCTCCTTCGTATACGGCTTGCCGTAGGCAAAATCCCAGGCGATCTCATTGAAGCACCCCTTGCAGTGGTGCGTGCATCCGCTCACGAACAGACTCGTCCGCACGCCGGTGCCGTTTGCGATATCACAGTATTTGATCTCTGCGTAGTTCATCACGTCATCCTCTTCCCGGAGACTTCGATCCTCTCCGGACGTTCCCATATCCGCTGTCCTCACCTTTTCCCTTCGGAAAATACCTGCTGCCCGCATTCTTCCCGGCCTTCGCCGGTGCCTTGTCTCTTCCTTCCGGGCTGCGTCCCTGCACGGAAAAGCCGAATTTGCCCAGATACCGGCCAAGCCCGTAATATTCGCCATGCGAATAGGCGAGAAGATGTGCCTTCTCCAGTGCGAATTTTCCCTTCTCATCCAGATACTGCGGGTCGATGTCCGTACTGAAAACCCGTGCAATGAACATGTCGTGGCTCCCGAGGGGAAGGATCTGCTCAACGCGGCACTCAAGATTCACCGGGCTCTGCGCGATGCCGGGTGCCTTCACATGAAGAGATTTTGTCTTTTTCAGATGCAGACGTTCGAGCTTGTCCTCATCTCTTCCGGAGCGAACGCCGGCATAGTCCACAGCGCGCACCATCTCTTCTGTCGTGACAGCCAGCACGAACTCTCCCGTCCTCTCAATAATATCGTGGGAATAGCGCTGCGGCCGGATAGATACGGAGACCATCACAGGGTCACTGCACACGGTGCCTGCCCAGGCCGCTGTCATCACGTTCGCTCTGCCTTGCTCATCCATGCAGCTGACAAGGACAGCAGGCAGGGGATAGAGCATGTTGGAGGGACGCCAGTACTGGATTCCCTTGTTCTGCGCGTCGGAATCCTTCCTGCCGCCGGCCTCTCTGCCTGCCCATTCACGGTCGTCTCTTCGCTCCCGCCTGCCAATGGGTTCTTTCCTTCCGGCTTCTTTCTTTTGATTTTTCCCGTCAGGGCCGCTTCGCACTGCGCCTTCTCTTTTTTTCTCTCTCATATTTCCGCTCCCGGTTCACTGCGCCAGGATCCTCTTTGTGTCGGCATACCCAAGCTGCTCGCGCTCCTGCATCTTCTCCCTTCGAAAATCCAGTGTTCCCTGATGCGGACGTTCCTCAAGAGGCTTCGAAGGCCTGATTTCAATGACCCTTGTGTCTCTCCTCCGAAGGGCATCCAGAACCTCCGGATCTGCCTGATCATCCGGCTTGAGGTAACTGACAACGAGGACATCAAGGTCAGTGTACAGAAATGCATCTGCGGGTATCTTATCCCCGCGCGCACCCGCGGGACTCCCTTCAGGGACCACGCCGCCGTCCGAGAGGAAATCACCTCCGTACGGCACCGCCGGCGCGATGCCCGGAAGGCATGCGCTCGCAATAACCAGAAGGCGCTGGTCGGCGGGCTTTTCTTCATTCAGGCGGAACAGAACCGGGCCATTCTCCTTTCTGGAATAGCATCCTGCCTGCACACTGATCCTGTTCTCTTTGAGAGCACTGTCCGGAAAGAACTGCTTCGCGAAGGCAAGAACCTGCCCGGCGAAATCTCTCCCGTCATTATTGCCGGCGCAGGAAGTATTTCCTTCTCTTCCTGTGGAGTCCCCTGCCGTCTCTTGATCTGCCCCGCTTCCCTCTGTCGAAACATCCGTCTCACCTTTTGCGGCGGGCTTCATCGCATTCACCGCATCGCCAAGAGCGCCAAGGAGCTTCTTTACTCCGTCACTGCCATAAAGCGCGTAGGAAAGTGCATTCAGTGCGCCGATTGATGTCCCCGCCAGAAGGAGGTGTTCCGGATCCCTTGAAAGTCCCGCCTCTTCCAAAGCGCGGAACATTCCCACCTGATACGCTCCCTTTGCGCCGCCCCCGGAGAGAACGACGCCTGTTGTCATGCCGCTGAGATCTGTCATGCCCGTTTTCCTTTCGTCTGCCGCGATTCCTGCAGAGGTAATCTGCTCACGAATTGTCGGCGAATCACGGCTGTACCAATATTCGCCCTGAAGATCATCTGCCCCGCTGCCCGGACGTAAGAATCTCATCCAGCTTCTTCGAAAGTGCTGCCCGACCGGTCACAAGAAACCCTGGAATGCCAAGTGCTGCCGCGCCGTCTATATTTTCAGACCTGTCGTCAAAAAAGAGGCATTCCTGCGGCTGCAGGCCATACCGGTGCAGGAGTGCTTCATAGATCGGCGGATCGGGCTTGCACTGGTGCAGCATATACGAGACCATCCAGCCGTCGAGGTCCTTTGCAAAATCGGCGTACTCGATGTGCTTGGCAAAGAGTGTCTTTGGATAGTTGGAGAGAATGTAAATCCGAAATCCTGCCGATTTCAGTGCGTGTACCCTCTCCCAGATCTCGGGCCTTGGCGCCTCCATGTATTCGCCGTGGCGGATGAACCAGGTGATGACCTCTGCATCTGCCGGATACTTCGCCGCAAAGGCTGCGATGATCTCCTCATCGCTCTTTACCCCGAGGTCGAACTGGTGCCAGAGTCTGTCCGGTTCATCGAACATCTCCCTGCCGACCCGCTCAGCCTCCTCTGCAGAGAGGCCGTAATCCATCAGCATCGCCTTCCAGCGGTAGCTGACGAGAACATCCCCGAAATCGAAAATAAGATTGCGCAGTTCACTCATCAGAAAATTTTCACCTCAGAAACGCAGGTCCGATCCTCAGTACCTCCGCTGTAGACAGAATTGATAATGATCCACAGACGGTCAATGTCCTTCTTCTCCACACGGATATACTGCGGCCCCATCGTGTCCTTGAGCGTGAGCTTGTACTCCTGGAATTTGTCATCGAGGCGCAGCGTGATCGTTCTTAGCCTGTTGGAGTTGTAGTAGTCCTTCTCGGTGCGCTGGTCGCCATTATAGATCACAATGTAATGCACGTCGCCCTTGTCCGTGATGTTAAAATACAACCGCTTGTTGTAGCCCGCGTCCGGCTCTCCCTCGGCCCAGGCCGTCTTCGGGTCGCCATCCATCAGATTCCGGTCCGACCAGTTCCTGTCAGGATCTCCCGTCAGAATGGTGCTGGCATTGTAGTCGGCAATGGATACCGGCGGAAACTCGTTCAGATCCTTTATGTGATTCTCTGAGACGAGAACCGGCTTCAGATGATTCAATACCTTTGCCGGGTAGCCGACACCCATGGAATAGGAGCCGATCACATACACGGCAAAGGCCGCCGCTGCCAGACGAACCAGCTGCTTCAGGCCGTTCCTGCATCTTGCCTGCCGGGCGTGCCTCTCCCAGAAAAGATCAACGGGCCGGATCAGCTCCGTCTCTGCCGTCGTTACATACGAATCAAAAAAAGGATAGCGTTCTCCTTCCGGGAGAGCTGCCTCCGCCTTCTGCCACGCATCCTTCAGCTCCGCCCATTTCTCCCGAAGGCCCAGCGCAGAGAGAAATCTTGCCGTCTGGATTTCCCTGGACGCACGGGGAACCCTGCGCAGATCGTCCAGAAACCGGTACAGACAGATACACCAGTCTATCCGGCACAGGATTTTCTGTGCGTCAGAGAGATCCTTGAAGGCAGGCTCTATTTCGCTCTTGTAATAATTTTTGATATTGCCGGCGTTTAAGGGCGTCCGCTCGACGTTGCTCTTTGCCAGTGCAATGTTCACGGAGAAGCCAAAGTCGTCAACATTCTCCACTGCCTTGTTCTGCGCCCTGACAACCGCTGCCATGCGCTCCTCTTTCAGGTCGCCATCCGACAGCGTCTTAAACCACATTTTCGCAATATAATCGTTCAGCATTGCGCTATCCTCGATCTTTCCCGGTGATGAGCGGCGTCATTGTCCCTCGTGCAAGAACGGTCAGCTCCTGTGTAGCTCTAGACATCGCCGTATACAGCCTGTGTGCAGAGAGGAGCTGATCGGGATAATGCTGGTCGTCTGCGTCCGGAATCACCACGCGGTCGAACTCAAGTCCTTTTGCCAGTGTGAGTTCCATGGCGATTACGCCGCGCTTAGGCAGGCGCTCGTCCGTGTGAACAACAGTGGGACAGTCCTCTCCCAAAAGCTTCTTGATCCGTGCAAGGCTCTTTTTGTTGGCACAGATCACCGCTGTGATGCCCTCTTTGCCGGTGTCCTGAACAGCGCTGCGCAGAGCATCTGCGTAGCGCTCATCCTCCGTAAAGGTCTGTATAACCGGAGCGAGTCCCGGCCTTTGCACGGACCTCGTCTCTCCTCTTCGCTCTGCCGGCAGAAGAGCAGTGAACAGCGCTGTGATCTCAGGGGATGAGCGGTAGCTCGTCATCAGCGGCAGCTCCGTCACCTTTCTGCCGGCTGCATCGAACAGCGCATGGATCTGTGCAAAGGAGACCATGCCTTCCCGCACAGCCTGGAACTCATCGCCCAGCAGCATGAACTTTGCGTTTGGAAAATAGCGCATGAACACCATCAGCTGCGCCTTCGTGTAGTCCTGCACCTCATCGATCATGACATACTGTGCATTCCGGTCGCACTCCCCTGTGAGCGCCATTTTGAGGTAAAACCACTCACCGTCGGAGATGCGCGCATCGCCGAGGATCCTCTTTCCAATCTCCGAGATGTTCACCCAGCTGCAGTCATGGATAGCCTTGAATGCACCGCCGTTGTCATTGGTCATGCGGTTTTCCTGCGCGGTGTCAGTATCCTGCAGGGCCTTGGCACTGTCCTCATCGGAAAGCGCTCCGCTTCTTGCCGCATTGTCCTCTCTCTTTCGTATAACGGCCTTTGCCCTCTCCTCCAGCTCGTCCATGACAACCTGAATGAGACGCACACCCATCGGAATGTTCGGATACTGCTGTACAACCTGCAGTACATCTCCAGCGGAGAGAATCTGTGTGCCCTTCTGGCTGATGCCCAGAAAGTCTTCCTTCCGGGGCCGGAGCGTCGGCAGCACGGCATCAATTTTCTCCAGATTCTCCGCCTTTGTGTCCCTGTAATCGCCGCTTCTTTGTGGAATTCCCTCGCCGTCCAGGAATTCATCCCACGTCATTGTATTCGGATTGCTCTCACCAAGATCCGGCAGGACGTTGTCAATATACCTGCGGAAAACAGGATTGAGCGTGATCAGATACACCTGATCCGGGCGAAGCGTCTTCCTCTTTCTATAGAAGAGATAAGCGATGCGCTGCAGAAGAACCGAGGTCTTGCCGCTTCCTGCGATGCCGTTGACGAGAAGGACTGGCACGTCCGGATGGCGGATCACTGCGTTCTGCTCCTTCTGGATCGTCACAGTGATGGCGGTCATCTTGTCGCTCTTCTGGCGGGAGAGCGACTGCAGGAGCAGCGGATCCTCAATTGCTATCTGCGAGTCAAAGTAATAGTGCAGCTGATCCTTCTCGAGATCAAACTGTCTGCGAAGCAGCAGGTCCACAGGGATGCGCTTTCCCTCCACCTCATAGGAGGTATGCCCGTTCTCCTGGTTGTAATATGTCTCCGCGATGGGCGATCTCCAGTCGATGATCATCTGGTCGTACCCATTCTCGGAAATGGCCGCGTTCCCGATGTAGTAGTCCTCAGGCTCCTCATCGGGATCAAACTGCAGCCTCACCCTGGCAAAATAAGGCGCCTTCAGCAGAAGATCCACTCTCCGGAGCTTGTCGGTCAGGGCCTCGCTCTCGACATTGTACTTGTCTATATACCTGTTCCACACCTCGATCTCGCCGTATGTCTCCATCGTCGTCTCCGTATCGGCGAAATCAAAGCGCAGATTGTCCCTGATGTCGTTCTTTTCATCCGATGCTGAGCTGTTCAGCTGTTCGATCTTTTTCTCCAGATCCGCCCGGATGGCCAGAAGTCTCTGATAGACCTGAGTCAGGTGCTGCTGTTCTTCTTTGAAAACTGTCTGATCCATATATCACCGTTACCGCGCACCGCAATCCGTGTACAGGTGTATCTGCGGCGCAATCGTTTATTTGATCCAACAGGCTGATAAGTTGGCCCGCACAGAACACTATCCCTCGTTCGCATGAAAGCTCTTCAATGGAATGGCCCGCGCAGAACGCTCTCCCTCGTTCGGCTCTTGCGAAGCTCACTCGGGAGAGCATTCTGCGCGGCCTTTACACTGTTACCGCATAAGGACTGCGAATCATATTATTATACCCTACTCATCAAGGGTTGCACAATTTGCATGGGGAATAGCCTTTTGAGATCAGGTCGTTCCGGTTGCCAGTATAGTCCTCCCGGTTGGATGCCTTGATCTTTTTAACAGCTGAGCAGTCCGGCTTGTGGAACTTGCCTGTGTTGGTATTGATGACGTATTCCTTTGTCGTGCCGGATTCCGAAGAAGCTGAGGACTTGCCGGATGCGGCAGCGGCTGCCTTGGAAGATGTGTTCTCTGACTTTCCGGAGGAAGCTTTTGCAGTTGATGTACTGCCGGAACTGTTGCTCTTCTGCCCTGCACCCGCACCGGAAAGTGTGTCGGCATCCGCATTCTTCTCGGTCGTGAAGGTGACTGTCTTTCCGTCCGAGTGTGCGGTAATGATGCCCTGCATATCTGTGCGAAATGTCTTTACATCCGCATCACGGAGCTTACTGAGTGTCGCAGCGGACGGATGCCCGTAGCTGTTGTTCTTTCCGACAGAGATGACGGCATACTTCGGAGATGCCTCCCGCAGATAGTGGTAGCCTGTCGATGTATCACTTCCGTGATGGCCGACCTTGAGAACCGTGCAGGAGAGATTCGCACCCGTATTCAGAATCTCCTGCTCCTCCTCGTTCTCCGCATCTCCCTCGAAGAGGAAGGAGGTCTTTCCGTAGGTAAGCTTTAGAACGATGGATGTGTTGTTCGGATTGCTGGTATCGAGCGTCACAGGACCAAGAATCTTAAAAGAAGCACCGCCAAGTTTATAAGTATCACCGGGCTTTGGAACCGTAATCTTCTTCCCCTGTTTAGCCAGGTATTTGACAAAATTATTGAAGGCCTTGGTCTCATCCTCTGTCACAGGAGCAAAGGCCTTGTCTACCTTGACGAGCTGAAGGGCAGCAGAAAGGCCTCCCACATGGTCCTCGTGCGCATGTGTGCACACCATGTAGTCCATATGCATGATGCCATTCTTCTCCAGCCACGAATATACATAGCTGGAGGCCTTGACCTTGCCGCCGTCGATCATCATATAATGACCGTCACAGTCGATCACGGCAGCATCGCCCTGCCCGACATCAAGAAAGCTGACTGTCAGGCCCTTTTCCGATGAAGAAGCGGCCGCATCTGCCTGCAGGGGCATCGTCTGCCCCGCTGCCGATACAGCCACCATAACCGCCAGAAAAGCGCTGCACAGCCATCTGCGCACCGCTCCCCACATCTGTCTTTTCATAACCCTATGCACGTTCCTTTCTATTCCGATGGAATGCCTTCATTATCTCATACATTGCGGGGAAAAGACACACGATGTTCGATCTGTGTTCGAAGATTGCGTTTGTATTTTGATTTGCCGGCGATATTAAGAAAGCGAAATCCAGGAGCAGGGATTCCCTGAGTGCCTTTGCGTGCCGTCGTTACTTGGCGAGGTTCCTCACGAGCCTAGTTGTTCAGCAAAAGAATAACGCAGTCGTGTGGGGTGACGCCAAGAAAGCCGCGAAGCGGCTTTGTAAGCGAACTGCTGGGTTCGCTTACTGTGACGAGCTAAGCAAGAGCGGGAGCGTGCCGAAGGGAACCCTGCTCCTGGATGAGCGTATTGCTAACGCAAAAGGACCGGGCGGTTAAAACCGCCCGGTCCAACAGATCATAAATGGACTGCTGTATTGTTTTCAGCGAACTGTGATGAGTGTGCTGAGGTCTGCGCCCATGACTGCGGAAGCTGCTGCCTGCGTAGCTGCAGTGTCGGCTGTCTTATACCAGTCGTAGGAGAGCTTGTGAGAACCATCCGTACCTGTCACGCCATAAGCGAGGCCCTGTGCGATCTCCTCTGCCGCATCCTGCTCCCTGTTGAGGATGAAGCCGTCGATGTACTTGTTGTTCATGGCCTGCACATAGGCGAATACAACGGAGGCTGCCTGTTTCTGCTCGTTGCCGCCAACAGATGTGTAGCCGCACTCCGAGCATACGATGTGGCGGACTGTACCATTAGGAGCGAGAAGAGCCTTCTGGCACATGAAGTCTGTGAAAACATCCACGTTCTGCATCGTGATGTAGCGGGAAGCCTGGGTATGTGTCACCTGCGGCTTTGAGGTCATCGTCCATGCTGCAGGATCATACAGAGGGAAGTTGTAAGGATGTGTAGCAACATCCCAGTCGATGTTGCCCTGCGCCTTCATGAAGCTGTTAAACTTCTCAAGGAAAGGCTTAGCGCCGTAGTGAGCGGGGCCGTCGGCAGCTGCCCACTCCTGATCAACAGAAGCCATAACTCTTGCATTGGCGTTCTGTGCGCGGATAGCGTTATAGAAAATACGAACAGCCTTTGCATGCTCATGAGAGAACTTATCGATGCCGACGCCGGCATTCATGTAGTTCCACTCCTGTCTTGCATTGACTTCATTGCCGATAATCCAGTTGTCAATCGCGCCGTGTCCGTTGCCGGAATAGCGCTCGCCAAGGAAGGAAGCAACCGCCTCGAGAAGATCGCAGCCGGCCTGGTCATAGGTATTGAATGCGTAGTAGTTGGCACCCGTGAAATCTCTTGACCACGGATGAATCATGTTCGGATTGCTGCCCAGATTGTTCAGAAGGATCATGTTCAGCTGAATGCCCTTCTTGTTCATCATGGGAACGAGAATATCGTACTGGCTGACAATGCTGGAATTGAAGCTGTAGGTCTTGCCGTTATATGTGTAGTTGACACCGCCGCCGCTTGTCAGATCGCCGAGGTTGAGGTTGTAGGTGATCTGCTTGATGCCAAGATCTGTCAGCTGGTTGCCACCAAGTGCTGTCGCGGAAGGAAGAATGCCCTTCTTGCCTGCGTCATGTCTTGCCGTCGTGTGTTTTGCAACTGCCTCAGGATTGGTGATGTACTTGGGATTGCCCACAGCCTTCAGCTGTCCGCCCTTTACGACAACTGCCTGGAACTTGGAATAGAGAACAGAATTGGCTGTATTCAGACCCAGAGGGACTGTCACTGATGCGCCGGGTGCCGCCTGCGCGACCTCTCTGCCCTGCGCCTTGCCCTGGAACGGATACTACGCATAGATATGCACAAGACCGTCGTCTCCTGCTGCGCATGCATTGGTCACCACAACATTGTTCCCCTGGATCAGACAGGACACAACACCTGTGGATGCTGCCTGCGCCTTCCCGCTGCCGTCAAATGCCGGAAGAAGAAAAGCGATGAGCAGTGCTGCACAAGCCACCGTCAGAAACCTTTTCACCCACTTTTTCATCTCGGACTCCTTTTGATGAAAACAAGACCGCTCTCCCCGTATTTATGTCATATACAGGCCAGGCAGCCTTTACACGATGTAACAACAATTGATTATAGAAGAAAGATGAAAAGATGGCACATCACAAATTAACTAGAATCTCGCTCTGTTAATTAGCAATAATTACTGAATATCTTGTAACTGTTCAGCACCCCTCGAAAAATCGGGAAATCCGAATGGGGAGCTTGCTCACCAGACGGATTTTTCGATTTTTCGAGGGGCGGGCAAGGCGCGGAGCGCCTCTGAACGCCTACATTCCGAGAACCGAAGGTTCTCGGAATGGGGTGCTGAACAGTTACAATATCTTATGTTGTCCTCCGGAACCGACTCCTGCACGGTAAGAGGGCAGCGTCCGATCAGGTTCTGCCTCTATAGGCAGTGACGAACAAACCCGGGTATTCTTTGCCTGCTTTGCATCAATTCCGCTGTCTCCTCGCGCAAGTGGGCTCAACAAAGGACGAGCGCAGGATCGAGAAGAGCTCAGGGCTGCCTCCTCACGCAAGCGGGATTGGTCTGTGCTCCACAGAAGTTGAAAAGGCCATGAGGGTCTTTGTGCGCCCGAACCTCTGCAGCTCATTGATGAGGTGGTCGAGCTCCTCCGTGTATCTGAAAACGCCTTCGATCAGCATGGAGTAATCTCCCGTCACACAGCTGCACTCGATCACATTCGGAATCTTCTTAATATAGGGATAGAAGTCCTTCTTGTCCTTCGGCTCAACTTCCAGATTAATGAAGGCCTTGATGTTGTAACCCAGCTGCACATAGTTGACCTGTGCATGATACCCCGTGATGATGCCTTCCTCTTCGAGTCTGCGGATCCGATTCGCCACCGCAGGAGAAGAGAGAAAAACCTGTGCCGCGATCTCCTTCGCCGATGTGCGCGCATCCTTTGCCAGAATTCTTATGATCTTCTGATCGATCTCGTCGATATGCATAGTTTAGTACCTCGGAATTTATGCACTATTTTGTTTTTCAAAAAATATACCCCTTAAACTTTATTTTGTAAAGTTTAATGCCCGTTTTTTATGGATATTCATCGTTTATGATTAATAATATTTACATTCAATTCAGATTGCGTTACCATGCGGAACATCAGACGAAGAAAAAAGGACAGGCAGCAAGTTCCGGGGGACCTGCCCTGAGCGCAAATAAGGAGGCTCATGATGATGAACTACAGAAAAGAACAGGATTCCATCGGAACACTGGACGTGCCGGCAGATGCTTATTACGGTGTACAGGCTGAGCGGGCCGGACGTAATTTTCACATCACGGGACATCACATGAGCCCGGAATTTCTGAAGAACCTGGCACTGATCAAAAAGGCAGCAGCAAGAGTCAATGCAGGATCCGGAAGACTGACTTCCGCTCAGTGCAACGCCATCTCCAAGGCCTGCGATGAAGTGATCGACGGCAGATTCGATGACGCCTTCATTGTTGATCCTGTACAGGGTGGCGCCGGCACAAGTGCCAACATGAACATGAACGAAGTGGTGGCCAACAGAGCTAATGAGATCATGGGCGGGGCGCTTGGCAGATATGACCTTGTTCACCCGAACGATCACGTGAACATGTGCCAGTCTACAAATGATGTCATTCCCACCGCCGGCAAGATGACCGTCATCGTTCTGACGGAGAGCCTTCTCGAGGAATCAAAACGCCTTGAGAGAGCACTGTACATCAAGGCGATGGAGTTCTCCAAGGTCCGCAAGATGGGCAGAACACAGCTCCAGGATGCCGTTCCCATGACACTCGGCGATACCTTCGGCGGCTATGCCTCCATGGTACACAGATGCACGGAAAGGCTCCGCGACGTCTGCCGCGAGATGCACAGCATCAACCTCGGCGGCACGGCGATCGGCTCCGGCATCAATGCCTCCGATTACTATGAGGCACATATCGCGCAGGAGCTCTCCCGCCTCTTTGGCAGATATCTGGAGCAGGCATCCGATCTCTACGACGCCACAGAGAACCTCGACAGCTTCGTGGCCGTCTCCGGCGCAGTGAAGTCCCTTGCCATCAGTCTCTCGAAGATGTGCAATGACCTTCGCCTTCTCTCCTCAGGTCCCAGATGCGGACTGCATGAGATCAACCTTCCGGCCATGCAGAATGGTTCCTCCATCATGCCAGGCAAAGTAAACCCCGTCATTCCTGAAGTTGTAACACAGGCTGCCTTCCTCGCGATCGGCCATGACGCAACAGTTACTGCCGCAGCAGAGGCCGGCCAGATGGAGCTCAACGCCTTTGAGCCCGTCGTCTTCTACACCCTCTTTGAGTCCATCAGTGCAATGACAGGCGCAATCACAACACTCATCGACAACTGCATCTCCGGTATCACCGCCAACAGTGAGCACTGCCTGCATCTCGAGCAGAGCAGTGTAGGCATCGCGACAGCTCTCTGCCCTTACATCGGCTACGTCCGTGCCGCTGATGTCGCAAAGACAGCCCTCCGCACAGGCCGCACGGTCCGCGAGGTCGTCCTCGACCGCGGTCTTATGGATGCCGCAAAGCTCGACGAGGTCCTCGGCGCAGGCGAGACAGCTGAGGTTCGCCGCTCCGCTTAATCCGTTCTGATTCATTAAGGACATAATACGTAATGACATAATTCGACCGGGCGTCGGAATATTCTGCTTCATTCGCTCTTAACAAAGCTCATTCAGCAGAAATTCCTCCGCCCGGTCTTTTTCGATCCATTCATTATGACGGCCGTACGGCTGAGCATTCTGCGCGGACTAACTACATGAATCCAGTCCTTATTTTCAACAGATTCAGTCCTTGTGATCAGCAGGCTTTGGCCTCCTGCGCCGGCGTCTTGCGACCATCAGCGCAACATGCACGATGAGCGCCAGGGCTGCTGCGCCGGCGACGACCGCGATGGCAATCTTCTTCTTTCTGCTGACAACCGGGACCTCCCTGACCGAAATCGTCACATTGCTTCCCTTCGCCTTGAACAGATTATAGTAGCCGTACGAGGTCAGCTTCGCCCTGTGCGTCCCCTTCTCATCCGTGACTGTTATCTTCACGTTCTGCACATCATCCGGCTGCAGGTATCGAATCTGATGCTCCTCCTGCCCGTCATCTGGGATGACGATATTCCACTGCTCGATGACACCGCCGTCGTGCTGGTCCTCATATGTTTTCAGCTGATCGTCCTGTGCGAAGCTGCCGTCAACAATGAGAACCGGCCTTCCGCTCTCTCTGCGGTTCGTCGACTGGATGCCCGTCTCCACTCGTTTGTAGACCGCTGTGATCTTCTCATCCGTCTTGATCCTTGAGAAATCTGTCAGGCTCCACCGACCGTACAGACCGTCCTTTTCAGGCACTTCCGGTATCTGACTGTCACTGATGGTATCGCCGTAGCTGCAGGTGATCGTCTTCACCGTGTTGTCATCCGCCACGAAGCGGAGGGTCAGATTGGCAAAATTCGCGGGCACGCCGCCCTTTGAGACGAGGTCACCAAGAGAGACGTACTCTGCCGCTCCATCGTAGGCAATGTCGTCAATACCGGCGAGATCCGTGCTGTAATACAGATTGTCCTTTACATAATCTGTCTTCAGATCGCGGACACCGCCCGCCACAGCGCCGGCGCCCTTCTGGTACTCCGTAATATTGGCCATGGAGGCGTTGCTGTACAGTTTCTTACCGAAGCCGACAATGCCGCCCACATAATCTCCGCCGGATATGTCAGCCTTGGCGCTGCACTTCTGAATGGTTCCGTTGGAATAGCCGCAGACGCCGCCCGCATAATCTCCGCCGCCGTCCACGTCGCCGTAGTTGATATTCTGTGAGAGAACGCCCAGCTCCATGTGTCCGGTGATGCCTGCTGCATAGTTGCTGCGCGTCGTGACATCTCCTTTATTCGTGCACCTGTCAACGATGCCCTTGGATTTAAAAACGTAGTCCAGTGTTTCATCCCCGGACTGCACAATATCCTCTTCGGGATCCAGTCCGTATTCCACACCAATCATGCCGACAATGCCGCCCACATTTGTGTCGGCATCGATGGAACCCTCATTGACACTGCCGGTGACGCGGCCAAGGGTCGAATTGTCAATGTCCTCCGCGGAGATGTCCTGAAACCGGTCATCTTTGTCCTTGGTCACATTGTCCTTTATATCATCCACTGTGTCCGTCAGTGTGTCCGTCACGCTGTCGAGCTGATTCGTGATGTCGCGCAGATCATCATAGGAATCGTCAAGATCGCCGGCGACCTGCTTGTGCAGGTCATTAGCCTCATTGATCATGCCGTCGAGAGAAGAATAGAGATCATCTCCTGCCGTTCTCGCCTTGTCGCTCAGGCCATCGACCGTCAGATCAATGGAAGCCAGCGTATCCAGTGCATTGCCGATCTTGTCCAATACATTGGGGTAGTTCTTTGCCGTGTCCCGAAGGCTGTCAAGCGCATCAGAGAGATCGCTGTCATCCGCATCAAAAAGATCGCCTGCCGCATCCTCCATCGACTGCAGGAGGGACGACGCGCTGCTGCTCTCATCGTTCAAAGAGGAAGAAATCTTATTCAGATTATTCCGAAGATCGTCTGCATCATCCTTGATCGCATCCGGGTTCTCCGCCAGATCTTTATAGAGTGTCTCCAGACTGTTGAGCGCATCGCCGATTTCTCCGTTGCTGTCCGAGAGATCCTGCAGCTGCTTCTTAATCGCCTCCCGCTGTTCATCGGTGAAGTCCGGATCCTGGTCCTCGTCCATCTTGCGCAGAATTTCGCTCTTAATGGCGTCAATCTTCTCTTTATTGCTCTGCGTGGGATCCCGCAGTGCACTGATGAGATCATTCAGATCATTGAGCTTCCAGGTCGTGACTGTGTTGTGTCCCGCATGAATGACATCGATGATGCTCTGCCACTTCACAGCTGCATTCTTCAGGTTGGTGATGAGCTCCTTCGCCCTCGTCAGGGTCTTGTAGAATGCCATCTCCTTCAGATCCGGTGTGATCTCCGGATGGGCAGCGAGCTTATCCAGAATCCCCTGGATGTCATCCATAACATCCGTCAGATTGTCATCGAGCTGTTTCAGGTCAGAAGCCAACTGCTGTGCATCATCTGTCTTTCCGTCCGCATAATCCTGCAGGTCCTTCCGGAAGCTCTCGATATTGGAAGTCAGCGTATCCAGGTGCGTGTGCATGTCATGCAGCGAATCCGTAATGCCATCCTTCTCATCATCCGACAGCTCCAGATCATCGAGAAAATCATCCAGTTCATCGTCCAGATCCGACATCGCGCTCTTCAGATCGGATGCATAACCGGATGCCTCTTTGGACGCGCTCGAGAGTTCATTGAGGGAGCCCGTTATTTTCCCAGCCGCATCATTGATGCGGTCTGTCGCTTCATCGATGTCGCTGACTGTCTCCTCCTTCAGCGTGCCGATGCTGTCCGATGCAGTCGTCGCAAGATCTCCTATGCGATCGAGATAAGTGCCGCTTGTGTCCGTCCTGCTCTGCAGATTATTCGTCGCGTTTTTGACACTCGCCTGAAGCTTGTCGATCTTGTCCTCGAGCTCCTGGATCTTGTCGTCCGAGAAATCCAGCTGCAGATAAGGCTGAAGCTGACCGACAACGCCGCCGATATCCTTCCTTCCGTTGATCTTTCCTTTATTCGTGCAGCTGCTCACATATCCGGAGGATCTTCCGACGATGCCGCCCACATTGTAGCCTACGTGCTCATAGCCGATCTGCGCAGTGTTCTGGCAAGAGGAGACAACGCCTGAGGAAAAGCCCGCAATGCCGCCAATATCCGTATTCGTGTAAATATTCTCAAGCGACATGATATTGCCAGTTGTAATGATGTTGTTGACTGTATTGGTTATCTGATCAGTCGAGATAGTCTCATCCTCATACTCCGTATTCACCTTTGCCGCATTCACGCAGGATGAGATCGTGCCCTCGTTGTAGCCCGCAATGCCGCCGCTGTAGCTCGATGTCCTGATCTTGCCCTCAGACGTGCAGTTCGTCACGACGCCGCACTGCATGTTGCGGCCGACAATGCCGCCCGCCTGAGCGTCTGCTCTTATTGAGCCTGAAAATATGCAGCCCGATATTGTTCCGTAGTTCACCCCGGCAATACCGCCGCATTTATTCTGTGTGCCGCCGGGCGAGATCGTTCCCTCAACAGTCAGGTTGCGCACAACACCGGACTTCTGCACAACGCGGATCAGGCCTGCCTTGGAGACGTTCTCCGTAACTGTAAGGCCCGAAATCGTATGTCCCTGTCCGTCGAGGATGCCTCCGAAGATAGGGATCATCACGTCGCTGTCACCGCTCAGCTCAAGATCTGCATCGATCAGGATTTTCTTATCCCTTGACCAGACGTCAGACTGGCATTTTTTTGCCACCTTCTCCAGATCTTCCTGCGTCTTTACATGGACTTCCTCCATGTCCGCTTCTGCCACTGTCTGTGCGCTGCCCTGCTCCAGCGTATTCTCCTCTTCGTCTTCGTCAGAAGATTTATTGAGAACATCATTGATGCCAAGATCGCTTGATCCCAGCAGGGCCGAAATATTGGAAGTAATGCCGGATACGCTGTTCGCCGCCTCTGCAGGCAATGCAATCTGCATTGCTGCCATGTTGGCTGCCAGTGTAAGAAGGAGTATTTTCTTTTTCATCACTTGTCCTCCTTTCCGTCATCGCTTCCGAGGTCGATGAATTCAACGCCGTCGACACCTTCCGCCTTTGCGGTATGTTCTTCTTCCGGATGAACGTTTTCTTGAGCGTCTGCATCGGGTTTTTTGCCCTCTTCCGTACAATCCGCTGCAACGGAGTCCTTCTCAGGCAGCTTCTTTTCCTCTCCCACTACGCTGCCGGAAATGACATTCAGGTTCACATCGCCGTTCACAACAGCATCGATCCGGCCGTTGATCGTACCGCTCAGGCTGCCCTTCACCATGCCGCGCACGCGCATAGCTCCGCTGGCCTGTGTGTTCCGCACAGGTCTGCTCACATCGAACTTGGTCGCCATGATGAGCTTGTCGCACAGCAACAGGATCTGCGGCAGAACGAACATGACAAGGAAAATGGAGATTGCCGTGCCTCTCGCCAATGTAAGACCAATGGCGTACACACAGCAGTCCGATGTGATCATGCTGAGGAGAACGCCCGCCATGACCATCATGGTGCCTGAAGTGATAACTGTAGGGAAGGCAAAATTCAGACATTCTACAATGGTATCTCTCCTTCTCTTCGACTGGCGAAGTTCCAGATAGCGGCTGCTGATGACAATGGCATAGTCAATGTTCGCGCCCATCTGAATAGCATCAATGCACAGATATGCCAGGAAGAACATGTTCTTATGCATGATGGTCGGGAAGGAGAAATTGATGAAAATGGATCCCTCAATCACGGCTACCAGGAGAACAGGAAGCGCTGCCGACTTGAATGTGAACAAAAGAATAATCAGTACGAAGACGGCCGATACAACGGAGATGGTGATGTTGTCGACGGCGAATGCGTTCTTCAGATCCCTCTCTGATGTGGAGTCACCAATGACATACACACCGTCGCTCATCTTGCCGCTGCCGTAGTAGTGTCCTGCAATCGTGTGCATCTCATCCAGGAAGTTGAAGGTTTTCGTGCCCTCCTCCGGGAGATTGAGATAGACCAGAATTCTGTCGTAATTCTTGCCCTCAAGCTGCTTGCGCCCGTCTGCAATGTCCTGATTGGCATCTGTCAGCTCCTTCAGGTCATCATCGTTGAGATTGACATATCCCTCGTCTACCTTCTTGTAGAGATACTGGATCATATCCATTGCCATAACCCGGTAGCTGGAGATTCCCCCGATGATTCTGCCGTCCTCATCATTGTCGTCTGCATAGGACATATACAGAACCTTGGCAACCTCATAATCCAGATCCATCATCTCAGAGAACTCTCTGGGAGAAAGCTTGTCCGTCAGATCATAGCCATTCTTCGCCTCTGTATTAGCAAGGCCGACGACATGGTCAACTTCCTCGCGGCCTTCCAGTTCTCTGATCAAAGAGGCCTCTTTTTCATAATCACCGTTTGGAACCACCATGGCGACATAATTTTCATCTTCAAAGTTGTCCTTAATCAGGTTCTCCGCATCCGTGACCCAGTTCGTTCTCGCCGCATGCAGCGTTGAATAGCCATATACATAGGGGCACTTCATAGAGAGATAGACCGCCAGAACGCCAACGCCAATGAAAATAAACGGTACAACATGGCGCGTTGCGTAGTCAAAACGACCGATAAAGTCAATTCTGGGGATTCTGTCCTTGTGCTGGGTCTTCTCCATGAGACCTGCGAAGGCAATGATAAGACCCGGCATCAGTGTAAAGACTGTCCCAAGACTGATGAAAATAGCCTTGATCAGCACAATGCCCATGTCCTCGCCGATGCGGAAAGACATGAAAATCATGGCGAACAGACCCGAAATTGTCGTCAGGGAGCTCGATGCGATCTCCGGCACAGCCTTTGAAAGGGAGACACAGTCCGCATCGCGCACGCTGAGACCATTCGCCCTCTCCTCCTTGAAGCGGTTGATGTACATGATAGCGTAGTCGACAGAGAGGGCCAGCTGCAGAATGGACGAAACAGAATTCGCAATAAAAGAGATCTTGCCAAAGATAAAGTTTGTGCCGTTGTTGATGAGCATGGCGGTGCCGAATGTGATGAGCAGAATCGGGATCTCACCATAAGATTTACAGGTCAGAAGAAGAACGCCCACAACGACGAAAGCGACCATAATAAGGGCTGTAGCCGTCTCCTGGTTAATGACGTCCATCTTCTGGTTGCCCATATCCGTTGTCACATAGGGCTTGTAATCGGCAATCTCTGTCTCAAGCTCACTGAGCGCAGCAAGGGCACGGTCGTCGTTCTCATCATAGATAAAGTTGACTGTGTAAAGAGCAGAATTGTTGTTGTAATGCTTCTTCAGATCATTATAACTGTCGAATTCGGGATCACCGGCGTCATCCGCGTCATCATCGCAGAAGGTGACCGACTGCACGTAGCTCAGGTCCTCCATTTTCTTCTTCAGATCCTGTGCGTCCTGATACGTGATATTGGCAACCATGACCTTGGCAGAGCCGAATGTAAAGAACTGCTTCTTCATGAGGTCAATGCCCTGCTTGGTCTCTGTGTCTTCCTCGAGGTATTCCTTGAGGTCACTCTCTACTGATGTCCAGTTGCTGGAGAAGAAGGAAAAGATGACAAGACATGCATAGATCAGAAAAAAGAGCATCCTCTTGTCCACAATGAAGGAGGCGATCTTCAGCATGACAGTTGAATTGCCGGTTGCATTGCCGCTCTTGTTGCTCATAACGATGAAACTCCCGATGTCTGCACAGCCGCAGAAGTTGATGTAATGTCCGGATGAATCCGGCAGGATTATGGTCTGGGATTTGCACAGACCTATTGGAATTAATTATACACGTGTTAATAAATGAGTGGGAGAAAAAGTTTGCTGATTGTGACAGATTGATGGTTTTGTCCGTGCAGTGGAGTACAATTTTGCGAAATCTGTACAGTAATAGCCGAAAAGGATAATTACAGATTGTCTAATGTGTTAATTCTGATATTGAATAAGGCGACACGGAGTATTCTCCTTCGTTCGCACTGCCTTCGGCGAAAGCTCACTCAGGAGAACACTCCGCGCCGCCCTTCGATTTTCTCCGAAATGACCGCACAAAGATTTATGAAAATACAGTTTCTCAGTCGCCCTTGCCCGATGTCGATGCTGTGGCCGGCTGGGCGCCGTCCATGCTCTTGCTGAAGAGGTATTTGAGCAGGATCGGTGTGACGATGGAGCTGCACAGGATAAGGAGGATGACCGGAGTGAAGAAATCCGGGGTCAGAAGGCCTACTGCGAGGCCCTTCTGTGCTGTAATGAGGGCAACCTCTCCTCTGGTCATCATGCCGACGCCGATCTTCATAGATTCGTTGCCGTCAAAGCCCATGATTTTCGCAACGCCGCCGCAGCCGATGATCTTGCCGGCCATGGCAACAACAACGAAGGCGATCCCGAACAGGAGAAGGCGAAGATCCATGTGGGCGAAGCTTGTTTTCAGACCGATGCTGGCAAAAAACACCGGTGCGAAGAACATGTAGGACGAGATGTCGACACGGCGCTCGATGTAGCTGGAGTCGTGCAGGTTGCAGAGGATGACGCCCGCGACATAGGCACCGGTGATATCGGCGACGCCGAAGTATTCCTCTGCAATGTAGGACATGATCAGGCAATAGACGACGCCCGAGATCGTGATGCGTCTCGTGTGGGTGTATTTGTCATCCAGCCACTGGAACAGGTGGAAAATAACAAAGCCAAGGCCGATTGCAATGGCAAAGAACGCAACGGTTTTCAGGATGATGTTCCCGATCTCGATGTCGCCGCTCTGCAGACCGATCACGACGGTAAGGACGATGATGCCGATGACATCATCGATGATGGCGGCACTGGTGATCGTTGTGCCGACCTCTCCGCTGAGCACGTTCATCTCCTTCAGAACGGCCACCGTGATGGAGACGGAGGTCGCCGTCATGATGGTGCCGATGAACAGACCCTTCATGAAGGTCTCCGAGAAGACCGGTCCAAAGCCATAGAAGGCCATGTACAGAACAGTCCCCAGGAACATGGGTATGAACACGCCGCCGCAGGCGATCAGCATTGCCTTCAGGCCCGTCTTCTTCAGGCGGTTCATATCGGTGCCAAGGCCTGCCTCGAACATCAGCATGATGACACCAATCTCTGCCATTTCATCGACAAACGTGGTGTCCTGCACAAGCCCCAGAACGCAGGGTCCCACGAGAAGGCCGGCCAGAATCTCGCCGACCACCTCCGGAAAATGGAAATGCCGTCCGACGACACTCAGAAACTTCGCCACCAGCAGAAGGATGGCCAGATCGCGTATATACTCCATGATGTAACTCCCTCCCGGCATTGACAACAGTGCGCTGTGCATTTTGCGCCCATGCTGTTCCCCAAGCCGTTGATTTCACATTATTTCACAGATTAGCCCCAATATTTCTGTAAATCTTGCACTAAATTTGAGTATAGAATGATAAAGCATCCCTGTCAATGATAAAAATTTAACGAAACACAGGCTTCGAAGAAGCTTGGGATAGATGTAAAAACAGCTCTCATCAATTCCGGCAGTTCAAATCAGGCTTTTGCAGCGGCGTCTGCGCGCTTATAATAAAGCAATGGTGTCCTTGAACAGGCTGTTCAGCAGGAAGCGGCGTAAGGGGATTTGTCCGGCACCCTGTCAGGATAATCGATGGCTTTCGAAGCGGGGTGTCAGACAGGCACAAAAGGTTCAGGTAAGAATATGGCTGAGAAAATCAATACAGATGTGATCTATAACGAGCTGGTCTCCGAGCTGGTCGCTCTCGACCATCTCCCGGGTGAAATTATCAGTGAGAATTATCTGTGCAGACGCTACGGCATATCCAGAACACCTGCGCGCTCTGTCCTGCAGCGGCTGTGTCAGGCGGGTTTTCTTGAAATTGTCCCCTCAAAGGGCAGCATCGTCACGCCCATTCATACAGACATTGTCAATCAGTATATTTTCATGCGCGTTGCTGTGGAATCCAGGGTGCTGCAGGATTTTATCCGGATTGCCACGCCCGCGGAGAAGGAAAAGGTGCGCTACTGCATTGCCGTACACGAGGCCGCTGCCGCTCCGTATATGGAGAGCGGAGATCTGCCTCTGGCAGAGGTTGATGATCTGATGCAGAAGGATCTGCAGATCCACCGGTGTTATTATCAGGCGACCGGCAAGCTCTATATTTTCGACCTTCTGACACAGCCAAAACCGGATTATTCGCGCTTTATCCGCCTGGATATCGTTGGCGGCAGCAACCTGAAGGACGTCATCGGGGAACATCACCGGCTCATGGAGATCATCGACGGCGGGCAGAGTGACCAGATTGAATCTCTCCTCTCCCAGCACCTCTACGGCGGTGTCAGAAGAATCACACCGAAAATAACGACCAGCCAGTATAAGAATTATTTTATCGAATAAAGCGAGAGCGGTGCGCAGGCCAATTCCGGTTCTGTGCACCGCTCTCCTCTTCTGCAAACAAGATCTGCGCGCCAGGCAAAGTCATGCCTGCGGCCGCTCCGCCTGTGCCTCGAGGTACAGATCGTACCAGTCGAGGCAGGCCTTCGTCCATGCATCCCGTGCCTGCTCCCGCTTCACGTCATAGTCGTCGTCCCAGGCATGCTCAGGCGCATCTGCGGCCGCGAAGGCTTCTTCCGCCGGCACTCTCTCCTTCTGGTTCAAAGAAAAGCGCCAGTCAAGATTTGCTTCGTCCGTCGGCACTTCGCGCAGGCGGAAATGCTCCGCCTTCGGAACAGAGCGCAGCCCCTCGATGAGGCGCTGCTCCTGCGCCGTGCGCAGCGCTGTGATCTCCTCCTGATCCCTGCCCTCGCCTCTGTGTTCCATGTAGTGATCATAGCCAAACGGATAACAGAGCACCTCTCTGCTGCCGGCAGGCAGAATAAAGAGTGATTCGGCAACTCTGCTGATGCAGTACCTGTCGTGAGAGACGAACAGGAGCGTTCCTTTATACGCCCGGAGGATTGACTCAATCGTCTCCTTCGCCGGAATGTCCATGTTGTTGGTCGGCTCATCAAGAAGAAGAACGTTGGGCCTTGTCTGCAGAAGACTTGCCAGTACGAGTCTTGCCTTCTCGCCTCCGGACAGATCACTGACCCTTGTGCCCATGTCCTTCCCGTGAAACAGGAACCCTGCGAGGGTCTCCCGCACTTCCTTTCCCGTCAGCGCCGGGAATTTGTCGTGGTACCAGTCGAAGACGCTCCTCTCATCTCTGATCTCCGCAGATTTCTGATCGTAATAGGCGATCTCCGCGCCGCTCCCCACACTGATGGTGCCTTTGAGCGGCGGCAGGAGCCCGGCCAGCGTGCGCAGCAGTGTGCTCTTTCCTGCTCCGTTCGGTCCAAGAATGCCGATCTTTGCACCTCTCCGCACTCTTAAAGAGATTTCGCGCACCGGCTCCTGCCATCCGATCTGGACGTGTTCACAGGAGAAGACCGTTTTACTCCCCCGCTTCTCCGGAATAATCTCCCCTGTATGGATCACCGCCTCCTCCGGCTCCGGTGCCGGCAGGATCTCCATCCGGGAGAGCATCGTCTTTCTTGATCTGGCAAAGGCAGCTTTTCGCGGCTTGTTTTTAAATTTACCAATCAGGTCATTAAGTCTTTGAATCTCCTTCTGCTGCTGCTCGTACGCCCGCTTCTCACGCGCAAGCCGGGCCGTTTTCTGCTCTCTGTACTGTGTGTAGCCGCCGGCGTACCTTCTGATCTTTCCGCCGGATACCTCGCACACGCACTCTGCGACGCGGTCCAGAAAATACCTGTCGTGCGACACGACAGCGACCGCCCCGGGGTATCGTCTCAGGTACTGCTCCAGCCAGACCGTGCTCTCCATATCAAGATGGTTTGTAGGTTCATCGAGAATACAGACATCCGCGCCGGCAAGGAGCGTCCGCATGAGCCGGAGCTTCACCAACTGACCTCCGGAGAGCACAGAGATGCGCTTCTCCCAGTCCTCCTCTGCAAAACCAAATCCGGTAAACATGCGGCGGGCCTCAAGATATGCATCTGCGCGCCGCTCTGCGGACTGCTGCGCCGTACCCGCACCTGCATTTTCCTCACAGGCATCCTGCGTCCCATTCTGCTCCTGCACCATGCCATCCCACTGGGCTTCGCCGCACAGATATTTTCCCGCGGTCAGATCAGGCATCTTCTCTTCCTGCCGGAACACGGAGACAGTAAATGCCCTGGACCTCGTCATCCCAGATGCCGGATCAGATGGATCACAGTCCAGGTCCGCAGCACCTGTCAATACATCGAGAAGTGTCGTCTTGCCGGCGCCGTTTCGCCCCACAATGCCAATCTTTTCATTTCCCTTTATATAGAAGTCAAAGTGGGACAGCACAGGCACGCCGCCCCGTGTCACACTCCCGTTTTTTATTTCCAGCAGCATTTCTGCCCTCCCGGCGCCGTTTCCGCATCTGTCCCTGCGGCAGCCTGCATTCTCTATTCCTTATATACGCGGATCAATAGATTTCCCGGCGCCTTCTGTCCCCCGATCCAGCGGTCTCCTCTGTACTCGCGTGTGATGTAGCTCTTGCGCACGCCCCACTGCAGGGGATTGTTCTTCGGGCCCTTATTTGTGATCAGCAGAGAGAAGCGCTGCCCTTCCTTTGGCGTGACAGCTTCCTTGAGCTCGCAGATGTATTTTCCGCCCTTCACGTCTTTCTTATGAATTTTCTCATCGAAAAGAACTTTTCCGCCGGACACAAGTCGGATCCGGTAGCTTCCCTTGCCCTTCCCGTTTTTCTGAATGCGGATCAGAATCCGGTCAAACCCGTACGCCGGGTAAAAATCCTGCCGCAGCGTCTCCCCTTTTCCGATCGTCACCCACTCCGCGACGCCGACATTGTCCATCATAATGGACGGCTGATGGGCCTGCATGTAGTGGGCATCGTAGAAGCTCACGCCGACGCATGCCGCAGAGACCGCGCACAGAGACACTGCCAGAACGGGTGCAAGAATCTTTCTCGCCCATTCGCTGGTACGGTGAGCCCTCTCCTGCACCCGCTCAGATGCAGTACGAAATCCGCCCTGGCAGATCAGCGCCATACAGCAGAGGAAAGGATAGCTGTACACAGCCTTTCCCTCCCATACAATATAGAAAACAAGTCCTCCCAGCACAGTAACTGTGCTGATATTCCACAGCGCAAAGAACCTTGGAGTGCAGAAGTCTCCTCGCGCTGCATACATCCCGGGCGCAGCAATCCCTCCTTCGTTCAATTCAGCGGCGCCCTGAACAGGAGGTTCATCCTCCAATGTCCTCTCCTGCGATGTTCTGCTCCCCGCACGCATCTGTCCCCGCATCTGGGCAAGAATGCCTGTCAGTGCCAGCAGCAGCAGAAGAATCCGGTATGCCTGACAGTAAGTGATGACAATGCTCCTGTACCTGCCGTTGATCAGCTGGAAGAGATCCCTGGAGCCGCCGACATCCGACATCGTTCTCTGATAATATTCTCCGGTTCCATCCGACCAGGTGAGACCGACCTTGTCCGCAAGATGATGGATGGTTCCCTTTACGCCCATCTCTTTCAGACCATCCTTCACCGCCTGCAGATCAGCAGCCTGCATTTTATCCGTTGTACCGAAGGATTGTGTGTACTCCATCCGCTCCTCGGAGACGCGCCCGTTTCCGGTGAGGCCCAGCATCAGCCAGTGCGCAAGCGGGAACTTGCCTGTCTGCTCAGTGTCATATCGAAGGGACTCTGTGCGGATTGCCTTGGATGTCACCAGCAAAGATCCGGCAAAGAGAGCCGCACACAGCATGAAAATAAGGACTCTGTGCAGACCGGTTCTCCCTCTGTCCGCGCAGTCTGTATCCTTTTCCTGAACGACGCATGCTTCAGCTCTGCGGCCACGAAGACCCTGCACAAATTCGGGTTCATCCTGATCCGTATCCGCGCGCCCCCGCATAAAAAGATGACGTCTGCAGAGGAAAACGACAACCAGCGCCGCCAGCAGCGGAAAGATACTCGTCGGGCGAAGATAATACCCTGCTGCCGTGAGAATTCCCATGACAGCCGCCAGAAGAAAAATGTGCGGCAGAGTTGTCCGCAATTTTCCGTTTTGATGAAGACTTATCCACAGACTTATCCATCGGATGAGGCAATACATAAGCCCCATCATCACTGGAAGACTGAAGGTACACGTATAGGTCCAGTGCACCAGAAGGTAATTGAGCGGATTGAGCGCGCACAGAAGCATCACCCTGGCACAGTCTCTGATGCCGCCAAGTCTGCGGGCAATGAGTACCGTGAAGAAGACGCCCAGATCAATCATGCCGACATTGAGGAGAACAAAGAGCCTGTCCCAGTTCAGGATATGCAGCAGAGCGCACAGACGGTAGAGACCAAGACAGATCAGAAAATAAAAATCGTTATTCGAGTATTTGACAAAATACTCCGACTTCGTGTAATCAATGGTGGAGAATTCGCCCCTTGCAATGGCAAGCGCCTGGTCCTGCACCTCAAACGCATCGGTATTCTGCACCACATTCATGCCAAGAGCGATGATGAGCTGCACAGCGAGCAGGACGGCACCCATAACAGCAATGGCTACAGCCAGATTTCTTCTGTCAAGGCGGTCCAGAATGCGGCACGCAAAGACCCAGAAGGCTGTAACCAGCACAAAGAACGATGCGACAAGGATGCGGATATGGCGGGCAGAAACCGCGCCGCCCGTCCAGCCTTCCGCCCGGTCAGCGAGCCCCGGCAGATCCACATGCGGGATACCGCTGCCAAATCCCAGCTTCAGGGCGAACAATATGGCAAGAACGAGCAGCGCTGCCGCTGCCGCGTCCAAAAGGAGCATACAGAAGGTGCCGAGTGAACTGCGTCTGCTCCGGATTTCATGAATATGCATACAGAATAACTCCATCCTATCGTTATCAGCAGGTCTGAAGAACCGGCTGCGCATCGGACAGGTTCCGGGCGTGCCTGGACTTTTCGACCCTGAATTAAATCATTATACTGTATCCTTATAAAAGAATTGTTAAAATGTAATTGTTTAGTAATAGCCTGCCTGGAGTTAGACTCAATAAGGAATAAATATGGATAAAAAAGAATTAGCTCTGGCGGTCATCGCCCGCCTGAAGAACGAATATCCGGAGACGCACTGCACACTCGATTACCGCGATGCCTGGCAGCTGCTCGTCAGCGTACGCCTCGCCGCGCAGTGCACGGATGCGAGAGTCAATGTCGTGATGGTTGACCTTCTGAAGCAGTACCCTTCTGTCGCCACCCTCGCCGCAGCGTCGCCGGAGGAAATCGAGGCCATCGTCCGTCCCTGCGGCCTTGGAAGGAGCAAGGCGAGGGATATCTCCGCCTGCATGCGCATGCTCCACGAACAGTTCCATGACCAGGTGCCGGACACCATGGAGAAGCTCCTCTCCCTCCCCGGCGTCGGCAGAAAGAGTGCGAATCTCGTCCTCGGCGACGTCTTCGGCAAGCCCGCGATCGTCACGGACACGCACTGCATCCGCCTCTGCAACCTGATCGGCCTCGTGGATAACATCAAGGAGCCCGCAAAGGTGGAGAAGGAACTGTGGAAAATTATCCCTCCCGAGGAAGGCAATCAGTTCTGCCACCGCCTCGTCGACCACGGCCGCGCCGTCTGCATCGCGCGCCGCCCGCAGTGCGATAAATGCTGTCTCAGTGATCTCTGTAGATATCACCAGAGTCAAGCCATCTGAAATATTTTATGAAAGCAACGACATCCACACATATTTCGACTGCCAAAAAGGCGAACACTTCACAAACCCATCTTACTCTGAACCGCGAGCAGATCAAATACCTCGCCATCGCCGCGATGACCTGCAACCACATCGCACACACGCTGGTCCTTGATGGTATCTGGCACGAAGTGCTCACCGACATCGGCTATTTCACTGCCATCACCATGTGTTATCTTCTCGTGGAAGGCTTTCATTACACGCACTCGGTGAAGTGCTATGCCCTGCGCCTTTGTCTCTTCGCGGTGATCTCGCAGGTTCCCTACTATCTCGCCTTCCATTTCAGCCAGCTGAACATGCTCTTCTCGCTCCTGTTCTGCCTGCTGCTCCTGCAGGTCCGCAAGTTGCGACACACCTTGAAAATACCTGCGTCTGCAGCGTGGTCACTCACCGCACTGCTCATCTTCTGCTGCCTGTTCTGTGACTGGAATATTCTTTCGACGGTCTTCACACTGCTGTTCGCGAGGGCGTGGGACAAGCGAGGTGATTCGATCAGAAAATCAGGCACAACGTTTCTGTCTGTCCGCGAGGCGTTTGTACTCTCCGCTTTTTGCTTTTGGATTCTTAATTTATCTGACTGTCTAAGTCAATATTCTTTGGTTCAGTCATTGTGGCTCGATCTCTTTGCCACTCTTCCGCTGCTGCTCGCCTGCCTTATTCTCACCCGCTTTTACAGCGGGCAAAGAATGCATACCGGCCGCATCGGTGCCTGGATCAATAAGTGGTTCTTCTACATCTACTATCCGGCACACCTTCTTGTACTGGCATGGCTTGCAGGGGCGGTATGAAATTCACACGAACATCACAACGAAAAACCAACATCCTGTTATACTGGAATCCAAAAGGAAGAAAAAACGGGTATTACATGCTCCGGTTTATACCTCGCCAGGGACAAAATCCGCGAAGGCATTTTTTGACTGAACGAGGATGCACCGACTTAGTAATAAATCCGTGCGCATTCCATATTTGACTATTATTACCAAGGAGGATTATCCATGATATACGGCAACGTCAACGCCGGCGAGACAGATCCCGCCTATTCCATCGCGATTATCCGCGCATTGAATTACATTCGAAAGACAGATTTCTCAGATATGCACGAGTGCAAATTCTTCCCGGACGGAGAAAATTTTCAAGTTCTCGTGTGTGAGAGAACGACAGGAAATAAGGCGGAGAAGCCCGCAGAAGTGCACAGGAAGTTTGTGGAACTGCAGTACTGTGCAGAGGGACGCCAGCTGATGGGATTTTATCCCGACAACGGCAAATTTGAGATCAAAGAAGACCACCTGAACGAGTCCCGCGACGTGCGCTTCTACAAGGACAGCGATGATTCCCACGAGGTGATGCTGCCGCTCTGGCCCGGCCAGTACTGCATCTTCTTCCCCGAGGACGTCCACAGGCCCTGGTGCACAGCCGGCGACGGTCCCGAGCCGATCAAAATGATCGTGATCAAGATTCCGGTGGATTCGCTGTGATAAGTCTAAAAAGATGTACCTGTTGAGAGGACGAAAATGATGCTTCGATTCGGAACAACTGAGGGAAGATTCCGCATGATCGTGCCGGATCTGATCACAGAATTTCGTGATACATGTCCGTCCGCCGATCTTCGTGTCTCGATGGCCAGCGCCGATGTTCTGCGGGAGCAACTACTGGATGGCAGCGTGCTTCTGCCTCGGCATGTATTTGGACAACCTTCGGAAAACCAATGAACGTCACAGCGGTTTTCTTCCAATGGTATTCATTAAAAAAATCACCTTCATCCCGTATAAGGACAAAGGTGATTTTCTTTTGACTAAATTTTATGCCGAAAAGAACATCCACCGGCATCGCACTCGATCAGAATCAGTTGCCTCCTGTGATCAGATTAGCCATGCCTACAGTAATAGCAGGAACATAAGTAACCAGAGCCAGTACCGTAAAGTTGGAGATCATGAAAGGCGCCAGCGCCTTGACATTTTGTGACAATGTGTTGTGTTTTCCATGTACTTCCATTTCTGTATGATCGCCAATGGCTGTTGCAGCAAAGAGGCAGACACCAACAGGCGGTGTGCACAAGCCGAGCACCAGGTTCATGACAACGATAATACCGAACTGGATCGGCTCAACGCCAACAGCAGTTGCCAGCTGAAGAAGAACAGGGAAAAGAATCAGGATAGCTGCAATCGTCTCCATGAACATTCCAACAAAAATCAGGAACAAATTGATCAGGAGCAGAATGATGTACTTGTTTGTTGTAAGACTGAGCATTGCATCTGCGATCATGTTGGGAATGCGCTCTTTCGTCAGGATGTAGGCAAATACATTGGCGAAGGCAACAAGACCCATGATGGCCGCGGCAGAAGAAAGCGTTGTCTTGAGGCAATAATAGAAGGTCTTGATATTGAGCTTTCTGTAAATAAATGCTGCCACAATAGTGCCATAAGCGATGCAGACAATAGATGCCTCCGTGGGAGTCATTACGCCGCCCATAATCCCGAACAGGATAATGATCACCATGATGATTGCCCAGATTGCTTCCCGTCCGGCATGCACAATCTCTTTGAAGGATGCCATGCGGTCTCTCTTCGGATAGTGGTTTTTCCTGGAGTAGTACCAGCAGACAAAGCACATACCACCACCCATCAGAATGCCCGGAATGATGCCTGCCATGAACATCTTGGCAACAGAAAGACCGGTCATTGTGGCTGCAATAATCATTGGCACTGAAGGAGGAATAATGGGACCCATGCAGGAACTGGCTGCCGTAACTGCTACCGAGAACGGCGTATCGTATCCCTGCTTGACCATCATCGGAATCTCAATACCACCCAGAGAAACGGTGTCCGCCAGTGCTGTGCCCGAGATGCCGGCGAATACCATGGATGCCAGCACATTTGCATAAGCGAGTCCTCCGCTTAAATGGCCGACAAGAGCTTCCATAAAGCCAAGAAGCTTATCAGAAATTCCGCCCTGGTTCATCAGATTGCCGGCAAATGTAAATCCGGGAATGCAAAGAAGTGTGAAGGAATCCATGCCGGCGAAGAATTTCTGTGCAAACATGGAAATTGGCATTCCGCTTCCAATGAAGTAGAGAATAGAGGATATTCCCAGTGAGAAGGCAACCGGAACACCTACGATCAGACAGATTAAAAAGGAAATGAATAATACAGGAATCATTTTGCAGCCTCCCCTACCTGTTCCTCAACTTCTTCCATCATCTTCTGTTCTTCGGATTCAGGTATAATTTTCCAGTCTCTGATCATCATAATGATGCGGAGAACACAACTGATGGAAAGGAAAGAAAACATGAGGATCTGTGAAAAATAGATATACTGCATGGGAATCTGCATTGCAGTAGATACCATTCTGAATTTAAGGAATGCGAAAGTCGGTTCAGACTTGAAAAGGACGAACAGACTCATGACCAGCATAGCTACAGTAACCAGTAAGCGGATGATCTTGTTCACGGTGTACATCTTATGTGCATTCAGTGTATCCTTCAGAAATTCCACAAAGACGAACTCGTCTTTCAGAATGGCAACGCCGCACCCAAATGCCACCATATAGATAAACGTATATCTGGCTGCCTCCTCTGTCCAGGAAGGTGCAGAGGGAAGAAGGTTGCGGGCGATGATCTGTACCAGAACGCAGAAGCAAAAGGCAAGGAAGAAGAAGCCTCCTATCAGACTTAATATCTCCCTGTAAATTGCGACAATCTTATTAAAAGCTTTCATTGTTAATTCTCCTGAGATTTTCTACCAAAACGGCCGTTCGCCCTGAAAGAAGGCGGACGGCCGACAGATTCAGGTTAATTCATGATCTTCTGTGCCCGTGGCATCATGCCAGCGGTCAGTTCACTCTCCCCTGAGAATTACTTGTCCAGTGCCTCGATCTCGTCATAAAGCTTCTTCTGGCTGTCTGTCAGAGTAGGAAGAACACCCTTGATCATAGCATCAGCAAACTCCTGCTGATCTACGTCTACAAACTCCATTCCCTGCTCCTGAAGCTGTTTCTCATAATTTGCCTCGTTCTTAAGGAACAGCTCATGCTCAACCTTCTGTGCATATGCACCGCCATCAAGAACTACCTGCTGAAGATCTTCAGGAAGGGAATCGAACTGTGCCTTGCCCATTGCGATGTAAACCCATGCACGAAGATGTGCTGTCTTGATGAGGTACTTCTGTACTTCGTAGAAGGACTGTGTCTCAATCATTGCCAGCGGGTTTTCCTGTGCCTCAATTGTTCCCTGCTGCAGTGATGTGAACACCTCGTTAAGAGCCATAGGAGTGGGCTTTGCACCGGTTGCCTCGAATGCGGCTACTGTCATAGGAGACTGAGGTGTACGGATAATGAGGTTCTTCATATCCGCAACACTCTCGATCTTCTTATTCGATGTGATGTAACGAGGTCCTCTTGTGAAGTATCCCAATACCTTCATGCCGGACTGCTCCATCAGATCCTCGAACTGCTTTCCTACATCACCTGTCAGCACTTCCTCCATCTGCTTGTCGGACTGGATCAGATAAGGCATACCGATCATGCCGAGATCTGGCTGATAAGTCTGCATGGACTCACCTGTGAAAGTGATATCGCAGCCGGACTGCTGAAGAATCGACTGGATCATATCCACCTCAGAGCCAAGCTGAGAGTTCGGATATACCTCAATTGCGATCCTGCCGTTTGAATTCTTTTCTACATACTCCTTGAACGCAAGAGCTCCCTGATGCCAGGAATCTGTCTCGGCATTAATGTGGCCAAGAGAAAACTTGTACTCTGCATTGCTCGTATCAACTGCATCCGCAGTGCTCTCTGTTGCATCTGCAGCAGCATCTGTTGTCTGTGCCTGTGTCGCACTGCTGGATGATGCTGCAGCGGAAGAGCTCGAAGAGGAGCTGCCCGACCCACAGGCTGCCAACGATACTGCCATTGCTGCTGTTAATACTGCTGCCAACACTCTCTTTTTCATTTCCTAAGTTCCCCCTTAGAACTTGTGGTAAAACGCTGAAAGCTTTACATCGCTTTCATGTGACCATGCCCTTATCTTGTGCAACTTGCAATCAGCTTGTTGCTCCTCAAGATGTATACTACACTGATTATCACTATTTACATGCCACGTGTCAATGGAAACTTAAAATTTCAATGATATAAATAATATTTTGATGAATATTTTGTGCATATTTTTAGATATTGCTTAGAAGTGCTGAAGCCTGCTGTCTCAATTACTTCTTTGTCTTAACTTTCACAATCAGCGTATTTATACGCTTTGACAGCTCCTGTGGGTCGAAATCGCATCCTTCACTTCCGACGATACTCCTCAGTTTCCTTATAAGCTCTTCTGTCGTGAAAACTTCATCTGTATGTGTAGTATTCACTACAACATTTTTATTCGTAAATACCGCAAATACACGAAAAGGCACATCCATCATTCCATTATGGTCCAGAGCTCTTCGTGCCAGTTCTCGCTGTGTTTTATTAAGGACAAGCGGATTTGGAATCCATCCGTCCTGTCCGTTCATATGCTGTTTCCAGTCTTTCAATCCTTCAGACTCCCTGATAGCTCCGCCGAAGCCGAAGCAATTGATTCCTATAGCTTCGTGCCTTGTGGCCAGAATGCAGACAAGATTTCCGGTCTTCCCGTTATATTCAATCGTCCCGGGGTAAATCAGTCCCAGATTATTGCGTCTGGCGAATACAGTAAGCGTAGAAACCAGCTGAATCAGCTCATTTTTGTGTCCGTTAAAGACTTTCGGTTCTCTTCTGTTCTGATTCCTTCTCTGCTGTTCCTGCATCTTCTCAGCAGGATCACGCGGGCGAAACTTTGACAGATGTCCGAATAAGGAACGGACAAATTCGCCGTATGTCATGCCTTTGCTTGATGCCAGCATAGGTATAAGAAAAATCAAAATAATGGCCAAAATAAAAGGAAATATTCGTTGGAACAGAGATCCTTCTTCGCCAGCGCTCAGCAATAATGCAGTATTCATTGTTCGCCTTTCTTCGAAGTATGGTATACATATTATTGTTACATGCAAATTATCAGAAATATTACAATTTGCACAACAATACCCGTGGCCGTTGTAAGAGCCACGGGTATTTTCATATTAACAGAATTTCTATGTTTTGGTGAACATACGCACCTTGTTTTTAATCGAACAGGTCATAAATCCTCTTCGATTTCTCACTGGTCCTTTCTGACTTTATAGGGCTCTCCCTCCATCGTGAAAACTATCTTTCTGATGGACGGATCATGCGTATCATTGAAGTCAAAGCCGCTCTGTGCCTCGCGGAAGTCGCAGACATGAGAGATCTTGTGGTCAAGATCCACCTTGCCTTCGTTGACAAGATCAATGACTTCCTGGAACTTGTGGTTCTGAAGTCTTGATCCGCGCACATCCAATTCCTTAGATGTGATACCAAAGTTTGTGACCTCAGTCGGCGTAGTTGTAAAGCCCATCGTAATGATGCGGCCCGCATTGCCGCTGCCCTGGATCAGTGTGCCGAGAGAATCCTTCGTGCATGCGCAGTCGATGGAGAGGGTCGGGCCATAGCCATCTGTTGTGATATCCTTCAGCTTCTCAAAGAAGTTCTCCTTCTTCGGGTTGATGGCATAATCCGCACCGTTCTGCAGTGCATACTCGAGCTTCTCATCGAAAATATCGGAAACGATGATCTTCTTCGGATGATGAAGTTTCACAATGGAGAGCATTCTTGTGCCAAGAGCGCCCTGTCCGTTGATCAGGACCTCGTCGTCCTCTGCGATCTGTGCTCTGGAGCATGCCTGTACCGCAATTGTTGTGGGCTCGATCAAGACTGCATCCTCATAGCGCAGAAAATCAGGCAGAATATAGCAGTCCTTGTCCGGAACGGCCATGTATTCTCTGTAACCGCCGTCAATATGCACGCCGCGTACCTGCAGGTGCTGGCACACATTCGGTCTTCCGTGTCTGCACGCATAACAGTGTCCGCATGCTGTGACCTGGTCGATGATCACACGGTCGCCAACCTTTACCTTTGTAGCAGTCGGGCCCGCTTCAACAACCTCGCCGACAATTTCGTGTCCAATGACGCGGGGATACGTTGCGGCTGCATTCGTGCCGTGATAGATACCTGCATCTGATCCGCACAGGCCTGAGGCCTTTACCTTGACCAGCACATTGTTGTGGTCATCAATATGCGGCATATCCATCTCTACAATGCGAAGTTCGCCCGGCTTCACGATCTGTACAGCTTTAATCTTTTCCATTTTCTTCCTCCTTGACGACATCGCGGTGACCTGTCTGGCCATCGCGCGTGATAAAGTAAATGGCATCTATATCGGGAATAAATGTATACCACTAACAGCTAGTGCCAATATATATCTTTATACTCCAAATTGCAACATTAATTCCCTGAATTGTTCATGTCTTATGTCCGTAAAGAGGTATTTTCTTCCAAACTCCGATAATAATTTGGCGCGATTTTTATACATTTTCCTGATATTATCCTTTTTATTCGGGCAAAATTATTGTAAAATATTAGCCAACAATATGAATACCACAAGACAGCCGGTACAAATGCTTGATTTTCTGCATTTTCTGCTTAAAATTAGCGGAGTAAAAATGCATGTAAAATTCATGTCAATGTCACATTAATCCGTGCCACTTGTTGTAATTTTACATCCGAATCATTCAATAAACAGGGTGAGTATCATGTCGCAAGCCAGTCCTAACATCACATTAGCAGACAACATCTATTATTACCTGCGCAGCAAGATCGGCCATTTGGAGATTGAGCCGGGAGAGCGCCTCAGCGAAGCAGGTCTTGCGCGGCAGTTTAACTGCAGCCGCGTTCCGGTCAGAGAGGCCGTGCAGCGTCTCGTCAGCGACGGCGCGCTCGAAGTCATCCCGCAGAGAGGGAGCTTTGTCACGCCGATCAGTATGACACAGCTCGAGCACTGCCGCTTTATCCGTGCAACGATTGAAGGACGTGTTGTTCTTGATGATTTCGACGCAGGTCTCCTGGAACCCATCGTTCCGGTACTCGGATCTATCATCAAGAGGCAGGAAAACCTCATTGCAGTCGGCGACTACAACGAAGTCTTTTCTCTTGACTCTGATTTTCATCTTCTGTTCTACACGATCAGCCACAAGGAATATGCCTATGACGTTACAGGCATGAATGACATTCACTATTGCCGTGCCCGTCTCCTGACTCTCAGAGGTGAGGGCAAGGACAACATGGTGCACCAGCATCATATGATCGTCGATGCTATTGAGAATAAAGACAGGGACGCTCTGGACAAGGCTCTGAACACCCATTTCCAGAACGTAAACAACGTCATTGAGACAAAGAAATTCGTCACCCGGAAGGGACAGGACTACTTCACAAGGTAAATCAGATTCAGCTTCACGCATTTACAAAAACATGCGCCGCCAGGCGCCAAAAAACGGGGCCGCAGATTCTATTCACCTCTGCGGTCCCGTTTTCTGTTGTTTAATATATCTGATGCAGCATCGCTCTGCATTCTTCAGAACGCCAGAAATCCGGATGGTAACTTGCTGATCAGATGCATGGATATTACCTGTTACTTCTTGATCACCACACTCGCGATATCCTGCACATCAAGATTTCCCGCAGCCAGCTGCTGGATCTGCGCCCACACGGTCTCATCCACATTGACGCCGTCCTTCATGCTGCGCTCGCGGCGTGCCACGGTGCTCTCGCCCGGGCACTTCACGGGGTGTGCCGGATTGATCGGATGGCTCGCATCCGCTGCCGCTACGCGGCGGTCGAGCATCTTCTGCACTTCTTCTTTCCCGCCGAACAGGTAGGGATCAATCGCGATGAAGACCTGGCAGCAACCCGTGCAGCTTCCTTTCCCCTGCTCATCCATGTCGGTGCCGCAGAAGCCGTTCGCCAGCATCGCTGCTGCGAGATCGAGGGCGATGGCAAGGCTGGAGCCCTTCCAGTAGCCTGTGGGAAGGATTCTTCCGCTCTTCTCGATGGCGCCGGGATCATCCGTCAGATGACCTTCCTGGTCAAATCCTCCAGGATAAGGCAGCTTCTTGCCCTGCATCCTGTATACGCCGAGCTTGCCGTATGCATACTGGCTCATGGCCATATCGACAACAATCGGTCCCTTCTCTCTGGGGATTGCCATGCAGAACGGATTGTTGCCGACGCCCGGCTCATCCGATCCCCACATCGGCATGCAGCTCTCTGTGTTGATCCAGCTGATGCCCATATAGCCCTTGTAGGCGATGCGCCACGCATAGGCGCCGCCGCGCATCCAGTGTGTTGTATTCTTAATGGTCACAAGGCCGATGCCGTGCTCCTTTGCGAGCTCTGCCGCGCGGTCCGCGCAGAACACTGCGTTGTACACGCCGATGCCCAGATGTCCGTCGTAGTTCTCGCATGCGCCCTTGCTTCCCACCAGCTCAGGCTCTGCATGTACATCGACCCAGCCCTTCTGCACGTACTCCGCAAATCTGGGGATACGGTTCATGCCGTGGCTCTCCACGCCGTCAGCGCTCGACTGCGTGTGGATCGTCGCGCACAGCTCAGCCTTCTCTTCAGAGAGGCCGAGATTCAGAAAAGCCTTCTTGGCTGTCGCCTTCATCTCATCAAACGGAATTCTTACGCTCATTGTCATGCCCTCCTGCTGTAATCCATCATTTCCTCATACAATCCGCTGGCCTCTTCCGGTGAATAGCCATACACCAGAAAAGCATCCAGCACATACGGTGAATAAGGAAGATCGTTAATCTCCTGCGCAAACGCCATGGCCGCGATCTCACTCAGCGCAATGATTTCCGAGTCGTTGTGTACAGGCCCGACCTTCCACAGGCGTATCTTTTCCTGTCTTGTAAAAATTTCATTCTTATACTGCTCCTCCACATAGTGAAAGAGCTCATGGGCGAGAAGAAGCTTCGATACATGGAGCTTTGGTGTCAGAATCTGCGCTGTCTCCGGATCCTGCAGCAGATCCTCCGCCTTGTCTACGGCATCCATGTAAATCTTGACGTTGTTCGGTTCTCTGAACTCCGCGAACATCACGCGGTCCGTCTTGTCCGGAAACTGGGGATAGGTGACTACCATTCCCATCTTCCGCGCCATCTCCGCACTGTCGGACGTGCCGTACTCATCCATCATTTTGTGGGCATACTGCCTGCCGCAGGCGATGGACTTCTCCATCCATGCCCGCCTCTGCTCATCCGTGAACTTGCCGTTCAGAGGTTCCCTGGAGAAAGCATAGCCGTACCAATTGACATCCGGAATGGCCGTAAGATCCCGCAGCATCTCATTCAGATCCCTGATCTGAAAATGCGGCCGCTCATAAAGGGGTTTCCTTTGTTTGCCGAACAGGCCGTCTGCGATTGGCTTGAGATATTTGCGGACTTCTTCTTTGTTCATGGATGTGGTTAATTCCTCCCGTAGTCGTGCTTCTGCTCCGTGCCGCGTTTTACGCAGCACCATTTTTTATAAAGAGCGGTCAGAAATTTCTCCGGCCGCTCTTTTGTCAGATTATTGTTACAGATAATCACCCTACATCATTGATCGCGCCGACCACGATGATCTCCTCATCCGGCTCGCGGTCGCCCAGATCCAGGTCCATAAGGAGCTTGACCTGCTCAAGATCTACTGCGCTGTAGTCCGCAACGCGGGGTCCGAAGCAGACGAAGTAATCCGGACGGATGATGGAGTCAGTCTTGAAAATAGCGCCCTTCTCCCACATCTCGCTCACGACATCGACGTACTCGGAAACCTTGCACTTCTGTACCATGGCATCGGAGGCCTGCACCTTGATGAAGCCCTTCTTATCCACAATACGGATCGGCTTCTTGTCGCCCTTCACGCCCTGATATACATAGAACTTGTCTGTCTTCTCGGCGAGGTGAATGTTGGACACATCCTTGCCGAAATCCTCTGTGGCGAGCTGTGTGGCCTCGGCCTCATCGCACTCCTTCAGAAGGTCTGTTGTCTTCACCTCTGTGGAGCCCGTAGCGATGGCGGTCACCTTGCTGGTCTGAGCATCGATCTCCACGTGCACCTCAACCGTATCCGGAGCTGCACCGGAGCTGATGGCCGCATCTGTAGCTTCCTTCTTGAGCTCTCTGATATCATCCTGGGAAGGATTGGGGATAACACGCTCGACGACATCACGCACCATGGAGAGTGCAACACCGATGGAGCTGATGACCTCAGCGTTCTCAGGAATGCTGTACTGCAGTCCCATCTTCTTTGCGCAGTAAGGAACAAGGGAAGCTGCACCGCCGCCGCAGCCGACGAGCTTCATGGCGTCGTGATCGAGCTGGTACTTGTCTGCAAGAGAGTTGATGCAGGCGCTTACCTTCTCATAGTCCTTCTCAAGGATCTGTGTAGCGAGCTCCTCAACGGTAATGCCGAGCTTATCTGCAACGGGCTGCATAGCCTTGCGGGCTGCATTCGCGTTGCCGTGTGCAAAATATTTTTCATCCACAAGTCCAAGAACATTGGCTGCATCAGTGTTGGTGAAGCAGATCTTCTTGCCGCTCTTTAAGCGGATGATGACGTAATCGTCAGGATCGCCCGGCTTCGGGCTCACCTGCTCGATCTGGGGATCTACGATCTCCTCTTCAGGTGTGAAGCATGCGTACTCGCAGCCCGCGATATGTGCGGATCTGGGGCCGACATCGACCACCTTCTTATCGTTAAAGTTGACGCGGACCATGGAGCCGCCCGCGCAGCCGAGAATTCTCACATCAAGGGAACTGATGTAGGTGTCATGACCGCCGATCTGTGCGTAGTCAACGCCGGGACGGCCGTTCTTGATGACACCGATGTTCGTCGTTGTGCCGCCGACCTCAAAGTAAATGGCGTTGGATGCACGCAGATACATAAGAGATCCCATAACGGATGCGGCAGGACCGGAGAGTGCGGTGAGAATAGGTCTCTTTCTCATCTCGTTGATCTCCATGACACCGCCGTCGCCTCTCATGATCATGAGAGGAACCTTGACGCCGGCCTCCTTGACGGACTTCTCCGTCGCATCCGCGGTGGCGATCATCTTAGGAAGGATAGAGGCATTGATGGCAGCTGTTCTCGTGCGTCTTGTGAGGCCGTAGAGCTTGGTGATATCCGATGCCATGGTGACGGGAAGGCCCTTCTTGATGGCGACATCGTGAATCTCCTGCTCCTCCTCCATGGAATCCACGCCGAATGCCATGGAAGCAACCAGGACCTTCGCGCCCTTCTGCATCAGCTCATCAACTGTGCTGTTGATGACATCCTCAGACAGCTGCTTCTTTTTAATGAAAGCATTGTAGATGCGGATGACCTTGTCGGGATTCTTCTGGTCAAGGACGATGTCCTTGAGTGCCAGCTGTCTCTTGGCAAGGAGTCCCTCGAGACCGCCGCCTGCAACGCCGATGACGCCGACAGGTGCCACATCGCCCTCGATGAAGGCGTTGGTTGCCTGTGTCGTGGAGTGGGCAACGAACACGACGTCCTCAGGGCTGATGTTGTTCTCGCGCATGCAGTTCTGGAAACTCTGCACAACGCCCGCAGCAACGCCTGCCTTGTCATCGTGCGTCGTCTTTACTTCGTTCTTGCCGATGATCTCATGTGTGAGATTGTCCATCGCCACGCATTTGGTATATGTGCCGCCGACATCGATGCCCATGCGGACTGCTCTGTGTTCCTGCTCTGCCATTGCCTTATCCTTTCCCCGGTTCTTCTGTCAACCGGACAAAACGAAAAATTGCGTCTATCTGTCAGCTGTTGTCGGACCTCTCCGGAATGAAAATATCGAATCTGTTCAGTGTCATCCTGAATCCCTTCAAAATGGATCGGGATTCTCAGATGCACGCGCCCAGTCCCGTCAGGTCCCGAAAAGAGTTATCAAAAGATCTTTTTGAAAATTAAAGAGAGTCTTTATAGTACTGCGCAGGCAGGACGAACCTGCCTGCGCAGAGAGATACAGTTATTAGTGCCGGATTTTGTTCCGGAATCAGAGATACCATGCAGCGCCGAGACCGCCCAGAAGGACGTATACAGCGATGTACTGCAGGATACCTGTAGCGTACGCATTCGGAATGGAGAGCTTCAGGAAGTCCTTCGACTCAACCTTCGAATAAGCAAGTCCCCATGCAACCCAGGACTGCGTGATGCAGGAGCCGATGTTGACGGTGATGGTAGGAATTGCGAATACAGCATACAGGAACGGAATCGAGAACTTTGCTACGTTCATCAGAACGCCCAGTGTTGCAGCGCCGCATCCTACAAGAGTCATAGGTCCGCGGAAGAGGCCCATGAAAATAAGGGCTGCGAATACGATGCAGACAACCAGCTCGGACCTCGGCATGAAGTCGCCGATCACAACGTTGAAGTACGGAGAAGCGTACTTTGCAACGGAGTTGAACATAGGCAGAGTCAGCAGGAAGCCAACAAGAGGAGCGGTATCTACAACGCCGTCATAATAGAGCTTGTTGACCAGCTGGCAGTTCTCCTTGAATGTGCCCTTCATTCTGCCGCAGAGGAAGAGAGCTGCGAAACCGGAAATAACGAAGCCGCCGATGACGGAGAAGTTGAAGGCGATGTTCAGGATAACCGGAACGATGGGGAGAATCAGGGTGTACAGAGGAGCGTCCTTCTGTGCAGCCTGCGGATTTCTTGTCTGTGCAGCCCATGCGTGGCTTCTCTTTGCCCTTGCAAGGTATATGCCTGTCAGGATTGTCGTCACAACGAGCATGATGATCAGTGCTGCATAGCCCCAGTGTCTTGCATACCAGCCGAGTGTGAAGTCGGGCATCTGATCTGTTGTCAGGAAGAACGCGCGGTACTGTGCAAAGTTGACAGGGTTCAGATAGATACCTGCTGCAACGGAGCCCATGAAGGAGAACAGTGCAATCGGCTTCGGAACGCCAAGAGAGAACAGGATCGGCAGAACGATGACGCCGATGGCGATGACAGGGCCTGCACCGGTCATGGATGTGAAGATGAGGCAGGTCACAATGTTCAGAAGAGCGATGGTTACGATCGGCTTGTCGCCGCCCAGCTCAACAGTCTTTCTGATCAGAGTGGAGGCAATGCCTGTATCCATCAGAACGCGGCCGAACCATGCACCCCAACATACGTTTACAAGTGTGGTGCCCCATCCCTCAGGTGCGCTCTGGTAAATGCCGTTCAGGATATCGACGAGCTTTCTTGTTGTGCCGTCGGAGAGAACCTGATTCGCGCCGAACTTGAGCACTTCATTCGCATTCAGGAAGTCCTGGCCTACGAAGAGTGTGCCAACAAGGGGAAAAACTGTCCAGATGATGGTGATCACAAGGAATCCGATCATCAGGTTGTAGCCTTTAATGCAGTAGTACGCAAGGCCGAAGAATGTCAGTAATAGAATTACACCAATAATAAATGCCATGATTATTCCTCACATTGTTAATAACTGCCCTGGCAGAGGTATCACATTACAGTACCTGTGCCGCTCTCCTTACTCTCACTAAGACCCTTTTCCTTCCTCCTTCCTTCCTGCGGAAATTCTGCGCTGACAGATGTTTCCTTCAGTACAACTAAAGATGTATTGCCAGTGCCTTTTGCCGTGCACTGTTCTATTTAACCAGGGTGCCGCTCTTAACTGCGGTCATCCCCGGAAAAATAATCGGGGTGAAGTTCCATCACTCTCTCACTCTGCTGAAGAATGGAATTGTAGTAATTCTGCACCAGCATCTTGGCGGCTACCGGATCCCTCATCTGCAGATAGTCAACTAACATTCTCTTGGAGACGTCCATGCTCTCAATCTGCGTCATCGGATATCCCGCGTCATAAATAGAAAACGTCTCATAGGAGAGCCAGCCCGCCCTCAGAAAGTCGCAGTTCATGCTGTTCATGAACTCATCTGCGAATTCCTTGCCGCAGATCTGCGCAAGCATCCGGCGCATGGCAATGTCCCGCTCCAGCCTGTCTTTTGTGGAGGAGGTCTTCCCTGTCTGCGCATGCATCTTCTGAAAGAGCTGTTCCTCATCCTCATTCAGACGCTTGCGGCAGGCCTCATCGATCAGGCGGTCTGCAATGGCGATGTAGGCTGCAGCGCACTGACGCACATATGGCATATGAATAGGCGTCACATACGTTCCGCTCTGTGGGAGGGCCTCCAGCCATCCCTCATCGATCAGACGGGAGAACACCTCGCGGACAATCGTCCTGCTGACATTTCTCTCCGCTGCCACCGCATTCTCGCTGACCTTCTCCCGGGGAGCAAGTTCCAGCGTCAGCATCCGCTTCTTCAATGTATGGTAGATTTCTTCTTTGTTCGCCTTATTCTCTGCGGCCGGCATCCGCTCTTCCTTCCATCCCGGATGCAGCAATTCTGTCCGGTCTGTCCCCGGCCGACCCATGCCTCTCAGTGTTCAGCCGTATGTGTGTGATGCATAACCTGTACGCTTCGACGCTTTGCATACAAGTTATGGAACCTTCTGTCGATTCTGGCTGTGAAACTTGTATACATCGCTTGTACAAAAGAGAAGATAGCACTTTTATAAGATCATTGCAATCATTATTTTATTTATTATTCATCATTTCTTTGGTTCTTCTTAATGCTCGTGTTGCTTTTTGCACAAACATCCCTTACAATCCGAGATGAAAAGTTACAATATTCCTCTTTGCATACCAGTTTTGTATTTAAGTTTCAGATTCTGATGACATCTTGGAAAAAGTGCATGTGACGGGACGTTTTTCCGTTCTCTGTCCGGCCGGTGTTGGTAAACTTGTATGCAGTATCAGTATTCGTAAACAGGCAGGGCAGTATTGTGGAATCCAGTCACTACACAAAAAGACAGGCAGAGGACAACCGGCAGTTTGCCTACCGCGCGCTCCGCGATATGATTCTCACCTTTCATCTTCAGCCGGGAGAGCGTCTCCCGGAAGTTGCTCTCGCCCAGGAACTGAACATCAGCCGCACGCCCGTCCACGATGCACTCGAGCGGCTCTGCAGGGATCATCTCGTCTCCCCGCAGGAAGCACACGGCTTTCAGGTCTCCCCAATCAGTGCAAGGAGGGTGAAAGAAGCACTGTGGCTCGTCGATCTCTTTACAACGGACGTCATTCACGCCTTTTTCACCGGTCATGTAGCAAAAGAAAAGATTGAGATACTCAGATTCATGCTGGAAGAAGGGACGCAGGCGAGAAAGAACGGCCATGTGCACCTCTTCATGCGGACGATCTATAATTTCTTCACGCAGCTCTTCACCTTCGGCGGCGAATACAGTCTCATCTGGCGTGCGCTCATGCAGTACACCTTCGATCTGCAGCGTGTCATTTACCTGATCGGTCAGAATGAAGAGGCAGGCGGGAAGCTTCTGAAGAATCTCCAGTCCATGGTGGCCTCCCTCTCCGTGCGCAACGATGACGCCGCCTGTGCTGCAGAAGAAGCATTCTCACAATATATTATCCAGGAATTAACTGATCTGTCCGCACAATATCCGCAGTTCTTTGAGAACAGTGCAGGTTCTTCATCTGCATTGGACAGCCGCAGCGAACAGACGCAGGAGCTGCAGGCGCAGTGACAGTTCATAATATGCGCACTTTCGTTGATCGACGGAATGTCATGCAGTGAAGCTGCAGCTGCATACAGAATACTGATCATACAGCACCAGCAAAAATCACCCCGCTCTTAACAGCGGGTATCTATAAAGGCAGAACAATGGAGTTTCCAGAGTCAATATTTTCATATCTGACAGAGATCTCGCAGAAGGACCCGGATGCGCGCAGAAGCGCCGTAGAAGACGTTCTGCAAAAGGAGAAGATTTCTTACATCCTGCAGGAGGACGCTGCATCTGAGAAATTCCCTCGCGGGATTCGCAATTATATTTTCCATACAGGCGGAAGGGACGATCTGCCGAAGGCAGGGGAAAACCTCTATTGTGCGCACTATGATGCTGTCCCCGGATCATCCGGCGCCAATGACAACGCCGCGGCGGTCTGCATCCTGCTGGCGCTTTACCGCGAGTTCAGGGAAAAGAATCTGTCAGCCTCCTTTACCCTCTTCGATCTCGAGGAAAATGGGCACGAGGGCGCGAAGCTGTACAGAGACATCATGAAGGAAGGAAAGGTTGCGGTGCCTGCCATCGCCCTGAACCTTGATGTCTGCGGATACGGCGATTCCATAGTGATCTGCGGAAAAGGACACGAGCGAAAGGCACCTGCGGCGCCCTTTGTCAATAAGGAAGTCCTGCGGCGCCACAATGCGCAGATCATGCATTATCTTCCGGAGAGTGATGACATCGTTCTTCGAAGAGCCGGCATTCCATCGCTCAGCATTGCGATCGTTCCCCGCTGGGACGTGCAGTACCTGCGCTCTCTTGGAGCCAGCGGCGGCGGGCTTCTGGGCAGAACGCCGGAGTTCCGCATGATTGAGGGAGAGATGGAAGTCTCCACGACAATGCACGGCGGATACCGGGATGATCCGAAATGGATCCAGCCAAAGGCCATGCAGCAGGTATTCGATTACCTCGCGGATGCGCAGGAGAACCCCACAGAAAAACCTAAATTCTGGCCTTTTTGAGACGCGGACAACTAACTGAAAATGCAGGGGCTGTCTGATCTTACCGGTGAAATCGCCTCTGCGGATTTCGTTTCAGGGTGCTGCGGAGAAAGAAGCATAAGGCATAAGGCTGATCACCCCCGCCGGAATGTGCGGCGGTGCACGGATGGGAGGAATGAAAAGAATGGACTACAGTAACCTCTGCAGACTTGATGGCAAAAAGGCGCTCGTGACAGGCGGCACCGGAGGCCTTGGCAGTGAAATTGCGCTCGCCTTTCTTGATGCAGGCGCGGATATCGTCGTCTGCGGGAGCAATGAGAAGAAGGCAGAACCCCTTATTGCGCATGCGAAGGAGGCCGGCCGGAAGTGTATTTTCATACAGTGCAACATCTGCAGCGAAGAAGAAGTGAACTGCATGATGGATGAGATTGCTGCGCAGCTCGGGACGCTGGATATTGTGGTGAACAGCGCCGGCATGAACCGGCTTCTGCCCGCTGAGGACTACGACACGGAGACTTTTCAGAAGGTGATGGATCTGAATGTCACGGCGATGTTCCGTGTGACAAGGGAGGCCGGAAAGCGTTTCTTTATTCCGCAGCGCTCCGGAAAGGTGCTGAACATCTCCTCTGTAAAGAGCCTCATCGGCACAGATAAAGACTACATCGCCTACTGCACCAGCAAGGGAGCGGTCAACATGTACACGCGCCAGCTCGCCTGCGAGTGGGGCAGGTACGGCATCAACTGCAATGCCATTGCACCCACTTTTGTGCGCACCCCCATCAACGCCTTCCAGCTGGATGACCCGGAATTCTACAAGTGCCTGACGGAGCGGATTCCCCTCGGACGCATCGGGCAAAAGAGCGACATTGCCTCCGCTGCTCTGTTCCTGTGCAGCGATGCGGCATCCTTTATCAGCGGGCAGATCCTGTGCGTAGACGGCGGGCTTACGGCGAAACAGTGAGCTGCGCCGCCGGCACATTTTTTGTCGTGATCAGATCTGTGTCGTACCCCAGAAAATCATGGCTGATCACTGTCCCTGCCTTCACCGGCGCCTTGATGCAGTACTGCCGGATTTCCTTCATGGCCTCCGGGATCTTCTCTCTGGGAATCGGCTTCGTGATGCGAACGCTCACGAGCGGGAGCTCCCCTCCCTCAACAAGGATGGAGCTCGCGATGGTCCTCTTCGGCGAGATCAGCTCCTGGCGGACGTACTCCTCACCTCTTTTGCAGGTATTGCCCTGTATCCTGCCGATCACAGGTGTTCCGTTCTTTATTTCATACTCTGCTTCGATCTCACACCCGTTCGGGCAGACGATGCATGTAAATTCTCTCTTCATAGTATTACCTCTGAACAGCTGTGACTTCAAGATCACCTGTTGTCTGCAGTCTGTCCGCCGGCACATCGAACTGGATCATCTCCGCAGGCAGTGCCTTCTTCACTGCCTTCTTCGCGACCAGATTTCCGTTCTGGCGAACCTCAATCACCGCATTCTTCATGACATGACTGACGCGCATGGACAGTCTGAAAGGATTTGCGCCGCTGATCTTCTGCGGAATGACGTGATTGATGCCGGCGTCATAATGCACGTCAAGTGTGCAGGGCGGCAGGCTTCCCTCTCTGACATACTCTGCGACATGATCCGCCAGCCTCTCCGCTTCCATGGAAACGAAGTCTACAAGGTCATGTACATGAAGGACATTGCCGGCAGCAAAGATACCTGGAACGCTCGTCATATAGTTTTCATCCACAATGGCGCCGTGCGTCCTCGGATCGAGTGTTACACCGGCATCCAGAGACAGCTCATTCTCCGGAATCAGACCGACAGAGAGGATTAGGGTATCGCACGGATAATACTGCTCCGTGCCCGGAATCGGCTTCATGTGCGCATCCACCTCTGAGACGGTGACGCCCTCGAGCCTGCTGCTGCCGTGAATCTTTGTCACCGTGTGGCTCAGATACAGCGGAATGTGATAATCATTAAGGCACTGTTCAATATTGCGGGGAAGTCCTGACGGATACGGCTGCACCTCAAAGACAGCATGTACGTGGGCTCCCTCCAGTGTCAGGCGTCTTGCCATGATCATTCCAATATCACCAGAGCCCAGAATGATAACCTCCCGCGCCGGCATCCTGTTATAGAGATTGATGTATGCCTGGGCAACACCTGCAGTGAAAACACCAGTCGGCCGCTCACCCGGTATTGCCAGTGCGCCCTGTGTCCTCTCCCGGCACCCCATGGTGAGAATGACAGACTTCGCCTGATATTCGCGGATGCCGCCGGGCGTTGCCACCGTCACCAGTCTGCTGCCTGTTATGTTCATGACCGCAGCATCTGTCAGGTACGGGATGCCGAGTGCCGTCACTTCATCGATGAATTTCTGTGCATATTCCGGGCCGGATAGACTCTCTCCAAAGCGGGAGAGTCCAAAACCGTCGTGGATACACTGGCGCAGAATCCCGCCCAGCTGCCGCTCTCTCTCCACAATGAGAATGTTTCTCAGCCCCTTCTTCCACAGTTCCACTGCGGCAGCAAGGCCCGCGGGACCGCCGCCGACGATGAGGGTGTCGATATTGTCACGGATCATTGTGCTGCCTCCCTCCTGCTCTCTGCCTCAGATCTGACCACGCCAAAGAACGGATGACTTCCTGCTCTCTCGTAAGTGATCTCTGTCGGTCGGATGCCCAGCTCCTTTTCCAGCATGCTGCTGATGCGCATCTGGCAGTAGCCGCCCTGGCAGCGGCCCATCATGCATCTCGTACGGTACTTGACGCTCACCATGGTGTGGGCGCCCAGCGGGTTATGGATGGCCTGCAGAATCTCAGCCTTCGTCACCTTCTCGCACCGGCAGACCAGCTCGCCGTAGTCGGGATTTTCCTGAATCAGTGCGTCCTGCTCCTGCGGCGTGAGGAGTGCGAATCTCGTTATTCCTTTGCGTGTGCCGTTGAAATCCGCGTTCTCTGCGAAGTGTTCTCTCTCCTGCATCATGTCGATCACATGCCTTGCGATGGCGACGGAGGCGGTCAGGCCAGGCGACTCGATGCCGACGAGGTTCACCGCGTTCGGTGCGATCTCATCTTTAATCTCGATCTTGAAATCCTGAATCTTCCCGTTGTCGTCCACCCACTTGGGCAGGATGCCGGAGTAAGTGCGGATGTAGTCAGCCTTCTTCACATGGGGCCAGATCTTCATCGCTTCCTGATAGAGGTAATCGAGGTTCTTCTGCTCCGTCCCGTAATAAGAGAGATTGTCTGTGTCCTCCGCAGTGGGGCCGAGGAGAACGTTGCCGTCTGTCGTAATCGTCACATGAATGCCCATGTACGTGTTGGAGGGAACGGTGTAGATGGGCATCGGCACGAGGGCACCAAGTCTCTGGTCAAGGATGATGTAATCGTCCTTGGAGCCGATGATCTTATAGCCCCTGATCCCCAGCATGTCGCTGATCTTCCCGCAACCAAGGCCGGCTGCGTTCACGATCCAGCGTGCAGCATAGTCGGTGCCGTGCGCTGTGCTGATCTCCCAGACATTTTCATTGTCATTGCGCCGGATCCCGGTCACCTCGCTGTCAAAATGATATTCTGCGCCATTCTTATGGGCATTCTCCGCGAGGGCAATCGTCATGAGGAAGGGATCGAGGATGCCCGAATTCTTCGACAGCATTGCGAACTTCCCCTGCACAGAGGGCACAAGGCGGTGCAGTTCCTCCTCCCCAATCATGGAAAGCCCCGTCGCGCCGTTGACTGCGCCCTGCTGCATCACACGGCCCAGCTGTTCGTATTCCTCATCTGTATTGCCAACAAGGACTTTTCCTGTCCGCTTAAAGGGAAAATCCAGCTCCTCGGCGAGCTCTCCCATCATCCGGTTGCCCTCGACGCAGAGTTTGGCCTTCAATGACCCCGGATCGTACGCAAAGCCGCCGTGGCAGACGCCTGTATTGCGCCCGCTCGTCTCAAAACAGACATCCAGATTCTTCTCCAGCACGGCGATCTTCAGTCTGTATCTGGAGAGCTCTCTCGCGATGGCGCTGCCGACAACGCCGCCGCCGATAATGATCACATCATAGAGTTTTTGCATGCGGTGTATCCTCCTCTGATTCATCCTATCTTTTATTTGAGGATAGCATGAGGGGTGTGTGTTTTCAAGCTATATTCAAGTGTAATCTTGTTGATTTTTCCCTAAATATCCTGTAATCTTGAACTATGAGATATTTATTTATAGGATGAATATGACAAGATGAAAAGACAGACACTCACAGAGAAGACAGCAGACGAACTGCTCCGCTATATTCAGGAGCACCAGCTGAAGCCCGGTGACCGGATCGCCACAGAGGCCGACCTGCAGAAGGACCTCGGCGTCGGGCGCAATACAATAAGAGAGGCGCTTCGCCTCCTTATGTCGAGAGGAATTGTGACGGTCAGACAGGGGTCAGGCACTTATATTTCGGAGAGAGAAGGGGTATCGGAAGATCCCCTTGGATTTTCCATGCAGAGCGACCGGAAGAAGCTGACGGAGGATCTGCTGCAGACAAGGCTCATTCTCGAGCCGCCGATTGCTGCTCTCGCGGCGCAGAACGCAGGCAGAGACGATGTAGAAAGGCTGCGCGTTATTTTCCAGGAGGCGGACGCGCGCATTCTCGCGCACAAGGAATATGCGGCGCAGGACTGTGCCTTTCATGTACAAATCGCCCGCTGTACGCACAATTCAGTCATGGAGAAGCTCATTCCGGTCATCACCAACGGCGTGATGACCTTTGCGGAGAATGTCAGGGAGACGGAGTACGAGCAGACGCTCCTCTCCCACCGCGCGATATTCAAGGCGATTGAGGAGGGACGGCCTGTAGATGCGCAGAAGGCCATGGAGTTTCATGTACTCTTCAATGCCAACAGGTACAGAGCGGAGGGGCAGTGACTTGTGTTCATCCCACTGACTGAAGCGGATCTGTTACTGCCTCAGCGGCGTAGAGTGTCTCGGGATCAATATCGATGCACCGTGTCGGGTCATGATCCCCAGTGATGTCCCATGCCGCTGTTGCATTCATAACAGTCAGACGATCACGGAAGAATTGAGTATCCCTGAGTCTGGCGAATACTCCCCCCTTTTCTATCAGGGGGTTCATATCAAAGTGTCTGATCTGCCCATTTGAAAAATAGACATAAATTGTATAATCTTTTCCTGGTACTGCCTGCACCACTTCAGGGTAATATTCCATAAATCATCCTCCTTCTCAAAGAGGCGCAACCTGGTTAAGTTCTTTCGATTCTTTAGCAAGTTCCCAGTTCTGCATCAATTCATCACGGTGCAATTCATTCCAGGCAAGAACAAGTCTCAATTGTCTTCCAGGAAGAGCACCTTCAACAACCCACCCGTTTTGGATATCTACAATGCACTTCATACCCGCATATTCCGCATGAAAATGCGGTGGGTTGTGGTCACTGTAATACATGGTGATTCGGATTCCACGGAACAAAGAAATCTGCGGCATAATCCCCTCCGTTGCAAGCTATATTCGAGTTTCTAATTCATTATAACAGAATGGGATTCTCCGGCAAAAGAAAAGGCGGGCAGCTCCCGCTGTCCGCCTTCCGTTCTCTTTTATACGTTTCTGCCGTGGCACTTCTTGTACTTCTTGCCGCTGCCGCAGGGGCAGGGATCGTTGGGATAAATCTTGGGTCCCTTCACGATCGTGCCGGACTTCTTCTGCTCGAGGTACATTCTGTGCTGCTCCTCGCGGTCGAAGATCTTGTTCCACTGCTCGAGGCCGTACAGCCATGTGGCATCTGCGGCCACCATGTTCTTGTAGAGCTTCTCCTTGTCGAAGGCAAGAGAAACTACTGTATCTGCTGCCAGCGTATCCTCGATCGGGTTAGGAGTCTTCAGCGACTCCTGAATGCCGTCCAGGAAACCTACCATGTATTCCAGAGAGATGCCGTACTTGTCGGCGAGCTCCTGGACCGTGCCCTTGACCTCTTCATCAGGATTCTCGAGGAGCTGTTCGTAGATTCCCTTCTCCTTCTGAAAATAATCGTTCCACATCTTTGTCAGGGCATTTCTGTCCGCTTTCTCGTTATAGGCCTTTTTATGCCACTCTTCGAGTAAACCCATTACCTGTTCCTCCAAACCACACTTCTTATTAGTATCATCCAGTCAGAAGATACTGATCGAAAGTAATATTATATCAGATCTTCCTGATTCTCTCCATCGCTTCCACGGAATTCTCATAGGTTCCAAAGGAAGTCAGGCGGAAATAGTGCTCGCCGGAAGGACCAAATCCTGATCCGGGTGTGCCGACCACGTGCGCGCGGTCCAGCAGAAGGTCGAAGAACTCCCAGGATGTCATCCCGTTCGGTGCCTTCAGCCAGATATAGGGCGAATTCACGCCGCCGTAAACTTCGTAGCCCATGCCGGCGAGAGAGTCCTTGATAAAGCCGGCGTTGTGCATGTAGCGGCCGACCATCTCTTTGATCTCCTTTTTGCCCTCATCCGTGTAGCAGGCCTCGCCGGCCCTCTGTACGATGTAGGGAGCGCCGTTATACTTCGTCCCATGGCGGCGTGCCCAGAGACTGTACAGGTCGTGCCCGTCTTTATCCTTCAGGTCCTTCGGAATGATCGTCGCGCCGAGACGAAGGCCAGTAAAGCCCGCATTCTTCGAGAAGGACTTGATCTCAATCGCACAGGTCCTTGCTCCACTGCACTCAAAGATGGAGTGCGGCACATTGTCGTCGTGTATGTACGCCTCGTATGCGGAATCGAAAATAATGACCGCCCCGTTCTTATTGGCGTAATCAACCCACGCCTGCAGCTGATCCTTTGTCAGCGCCATGCCTGTCGGATTATTCGGTGAGCAGATATAGATGACATCCGGAGTTCTCTCAGGGAATGCAGGGCAGAAGCCGTTCTCCGCCGTGCAGGGCATGTAGACAACATTGCTCCACTTCTCCGTCTTCTCGTCATACTCGCCCGTTCTGCCGGCCATCACGTTGGAATCCACATAGACGGGATAGACAGGATCCGTCACGGCAATCACATTGTCCCGCTCGAAGATCTCCTGGATATTGCCGGAATCAGACTTCGCGCCGTCGCTGATGAAGACTTCGTCGTCTGCGATCTCACACCCTCTTGCGCGATAATCGTTCTCGGCAATAGCTTTGCGCAGAAAATCATAGCCCAGATCCGGCGCATAGCCGCGGAACGTCTCCGCGCAGCCCATCTCGTCCACTGCCTTGTGCAGTGCCTTGATGACTGCCGGCGGAAGAGGCTGTGTCACATCTCCGATACCCATACGGATGATCCTCGCATCCGGATGGGCTGCAATATAGGCATTTGTCTTCTTCGCCACTGTTGAGAAGAGATAGCTCCCGGGGAGCTTGAGATAATCGCTGTTCGCTTCGAACATAATTGCCGTCCTTTCTTTTCAATTTATCTGCAATGCCTGTATTATACTATGAAAATCAGATTTCGACCGTGCCCTCGAACACCGTCTTTGCAGGTCCAGTCATGAAAACTTCATCTGTCTTCTCATTCCACTCGATTTCAAGCGACCCGCCGAGGACATCGACCGTGATCTTCCGCTCCGTCTTCCCGTTCAGCACGCAGGCGACAGCCGTCGCACAGCACCCTGTGCCGCAGGCGAGCGTCTCCCCCGCTCCGCGCTCCCAAACCCTCATGCGCACATGAGAGCGGTCCAGGACCTGTACGAACTCGGTGTTCGTGCGCCTGGGGAAGCGGTCGTTGTTTTCAAAGAGGGGACCGATCTTCGGAAGATCCAGAATACTGGTGTCATCCACGAAAAGAACCGCATGGGGGTTGCCCATGGAGACGCAGGTGAGGGCGTATTCTTTTCCGTCCACCATGAACGGCGCGCTCACAACGGGCGATTTCCCGGCCTTTACCGGAATGTCCGGCGCATTCAGGATGGGGCGCCCCATGTTGACCCTGGCCTTATAGGCTTTGTCACCGCGGCAGTACAGGTCAATCGGGTGCACGACACCGGCACTGACGATGTCCACATGACTCATGTGGTCATTGTCATTCGCAGAAGGATCTGCGCAGTCACGTGTCATTCCGTGGTCATAGACATACTTTGCCACGCACCGGATGCCGTTGCCGCACATCTCCGCGCGCGTGCCGTCCGCGTTCCACATCTCCATCTCAAAGTCAGCGTGTGCGCCCTTATCTTTCCCAGTCTGCACCGTGCTGTCTTTGACGGGGTTGATCCAGATGACACCGTCAGAGCCGATACCGAAATGCCGGTCAGAGAGCCGGCGCACAAGGGCAGGTTTATCGACTTCCGGCACGTGTTCCGTCACACCGTTGATGTAGACGTAGTCGTTGCCGCAGCCCTCCATTTTCGTAAAATGCAGCTGCATATTTTCCTCCCAGTAACGCGTTTTTTGCGGCATTCCGAACTGAAATCTGCCGTTCCTTCAATGCAGCTCCTCAAGCTCCTTCATCCAGAGATTCCTGGATGCGTCGCTGGGCATCCGCAGATCTCCTCTCGGCGATACGGCAACAGATCCGACCTTCGGTCCGTCCGGCAGAGCGCTCCTCTTGAACTGTTGGGCGAAGAAGCGCCTGTAGAAATTCTTCTCCCACTTCAGAATCACATCGTTGGTATAGACGCCTGCGAAGGATTTCCTCGCGATTCTGTAGATCTTTCCAGGTGTGTAGCCGCAGCGCAGCATGTAGTACAGGAAGAAGTCATGCAGTTCATACGGGCCTACGAGGTCCTCTGTCTTCTGTGCGATCTTCCCATCACCTGTGGGCGGAAGGAGCTCCGGCGAAACCGGCGTATCCAGTACATCCCGCAGACACGATGCCAGCACAGTGTCGTCCGTTGTATCCGCATAATACCGCACGAGGTGGGAAACCAGAGTCTTCGGAACGCCCGCATTCACGCCGTACATCGACATGTGGTCGCCGTTATAGGTGGCCCAGCCAAGGGCCAGCTCTGAGAGATCGCCCGTTCCGATGACGATCCCGCCCCTCTTGTTCGCGATATCCATGATCACCTGCGTGCGCTCTCTCGCCTGTCCGTTCTCGAACGTCACATCGTGGTCTGCCATATCCTGTCCGATGTCGGCGAAGTGCTGCATCACAGCCGCCTTGATATTCACCTCCAGGAGAGTTGCCCCGAGCGCCTTTGCGAGCGTCACGGCATTGCCGTGTGTCCTGTCCGTCGTGCCAAAGCACGGCATTGTCACCGCGGTAATCTGCTCTCTGGGCATTCCCAGAAGGTCAAAGGCTCTCGCCGTCACGAGCATCGCAAGTGTGGAATCAAGTCCTCCGGATACGCCGATCACGGCAGTCCTGCAGCCGATGTGATCGAGCCTCTTTGCCAGTCCTCTGGACTGGATGTTCAGAATCTCATTGCACCGCTGATCCCTCTTTGACTTGTCTGAGGGCACAAACGGATGAGGATCAAAGGTACGCTCAAGAAGAGTAACCTGCTGCTCCATGTGGACAGGAAGATGAAGATAATCGACCGCCTCCTGGTTGAAGTAGGTTGTCATCCTTCGTCTCTCAAAATTGATTCTGCCAATATCCAGGTCAGCAAACGTCAGCTTGGCCTCGTTGTAGGCATTGTCGAAGATCTTTCTCTCCGCCAGCATCGTGCCGTTCTCGCAGATCATGATGCGCCCGCCGAAGACAATGTCTGTCGTCGACTCGCCGTCCCCTGCGCTGCAGTAGATGTAATCGGAAATCGTCCTCGCGCTGATGCTGCTCATGAGCGCTCTTCTGTAATCGTCTTTGCCGACCGTCTCGTTCGATGCGGAGAGATTGACAATGACGCTGGCGCCCGCACCTGCATGCGCAATGTCCGGCGCGTTCATGACCCACGCATCCTCACAGATCTCCGCTGCAATCTCAAGCCCCGGAATGGCGTCCACATCAAGAATGATGCGGCTGCCGAATGGAATCAGCTGACCGTCAAAGACAATGTCCCGTGCCTCGGCAGGACCCGGCGTAAACTGGCGCAGCTCATAGAACTCGGCATAATTGGGCAGAAAACGCTTGGGAATGAAAGCAAGAATTCTCCCGTCCTGCACAACCGCCGCCGTGTTGTAGAGCTTGCCTTCCCATGACAGAGGGTAGCCCACGAAAACAACTGCATCGCTGCCCTTTGTCGCCTTTGCCAGGGAGAGAAGCGCTCTCTGCGCACCGATCAGCAGCTCATCCTGCAGAAAGAGATCACTGCACGTATAGCCTGTGAGAACGAGCTCAGGGAAAACAATAATTTTCGCGCCGCCGCGCACGGCTGCGCGGAAGAGATTTTCCACCTGTTCCCCGTTGTACTCCGGATCAGCCGTCCTGATCGCAGGCACGGCCGCCGCCGCCTTGATAAATCCGTCTTTCATCGGTATTTTCCTTTATCTGCCTTGGTACAAACCTGACTGCTTATATCCGCATCTCTCCCCGAATTGCGCCGGAATACGCTGCAATTCTTCGATGGAAATCAAAAAAATCGTATCTGTTTAGCACCTCATCTCGAATTGCTCCAAAAAGCGTCGCAATTCTTCGATGTGGGCGTTCAGAGGCGCTACGCGCCTTGCCCGCCCCTCGGAAAGTCGGAAAATCCGTCTGGTAAGCAAGCTTCCCATCCGAATTTTCGACTTTCCGAGGGGTGCTAAACAATTACAAAAAGTCAGAAGATCTTCACACCGGCCGCTACCGTCCAGCTCAGCACCGCCATGATGCAACCCGCAAGTGCAACACCGCCCATGACGGCGATGACACTCTTCTTGAAATCCATATCCAGAAAAGATGCTGCAAGCGTACCCGTCCACGCGCCTGTTCCGGGAAGCGGAATGCCCACGAAGATCAGAAGTGCCCAGTAAAGGCCCTTTCCGGCGGTTTCCTTGAGCTTCTCTCCGCCCTTGTGTCCCTTGTTCAGACACCAGGAGAAGAATTTGCCCACAACCGGCTTGTCCGCACCCCACTCAAGAACTCTTCTCGCAAAGAAGAAGATAAACGGCACAGGGATCATGTTGCCGATCGCAATGAGAATATACGCGAGGACCATATTGAAGGCGGGATCTGACTCATGAAAGACCTGTGCAATAGGGATCGCCCCTCTCAGTTCAATAATGGGAACCATGGAGATAAAGAAAACGTAAAGATAGTGTCTCAGCAATTGTGCTCCTTCCTGCAATGCTATTCCGTCTTATTCTATATTCTGCATCCTTTAATTCTTGCTTTTCCGCAGCGACGCTGAACCGTATTCAGCCTTCTGCCTCGATCTCGCGCAGAGCATCCACGACAGCCTTCATCTGCCCGTCTGTTCCGATTGTGATGCGCAGGTAATCTGCAATGCGCGGCTTGTCCCAGTGCCGCACGATAATTTTTCTCTCACGAAGCTTCTTAAAAAGTTCATCACCGGACAGGTGCGGGCTCTTTGCAAAGACAAAATTTGTCTTCGATGCCGGGAATTGGTAGCCCAGATCCCGAAGCTCCTTCTCAAACCACTCCCTCGTCTTTACAATGCGGGACGTAATGTCTTTCCAGTAAGCGACATCTTCTGCTGCCGCCGTGCCGACCAGAATGGAGGGCAGATTCATCGTGTAGGAATTGAATGAAAACTTGACATCCTTCAGATACCGGATGAGCCTGCGGTTTCCCATGGCAAAGCCGATGCGCATGCCCGCCATCGCTCTGGACTTCGAGAATGTCTGTACGATCAGAAGATTGTCGTACCGGTCAATGAGAGAGAGTGCGCTCTGCCCGCCAAAGTCAATGTAAGCCTCATCTACGATGACGACGCAGTCGGGATTGGCAGCCACGATCGACTCAATGGCAGACAGGTCCAGCTCTGCACCTGTCGGTGCGTTCGGATTAGGGAAAATAATGCCGGCGATGTCCTCTCCTTTCGCCGCGAACGCGGGGGAGGAAGGAATATAGTTGTCCGGGTTGATTGTGAAATCCTCCCGGAGAGGCACAGCCGTATACGGAATCCGGTACAGATCCGCCCAGACATCGTAGAACGAATATGTGATGTCCGGGAACAGGAGCCTTCCGCCGCCCGTAAAGAATGTGAGAAAGCTCATGGACAGAACGTCATCTGATCCTACACCCACGAAGATCTGCTCCGGATCCACATGATAGCAGGAAGAGAGAGCCTGCACGAGCGGTGTCGCATCCATATCAGGATACAGCCGCAGCACAGACGGGTCCGCTGCAATGGCATTCAGTGCGCTGATGACCCCCGGCGCCGGCGGATAGGGACACTCATTCGTATTGAGCTTGATGACCGTGCGGTCCTTGGGCTGCTCGCCGGCTGTGTAGGGAACTACTTTTCTGACTTTATTTTCATAAGACATATTGAAATCCTCTTGCTCTTTTCTGCCGGCACCCTGATCGTGCAGGCCGTTTTCAAGTATAGCAAAGAAGGATGTCACAAGACAGATATTCCTGTGACATCCCCGCATTTTTTACTTGAGCACCTTGGAGAGGAAATCGCGCAGTCTCGGGTCTTTCGGATGTGTGAAGAATTTCTCGGGCTCCGCCTCCTCCTTGATGACGCCCTCATCAATGAAAATTACCTTGCTGGCCACTTGTCTTGCGAACGCCATCTCATGTGTGACGCAGACCATCGTCATGCCCTCATCGGCCAGCTCTGTCATGACCTGCAGTACCTCGCCGACCATCTCCGGATCGAGCGCCGATGTCGGCTCGTCAAAGAGCATCACCTCCGGATTCATCTCCAGAGAGCGGACAATGGCGATACGCTGCTGCTGGCCGCCGGAGAGAGAGTGCGGATAGGCATCCGCTTTATCCTCAAGATTGACGCGGCGAAGGAGCTTCAGTGCCTTTTCGGAGGCCTCCTCCTGACTCATGAGCCCCAGCTTCACCGGAGCCAGTGTGATATTCTGCATGATCGTCAGGTTCGCAAAGAGATTGAAGTGCTGGAAAACCATGCCCATCTTCTGGCGGACCTTGTTGATATCCGTCTTCGGGCTGTTCACCTGCACATCATCGAGCCAGACTTCACCCGAGGTCGGCACCTCCAGCATGTCGAGACAGCGCAGGAATGTCGACTTGCCGCAGCCGGAGGGCCCTACCAGAACGATCTTCTGCCCCTTCCTGATCTCATAGTTGATTCCCCGGAGAACGTGATTGTCGTCAAAATTCTTCGTGAGGTTCTTCACGCGGATCATGACGCGGTCCTGATCCGCCTTATTCTGTGTGTTCATCTCAGCGGTTGTCACTTTCTCTCAGCTTCCTTTCCAGTTTATTGAACAGAATAGTCAAAACCTTGATCACAACAAAGTAAATTACGGCTGCACCTACAAGAGGCATAAACGGTTGATACGTCTTTGTAGAGATCTGGTTAGCGACACGCGTCAGATCTGACATGCCGACGTATCCCACAATGGCTGTCTCCTTAAGGAGGGTGATGAACTCATTAAGGAGAGATGGAAATGCGTTCTTGAATGCCTGCGGCAGAACGACATACATCATCGTCTGTGTTCTCGAAAGACCGAGTGACCTGCCGGCCTCCATCTGTCCCTGATCAACAGCCTGAATGCCGCCGCGGATGATCTCTGCCACATAGGCGCCGGAGTTGAGGCCGAAGGAGAGGGATGCCACGAGTACGCCGTTCGTTGAATTCTTCATGATAACGAACCACATGATCATCAGCTGGATGACTGTAGGCGTTCCGCGGATCACGTCGATATAGGCATAAGCAATCCATGAAAATATCGGCCGCTTCCCGCTTCTCTTCTTCGCCATATTGGCGAGGCAGGCAACCGTGCCGATCACAATGCCAAGGATCGCAGCAAAGAATGCCACCTCAATCGTTGTCCCCAGGCCCTTGAAATAAAGCGTCCACCTGTTGTTGACAATAAATGCTCTGTTGAACTGTTCCACTATACTGTTCATCAGGTTTTCCTTTCAGAAAAGATCCCTTTTGCTGCACCGCGCGGCGGCTGTGACATCAGATAAGGCTTACAGACTGCAGGACCGTATTCGCCCATCAGATATTCCTGCAGACCCGCAAAAGGAGGATGGGCCCTGCCGGTCCATCCTCCCTGACTGATCGCCGCTTGTCTCTAAGTATAACTTATTCTGCGGAATAATTGTTGATCCACTTATCTACAAGGCTGTCAAACGTTCCGTCTGCCTTCATCGCATCGATCGCACCGTTTACTGCATCCAGAAGCTCTGTATCTCCCTTGGGAAGAGCAATTGCATACTCCTCTGTATCAAAGTTGAACTGTGTGCCAGGCAGAACCTCGAGCTGGTCGCCGCTCTGGGACTGATAAGCCTCTGCAGGTACCTGGTCCATGATGACGGCATCTGTCTTGCCGTTGATCAGATCCTGTACAACATCGTTATAAGAATTGTAGGTGACGGTCTTGTCAGAGCCCTCGCCGTGCAGATCATCGGCGATGCCTGCGCCTGTCGTGCCGAGCTGAACACCTACCTTCGCATTCTTCAGATCATCCTGCGTCTTGATGGAAGAGCCCTTCTTGACGAGAACGGCCTGTGTAGCATCGTAATAAGCCTCAGAGAAATCTACAGTCTTCTTGCGCTCGTCAGTGACGGTCATACCGGCAGCGGCCGCATCGATCTTGGAACCGATGGAAGCAACCAGTGCATCGAACTCCATATCCTGTACCTCAACCTTGAGTCCAAGGCGCTTGCCGATCTCCTGCACGAGAGCTACATCAAATCCTGTCGGCTGACCATTGTCATCGATATACTCAAACGGAGGGAAGGTCGCGTTCGTGCCGACTGTCCAGACGCCGTCGCCAACGTACTTGTCAGAAGACAGATCCGGTGTCTGTGCATCAGCTGCTGCACTCTCCGTCGTAGCTGTGGCATCAGTAGATGCCTCTACAGCGGGATCCACATTTGTCTGTGTGGTCTCTGCTGCAGCTGTCGACTCCGCTGCCGGAGCAGACGAAGATGCGGATGAACTGGACGAGCCTGAGGATGATCCGCATGCGGCGAGTGTCGCTGTCATTGCTGCTGCCATTGCCAGTGCGACGATTTTCTTCATATTCTTCATAATAGTCTCCTTTTTATCCCCTGCGGCCGTGCGCCGACTGAAGGGGAAATCCTCCCGTGAAAGAACTGTGTCTTTCGTAATTTCATTTCATGTCACTAATAATATGCATTTTTATGCATTAATGCAAGAGGAAATTGCGACAAATCCGCGCCATATCCGTTCACGTTTTTGTATATTATTCATTTATTTTGCATAATACGCTCTCCAGGGAGCAGGGTTCCCTCGACACGCTTTCGCTCTTGCTTAGCTCATCACGTTACTAAGCTCGAAAGGACCTCGCTAAGTAACGATGGCACGCAAAGGCGCTCGGGAACTCCTGCTCCCTGTCTTCGCTCACACTTTACTCTGCCGGCGAATTCCGGTGGTCGACGGTGGAGCCTCAGGCTGTTGCATATCAGTACTCCACCGGCGCCGTATCCGGATTCTGGTACTGCCCGTGCGCGAATGCCTTCGCGCGCGCCTTTTCACTCCTGCCGAACTGAATGGCATGCGCCGGACAGCGATGGACGCAGCCAAGACAGAGTGTGCACTTTTCCTTCACCCAGGCGGGCTTCCCATTGTTCATGGCGATCGCATTGCACGGACAGTTCCTGGCGCATAATCCGCAGGATATGCAGGCATCTGTCACATGAAATTTATTCGTCGATCTTGCATATTCATACACAAATTGCTCCACAGGCCACAGCAGTGCCCATGCACCTCTGTAATAGTTGTGCTCGCCCAGGTCCTTCGCCGCCACCTGCGCAGCGACCTGGTCCATCTCCTTCTCCGCAGAGGCGAGTCTCTTCTGATTGGCCTCCTTATCCGAACAGTCGAAAAGCGGCAGATAGTTGTCCACGGTCTTGATGGCATAAGTGGCACTGATGGTGAGCCCGAAGTTCTGCGAGAGCGCACTCATCACCATGCTGTTCGCGCCTCCCGTCACGGATCCGCAGGTGACCACATGGTAGACATACCTGTCCGTTCCCTGTCCCTTCAGGTTTACCTTCTTCAGAAACTCGTAGACGATGTCGGGGATGCCTCCGTAATAGACAGGTGTAACAATGCCCAGATCCTCCCCCGCCTTCAGTTCATAAGTCATCTCCCCGAACTTCATCGCGCGGCCGATGTCCGTCAGCGTATCTCCATTGGCCGCTGCGATTTTTTCTGCGGCCTCTTTGCTGTTGCCAGTCGATGAAAAATAGAATATCACGATAAATCACCTCACTGTTGCCAAGATCGTTTCATCATATGTAGTCACACGCGGATCTCCTGCCCCAACCGGAACGAATAGATGATCTTCTCCTTCACTTCCCTGTGCAGAATCCGCTTGAGCGCGTCCGCATAAATATCCAGCTGCGTGCTGTACCTCTCCTTCAGTTCCTCCGGCCGGGTCACATAATCCGTCTTATAGTCTGCCAACACAATCTTCCCGTCCTCTATGAAAAAGGCATCGATGATGCCCTGTACAAGGACTGTCTCCTTCTCCGGAAACCGCGCATCCATGCGGCTGGCCGGAACGCCAAGAACAAACGGCTGCTCTCTCCAGAGGTCTCCGCTCTGCGCTGCCCTGGCCATTCTGGCCGCAAGGTCCGAGTGCAGAAATGTTCTGAAAACAGTAAAGCGCAGCACATCCTTATATGCCTCATCAATTCTGCCGCTCTTCAGGCTCTCCTGCGCCCACTGCTGAAACTCTTTTGCTGTCACGCTGCCGGGATCCGTCCATTTCCGGTAATCAAACAGCTCGCAGCATCTGTGAATAGCCGTTCCTCTCTGCGCGCCGGTGAGACGCTCCTGTTCATTCTCAGAAATGTCTTTCGCGCGGGCAAACCGCGGGATGTAAGGATCCTGCTGTCCGGCAGCAGGGAGCGGCGCCTCCTGCACAGCGCCCTCTCCTTCCTCTTCCTCCTCGATAGCGGCTCGCTTTAACGCCGTGACTGTTGTTTTCGTAAAGAGGCCGTCCAGATCTTCATGCACGTAGCGGCGGGTGAACTGCTGCTCCAGCACATCCGCAACAGACGGGAGAGGGACCTTTTCCCTCCCCGCCGCGGAGGCAGAAAGAAGCGTACTCTTTCGCATCTGCAGCGTCTCCCGCTCGATATTTTCCTGTGCAGCGAGGTCTGCATCCTGCACCGCATAGACATGAAAATGTGCCTTCTCCTGTTCGCTCATGACGGCAAAAGCCATCCGGCACAGATCCATGTATGAGGAGGCGGAGCTGATCACTTCTGTCGGCAGGTGGGAGGGCACGCCGCCCCTGTCCTCCGGCGTCACGGCCTTAGCTTTTGCTATGCGTCCCTCTGTTGATGAGGAGCCTGAGATGGTTCCTGTCAGAATCAGTTTCTCTTTCGCTCTCGTCATGGCGACGTACAGGACCCTGAGCTCCTCACCGAGGCTCTCCCTCATGATCTTCTCCTGCACGGCGATTTTGCGCATGGTCGGCCAGTGCACGCGGGCATCCGGATCCACTGCTTCCGCGCCGATGCCAAGGTCTGCATCACAGACAAGAAGTCCGCCTGCATCCATCGTGCGAAAGGCGAATTTTCTTGAGAGCCCGCTGACAAAACAGATCGGAAACTCCAGTCCCTTACTCTTGTGGATGGTCATGATGCGCACAACATCGGCATTCTCATCGAGGGTATTGGCCTCGCCGTAGTCCACATCCTGGCTGTGGCATTTGTCAATGTAGCGAAGGAAGTTGAAGAGACCTGTGTACTGCGTCTTCTCAAACTCCTGTGCCCGGATCACAAGTGCATGGAGGTTGGCCCTTCTCTGCGGTCCCGAGGGAAGCGCCGAGATATACTCCTCAAACCCCGTGTCATAGAGAAGACGTGAGACCACGTCGTGCACGGGCATGATGACGCTCATCCGTCTCCATGCCTCATATCTCTCCAGAAAGCTCCGGACCTTATTCTGCAGAGAGGAGTCGGCAGTCACCTTTGCATTCTGCACACGAGAGGCATCAGCAAAGCCTTCTGTGCTCTCCGCCTGTTCTCCTTCAGAACAGTCCCCCGCATACATATGCAGCGCATCCCAGAGAGAGGCGTCCGTCCCTTCCGGCAGAGCTGCTTTCACGGCCGCCCTGATCTGTGCGGTCTCCTCTTCACTGAACTGTCCGAAGTATCCGTGCAGAGCGCCGTATAGCGGGATATCCTGTCTCGGATTGTCGAGGATGCGCAGCATCTGCATGATCTCGCGCACTTCCTGCGCGGAGAAATACCCCGTCCTGTAGTCCACATACAGAGGGATTCCCGCCTTTTCGAAGACATTCCTGTAGATATCCAGAATTCCTCCGCCAAAGGAGCGAAGGAGCACAACGACATCGCCGTACCTGGCAGGCCGCACGCCGCCCGAAGCGCTCTCATCAGCGATTGGAAGAACTCCCACAAGGCCCTTGATCCTGTGGGCAACTGCCATCGCTTCCTTCCTGCGCGCACTCACGGGAGCGCTCTGTTCCTTCTCCGCATCACTCCCGTCCTGTCCGTTCACATCTCCGGTTTTTGCCTGTGCAGCGGCCTTCTCCGCATGGTCTTCCGTTCCCCTCTCATTCCCTGCAGAGACGCTTCTTTCTCCGCTCTCTGTATTCTTTGCAGCATCTCCTCCGCCGGCCTGTACATTCTCTTCATCCCCGGCATCCGCCTCGTCCTGCACCAGGATGCACTCCGTCGCATAGGCCTCCGGGTTGTCTGCAGGGGGAGCTGGATAGGAGGCTCCTGTTTTCAGAGATACGTCTTCTCCGTATTCGACACCGCCGATTTCCTTCCGCATAATGCGCATGAAAATATCGTTTACGCTCTCAAGGACTTCATGGCGGCTTCGGAAATTCTGGTCGAGGTCAATCCTCTCACAGTCCGCCGCACCTTCCCGCGACTGCTGCGCCGACAGGATCTGATACGTATCCGACTTGGCCGCAAAGATCTCCGGGCGGGCATTTCTGAAGCGGTAGATGCTCTGCTTGACGTCGCCGACCATAAATCTTCTGCGTCTCCCCTCCCGCTCTCCGGCGACTGTACTAAGGAGGAGCTCCTGCACTTCGTTGCTGTCCTGGTACTCATCGATCAGAATCTCGTCGTAATACTGCTGCAGCGCTTTTGCCGCGGCAGTAGGTGTATACGTGATCTCTCCGTCTTCTGATTCCTTCATATCGAGCAGAACGTGAAGGGAGAGGCGCTCGAGATCAGCGAAGTCGATGACGTTCTTCTCCTTCTTGGCGGCATCAAGGGCGTCTATATAGCCGAGCGTCAGCGCGATCAGTGTATTCACCGGCTCCCGCGCCGTCTCCATGCCCAGAAGAATCTCCTCCGTGCTCTGCGAAAGAACACCCTCCTGCATCTTCTTCAGATCTTTTTTGAGGGCATCCCGCAGAGTTGTCACGGCTTTCTTTTTGTCCGGATCGACACCGTCGCCCTTGCGGACGGTCGGTATTTTTTCGAAGGAATAGGCGGCCGCCGCCTTCGCCTGCAGGGCAATGCGGCGCACATCTTCCGCCTTCAGATCATCTCTTTCGAGTGAAGAGATTGCTGCAGACAGCTCTTTTGCGGGATTTACCATGCCAAAAGGCTGAAGAATGCCCGCTCCTTCCGCCTCAAGAAACTCCGTCCACGCGCCGGGACCTCCCGGCTCCCCGCACACCCGCGCCATCGCTTCATAGATGGAAGGAATGCCGGAGAGCTGCACGAGCTGTGCATGCAGCAGTTCCCGGTACCAGGAGCTGTTCAGAAGTTCCTTCTCCGAGCCTGCTGCATAGTCTTTCTGATGCGCAAGAAGCCACGCCTTCTGGGAGGGGTGTGCATTCGAGGCATTAAAAAGCTGCATGATCAACCCCTCGAGCTTATCATCGGTGACGCCGCTGCAGACACACGCCGAGAGATGCCTGAACGCGGGATCATCCTTCTGGTACTGCTCCTCCAGAAAGTCCTTCATCACATCCGCTTCGAGCAGCGCACTCTCTGTCTCATCCATCTGCCGGAATCCGGGGTCGAGGCCGATGCTGCTGAAATTATTGCGCAGAAGGAAGGTACAGAAGCTGTCGATGGTCATAATCTGCGCCCTGTGCAGGAGAGTTTCCTGTCTCTGCAGGTGGCGGTCGGAAGGATTCAAAAGGAGTCTGTCCGAGACCGCCTTCGCGATCCTCTCTCTCATCTGCGCGGCGGCCGCCTTCGTGAAGGTGACGACGAGCAGGTGATCAATATCCAGCGGATGCTCTCCCTCTGTGATCATGCGGACAATGCGCTCGACGAGAACGGCCGTCTTGCCGCTCCCCGCCGCCGCGCAGACAAGGACATTGTGTCCCCGCGCATTCAGCACCTGTGTCTGTTTTTCTGTAAAATGAATGGCCATATCTGTCTCCGGATTCTTTTCCCTTTACAAATCCCTGTATGTATATCCGTAAATTTTCGGATCGAACCCGCATACCGCCTGGTAAGGGCAGAAGGTGCAGGTCGTCCGGTCCGCCTCCAGATGCACAGGGTCCGCCGTGATGTTGCCGTCCAGGATCTCATCCGCAATCTGCGTGATCGTCCTGTACATGCACGCTGTCATCTCCTGAAACTCCTCGTCCGTGAAAACATGCGACCCCCTGCCCGACAATGCAAGGCTTCCGTCTTTTGTTTTCTTTGCCTGTACAGGCACAACGAGGGATGCGCCGCTGGTAAGGCTTCTGTCCAGATGCCGGATCACTTCGGTATCGGCGCTCACGACTCCCTTCGGGCGAAGCTCTTTCCTGATCTTTCCGGTCAGTTCGGTATTCTCCTCCTCATCCTCCTGCTGCAGGGGCGGCGTATCGCCGGACAGAATCGGATCTGCGAAGCGGTAATAGAGAAGCGCAGCCGCCGCGGCCGCCATGCCGGGTCTCTGCCTTCTGATCTCCTCGAGAATGACATTCATGTACAGAAGAAGCTGAAGCTGGAGTCCCGCCTCCATCTTCTTCGGATCGAGGTCGAGGATGCCTGACTTGTAGTCGATTATTTTCACATAAAAGGTGTTGCCCCCGCGGCACAGATCCACGCGGTCGATCCGTCCGATCAGAGAGAGTGTGCGGCCCTGCGCCAGCTGGAAGGTAAGGCCTCCGCTCCCGCCGAAGCTCTTCTCAAACCACATGGGCTCGAAATCGCCGCTCTTTACCTGAAACTGGAGAGTGTCGATTGTGCGAAGAAGAATTCTGCGCATCCGATCCCGCATGGCCGAGGCTCTCGCCGTATCTTCCAGAATGCCGCTCCCGTATCCCTTCGTGATGCTCTGGAAGACTTCGTCCAGCATCTCTTCGCCCTGCTTCTTCGTGAATTCGCGCCAACTCATTCCACGCTCCTGCAGGCGCCTCGAAAAGGTGCTCACGGCGCCGTGCATGATATCGCCCGAATCCTTCGGCTGGAAAATATATTCGTCCCTCTCCTTCAGACCTATCCCGTACTGCAGGAACTGCTGAAGATAGCACTGCGCCGCATGTTCGAGCCTTGTGACGGAGCCGCGGATCATATCTCCGTAGAGTGCCCTCGCCGTCTCCTTCCGGATATAGACAGCAGAAGGATAAGAGCGAAACGCCGCCTCTGTGAGGTGCAGGAGCTGCTCGCGCATGCCGCTCCTCGAAGCACACATGCCATAGATGGAGAGGAAGACCTCTCTCTTCTCCCTGTCCTGATCGTATTCCCCGTCCGCATAGGCGCGCAGTGCCCTCGCAAGATACTGGCAGCTGTCCTTTTCCGCCACAAGGCGCCCCAGGATCGGCGAAAGCTCAGGATGTTCCACCTGAAGTGCAGGGTACATTCTCTGGATATGTCCGATGATATAGGAGGGGCGAAGGCTTGACCCGTCCTCCGCAGAGGCCGCATAGGAGATGAGAAGACTGTCGGTCTGCTTTGTCATGTTCAGATAGAGATAGAATCTCTGAATATACATCTCCTCGCGCGGAGAAGGCGAGAGTGCAATCCCTGACCCTTCAAGAAACTCTCTGTCGAGGTCTGAGAGAAGGCCGCCGGACGATGCATTTTTAGGGATGTTGCCGTCGTTTGCCCCCGGGAAGAAGAGGACCTTTACCTCCGAGAGCCTCGTTCTCTCCATATCGCCCACAAGGACGCGGTCCACACGCTGCGGAAGAGTGCCGAGGCGGATCTCTCCAAAGCCCGTCTCCAGAAGATCCAGATAATCCTTGGCGGAGATCTGCGCATCACCTAAAAGATCATAGATCTGGTCCAGGAGATCGATCACTGCGCGGTAGATCTGCTCGTATTCCTTCTGGCGGACCTGATCCCCCTCCTGCGCAAACCTCTGCGCGTACTGCTCCATCTTCTCCTGCGCGTGAATGCCGACAAGATAGGCATACAGCGCTGCTGTCCGCTCCGCCGCGCTCTGCCGCCCGCCTTCCATGAGAGGTGCCATGTGGGAGAGGAATGCCTGTCTTATCCCTTCCAGCTCCTCATCCGTCCGGATGTTGCCCATGCGATCGGTCCAGGAAAAAGGTGCCATCCATTTCTTTTTCGAGAGAATGCCGTGCGCAAGGCACAGATTCTCCAGACGATCCACCTGATCCTCTGTGAAATCGGACAGACCGCTTCTGAGGAGCCTGAAGACACTCTCATAGGAAAATCCCGTCTGCACCGTCTCCAGCGCCGCGCGCACGGTCTCCGTGAGAGGATTCTGCAGAACCGCTCTCGTTCTGTCGACGTAGATCGGAATGCCGTACTCCTCCGCCATCTGTGCGAAGATGTCCCCGTACGTGTCCAGATCGCCTGTCACAATACCGAAGTCCCTGTACGCATATCCCCGCTCCGCAGACAGTTTCCGGATCATGATGCAGATGGACCTCGCCTCTTCTGAAGGTGTCGTCGCCTCGAAAATGCGGATGCCGGGCAGGCTGGACGGCTGCGCAGCAGCGGGGTTTTCCTCTTCCCTGTACTGACGCACCGGATAGCGGAACAGGTACCGCTCAAGATGCCGCAGGGCAGCATTGCCGCGAAAGCGCGGCACATCGGAATCAGGAAGGACAATATCCTCCCCATGCTGCACGCCCGCCTGTTCGGCAATCCTGGAAATGTCCTTTACTGTCCTGCGGCTGAGGGCAAAGAGACTGTCCTCCTCGTACAGTGCGCCGTCCTCCACCTCCTGCAGGCCCGGGCCGCCGTCCCCCGAAGCAGTCAGTGAAATGATCACATCTTCCGCATTCTGCAAAACGGCAGAAAGGACGCTGTACTGAATGGGTGTAAAGCCCGTAAATCCATCGAAAATAAAGAGGCTCCCCTTCACGAGCTGTGAGTGCGGCACGGCATCTGCCAGAAGATCCATCGTCTCCTCCGCCGTCTCATACCGATCCGCCTCGAACTGCCGGAACCCCCGATAGAGCACCTGAAGATCCTCCAGCCTTGCCCGCAGCGCGCCCTGTCCATGGGCGCCTGCATAATCGATCAGATCCGACACCTCGTCCGGATCGATTCCATACTGCACGAACTCCGAGATCACGGATTTGATCTCCGAAACCATCCCCGGGCGGTCCAGCTGATCCCCCAGCACATGGAGCTCTCCCTTCAGAGAAAGGCCTACCCTGTGCAGGATGAGGCTCTTGCCGACATCGTTGAGCACGATCCGTCCAGGCTCTCCCAGCTCCTCAAAAATTCTGTGAGAGAGACGCCCGAACGAGAGCACATCGATATTCATGATGCCGTGATCCGGTGATGCCTCCACCAGATCCTTCTGTGTCTGCATGGTGTACTGCTCCGGCACGATATAGAACGCCCTGCGGTCCAACCTTCCTTTTGTGAACTCCAGTGCCCTCTGCTTCAATATACGGCTCTTGCCGGTGCCCGATGCGCCCCAGCAGAATCGATAGCCCATGTGCTGCTCCCTCCACTTCTCTACTCCGGAATCTTTTCCGAAGCCTTATTCAATTTATTATAACTGATCGCAGAATCTACCGCTCATGTTCGGACAAAGGATAGGCATTTCCTTCAATTAAAGAAAAGGTCGGGCGGAGGGATGTTCTGCTGAGTGAGCTTTCATGTCCTGTATGAAGTGCGAACGAAGCAGAATGTCCCGACGACCGGACTGCCCATCCATTCTATGTGCCAATCATCAGGTCTTCTGCCTTCCTTATTGCGCAAAAAGACCTCCGCGGGCAAAACGCGGAGGTCTTTTTTTCAGCATATAAATGATGCGGAGAAAATTTATTTGTTCCTTCTCTTCTCGTCCTCAATATCCGCGAAGTTCTCGCCCTGATGGATCTCGAGGTCGACGCCCGTCTTGTTGGGCTCGTCATTTTCAAACTTGTAGTCCTTGCCGGGCAGGATCGCATTCAGCAGGATGCCGACAAGAGATCCCGTTGCAAGGCCGGAGAAGTTGATCGTCGCAGAACCGACATGGAAAATAAGACCGCCGTCCGTCGAATAATTCAGGCCGATGGCCAGAACCAGAATGAGCGCTGCGATGAGAACGTTTCTGCTCTTGGAGAAGTCGCAGTGTGTCTCGACGAGGTTGCGCACGCCGACCGCGGAGATCATGCCGTAGAGGACGAGGGAGATACCGCCGATGGTGGCGGAAGGCATCACCTCGATGATCGCGGCGAACTTCGGGCAGAAGGAGAGGACAACAGCGATGCAGGCTGCCAGACGGATGATCATGGGATCATAGACCTTGGTCAGTGTGAGGACGCCTGTGTTCTCACCGTATGTCGTATTGGCAGGGGCACCGAAAAGAGAGGCAAGCGTTGTGGCAAGGCCGTCGCCTGTCAGTGTTCTGTGGAGTCCGGGATCCTTGATGTAGTTAATGCCGACCGTAGAGGAGATGGCGGAGATATCGCCGATGTGCTCCATCATGGTAGCAAAAGCGATGGGAACGATGGTGATCACGGCTGTGATCAGAAGGCCTGTATCTGCTCCCTCTGTAAAAATGGAGAATACTGTTCTGTTATAGGTGAGCGGAAGACCGATCCAGGCTGCCTCTTTTACGGGTGTAAAATCGATGAGGCCCATGCATGCCGCCACGAGGTAAGAGGCGATGACGCCCAGGAGAATCGGGATGATCTTGATCATCCCCCGCCCGAAAATGTTGCAGATAATGACGACCACAATGGCCACCAGAGCGACGAACCAGTCCGTCTCGCAGTTCGAGATGGCCGAGGAGCTCAGATTCAGGCCGATGGCGATGATGATGGGACCTGTGACGACAGGCGGGAAGAATTTCATGACCTTGTTCGCGCCGAACGCTCTGAAGAGTGCTGCGAGGACTAGATACATAAGGCCTGCGCAGGCGACGCCAAAGCAGGCGTAGCGGAGAAGATCCGGCTCCTTGTTCGGCGCAATCGCCGCATATCCCGCGATGAATGCGAAGGAGGAGCCGAGGAATGCCGGCACCTTTCTCTTCGTGATCAGATGAAACAGTAGTGTGCCAAGGCCTGCCCAAAGAAGGGTTGTGGACACAGACAGTCCTGTCAGAATAGGCACCAGGACAGTTGCGCCGAACATGGCGAAGACGTGCTGAAAGCCCAGCACGGCGATCTGACCGGCACTCAGTTCTTTTCTGGCATCATAAATCGGATGATCACCTACGTTGCTGTTCATTGTTTCCTTTCTGCCGCTGCCGCGGCCACACGATGCTTAAGTCACTTAAGAAACGCGTGTCAGGGTTTGGTCTGCGGTCACGCAGGTTATGCCCTGCACTGTGCGGTCCTGCGGGCGGTGCCATGCGCTGCGGCGCAATGCGCCTGCGCTCATGTCGCGCTCTCGCGCTATAGCTTCGTACAGAAAGAGATGCTTCCGCAAGCAAGCTTGCGGCGCACTCTTTCTGTACGAAGCTGCACCGCTCGCAGAACCGCGCAAAAACAGCGCCCGGGCGGCACTTCTCTGTGCCTCCATGGCGCTGTTTTCAATTACAATCAGTTCTCTCCGTCGTCGAAGAACTCTTCAACCCCGTCTTTAGCGGTGTCCTCTGCTGACGAAAAATCTTCCTTTGCCTCTTCGGCCGGTTCTGCAGAAGCGGACGTTGTATAAGAAGTATCGAGCGGATGATCAGGTCCTTCCGCCGTTCCCTGCGCAACCATATCGCTGGAAGGAGTCTCATCATAGACTACCTCTGAAGAGGAGAGATCCGCTTCATCCTCTGCGAAATGTCTTCTGCCTTCCTCTGTCCCTGCAACAGCGGAGTCTGCAGCGGAAGCGGGAGCATCCCCGGAAGGCTTCTCCTCTTCGGCAGGCTCTTCCTCTTCTGCCTCGTCGTCGCTCTCCACAATGTCCTTGACTCTTCCGGCGGAGGCAACAACCGTATCCTTCACCTTTCCGGCTGCATCGGAAACCTCATCCAGAACCTGAGAGCCTTTCGGGCCGATGGCCTCCTTCACCTTTGTGTAAGCTTCATCCGTGCTGTGCTTAATGGTCGTATAGGCTCTGTCGGCAGCTCTCTTCACATTCTCGGGAGCAAGCGCCTTATTGCCGTCCTTGTCCTCCGGATGCTCCTTCTCTGCCTCTTTCGCCGTCTGGTCGAGATAGTAATAGACACCGGCTGCCACTGCTCCTGCAAAACCTGCGCCCAGTAATAATCTAGTGAGTCTTCCCATCAGAAAACCTCCCCGCTGTGATGCTGTATGTCGGTCCTACGCACAGGCAGAACCTCCGGCTGTAAACGTCCGTGTCTCCTGTGCATACTCTTGTAGCTCATAGTACTCCATATTTACATAAAAATAAAGAGATCTGTTGCCTGCCATTCTCCGTCCTCTCCAGAAATATGCCGGTATTCTTCGAAAAAGGACATGCATTCCGCAGTTGTCTGAAACTGTCAATTGTGTTAGTCTTATTAATAGACTGCTCTGGTCAAATCCAGACAAGAAAGGCCGCCATGAACGAAAAATTCTTTGATCTCAAAAAGGAAAAGCAAGACAGGATGATCAACGCGGGGCTCCGCATTTTTGCGCTGAACGGCTATCGCCACGCGAGCACAGATGAGATTGTCCGCGAGGCAAAGATCAGTAAAGGTCTCCTCTTCCACTACTTTGGCAGCAAGGCAGGCTATTACGCATTTCTCTACGACTACACGACGCGCTTTGCCATTCTCGAACTCACAGGAGAGATAAGGAGCGGCGCAATGGACTATTTTGCCCTGCAAAGGGAACTCCTTCGCGTGGAGGACATCCTGATGGAGCAGTACCCCTTTCTCTTTCTCTTCCTGGAAGCCGTAAGGCTTGAGGAGGATGCGGAGGCGCTCCGCATTCTGGATGAGCCGGACAAGAATGTGCCGGATTACTACCATGATCTGCTCGCAGAGGCGGACACCTCTTCCTATGTGCACATGGACAGTAAGGACCAGGTCTCCCGTATGCTCCACTACATCCGGATCGGCATTATGCGCGAGGTCCTCGCAGACCGAACCAATCCCATCTCCGACTATAAGAAGAGAATGGAACAGTGCCTTGGCGAATTCGAGCATATGGCATCAGCTCTGTAACTGCGCTCTGCAATCGGGCAGGAGGGAGCAGACACCTCCTCTCCCGCCGCTGCATGCACAAAACTCCGCCGGAAGTGTTCATCTTCCGGCGGAGTTTTTATGTCAGCAATTCCTTTTCCAGGATGGAGAGCCCCTCACGGATCTTTTCTTCTGAGAGAGAAGCGTAGCCAATCAGAATCGTCGGTTTCGGCGAACCGTCCTGCAGATAGGGTGCAGAAGGCAGGCACAGCGCAGACTGCGTGTAGATGCGAACACCCGCAGCCAGTGCACGGCTCTGCAGCTGCTTCTCTTTATCCACGGCCTCGTCAAAAGAACGGCACTTTGTCCACAAATCTTTAAGAATAAAGTGGAGTCCCGCGCCGGCGCCCATCACCTGAAATCTCCGATGCAGAGGCCGCAGCCCTTCGAGGCACACGTCGTGCTTTTCCTTGTAGATTGTTCTCATCTTATTCAGATATCGCTCAAAGTACCCATCCCTGATAAAAGTATTCAGGATACTCTGATCAATGCGCGAGACCGTCGAAGACAGTACTGTTCCCTCTTTTCTGTAAGCCTCCAGGAGAGAAGGCGGCAGAATCATATAGCTCACACGGATGGCCGGCGCAACGGACTTTGAAAAGGTCCCCATATAGATCACCTTGCCGCCGGGGTCCTGTGACTGAAGGGATCGGATGGGTTTTCCCCTGTAACGGAACTCGGAATCGTAGTCATCCTCGATGATATACCGTCCGTCCTTTTCATTCGCCCACTGCAGGAGCTCAATTCTGCGTTTATAAGGCATAACCGTGCCTGTCGGGTACTGACGTGCCGGCATGACGTAAGCCGTATCGCACCCGCTCTCTTCCAGTGCGTCTGCCCGCATGCCGCTCTCATCCATCGGAACAGGGACGATGTGCTCACCCTGCGAGGCCAGAATCCTGTAGGCACGCAGGTAAGTCGGACTCTCCATGGCAATTGTCCGCGGCGTCTTAAGGATCAGATGGAGCAGCACCAGCAGGTAATCACTTCCTGCGCCGATCACCACCTGCTGTGCGCTGCACCTGCATCCGCGGAAAAAGTGCAGATAATGGGCAATCGCATCGCGCAGTTCCTGATCTCCCTGCGGATCACCCATCTCAAAGATATCCGCGTTGTCGTATGCCATCACATCCCGCGTAATCCGCCGCCACGTGGGATAGGGAAAGGCACTCATGTCGATTTTTCTAGGGGAGAAATCGATAAGCGACGCATCCCGCTGAGCTGTCGCACCGGCTGCCGCGTTCGGCGTGGCCGCATTCGCAGATTTTGCCTCAGCGGGGAATAAGTCTGAAAATGACGCCGATGCGTCATTTTCAGACCGCAGCATCGGTGCTGCCGCACCGGCTGCCGCCTTCGGCAAAACCGCATTCGCGGATTTTGCCTCAGCGGGGAATATATTTCTCTCAGGAATAGCGAGGTTGTCAACGCCCTCCACATAGGCGCCGCTTCCCCGGCTGCTCCTGATATACCCTTCAGCCTCCAGCTGGCTGTAGGCCTGTGTGACCGTGCTGCGGGAAATATGAAGGAAAGAGGACAGAGTACGCGTTGAGGGGAGCTTCTCCCCTTTCAGGAGTCTCCCCTCAACGATTTCTTTCCTTATATAGTCATAGATCTGTGCATACAGCGGCGTATGTTCCTCCGGCTGCAGTTCTATATTCAGGTTCATGACGTCTTCATGCCTTCTTCGGCAGCTTGAATGAGCTCTTCAGGGAGACGATACGGTTGTACACCGGTGCTCCCTCTTTCGTATCCTTGCAGTCCACGCAGAAGAAGCCGTTGCGAATGAACTGGAAGCGGTCAAACGGCTTCGCCGTCATGAGCGCAGGCTCCACATACGCAGTCTTCTCTGTCAGAGAGTGAGGATTGAGATTGAGCTCGCCTGTCTCCGGATCGTAGACCCCCTTGGACTCATCGATGATATTTTCATAAAGGCGGACTTTCACCTGTCCTGCATCTGCTGCATTGACCCAGTGGATTGTTCCCTTCACCTTTCTGCCGTCCGGTGCATCGCCGCCTCTTGTTGCGGGATCGTAGGTGCAGTGGATCACAGTGACTTTTCCGCTCCCGTCGGTCTCATAGGAAGTGCACTTCACAAAATACGCATACATAAGGCGCACTTCATTGCCGGGATAGAGTCTCTTGTACTTCGGCACGGGCTCAGCCATGAAGTCGTCCCTCTCGATCCATAGATTCTTCGAAAAGGTGAGTGTTCTGCTGCCAAGGGCCGGATTTTCGAGGTTGTTGGGTGCCTCGAGCTCCTCGGACTTCCCGTCCGGATAGTTGTCGATCACAACCTTCACCGGATCGAGCACCGCCATCATGCGGGGTGCCACGGGCTTTAGGTCCTCGCGGATGCAGTATTCAAGTGCTGCGTAGTCATTGACAGACTGGCTCTTTGAAACGCCCGCCATCTCGACAAAGGCCTTGATGGAGGACGGCGTGAAGCCTCTTCTGCGAAGGCCGGAGATGGAGACGATTCTGGGATCATCCCAGCCGTCCACAATGCCCTGCTCAACGAGCTTCTTGATGTAGCGCTTGCCGGTGACGACATTATTGAGATAGAGCTTTGCGAACTCGATCTGTCTCGGCGGCATGGCGAACTCGGCTTCCCTCACGACCCAGTCGTAAAGGGGCCTGTGGTCCTCGAACTCGAGTGTGCAGATCGAGTGCGTGATGCCTTCGATCCCGTCCTCAATCGGGTGCGCAAAATCGTACATCGGATAGATACACCATTTATTGCCGGTTCTCTGGTGCGCGAGATGCGCCACGCGGTAGATGATGGGATCTCTCATGTTGATGTTGGGAGAGGCCATGTCGATTTTCGCGCGCAGTGTCTTCTCGCCGTCCCCGAACTCGCCGTTCTTCATGCGCTCGAACAGTTCGAGGTTCTCCTCGATGCTCCTGTCTCTGTTCGGATCATTCTTTCCGGGCTCAGTGAGCGTACCTCTGTACTCGCGCATCTCCTCCGCTGTGAGATCAGAGACATAGGCGTGTCCCTTCTTGATGATCTTCACCGCGATCTCGTACATCTGCTGAAAATAATCCGACGCATAATACACCTTATCGCCGAAATCGCAGCCGAGCCACTTCACGTTGTCGATGATGGCATCGACAAACTCCGACTTCTCCTTCGTGGGGTTTGTGTCGTCGAAGCGCAGATTGAACTGGCCGCCGTACTCCTTTGCGAGACCGTAGTTGAGAAGGATACTCTTCGCATGCCCGATGTGAAGATACCCATTGGGCTCAGGAGGGAATCTCGTGTGTACATGGTCGTAAACGCCCTCCGCCAGATCCTTGTCAATCTCCAGCTCAATGAAATTCTTGTTCTCGCCGTTGAGGCTCTTCACCTCTTCGCCGTTCTCTGTTCTCTTCTTATCGTCTGTAGTCATAACCTGATATAGACTCCCGCCCTGTCGATGGAAAAAGGCCGCCGAAGCGGCCTTTTCCGTGCTGAGGCAGCGCAAACATTATGGGACAGCCTGCGCTCATGTATCCGCATCACAGCGATGCAGAATCCCTCTTCAACACAGCTCTTTGGATCAGAGCTCTCCTGTGCTGTAGTTGGGTGCCTCTTTTGTGATCTGAATATCGTGAGGATGATTCTCACGCAGAGATGCGTTCGAAATCTTCACAAATCTTCCATTCTCCTGCAGCTCCTTGATGTTGTGGGATCCTGTAAGTCCCATACCGGAACGGATACCGCCCATCAGCTGGAATACAGTGTCCTCAACGGAACCCTTGTAAGCCACACGTCCCTCGACGCCCTCTGGAACGAGCTTCTTGGCATTCTCCTGAAAATATCTGTCCTTCGAGCCGTTCTCCATCGCGGCGATGGAGCCCATGCCTCTGTATACCTTGTATTTTCTTCCCTGGTAAATCTCGACTTCTCCCGGGGACTCCTCGCAGCCTGCGAACATGGAACCCATCATGCAGACATTTCCGCCGGCAGCGAGTGCCTTTGTCATATCGCCGGAGTACTTGATGCCGCCGTCTGCGATCACGGGAATGCCATACTCCTTAGCTACATTGTAGGCATCCATGATGGCTGTGATCTGCGGAACGCCGCAGCCTGTAACGACACGCGTCGTGCAGATGGAGCCAGGTCCGATGCCGACCTTCACTGCGTCCGCACCGGACTCGATGAGTGCCTTTGCGCCTTCACCGGTTGCAATATTGCCGGCGATGACATCCAGATCCGGGAACTTCTCCTTGATCATGCGAAGGCATCTGAGAACGTTCTCCGAATGACCGTGCGAAGAATCGAGAACAACACAGTCCACCTTTGCACTGACCAGTTCCTGCACGCGGTCCAGCACATTCGCTGTAATGCCGACAGCAGCGCCGCAGACCAGCCTTCCCTGTGCATCCTTGGCGGAGTTGGGGTACTTGATCGTCTTCTCAATATCCTTGATGGTGATGAGGCCGACAAGATTGCCCTCCTTGTCGACGATCGGGAGCTTCTCCTTCTTCGACTTCGCAAGGATCTTCTTCGCCTCATCGAGTGTCGTGCCGACCTGTGCCGTCACAAGTCCTTCGCTCGTCATCGCTTCCTTGATCTTCTTCGAGTAGTCCTCCTCGAACTTAAGATCACGGTTTGTGATGATGCCGACAAGCTTCTTTCCAACGGTGATCGGTACGCCGGAGATCTTGAACTTGCGCATCAGATCCTCAGCATCAGCGAGGGTGTGCTCAGGAGAGAGGAAGAATGGATCTGTGATGACGCCGTTCTCTGATCTCTTCACGCGGTCCACCTGCTCGGCCTGCTGCTGGATGGACATGTTCTTGTGGATGATGCCGATGCCGCCCTGTCTTGCCATTGCGATTGCCATGGGAGCTTCGGTAACTGTATCCATTCCGGCACTCATCATGGGAATGTTGAGTTTAATCTTCTTTGTCAGATGTGTCGTCACATCCACCTGGTTGGGAACCACAGTGGAATAGGAAGGGACCAGCAGCACATCATCAAATGTAATCGCATCGCCGATTATTCTTGCCATAAGCGTTCTCCTCTCTCCTTAATGAATGATATGTGATGGACGCAGAACCAGCTTGTGGGGTGCGAACTGGCGCACCGACATAAGAAGCCTGTCTGCGTACTCATTGTCCTCAAGCGTCAAAATGACCTTGTCCTTCCCTTCGAGATAAATCTCGTAGAGGTGCTGCCGGTCCTGCGGATCATGATCGCTGAAGTCGTAAACCTTCAGGTCTCTCCTTGCGCGGTAGGACGAGAGTTTGTCATCGTCTGCAGGCGCCATGATCTCCATGGTATCCAGATCAAAGGTCACAAGGTGCTTTCTTCGTGAACGATTCATGATCTTTGCGATCCGCAGTTCCCGGTCCACCAGAGAGTACTCGTAATCGATATACCGGTTGTAGTAGGCGAAGACTGCGCCCACTGCAAATGCCGCACCCGGAATAAGAAAGATCACCGATCCGATCAGTCCCAATACAACAAAGCACACCGCAAGGACTGTGGCGATAATCCACAGAATTCCCGACAGTGTGCTGGTTTTCTTATGAACATTGACTTCAATGCATCCGGAATCGATCAATGATGCGGCCTCCTGAACCTGACTGGTCACAAACTTGTCAATAGTTTATATCAGAAGGTTAAAGAATGCAATCCGGAGAAGTCTAATTAATTTGTAACTATTCAGCACCCCTCGGAAAGTCATAAAATCCGGATGGGAAGCTTGCTTACCAGACGGATTTTATGACTTTCCGAGGGGCGGGCAAGGCGCGGAGCGCCTCTGAACGCCCACATCGAAGAATTGCGACGTATTTAGGAGCAATTCGAGATGGGGTGCTGAACAGATACATTAATTTAATGAGGATCAGAGCTGCGTCTCCACGAAAATATCATAGATCGCACGGATCGCCGTCTCGAAATCCTTGTTCTCCACGCCGATGATGATGTTGAGCTCTGACGATCCCTGATCGATCATGCGCACATTCACATGTGCGTGCGCAAGGGCCGCAAAAATCCTGCCCGCTGTGCCGCGGTTCGCCCGCATGCCGCGCCCGACGACTGCAATAAGTGAGAGATCCGCCTCAATTTCAATGGAGTCCGGATCTGCGAGTCTGTGAATGGCGGACACCACCTGCTGCTCCTTCGGAATGAACTCGCTCTCGTGCACGACAACGGTCATTGTATCAATGCCGGATGGCATGTGCTCAAAGGAAATCCCATTCTCCTCAAATGCCTGCAGAACCTTTCTGCCAAAGCCGATCTCACTGTTCATCATATCCTTGGAAATAAGGACTGCACAGAAATCCTTCTTGCCGGCGATGCCTGTGATCGTGTAGCCGGACTTCTGTGCCGTGCTCTCCACGATCCATGTGCCGTCGTCCATCGGTCTGTTCGTGTTGCGGATGTTGATCGGAATTCCCTCGTGGCGAACCGGGAAGATGGCATCCTCGTGCAGAACGCCGGCGCCCATATAGGAGAGCTCTCTGAGTTCCTTGTAAGTGATGGTCTTGATGGCGACAGGATCCTTCACAATCCTGGGGTCTGCGACGAGAAATCCGGACACATCCGTCCAGTTCTCATAGACGCTGGCCTGGCACGCCCCCGCGACGATGGAGCCCGTCACATCGGAGCCGCCTCTGGTAAAGGTCTTCACCTTTCCGTTGTAACCGCAGCCGTAGAAGCCGGGAACAACGGCTTTCGGATGATGAGAGAGAACCTCTCTCATCACTTTCTTCGTCTTCTGCTCATCAAGCTGCCCGTGCTCGTCGAAGAAGATGCACTCCTTGGGATCTACAAAATCATAACCGAGATAGGCGGCCATGACCTTTCCGTTCAGATATTCTCCGCGCGATGCCGTGTAGTCCGGATCCGGCGCAGTCTCAAGACTCTCTTTGATCGCAGCGAAATCATCATCCAGTGAGAAATCAAGGGACAGTCCCTTAATGATCTCATTGTAGCGGGATACAATATCCCGGAACGGATCGTCGAATTTCTTTCCATCCTTTGCGAGGTTGTAGCACGCGTAGAGAAGATCCGTTACCTTTGTATCCCCGCCGAATCTCTTGCCCGGCGCAGATGGAACTACATATACGCGGCTCTCATCCGCGCGGATGATGTCGCCAACCTTTTTGAACTGCTTTGCATCCGCGAGAGAGCTCCCGCCGAACTTTGCCACCTTGATCATATTCCACCCTCATCTTATCCCTGAAGGAGTCTGATGGACTTCTTCAGCGTTTCGAATTCAGCCGCCTTTTCAGTGAACTCACGGTCCGTCATCTCAGGCGTAAGAAACGCAAATTCGCCCTTGACACCTTCTGCCTTCACTTCCTGCACATGTCCTCCAAAGAGCATCTGTGCGCGGTCCTTCTCCGACGCATCCATCCGGACAAAGAAGACGTCCTTCACGCTCTCCGGATCGCCCAGATCTGCGTCTGTGTTGTGGAGGCCTATATCCACATTTCTTCCCCTGTTCCAGGCGCACTCGATGACATCCGAGACCACAGCGCTCGCCGTCGGGAGCTTGCCTGCGCCGCTTCCGTAGAACATAAGATCGCCGACCATGTTGCCGTGCACAAGAACTGCATTGTAGACGTCACTCACGCTGTAAAGAGGGTGCCCTTCAGGGACAAGATAAGGTGCTGTTCTCACGTACACCTTGTCGCTCTCCTGATCATGATGGCAGACGCCGAGGAGCTTAACCACCCTGCGGAGCGAAGCCGCATAGCGGAAATCATCTGTGTCGATCTTCGTGATGCCCTCGCAGGGAACCTGCTGGAACTTGACGTTGCCGCCGGTCACGAGGGAGGCCAGGATTGCGATCTTGCGGCAGGGATCATACCCCTCGATATCCGCTTCCGGGTTTTTCTCCGCATAGCCGTTGTCCTGTGCCTGACGAAGGGCAGTCTCAAAGGAGAGGCCCTCCTTCTCCATCTTCGTCAGAATATAGTTCGTCGTGCCGTTCAGAATGCCCATCACATCTGTGATGAATTCCTGGGAAAACGAGGTGCGAAGAGGCCGCAGAATCGGGATGCCGCCGCCTACACTCGCCTCGAACAGATAGCTGCAGTTGTGCTGCTTGGCGATGACGGCGAGTTCTCCGCCGATCGCATCCACCAGCTCCTTGTTGGACGTGCACACACTCTTGCCGGCTTCAAGCGCCATGCGGGAGAACTCATAAGCCGGGTGCTTTCCTCCCATGGTCTCGCAGACAACCTCCACCTCAGGATCATCGATAATCGTATGGATATCATGCACGATTCTGTCTGCATAAGGGCTGTCCGGAAAATCTCTCAGATCCAGAATATATTTGACATGAATGCCCACCGGGAAATCCCTGCGGATCGATTTCTGGTTGCGGTCGATCACCTCCGCCACACCGCTGCCTACAGTGCCAAATCCCAGTATAGCTATCTCTACCATTATGCTCTGCCCTGCCTTCCTGTCACTCTCATTTTGCGGACACCGTGCAGCTCCTCAAGTCTCCCGAGAAGAAGTCCCGTATCCTCTGTGCGCTCCTGTACCTGTATGCTGATACTGACATTTGCTATACCGTCGATGGGGATCGACTGGTGGATCGTCAGAATATTGGCATTGCTCCCCGCAATGACCTTCAGGATGTCGGCAAGAACTCCTGTCTCATCACTGATGTCAAGCGAGAGCGTCAGCGTTGTGCCTGCCACGCTGTCATGGAATTCCTCAATGTCATCCTTGAATTTATAATAGGAGCTTCTGCTGATGCCGGCCATCGACGCAGCCTCCGCCACCGTCTTCGCCGCACCGGATGCGAGGAACTTGTTCGCCGCCACTACCCGCCGCAGGACTTCCGGAACTGCTCTTTTGCTGATCACATAATATTCAGTACTCATATTCCCGGACATCCTCCTATAAAATGTTCTCATGTCGCGGACATTTGTGCGCTAACGATGGATATCGTACCACTGCCGCCGGAAAAGCGCAAGAGAGGATTTATATTTACTTTAGTAATTTAAAATAGTAAAATTGTGCATTATAAAAGTGATTCTTTTCAAAAATACATCTGAATATTTTCAGGAGTCATCTTTTCAGGAGTATATCTTATTATGAATAAAAAAATCCACACACCGGCAGTCGATCATCTTTTTTCCGCTATCCTCTCCCTCAGAACGACAGAAGAGTGCTATGCTTTCTTCGAGGATCTCTGCACGGTCAACGAACTGCTCTCACTCTCTCAGCGCTTTGAGGTTGCATGCATGCTGCGCGAGCATGAGACATACCTGAAGATTGCAGACCAGACCGGCGCATCCACGGCGACGATCAGCCGCGTCAACAGATCCCTCAACTACGGCAACGATGGGTATGACCTTGTATTGAGCCGGCTGAACCGGCCTGACAGAGACAAAACGGACAAAGATGAAACAAAAGACTGAATGCATAACGTATCTGAAGGTGTTTGTTGGCGGAGTACTGCTGTATCTCGCAGCAGTACTTCCTTTTTTGATTTACAGGGGAGGAATCTTTTTCTACTACGGTGACTACAACGTGCAGCAGGTACCTTTCTACATTCTCGCACACCGCGCCGTGCGAAGCGGGCACCTCTTCTGGAATCCCGGCATTGATCTTGGTTCCTCCTTTCTGGGTTCCTTTGCCTTCTACCTCTCCGGCAGCCCTTTCTTCTGGATCTCCACGCTCTTTCCCGAAAAAGTCATTCCTTACCTCCTGCCTTTTCTGATGGCAGCCAAGTACGGCACAGCGATGACCGCAGCCTTTGCATGGATGAAGACTATCGCGCGCACAGAGCGGGGCGCCTATATAGGTGCACTCCTCTACGCCTTCTCCGGATTCTCCGCATGCAACATCGTCTTCCAGCATTTTCACGAGGCCATTGCCTTCTTTCCGCTCTACCTTCTCTCCTTCGACCGGTTTGTGCAGAAGAAGGGGAGAATGTCCTTCGTGTTCATGACGGCGTTCATGAGCATCCTCAACTACTTTTTCTTCTTCGGGCAGGTTATTTTCATTGTCCTGTATTATCTGGTCCACTATGTCAGAAGGAGCGGGAGGCACTTCAGCGATTGGATCAAAGAGACAGGACTCCTTCTTCTGCATGGTGCGCTGGGGCTTGGCATAGCGGCGTTCTTTCTCATTCAGATCGTGGACGCCGTTGCCGGCAACACGAGGCTTGGCAGCATGCTTCTTGGCTATGACATGCTGGCCTATTCCGAACCCACCACACCGCTCGCGATCCTGAAGTCTATGTTCATGGTGCCTGACATCGTCGGCAGAGGAACGCTCTTTACAAGCGAACAGATCCGCAACAGCTCCCTCTCTGCCTACCTCCCGGCCTTCGGCATCGCGGGCGTCATCGCGTTCTTTCGCATGCGGAAGGATGGACAGAGGCACAGCTGGATCCGCCCGCTTCTTATCATCTGCTGTGTGACGGCGTTCGTGCCCATTCTCAATTCCGTCTTTGCTGCCTTCAACGACGAATATTACGCCCGCTGGTTCTACATGCCGATTCTCTTTATGTCGGCGGCCACAGCGATGTGCCTCGAGGACGGAGAGATCCGCGGCCTGCGCGCCGGTCTGAAAACAGATGCGGCCGCTGTTCTTATTCTGATCGCAGCAGCCCTTCTGCCTTCCAAGGATGACGACGGCAATGTCGTCTTTTTCCGGATCATGGAATATCCGACACTCTTTGTGATGGAGGCGGTTGTCACAGTCATTCTCCTGCTGCTGTTCATCATCATTGTCTATATTCTGCCAATGGCAGGAGAAGCCCGGATCTGGGCAGAGGAGCTGCCGGAGGAAGAGGATGAGGAGTCCGCACTTCCTGACGATACAGCGCAAAAGCGCAGCAAAACTGCACTTTTCTCTCTCCTTATAAAGAGAAGCGGTGCCTCTGCCGCAAATCTCGCGACGCGCAGCACGGCCGTTCTGACCGCACTTGCCTGCCTTCTCTCAACAGCGGGTGTGCTGCTGCAGGGGTCCTCGCTCATCTCGCAGGGCGGCTGTACGAAATGGCGCTCACAGATGCTCGACAACCACCCGGACCTGCCCAAGGTCACGGAGGACAACAAGTTTGAAAATGACGCCGATTCCTCTCCCTTCTACAGGATAGATACGGACGGCACCTCGACGAACTACGACATGGTGTGGGGAATTCCCTCCGTGCACAGTTTTCAGAGCACAGTTGATCCCGCAATTTTCAGTTTCTATAAGGGGATCGGTGTGGACCGGACCGTCGACTCGAAGATGGATTTCAACAGAATCGGCGCCCGCGCCATCCTCTCCGTCCGCTATTATATGGAGAACGATCTGGTCAGCTCGGACAAGTCCTACGATGACAAGGGAGGCCTTGCAGGCTATGTCGACGCTGGAACATCAGACGGCTTCATCATCCATGAGAACACACATTATATTCCCATGGGCTTTACTTTCAGCCGCTATATGACAGAAGACACTTACGCGCTGATGGGGGACGGCAATGCGGCGGACAGGGTTCTCGTGCGCGACATCATTCTCAGCAGTGAAGATGCACAGCGGTACGGACACCTTCTCGCGCAGGACAGCGCTGTGGAAGACAACGCGATGAGTCTCACAGACTTCTACAGGGAGTGTGATGAGAGGGCTGCTTCTGCCTGCACGAGCTTTGCTTTTACCGGAAGCGGCTTTCGTGCGGAGACAGACCTGCCGAAAGAGAATCTCGTCTTCTTCTCCATACCGGATAATCCTGGCTTTACGGCTTACGTAGACGGAGTGAAGACGGACATCATCAGGGCGGATTTCGGCCTCATGGCGGTGGATGTCCCCGCCGGCGTCCACCAGATCACATTCACCTTTGTGCCGCGTGGCTTCGTTCCTGCCTGCGGCGTGTCCGCTGTTTCCCTGACAATTGCGCTTGTTCTGTGCATTGCGGAGAAGAGGCGCAGAGGCATGCAATACACCAGATCCTGAAGCAGACAGGCATCCAGCAGTCCATCCCGGAATCTTCGTTTCTTTCATAGAGGTACTGAGCGATCACAAAAACTGATAAAGCAGATCTCCCTTGTCTATTGATACAGAATATGTTATGTTATATAAGTGATGTTAAAGCAATTCGGTGTCTTTGGCATCAGACATACATTTTTTATTCATTACTTGGAGGTAAGCACAATGAATAAGGGTACTGTTAAGTGGTTCAACAATCAGAAGGGTTACGGCTTCATTTCCGATTCTGAGGGAAAGGATGTATTCGTACACTACACTGGACTTAACATGGAGGGATTCAAGTCTCTCGATGAGGGCCAGGAAGTTGAGTACGATGTAATCCAGGGTCAGAAGGGACCTCAGGCCGTTAACGTAACAAAGCTCAACTGATATTGAACCAGAAACCACTAATAGATCAAAAACAAAGTACCTTATCTCGTATATAGATCGGCATTTGTCGGCATGATAGATTGACGCAATATATTTGAATAATGCTATTTTGTAAATGAGCTCATTAGTAAGAAGCGGGGGCATCCAGTCGGATGCCCCCGCTTCTTGTATTCGCTACAAGCGGTGCAATATGCGAATGTGCACCGCTTGATATAATACGCTCATCCGGGAGCGGGGTCCCCTCGGCACGCTTCCGCTCTTCCTTCGCTCTGTTACGGTAAGCGAACTCAGCAGTTCGCTTACAAAGCCGCTTCGCGGCTTTCTTGGCGTCTCACCAGACGACAGCATCGTTCTTTTGCAGAAGCGCTAAACTCGTGAAAAACCTCGTTAAGCAACGACGGCTCGCAAAGGCACTCGGGGACTCCCGCTCCCGGATTCGCTCACCTATTATCTTAAGGAGGTTCACATTTCCACTTCCTCACATATTTTCAGCAAGGTGCGTTCTCTCTGCCAATTCATCCAGGCCAAGGCTCCCGCCGAAGAGGTCCAGTGCGCTGCCAACAGTTACGTCCATGCGGCCGCCGGAGAGTGCGGCAATCCGGTCGATATCGGTCAGGGCATGTACACCGCCCGCGTAGGTTACCGGGAAGTTGCTCTTTTGCTGCCAGCTGCCGAGGATCCGGACAAGGTCCTCCTGGATGCCGGCTTTCTTTCCCTCCACGTCAGCTGCATGGATCAGGAACTCATCGCAGTGCTCCGCAAGGGCATCGAGCGTATCTGCGCAGATCTGCATATCAGTCAGCTTCTGCCAGCGATCGGTCACGACCATAAAGCGCCCGTCCGGTATGCGTCGGCAGGAGAGGTCGAGAACGAGATGTTCCCGCCCTGCCGCCTGCTGGAGCGCCTGCAGGCGCTCTCTGTCGAGGCGCCCCTCGCGGAAGACAAATGAGGTCACGATGACATGGGAGGCACCCATGCGAAGAAAATCTGCTGCATTAGAGGCTGTTACGCCTCCGCCAATCTGCATGCCGCCCGGATAGGCCTTCAAGGCCAGCTCCGCCTGCTGCAGGTCTGCGCTGTAGGCCTCCTGGTCAGAGGAAGGGTTCAACAGGATGATGTGGCCGCCGGGCAGATTTTTCTCTCTGTAGATGGAGGCATAGTAATCCGCATCCCGTGACGAAACAAAGTTTTGCGCGGGGCCTTCTGCCTTGCTGTCGGTCAGTGTGCTGCCTACGATCTGTTTGACACGGCCGTTATGGATGTCAATGCAGGGTCTGATCTTCATAACTATGCCAGCACATCCTGCATATCATAGAGTCCAGCAGGCTTACCCGCCAGGTAGGCAGCGGCAGTCAGTGCTCCCTTAGCGAAGATATTGCGGCTGTATGCCCTGTGCGTGAATGTGACAACCTCGTCCTGCCCCGCAAAGATTACGTCGTGGTCGCCGACAATGCTGCCTGCGCGCACAGAAGAAATGCCGATCTCGTTCTTCGGCCTCTTCTCTCTTCTCTTCGTTCTGTCATAGACGTAATCACAGGTGTTATCCAGTGAACTGTTGACAGCATCCGCAAGCGCCAGTGCTGTGCCGGAAGGTGCATCGAGCTTGTTATTGTGATGCATCTCGACAATCTCACAGTCAAAGCCGGCTGCGGCGAGTTTCGGTGCTGCCTCCTTCAATATTTTCAGAAGGAGGTTGATGCCGATCGACATATTCGCGGAGCGAAGGACAGCCGTCTTCTTCGCGGCTTCATTCACGTGCGAAATCTGCGCGTCGGAGAGTCCTGTTGTGCACAGGACGACCGGAAGTCCCTTCGCGGCACAATAATCCAACAGATGATCTGCGGCGGATGCATTGGAGAAATCGATCACGACGTCGGCCTTCTCCGTGCACGCAGAAAGGTCTTTTCTCACCGGGAAGTCTGCATACTGTTCTCCCCGCGCATCCACACCCTCAACTATGGTCAGCCTCTCATCTGCGTTTGCAAGATCCGCTATAACATGGCCCATGCGCCCGCAGGCGCCGTGCAGCAGTACTCTGATCATTATTCCTCCCGTCTCAGCCCTTCACCTCGATGCCGAAATCCTTCATATCCTGTCTGAGCTTCTCTGTATGCGCCGGCGTCATTTCTGTGAGCGGCATGCGCAGCGGACCTGCATTAAAGCCAAGAACACTGACTGCCTTCTTGACAGGGATCGGATTGACTTCGCAGAACATATCGTCGAAGAGGGTCTCTGTCTCTCTCTGCAGCTTCATGGCGCCTGCCACATCGCCTGCGAGGAACTTTGCGCACAGATCGTGCATAGCCTTCGGCGCGATGTTCGCAACGACAGAAATCACGCCCTTGCCGCCGCAGGCCATGATCGGTACGGTCTCATCATCGTTGCCGGAGTAAAGATCGATCCTGCCGTCCGTGAGCGTCATCAGACGCACAATCTGGGAGATGTTGCCGGAAGCCTCCTTGATGCCGACAGCATTGGGCACATCCTTCACAATTCTGGCTGCCGTCTCAGGCAGAAGGTTGCAGCCGGTTCTGGAAGGAACGTTGTACATGATAACCGGTGTGGACGGTGCGCTCTCGCAGACAGTCTTGAAATGCTGATACAGTCCTTCCTGCGTTGCCTTGTTGTAATAAGGTGTGATCACAAGGAGTGCATCGGCGCCATAGCCGGCGATCTCTTTGGAGAGATAACAGCTCGTCCTCGTGCAGTTGGATCCACTGCCCGCAATGACCGGCACTCTCTTCTTTGTGTAGTCGATGACGAACTTGCAGGCCTGCAGATGCTCCTCCTCCGTCATCGTTGCTGCCTCACCTGTGGAGCCGCATACGACAATCGCATCGGTGCCCTGCTCAATCTGATAGTCGATGAAGTCCGCAAAAGCATCGAAGTTGATGGTTTTGTTCGCATCGTCATGGAAGGGTGTAATGATGGCAACTGCAGAACCAGTAAAAACAGACATTTCTTTTCCTTTCTGCCGGCAGCGGCCGGCCCAGCAGGTAATGACAGGCAGTGAATTTGCTGCGGCGGAGTGCCCCCTCCTTCCGCATTGAATACAGAGAAAATTACGGAATTTACGCTCACTTGTAATTCTTAAAATGAACGGTGCGGATCTCCGAGATTTCATCCGCGAAGGCGCACACTCTTGTGTCCATCGCAATACCGGTGAGAATGACATCCGTCTCACCTCTCCGGCTGACGAGATCCTGCAGATCTTCAACCGCTATGATCTTATTGTCGATCAGTCCCAGCACTTCATCCATGATCAGGAGATCGCATTCCCCCGTATCGAGGACCTTTCCGGCAAAATGCAGGCCGTTGCGCATGTTCACTATATCGTCACTGCGCTCAGCCTCCGTCATCTCGCTAAACGGTTTAGTTGATTTTTCAAAGCGGAAGAGCTTGATGTCCGGCTCAAGACGTCTGATAAAATCGCTGTTCTTGAGACCCTTTCCTTTTAAAAACTCAATGACAACGACCTTCTTGCCGGCAGAAGCATACTGCAGGCCCATTCCAAGCGCTGCGGGCGTCTTCCCATGGCCGCTCCCAGTGAAAATAGTGACCTTTCCATCACTCATATAACCACCCCGTGCCGCGTCCTGGGCGGCACCAACTCCCATTTGATCAGACAAATGCAGGATTCTCAACAGAGATGTCCCGGATTCCGGCTAACCCTGTGCCGGAAAAACTGTCCTATCACAATTGTCTGCCGCGATGCATAATCAGTTAAAATTTAACACGTTTGTCTGTAAATGGCAATTTGCACGGGATGGCGGTATCATGAAGGGGATAACAGCACAGAATTATGAGATGGCAAAATAAAAATACTGTATCTGTTTAACAAAAGATAAATGTTCCTTACAAATATGTCTTTCTCCGAGACAGAAAGCAGAAATCTTATGTCTTTCACCGTAAGCAAGCGAACTGAATACACCCTTTCGACTGCCGCGAAGGCTTTCCTGTCCGCCTGGGCTGTCACCATCGCATGCGGCCTCTCTCTCAGAAACCTCTGCACAGCGCTCATTCTTCTCCTTCTCTTTCTCTTCTTCCGCAAATACGGCAGGCTCTGCGCGGGAAGCCGTAGAGAGACAATACTGACAGGCGTGATTGCCGTCCTTGGTGCCTGCGCCGTCGTGATGCACGGACGGAAGCTCTACACCCAGAACTTTGACAGCGGGCTGTTCAAGGCACTGATCCTCCTCATTACGTTTGTGGGCATGTATATTCTGCTGTACCGGATTCTTCTTTTTGCCGTCCATGCGGCAAGGACAGAGAAGTTCCGCCGGGCTGTTTTCAGATCCCATGGAGCTGAAGGGATTACCGGCAGACAAAAAGACACCCCGACAGTTTCTGAAAATACTGAGGACTCATGCAAAACAAATTTTGCGCAGAACAAAGATGTGCTCAGACCGGACGCAGGGGCAGCTAAGCGCGGGCGTCGCCTTGCCATCCTCACTTTTGCAGTCTGCATGCTATGCTATCTTCCCTATTTTCTCTATGAGTTTCCCGGCATCATTTCGCCCGACGGCGCGAACCAGATCGAGCAGTTAATGGGCGCGGCGCCCTGGTCCAACCACCACCCCGTGGCGCACACCCTGGTCATCGCGTTTTGGACGAAGATTGGAATGTTCTTCACAGGAAATCTGAACAGCGCCGTTGCTTTTTACACCGCCTTTCAGATGCTCCTCTTTGCGGCATCGGCGGCTGTCATTATCCGCCTGCTCTGGTCATTTGGCTGCCGCACATGGGTATGTATTCTGACCGCTGCCTTCTATGCTCTCATTCCTTTTCAGGATGTGTTCGCGGTCTATATCCTGAAGGACAGCTTCTTTTCGCCGGTCTTTGTGCTGTTCTGCTGCGCCCTTCTTCGCATCGCGCAGGGCGAATCACAGCTTCCTTCCGTGTCCGGCGAAGCTAAGACACTTTTGCACTTCACACGGGGCAGAATCAGGATATGCAGGCGGAGGGATTATATCGTCTTTGGCCTGCTCTCCTTTGCGGTGTGCCTTCTTCGCTCCAACGGCTGGTACATGTTCCTGTTCATGATCCCGTTTCTCATCGCGCTTCTTCGCGGCCGGAGGAAGCAGATTTGCGCCGTCTGCGGTCTCGTTGTTCTCTCGGTCTGCATCGTGAAGGGCCCCGTAATGAAGGCTGACGGCGTGCAGCAGCCGGATACTATTGAATCTCTATGCGTGCCGCTCCAGCAGATCGCGCGGGTGATTGTCGATAAATACCCGATTGCGGAGAGCGACCGCCAGCTCATTTCTCACGTCGTCAACATCGATTACGTGGATGATCTCTATAATCCCGGCTTTGCGGACCCTCTCAAGGAATTGGTGCGCGCCGGCGACGAGAATTATCTCGATGCGCACCTGCCCGCCTTCTTTGGTCTCTGGTGCAGGCTCGGCATCCGCTATCCCGGCACCTATATGTCGGCGCTCGCAGACCTGACGGAGGGATACTGGTTCCCGGACGTTGACTATGAAACAGCCTCCATCGACGGCGTCTTCCAGAACAAGGTGGGCCTCCATGCAGAGCCTTTGATCGGCGGAAAGGCTGTTGTCAAAACAAAGGAAATTCTCATCAAGCTCGGGGACTTCATCCCTGGCTATACGCTTCTGTGGAACTGCGGAACATATACCTGGATTCTGGTGCTCGCAGGGTACCTTGGGATCTGCGGGACACGGACGCCTTCTGAAAACAACGACGGCTGCAATAGGAGTACTGAAGAATCCGCGAAACATTCTGCACTGAATAAAAAAGAAGACAGGCGCACGATTCTGCTCGTGCTCCTGCCCTCCTTCGCGCTCATTCTGACCCTCTTCGCCGCCACGCCGTCCGCGACGGAATTCCGCTATATGCTGCCTGTCGTGGAGGCCATGCCGCTGTGGCTTGTTCTCTCGCTCACCGCATATTCAGATTATACAGACAAATCAACGAAAGTCATCAAAGTCACAGCCGCAGAGCCCTTGCACGGTCACATGATGCTTGTAACTTTTTCCACAGGAGAACAGCGTCTTTTTGATGCAACAACTCTGAAAGGACCGGCATTTGCTCCGCTTGCGGACGACAGGATCTTTAACCACCCCGTGATCTTTCATGGTGTGATCACATGGGATAACGGGCAGATTGATATTGCACCTGAAACTGTCTACAAGGAAAGCTATTCATACAATAAAGAAGCGATGTGACACAGAAATGAAGTAAGACCTGCGCGGGGCAGTTTTGCCAAATGCAGCAGACCAGAATCTGCAAGTTAAAGAGACGTATCTCTGTCATACTCCTAGCTATTAACTCCCATCTGGCGAACTGCCGGATGGGAGTTATATTTATTCCCTAAGCCACGCAGACTCGTATTAGTATTAGTTCCAAACGATATATTCTTCCAACGTCTTTACGAACTGCTCGAGCCCCTCTCTGTCCCTCTCGTCAAACCGCGCAGGAATCGGGCTGTCTATATCCAGCACACCTTTCACCTGACCGTCTTTGTGAATCGGAACAACAATCTCCGCATTGGATGCGCTGTCGCAGGCGATATGGCCGGGAAAAGCATGAACATCTCTGACAAGCTGTGTGCGGTCTTCCTGCGCCGCCGTACCGCAGACTCCCTTTCCAAGTGCAATATTGATGCAGGCGACCTTCCCCTGGAAAGGTCCAAGGGTCAGATGTCCTTCATGCATAAGATAAAATCCGGCCCAGTTCAGATCCGGCAGGGTCGAATACAGAAGGGCGGACGCATTGGAGAGGACCGGGAGCCACCAGGGATCCGCCTCGCACAGACTCTTCAGCTGTGCGGACAATAATTCGTAATCTGTGTCGTGTGACGTCATGGCAGTCATCCTCCTTGTAGGAATAACTCTGCTCATACTGAACAGAATTGTTTTCATGTCTCGTCAGCAGAACTATAATGTCTGTATATCTGTGCAGAACATTATCATCCTACACAGTCAGCGGATTCCATCTGCTGCAGGCAGCCTCTTTCCTGTGCACAGTGTGAGCGCTGTACATATGTCTGCAGTTGGATCTGCTGCTGATTCATGCACGTTCTGAACAGAAATATATTTATTATATCAGTCATATAGGGGGAATCTGGATATGAAGAAGAAATTGATGGCTGCCATGCTCAGCATCATGATGAGCACTTGTATGATCGCTCCAGCGATGGTAAACGCAGCAGGTACAGATACAGTCTATGTTACACAGACCGGTACGAAGTATCACGATCCTACCTGCAGGACGATCAGCAGCAGCAAGAACCTGACCGCCATGACGATCAATCAGGCAGCGGCCGCAGGCTATACCGCATGCAATATTTGTAAGCCCGGAGCGCCGGACAGCGCTGCAAAAACGAATACTTCTGCAAAGCCCGCAGCGGCAAAGAAGACAGCCAGCACAAAAGCAAAGGCGGCACAGCCCACAGCCGCGGCCACTTCTGCTGCAGCTAATGCAAGCAGCATCACTGCCGAAGAAGCTGTCAACAATGCCTTTGCACTCTATGTGCAGAGCGGACTGGATGCCAACACGGCAATGGCAAAGGTTCAGAACATTCTGCCGCAGATCAGTGCCAATCCCGCCAATTACCAGGCGATTGTGCAAAAAGATCTTGGCCAGCAGTCCGCTTCCGCCTCCACAGGTGCCACTGCACAGCAGCTGGTACAGCAGATGTACGCTTCCCTGATCGCGCAGGGCTTCTCCTCAGACCAGGCAATGGCGCAGATCAATGCACAGCTCCCTGCCATACAGGCGCAGGCAGCGAAGTAATCAGATGTTCTGATAATTTATAATGATTTAACAGCAAAGAAAAGACAGGACAAATCCTCAATAACAATTTCAGGATTGTTGCCCTGTCTTTTGAATATTGTCAGAGTATTTATTTATGCTAGAATAAAGCAGGGCAGCAAAATGGAATAATGCTTCTTCAGGGATTTCTATTCAGCAGCGTTGCATTTCCTCGCACAAAGATTTCAAATCTCTCATCCAAACGAAAGGAGGTAAAAACATATGGCTATTACCGGATACTATGATGGAACATCCATCCAAACCAAAACCGAATTCAAAACCAACCAAAAGGTAATTATCATTCCTGTGGATGATGATTTCCAGATGAATTCGGCAGAGGGGTCCCTTGCTGATTTTGCTGATCCTTCATTAATTCCCATGGAAAAAGATGCATGGAGAAGGGCGGCTGTGAAGAAGCATGAATGATGTTTATCTTTTTGATTCTAATGCCGTTTTAAGATATCTGCTTAGGGATATCAGTGAACAAGCTGGGGTCATATCAAATATCATAAAAACCAAACAATGTTTTGTGACAATCGAGGTGATGTCAGAAGTCTCGTATGTACTTGAAGGAGTTTACCAAGTGCCTCGCGACAGAATTACAGAGTCATATAGAAAACTCCTCACCGAAATGAGTGTCGTCAATGCTGATATTTTTTTAAGAGCAATAGAAGCCTATACAGAGCAGCCAAAGCTCGATTTTATCGACTGTGTCATGATCGGCTACTACATGTGTAGAGAAGTTCATATCGTAACTTTCGACAAAAAACTCAAAAGCAAATTACATCGTTTGAGCTTCTAATCCATCTCTATTCTTCTTAATAACTTCCAATACATCTCATAATCAAAAATAATAATCATTAACCCATCAACATTTGAGATATTAATGCAATCGTAATGTGCAAACTTTTTGCTGCTCTCTTTCAGTAGATGATCACCGGCGTCCCCATCGCGATCTTCCCGTAGAGCTCTGCCGCCATCTCGGTCGGCATATTGACGCAGCCGTGGGATCCGCCGGAGACATAAATCTCCTTGCCAAAGGACGTGCGCCACTTGGCGTCGTGCAGGCCGGTGCCCGTGTAGGTGACGGGCATCCAGTAATCGACAGGCGTCTCATAGTTGGTTCCCTTCAGGACGGCAGGCGACTGCTTGTCCAGCACCATGAAAACACCCGGCGTCGTGGAGTTCTCTCCTTCACCAGTCACCACATCTGTCTCCAGAACAACCTGTCCGTTTTCGTAATACCAGAGGTGCTGCTGCGCAATGCTTACTTCCACATAGGTGGTGCCGAAGTCGTTATCCTCCGTGCGGGTGAAGCCGGCCACAGGCCATCTGGCCGCCGTCTCTTTTCCTGTCAGCACCGCTGCTGCGATACGGGAAGCTGTGGTCTCCTGATCCATCTCGTAACCGAGCGTATCCTTTTCTGAACCTCCAACGGAAATAGTCGAACCATCGTGAGTCTTGAACTTCCGCACGGTGCCGAGCGTGTTGTACTGCTCCGCTAACTTGGCTGTGTAGGCCGCCACCGCAGAGGAATCGACGGAGATTGTATTGCTGTCGCTGTCATAGCTGATCCAGCTCATGATCGTGGACTTGTCGATGCTGACGGTCACTCCGCCGGACATATCGACCTTGAGGTCATCATAGCTGTTGATGGCCTGCATCTCGTCCGTGAGGGAAAGATCCGATTCCTTGACGGAAGGCTCCTCATAGCAGTCAGAGGCATCGACAGTATAGTTCCACTCCTTGAGGGCGGCTTCCGTCTTCGCGATCAATTTATCTGCGCTGAGTGTGCTTCCCTCTTTTTCCTTTACGATAGAGAAGCCTGTATCGGTCTTTTCAATATAAGCATCCTGCGGGGCTTCTGCATTTTTATTGAGCTCATCAGTCAATGATGTGATCACACCGCTGATCTTGGACTCATCGTACGAGAGATCTGGAGAGAGCTTCAGAGCGCGGCTGACCGGAAGAATCCAGGCCAGGGCGCTTTGCTTCTTAATGGTCTTCTGAAGCTGCTTCGTATAGCTGTAGCTTCCTCCGACATCAGAGAGGCTGAAGGTCTTGCTCGTTCCGTCTTTTAAAGTGATAGAGACGGAGGGGAGCGTAAAGGGAAGATTCTCCTCTGCCTTCGCCGCAGACATGGAGGCGACAGAGATCCCGTTGATCGTCGTGCGGGGCAGGAAATGGGAGTGGTAGTAGAAGACGCCGATCAGGTAGATGGCGAGGAGAACGGCCGGAACAGCAAAAGGCATAATATGCGTGCGGTGCGATGGATGTCTGTTATAGGCTGCCTTTTGTCTTTTTGTTGTAACGCGGTCTGATCTGTAATTCATACTACCTCTCTGAAAATACCTGCCGCCGTCATCTCGCGCGCTGCGCGCGCTCGATGTCGTTTGTCGCCCGGCCCGTTATTAAGTTACATCCGTTCCGGTGCCGAGAAGCCCAGCACATCGATGCAGTTGTTCAGAACAGATTCTGTGAGGTACAGAAGGGCAATCCACCCCTCCTTGACGCTCTCATCCTGCTCAGTGAGGATTCTCGTCCCGTGGTAGAAACTGTTGAAGTCATTAGAGAGCGCATAAATGTATGCACAGATTCTGTGCGGCGCAAGATTCTCGTATGCATCCTCCATCATGGCGTTGAAGCCGCACAGCTGACGCATGAGATTCTTCTCCGCTGCAGACCTGGGTTCCTGCACAGTGAGATCCGCCGGATTCTTTCCTCCCGCCTCCTGATATCTCTTCAGGATGGACTTGATGCGGACGATGGTGTACAGAATGTAGGGACCTGTATCCCCCTCAAATGACGTAAACTTCTCTGTATCGAAAATATAGTCCTTGGAAGCCTGATTCGAGAGATCGCCGTACTTGATCGCCGCAAGTGCAACCTTTTTCGCGGTCTCCTCCGCCTCCTGCTCCGGGATGTCAGGATTGGTTTTGATCTTCTCGAGCATCTGGTCATCAATATCTTTGATCAGTGTCTCGAGGCGCATAACGCCGCCCTCTCTTGTCTTAAAGGGCTTGCCGTCTTTTCCATTGACCGTCCCAAACCCATTGAAAACAAGCTTGCAGTCATCATCCACGAGATGGCATTTTCTCGCTGCGCGGAAGGTCTGCACGAAGTGCAGTTCCTGGCGCTTGTCGACGACGTAAATGATCTCGTCAGGATCGTATTCTTCCTGACGCATCTTGATCGTAGCGAGGTCTGTCGTCGTGTACAGCGCTGCCCCGTCGGACTTCAGGATCATGCAGGGCGGCACTTCCTTTGCATCGGATTCCTCTGCAACATCGACAACGAGGGCACCCTGGCTCTCGTAGGCCTGTCCGGACTTCTTCATGTCCTCCACCATGCCGGGGATGATGTCATTTACACTGGACTCGCCATTCCAGAGATCGAAGGTGACATTCAGATTCTGGTAGTTTCTCTTCATGTCCGCGACAGACACATTGATGATGTGGTGCCACAGTGCGCGAAGACCCGGATCTCCCTGCTGCAGGCGATGGGTATTCTCCAGTGCTTCCTTGTGATAGTCCTCATTCTCCTTGGACTTGGCGGAGGCGAAGGGATAGATTTCCTCCAGATCACTCACTGTGAATGGCGGCTCTTTCGGATAGTCTCCTGTGTGCGCGGGGTCAAAATAAGGCAGCTCCGGATGTCTGTGCTGCAGCTCTGTGATCACCAGCCCCATCTGCAGGCCCCAGTCGCCGAGATGGATGTCACCGATGGCCTTGTCGCCGTGGTAGCGCACAATTCTCTTTAATGCCTCGCCGATCACCGCACTGCGCAGGTGTCCCACGTGGAGGGGCTTTGCCACATTCGGTCCGCCGTAGTCAAGGATAACCGTCTTGGCTCTGTCAGGCTCTTCCATGCCGAATTTCTCCGCCTCTTTCATCTGACGGAGGTAGTCGCACAGAAACGACTTGCGCAAATCCAGGTTCAAAAAGCCGGGCTTTACCACTTCAGCTCTCTCGAAAACCGCGCTGTCCTGCAGCTGAGCTGCAACATCACCTGCGATCATAAAAGGAGCCTTGTGGTACTGCTTTGCGCCGGCCATGGCGCCGTTGCACTGGTACTCTGCAAGGTCCGGACGGCCGGAGACGGCGACCTTTCCAAGCGCTGCATCATATCCTGCCGCCGCAAAAGCCTTTCCTACTTCCTCAGAAAGAATATTCAATAACTGCTGCATATTTCCCTCACTCTTATAATTCTGCAGAGTCTCTCCTGCTCATAACATTTTTGTAACTGTTTCTTTAGTCAGTCAGAAAATAAATTCTTCCGACTGGTAATGGCATTCTAAGCTATTTTCAGTGCGCTGACAACTGCGCAGGTTACGCCGCTCACAGCTCCGTGACATTCTCCTTATGAAAACTCTGCCCCCTACTGTACTTGCAGCCGCAGTAGTTCTGTCTGTACAGGTCGAACTCCTTCGACAGCTCGATGCTGCGCTTGTAACCGTCCTTCTTCTTGAAATCGGAGGGCAGAAACGCAACACCGTATCTCTCCTGCATCTCCTGTCCGATGGCGTTGAGCTTGTCTGCGTTCTTCAAAGGAGAAATGGTGAGCGTCGTGGAAAAATAATCAAATCCGTTCTTCTTCGCCGTCTCGGCCGTCTTTCCAAGCCTTAGGGCGAAGCACCTCGTACACCGGTCTCCCCCCTCGGGGCAGGACTCAAATCCCTTCACAGCGTCTTCATATGCTTGACCATCATAGTCACAATCGAGGATTTCAATCCGATTGGCGGCCGCTGTGGAGTGCATGCCTGTAAAATCCTGCTCGTCCACCTGCCGGTTGTACGCCGCGATGAGGCGCTTCTCCTCCGCCTTTCTCTTCTCATACTCCGCCCGCTCCGAGATATTCGGATTGTAATAGAATACCGTCACCTTGAAGCATTCCCGGAGCCTCTCAAGACAGGCCGAGGAGCATGGCGCACAGCAGCATTGAAGAAGGAGGGTCGGTGTCCTCCCCTCCTTCTTCAGCGCATCCATGATCTTGTCTAATTCTTTACTGTAATTGACTTTATTCAATCGTTTTTCTTTCCTGCACAATGTCTGTCAGGGCTCTTCCCCGAATCCGCCGGATGCCAGTATCACGCGTCTGTGAGGCAGACCGGCAGCGACTATTGTGCCGGCCTGCCAGTATATTTTCAGAGTCCTACAGCCTTCTCGATGTTCGAATCGAGCTTAGCGATATCGATGACGCTGAGATTCTTCTCCTCGCCTGCATGCTCAAGGGAGGACACGAGAGCCCTCGCCGTATCGAGCGCGGTGATGGTCGTGACACCTGTCTCGATGGCTGTACGGCGGATCAGGAAGCCGTCTCTGTTCTTGTCGCGGCCCTGTGTGGGCGTATCGATGACAAGATCGATCTTGTGGCCAAGGAGAAGGTCCATGACGGTCGGCGACTCCTGATCGATCCGGTTCACCTTGCGGACCGGAATGCCGTTCTCCCGCAGAACTTCCGCAGTACCGAGCGTCGCGTAGATGATGTAGCCGAGGTTTGCATATCTTCTCGCGATATCGATGATCTCGCCCTTGTCCTGATCCTTTACGGTGATGATCATCTGCTTGTGCTTAGGCAGATCGATGCCGGCGCCCATAAATGCCTTGTACAGCGCCTCGTTGAAGTTCTTGGAGATGCCGAGGCACTCGCCGGTGGACTTCATCTCAGGTCCGAGGGAAATCTCCGCGCCCCTGATCTTCTCTGTCGAGAAGACAGGCATCTTGATGGCAATTGTGCCTGCCTCAGGCGCAAGTCCCGGCTTGTAGCCGAAATCCGTGATCTTCTTGCCCAGCATACACTGCGCCGCGAGATCCACAATCGGGATGCCCGTCACCTTGCTGATATAAGGCACTGTGCGGGAGGACCTGGGGTTCGCCTCGATGATGTACACCTCTTCGCCTACGGCGATGAACTGCACATTGATCAGCCCCAGAATATGCAGCTCCTTCGCAAGGCGCCTGGTGTACTCCGCGATCGTCTCCTTGACGTGCTGAGACAGTGTCTGGGCCGGATATACGGAGATCGAATCACCGGAGTGAATGCCGGATCTCTCGATGTGCTCCATGATGCCGGGGATCAGAATGTTCTCGCCGTCGCAGACCGCATCGACTTCCGTCTCTGTGCCCTGCAGGTATTTGTCGATCAGGATCGGGTGCTTCTGCTCGTAGCGGTTGATGACCGCCATGAACTGCTCGATCTCCTCGTCGGAGATGGCGATCTGCATGCCCTGACCGCCAAGAACGTAGGACGGACGGACAAGGACAGGATAGCCCAGCTTATGGGCGACTGCCTTGGCCTCCTCCGCAGTGTAGACGGTGGCGCCTGCTGCCCTCTTGATGCCTGTCTTCTGCAGAACTTCATCGAAGATCTCGCGGTCCTCCGCGGCATCCACATCCTTCGCATCCGTGCCAAGAATCGGCACGCCGAACTTTGTCAGCGCCTCTGTGAGCTTGATGGCCGTCTGGCCGCCGAACTGCACGACTGCATAGTCGGGCTTCTCAATATCGATGACGTTCTTTACGTCCTCCGGCGTCAGCGGCTCAAAATAGAGCTTGTCCGCGATATCGAAGTCCGTCGATACTGTCTCCGGGTTGTTGTTGATGATGATGGTCTCGTATCCGGCCTTCTCAAACGCCCATGTCGCATGCACGGAGCAGTAATCGAACTCGATGCCCTGTCCGATGCGGATGGGGCCGGAGCCCAGCACCAGAATCTTCTTTTTCTTCGTGACTCTCTCCGCCGCCTCATCCACATCGGATGTGTTGTATACGGAGTAAAAATAAGGCGTCTTCGCCTCGAATTCCGCGGCGCACGTATCTACCATCTTGAACCTTGCAGTGATGCCGTTGTCGTAGCGCATCTTCGCGATCTGGTCCGCAGGAATGCCCGTATATCTGGCAATAACGGAGTCCGGAAATTCGTATTTCTTCGCCTCCGTCAGGAGCTCCTTTGTGAGCGGTCCCTTCTTCAGGCGCTCCTCGATGCGCACGAGATGGTGGATCTTCTCAATGAACCACTCGTCGATCATTGTGATCTCATGGATAGTCTGGCGGGAAATTCCCTTGCGCAGAGCCTCGGCGATCACCCAGATTCTCTGATCGTCGACAACTGTCAGGCGCACGAACAGCTCTTCCTTGGAGAGATGGCTGAAATCGTAGGAATCCAGCGCATCGACGTGCTGCTCCAGCGAGCGGATGGCCTTCATAAGGCCGCCCTCGAAGTTGTTGGCGATGGCCATGACTTCGCCCGTCGCCTTCATCTGTGTGGTCAGTGTTCTCTTCGCCGTGATGAACTTATCAAAAGGAAGACGCGGCATCTTGACGACGCAGTAATCGAGCGTCGGCTCGAAAGAGGCATATGTCTTGCCCGTCACCGCATTTTTGATCTCATCGAGGGTAAAGCCAAGAGCGATCTTTGCCGCTACCTTTGCAATCGGGTACCCTGTTGCCTTGGAAGCCAGCGCGGAAGATCTGGAAACTCTGGGATTGACCTCGATGACGCAGTACTCAAAGCTCGTCGGATGCAGAGCGAACTGCACGTTGCAGCCGCCGGTGATCTGCAGCTCGTTGATGATGTTGAGCGCCGCGGTACGCAGCATCTGGTATTCCTTGTCGGAGAGAGTCTGTGAGGGCGCAACGACGATCGAATCGCCGGTGTGGACGCCGACGGGGTCGATGTTTTCCATGTTGCAGACGGTGATGCAGTTGCCTGCACTGTCTCTCATCACCTCATACTCGATCTCCTTCCAGCCGGAGATGCAGCGCTCGACGAGAACCTGGCCGACTCTGGAAAGCCGCAGGCCGTTCTCAAGGATCTTGCGCAGCTCCGCCACAGAGTGGGCAATGCCGCCGCCGGAGCCGCCAAGTGTGTATGCCGGTCGAAGCACTACGGGATAGCCGATGGTCTCTGCGAACTTGACGCCGTCCTCGACATTCTCCACAACCATAGAGGGTGCAACCGGCTCGCCGATCTTCTCCATGGTCTCCTTGAACATCTCACGGTCCTCGGCCTTTTTGATCGTGAGTGCTGTCGTGCCAAGGAGCTTGATGCCGTGCTTGTCCAGGAATCCGGACTCTGCAAGCTCCATGCCGAGGTTCAGGCCTGCCTGTCCGCCGAGGGTCGGCAGAATGCTGTCCGGCTTCTCCTTCTCGATGATCTTCTCGAGGACCTTCACATTCAGAGGCTCAATATACACCTCATCAGCGATGTCCTTATCCGTCATGATGGTCGCGGGATTGGAGTTGACGAGGCAGACCTCGACGCCCTCCTCCTTGAGGGAGCGGCAGGCCTGTGTGCCGGCATAATCGAACTCTGCCGCCTGTCCGATGACAATCGGGCCGGAGCCGATCACCATAACCTTATGTACATCTTTGTTCTTCGGCATGATTATGCAAACTCCTTTCCGGCTGCAGTGGGATATCCGGCCGTGTTCCTGCCCTGTCTGATATTGTCGATGAATCTGTCAAAAAGAAAGCCTGAATCCTGCGGGCCGGGGCAGGCCTCCGGATGGAACTGCACCGTCATAATGTTCTTGTTCTTGTAGATGAGGCCCTCGTTCGTGCCGTCGTTGACATTGACGAACAAAGGCTCTGCGACAGCCGGGTCAAGGCTCTTCTCATCCACTGCATAGCCGTGGTTCTGGGAAGAAATATACACGCGCCCCGTTGTCAGATCCTTCACAGGGTGGTTGCCGCCTCTGTGGCCGTACTTGAGCTTATAGGTATCCGCGCCTGTCGCAAGTGCCATCAGCTGATGGCCAAGGCAGATCGCGAAGATCGGGATGTCGCTGTCATAGAGCTTTCGGATCTCTCTGATGATCGATGTGCACTCCTTCGGATCTCCCGGCCCGTTGGAGAGCATAATACCGTCCGGATTCGACGCAATGATGTCCTCTGCGTGCGTCATAGCGGGCCATACGGTCACGTCGCATCCGCGCATGGCGAGGGACCTTGCGATGTTCCTCTTCGCGCCGACATCAAGAAGGGCAATATGCAGGCCCTTTCCGTTGAGCTCCCGCACAAGACTCGGCCTCTTCTCCTTCACGTCGCTCTCGCCGTTCTTATAAGCCTCATACTGCTCCGGATTGAAAACAGCGTGCCCCGTGATCGGCCCATTCTCCTCGAGCGTCTTTGCTCCCGGCACCTCATAGCGCTCGCGGCAGCTGACTTTCGCCACTACCTTTCCGCATGTGTATGCCTTGAGGCGGGGAAGAAGCTCCTCGAGATTGTAGTTTTCATTGGTGGTGATGCACCCGTTCATCGTGCCCTTCTCGCGAAGAATCTTGACAAGAGCTCTTGTGTCGATTCCCTCAATGCCGGGAACATCATACTGCTTCATGAACCGCTCCAGCGTCATGTCGCTGCGGAAATTGCTGGGGCTGGTGCATGCCTCCCGCACGATCAGGGCGTCCGGCCATGGTCTGTCGGACTCCATATCGTCCAGGCAGATGCCGTAGTTGCCAATGAGAGGATAGGTCATGCAGACCGCCTGGCCCGCATAACTGGGGTCCGTCAGAACCTCCAGATATCCCGCCATCGATGTATTGAAAACGATCTCGCTGATCACCTCTTTGACCGCGCCAAAGTGTGACCCCTCGAAAACCGTTCCGTCCTCCAGGATCAGAAATGCTTTCATGTGAACCTCCACACGGCTGTCAGATTACAGGCTGTAATACCTGACGCCGCTCTCGAAAATCTTCATGTCCTGCTCGCCCTTGATGTTGATGGCGACGTGGTCTCCCTGCCGCTCAACATGGCACATCTTGCCGAGGACTCTTCCGTCAGGGCTCATGATGCCCTCCACAGCGCGGAAGGAACCGTTGATGTTCCACTCCTCATCCATGGAGACATTCCCCTGAGGGTCACAGTACTGTGTGGCGACCTGACCGTTTGCGAACAGGCGGTCCAGCCACTCCTTCGGCGCAACGAAGCGTCCCTCGCCGTGGGAAGCGGGATCCACATAGACGCCGCCGAGCGTGGTTCCGGCAAGCCAGGGTGACTTGTTGCTGACAACTCTGACATATGCCTCTTTGCTGATGTGTCTGCCGATTGTATTGAAGGTCAGTGTCGGCGATGTCTCCTCCTGACCGGTGATCTTTCCGTTCGGAACGAGCCCCAGCTTAATCAGCGCCTGGAAGCCGTTGCAGATGCCGAGGATCAGACCGTCTCTCTGTTCGAGGAGATCGTCGACCGCCTCCTTAATCCGCTCATTCCGGAAGGATGTCGCGAAGAACTTCGCAGATCCATCCGGCTCATCGCCTGCGGAGAAGCCGCCGGGGAACATGATAATCTGCGCGTTCTGAATGGCCTTTCTGAACTCCTCAACAGACTCTCTGATGCCTTCGGGTGTGATGTTGCGGAAGACATGCACGTCTGCCTTCGCCCCCGCCCTCTCAAAGGCTGCTGCAGAATCGTACTCACAGTTCGTGCCGGGGAAGACCGGAATAAAGACAGTCGGCTGCGCGAGCTTGTGGCTGCAGATATGCACACCGCCATAATCCTTCACATCATAAAGAGGAGACTCCACTTTGGAGGTATCCTTTGACGCCGTCGTCGGGAATACGCTCTCGAGTGTCTTCTTCCAATCGGCAAGTGCGCTGTCCATGGAGACAGAGGCACTTCCGTATGTAAACGGATCGCCGGGTCCCTCCACAGTACCGATAACATCAAACGAGACATCCTCCATCTTCTCAAGATCCGGCAGATCCTCTGCTGAAACCTCGACGAGGATATCGCCCGTTCCATTGTCAAAGAGATCACGCACAGAAAGGTCACTGCTGAACGCTACGCCAAGCTTGTTGCCGAAAGCCATCTTCGCAGTTGCAGGAGCAGCGCCGTAGGAATCCAGTGCATAAGCAGCCTTAGCGATGCCGGAGCGCACAAGGCCTGTGATGCTCTTATAAAGAGCGGTGACGCCGTCATAGACCGGAATGTCATATTCGTCCTTAGGAATCCGGAAGCGGACGAGGACATCTCCGGTGTTCTTGAGCTCAGGCGTAAGAACATCACTCTTGTCTGCAATGTCCACGGCAAAGCACACAAGTGTCGGCGGTACATTGATCTCCTTGTCCTTGTCATCAAAGGTGCCGGACATGGAATCCTTGCCGCCGATCGAGGCGATGCCGTAGCCGATCTGCGCATCGTACGCGCCAAGGAGGGAAGCAAAAGGCTGACTCCAGCGGCGCGGCTCCTTTGACATCCTGCGGAAATACTCCTGGAATGTGAAATGGAGCTTATCCATAGCACCGCCCGACGCAATGATCTTTGCGACAGACTGCGTGACAGCATAGATGGAACCGTGGTACGGGCTCCAGCTGCTGATATAGGGATCAAAGCCAAAGCTCATCATGGTGATGGTATCCGTCTTCCCGTGGAGGACCGGAACCTTTGCCGCCATGGCCTGTGTCTCCGTCAGCTGGTACTGTCCGCCGTAAGGCATCGTCACCGTGCCGGCGCCGATGGAGGAGTCGAATCTTTCTACAAGGCCTTTCTGTGAGCAGACATTCAGGTCAGCAAGCGTACCCGTAAATGCCTTTTCAAAGGCAGCAGCGTCCTTATCGTCTTTTGCGCCGTCAAGTGCGTCTGCTGCCGCCTTCGCAGCGATCTTATGCAGATAATTGTCCTTCTCCGAAGGGGCATCCACCTCGACCTTCGTCTCCTGATGGGCACCGTTTGTATCGAGGAAATCTCTCGAAATATCCACGATCGGCCTGCCTCTCCAGTTCAGCACAAGGCGGGGCTCCTCGGTGACGGTTGCCACGTGGGTTGCTTCCAGATTCTCCTGCGCTGCATAGGCCAGGAACTGCTCTTTATCCTCCGGTGCAACGACAACTGCCATTCTCTCCTGGGATTCAGAGATCGCAAGCTCAGTCCCGTCGAGGCCCTCGTACTTCTTCGGTACAAGATCAAGATTGACCTGGAGCCCTCTCGCCAGCTCGCCGATGGCAACAGATACGCCGCCCGCGCCGAAGTCATTGCACTTCTTGATCATATGTGTAACTTCAGGGCGTCTGAACAGCCTCTGCAGCTTTCTCTCCGTCGGCGCATTACCTTTCTGCACCTCTGCGCCGCAGGAAGAGAGGGACTTCTCGGTGTGCGCCTTGGAAGCTCCCGTCGCACCGCCCATGCCGTCGCGTCCTGTGCGTCCGCCGAGAAGTATGATCACATCACCCGGAACGGGATCCTTGCGAACGACATTCTTTCTCGCTGCGGCGCCCATCACGGCACCGATCTCCATTCTCTTGGCGACATAGTTGGGATGATAGAATTCCTTGACCTCGCCTGTCGCAAGGCCAATCTGGTTGCCGTAGCTGGAATAGCCCTGTGCCGCACCTGTTACGAGCTTCTTCTGCGGAAGCTTACCTTCGAGCGTCTGTGATACCGGCACAGTGGGATCCGCCGCACCTGTCACACGCATTGCCTGATACACATATCCTCTGCCGGAGAGCGGATCTCTGATCGCACCGCCAAGGCAGGTAGCTGCACCGCCGAAAGGCTCGATCTCCGTCGGGTGGTTGTGTGTCTCGTTCTTAAAGAAGATGAGCCACTCCTCCTTCTCGGGCCCGTTTCCATAATCGACCTCAATCGGGACAATGACCGTGCAGGCATTGTCCTCGTGGGATTCCTCCTTGTCAGTGAGCTTTCCCTCAGCCTTGAGCTTCTTCATGCCAATGAGTGCCATGTCCATAAGGCACGGGAACTTATCGGGACGATCCTTATAGAGAATGTCCCTCGTGTCCTTGTAGCTCTGGTATGTGGTCTCCATCGGGACCTTATAATAGCCGTCATCAAAAGTGACGTCTGTAATCTCTGTGTTGTAGGTGGTGTGGCGGCAGTGATCTGACCAATATGTGTCGAGAACGCGGATCTCTGTCATAGAGGGGTCTCTCGGCGCGCTGCCATCGAATGATCCGTTAAAATAGTTCTGAATCCACTGAAAATCTTCAAATGTCATGGCGAGACCGAGGGAATCGTAGAGCTTCTTCAGATCCTCTCTGCCCATCTTCGTAAAGCCTGTGAAAATCTTTACGTCCGGCGCCTGCGGGTAATCCTCAGCGAGTGTATCCGGCTTGTCCATGCCGGTCTCTCTCGAATCAACAGGGTTGATGATATCCTTCTTGATTCTCTCGAACTCATCGTCCGTTATCTTACCTATAAGAACGTAGGTCTCCGCTGTCCGGATCACAACATGGGAATCGGGGTTCAGGAGCTGAATGCACTGCACAGCGGAATCCGCCCTTTGGTCGAACTGTCCGGGAAGAGCTTCAACCGAGAAAACTCTCGCGCCCTCTGGAATTTCGATCTTCTCCTGATACAAATTGTCCACCGGCGGCTCAGAGAAAACACATCTGCAGGCAGTTTCGAAAACATCGCCGCGGATGTTCTCGACATCATATCTGATGAACAGCCGCAGATCTTCGACATCTTTGACGCCCAGAAATGTATGAATCTCCTCAAGACGCTGTCTTGCCTTGACATCATACGGTCTTTTTTTCTCCACATAGACTCTTCTGACTTCGCTCATGCCTTTCTCTACTCCTTTATTATGAAAGTGCCGGCATCTGCCTTCTTACTACAGGCTCAGGTCCGTTCCCAGCGTAATTCGTGATGATTATAGCATAACGACCCTTAGTTTTGTATAATCGTATCTACCCATGAAAGGATGGGTACTCTATGAATTATTTTGCATTATTTATCAAAAAGACCCTTCGTTTTCTTCTGAAGCCGCTCTCCTTCCTGCCCGCTATACTGGTGGCAGCCATGATCTTCAACTTCTCCGCAGCAGATGCAGATGAGAGCACAATTGAGAGCCGCTCCGTCACGGAAGAGATCGTGCACTCCATCAACTATCGTCTGGAGATGAACTGGACGCCCGCCCAGCAGGAGCAGTATGTGGAGTCGCTTGAATTCTACGTGCGCAAGGCAGCTCACTTCTCCGAGTACTGCCTCCTTGCCGTGACGCTCGCCATTCCCCTCTATGTGTACGGCGTGCGGGGAATCCGCCTTCTCCTTCTGACGACGCTGATCTGTGCCGCATACGCCTGTACGGACGAGTACCATCAGACCTTCTCCCTCGGGCGAACGCCCTCGTTCCGGGATGTGTGCATTGATACCTCCGGAGCTGTCCTCGGCGTTCTTCTCTCTCATCCGATACTGTGGTTCTTCAGAGTCACTATTTTCCGTCCTCTCTCCCTTGAAAAGGAAAGACGCATGCGGGAGGAGTATTATGACCGCAGAGAAGAGAGAGACCGCAGGTACCGCGGCAGATCCCGGAGAAAATAACGATTAGGGGATTGAATAAGAAAGAATGATCTGTTATATTATTCGTTGTCGGCAGTGAATTTTGATGACGGAGTCGTCACGATTTGAGTCTGAACGGAGTTCAGACTGTGCCGCATAGGGGAATCATACAATGGCTAGTATCACGGTCTCCAAAACCGTTCATGGGGGTTCGAATCCCTCTTCCCCTGTATGATGAAGAAAGACCTGTGAGATCAACAATGACCTCACAGGTCTTTCTTTATCGTCTTTCTTTATCTTAGAAAATCCGCCGCTTCCTGCAGGCTCCTGATACCGATCATTTCCACGCCGTCCGGTGCCTTGATGCCCCGGAGATTGCTCTTTGGAAGAATGATCGTGGTAAAACCAAGCTTGGCTGCCTCCTGCACGCGGATATCCGCCATCGTCACCATGCGAACCTCACCGGAGAGGCCCACCTCGCCGAATGCCACGGTGCGGTCGCCCGCAGGAACATTGCGGTAGCTCGAGAGAATTGCCATAGAGATGCCAAGATCCAGCGCAGGTTCCGTCTGCCGGATGCCGCCCGCAAGATTGACATAGGCGTCGTATTCCGAAAGGGGAACGCCGAGACGCTTCTCAAGAACCGCCATCAGGAGACTTACGCGGTTGTAGTCCGTGCCCGTTGCCTGCCGTTTCGGAAAGCCGAAATTGGATTTGCACACAAGTGCCTGCACCTCAGTGAGCATCGCCCTCGTCCCGTCCATCGTGCAGGAGACGACGGAGCCGCTTGCTCCTTCAGGCCGTCCGCTCAGCATATATTCAGAAGGGTTGGCCACCTCACACAGCCCTTCTCTTCTCATCTCAAAGATGCCGATCTCATTTGTCGAGCCGAAGCGATTCTTTACACCCCTGATAATGCGGTAAGAGGCATAACGGTCGCCCTCAAAATAAAGGACCGTGTCCACCATGTGCTCGAGAACACGGGGGCCCGCCACCGTTCCTTCCTTCGTCACATGGCCAATGATGAAGAACGTAATGCCGGTTTCCTTCGCGAGCCGCAGCAGAACACCTGTCGTCTCCCTCACCTGAGAGATACTGCCTGCTGCCGCCGTCACGCTGTCGTTGTACATCGTCTGAATAGAGTCGATGACGCACAGCTGCGGTTTCTCCTCCAGAAGAATCTCCGTGATGGTATCCAGATTTGTCTCACACAGAAACCGCAGATTGTCGGACATCTTTCCGATCCTGTCTGCACGGAGCTTGATCTGATGGAGTGACTCCTCACCGGAAATATAGAGGACGCTGTGTCCCGCTGCCGCAAGATTCCCCGTCACCTGCAGAAGAAGTGTAGATTTGCCGATGCCGGGATCACCGCCCACAAGGACCATCGATCCGCGGACAATTCCTCCGCCGAGGACCCTGTCGAGTTCCCCATAGCCTGTAGACCAGCGCTCCTCTCCGCGCTCCTCAACGGCTGAGAGCGGAACAGGTCTTCTGTAGGAATCCGGAAGTCCTGTTCGCGCGCCCGCAGAAAGAGATCCTCCCCGCAGAATCGAGGAAGCCTTCTCTTTTGAAGGAATGGGAGCCTCCACCATCGTATTCCACGCATGGCACGACGGGCACTGTCCCATCCATTTAGCGGACTCATAGCCGCACTCACTGCAGAAAAACGCCGTCTCCTTCTTTTTATTCGGCATCGGCAGCCGTCCTTTCGCCCGCTTTCTGTGCTTCGCTCTTCTCTGCAGCCGGCTGTGCACCATTTTCCTTATCGAAGGTCACCTTGCCGCTGCGATATCCAACGGATACCGTATCGCCGGCGCAAAACTCCTCCGCAAGGATCTTCTCCGAGAGCGGATCCTCGATGACCGTCTGGATCGCGCGGCGAAGAGGTCTTGCACCCATCTTCTCGTCTGCATAATGATCCACAAGATATCTCTTCATGGAAGGCGTCACACGGATGGTGATCCCCAGCTGTGACTTGCCGCGGCGAATCAGATCCGCACACAAAAGCCCCACAATCCGCATCATATCGTCCTTATTGAGCTTGTGGAAAACTTCGATGCCGTCAATTCTGTTGATGAACTCCGGGCGGAACATCCGCTTAACTTCGGCCATGACGCCCTCTTTCATCTTCTCGTAATTCTCCTCTGGCGTCACCGCCGTGCGGAATCCCATGGTCTTCGGATCAACGATGTTGCGCGCACCTACATTCGAAGTCATGATGATAATCGTATTCTTGAAGTTGACTGTTCTGCCCTTGGAATCAGTAAGGCGCCCTTCATCCAGGATCTGCAGCAGAATATTGAAAACATCGGGATGTGCCTTCTCGATCTCATCAAAGAGAACGACGCTGTAGGGATGCTGGCGCACCCTGTCCGTCAGCTGTCCGCCCTCATCATAGCCGATATAGCCGGGCGCAGAACCGATCATCTTAGAGACTGCATACTGCTCCATATACTCGGACATATCGACACGGATCATATTCTTCTCATCGCCAAAGACCGCTTCTGCGAGTGCCTTCGACAGCTCAGTCTTGCCAACACCGGTAGGGCCAAGGAACAGGAAAGAGCCAATCGGGCGGTTAGGGTCCTGCAGGCCGACGCGGCCTCTGCGGATTGCCTTCGCAACGGCGGAAACTGCCTCCTCCTGTCCGATCACTCTCTTATGCAGCGTGTCCTCGAGGTGAAGAAGCCGCACACTCTCCTTCTCAGTAAGTCTTGAGACGGGCACCTTCGACCAGACGGAAATGACGCCGGCCACGTCCTCAGGCGTAACCTCCGCAGGTCTGCTGCTCTTCCCAGTGATGCGGCGGTCGATGCTGCGCACGTATTTTCTGCTGAGCGTATCATAATCTTTCCGGAGCTGTCTCGCCGTCCCCGTATCACCGCTGGCGATCGCATCCGCGAGCTGTCTGTCCATGTCCTTGAGCTGTGTCTCCATCTCTGCGGATGAGTCTTTTCTGCGGGCTGTGCTCTCCTTAAGGCGCACGGCTGCGCAGGCCTCATCAATGACATCGATTGCCTTGTCCGGAAGATTTCTGTCGTTGATATAGCGGACAGAGAGACGGATTGCCTCTTTCATTGCTTCCTCCGTCACCTTCACGCCGTGATGCTGCTCATAGGCCGGAACAACGCCCTTCAGGATGGCCAGCGTATCTTCCTCCGTCGGCTCTTCCACCATGACGGGCTGGAACCTGCGCTCAAGGGCGGCGTCCTTCTCCACATATTTTTTATATTCATTGACGGTCGTCGCGCCGATCAGCTGAATCTCTCCTCTGGCAAGCGACGGCTTCAGGATATTCGATGCGTCGATGGCGCCCTCTGCGCCGCCGGCGCCGATGAGCGTGTGCATTTCATCCACAAAGAGAATGATGTTGCCGGCTCTGCGGACTTCTTCAATGGCGCCTTTTATTCTCTCCTCGAATTCACCGCGGTACTTAGACCCCGCCACCATGCCGGAGATATCGAGCGTGAGAAGTCTCTTGTCCCGCACCGTATCGGGGACATTGCCCTCAACAATCCGCTCGGCCAGACCCTCTACAATGGCTGTCTTGCCGACACCCGGCTCACCAATAAGGCAGGGATTGTTCTTTGTGCGTCTAGAGAGAATCTGGATCACTCTCTGCATTTCGGTGTCTCTTCCGATCACAGGGTCAAGAAGCCCTTCTCTTGCCATATTCGTGAGGTCTCTGCTGTACTGCTCAAGAATGGAACGACCGCCCTGTGCGGAGGCATTCTGCGCCTGCTGCATGAACGCGAGATCATTCCTGTGTTTTGCAGGGTCCTCGCCGAGCGCTGCGATCGTCTCAAAATAGATTTTTGCAATGTTCGCTCCCGCCGCCTCCATGAGTTTCAGGGCGACATTCTGTCTCTCAAGGATGAGTGCGAGCAGAAGATGTTCCGTTCCCACTGTATCCGAATGGAAGCGTTTTGCCTGTTCCTGCGCTCCCTCAAGAATTGACTGGAGTCTGGGTGTATATCCGCCGCGGTCAGCCACGGCCGTCTCCCCCTTTTCCACGCGAAGAGAGGCGATCATGTCGCGGAGCTTGTCCTCCGTCACGCCATTATTCCCGAGAACCTGTGATGCTACACCTGAGTCCTCTCTGAGAAGTCCAATGAGCAGATGCTCTGTTCCGACATAGCCGGAACCGTTTTCCTTTGCGGCTGCCTCCGCACCGCGGAGTGTTCTTTTTGCACTGTCTGTATAATTCATATTCCTCTGTATCGGGGACAGAGCCCCGTCCTGTCATACTGCCGTTCGTTCTATATCAATATGCCGGATCTGAACCCGGATTCTATTCCTGTCCTGACTGTCCGGATGCTGCCGGAAGAGCGGCATTCCTCAAGCTGCTAGGCATGCGCCCGATTGTCCTTCTCATCCGGATACCGGGAAGGCAGTTCTCCGTTCTGCGCCTTTTTCTCATATTCCTCATACTCGTCGTACAGACCATTGACGATCTCTCCTACATCTTTCCTTGTAAGATTCCGGCAGATGGCCTCTGCGATCAGGGGGATCATGCTCTTGCGAATCGTCTCGATTGCGTGCTTCTTGTCGCTGTCGACCGAGATGACCGCACCCTTTCTCCTGTCCATACGGACAAAGCCTTCCTGCTTGAGCACAGTATAGGCCTTGTTCACTGTATGCATGTTAATTCCAATATCATCAGCCAGCTGGCGGACGGAGGGAAGCACCTCGCCGTCTGAGAACTGACTCGTCGCGATGCCGAGTATGATCTGGTTGCACAGCTGCTGATAGATTGCTTCATCGCTGCTGAAATCAATTTCGAGATACATAATTTCCTTCCTGCGCCGCGTTCTTTGCGGCGCCCCGAGGCGAAATCCGCGGATGCGGTTTCGCCGTTGGGATAAAGGCAACCGATGTCGCCTCGCGGCATCGGCTGCTATTTTCAGGAGGATGCATCGGCATACTCCTGAAAATAATTCTTTCTGTTGGTGCAACCGTAAAAAAGCACCACTGTTATACACAGTGTATAACAGTGGTGCTCTCAAGTCAACTTATTGTCGCATCAGCCGCCGATGTCCGATCACTGATCGTCTCCGTCAAAATTGAGGAAATCGTAATCGAAATCATCGTCATCCGCACCGCCCGCATTTCTCTGGGAAGGTGCCTGCGCTGTCGGTCTTGCCGCTCTGTTCGCCGGACGCTGCTGCGCATAGGGATCTCTCTCCGGACGCTGCTGTGCGTAAGAATCTCTCTCCTGGCGCATAGGACGGCCCTGGCGCAGCGGTCTGTCCTCGTACTCGGGGCGCTCAGCTCTTGCTGCTCTCTCCGGGCGGCGTGCGCTGCTCTCTCTCATGCCGTCGGCATTCTGGGTTCCCTCGTCATAGCCGCGTCTTAAGTCTCTGCCCATTCTGTCGGAAGTGCGGACTCTTGTGTAACCCTCCTGGCGTCTCTCTTCCCGGCCCGGTCTTGTCTTTACATCCTCATCGAGGTCATTACCGCCTCTGGCTCTTCTGGCACTGCCGGACGCATAGGCATCCTGACGGGGTCTGACGGCGCGTCCGCGCTCATTTCCCTCTCTGCGAAGTCTGGAAAGGTCATCTGCGCTTCCGTCTCTGGATCTCGCTGCGCGTCTCTCGTTGACAAGGTCTCTCTCAAATCTGCCGTTGCCCATGGCATCGCGAAGCCTGAGAATCAGTACGATGATGCCGATCACGGCAACAAGAAGAAGTGCTGCGAGTGCGATCACAACCGCTCTGTACTTCGTACGGATGGATGAAGCCTTAGACTGGGCATCCTTCGTCTCCTGCTGAAGAGAATCGATGTCGGAGAGCTTCATGCGCTCACTCGTATTGTTGTTGTAGAGAAAATAAGTATTCGTCCCATCCGTATCAGGAGCGAGGACGATCTGATATCCACCCAGCTCCTCTGTCGCGTTGGGATCAGAGCTCTGTCCTGCCGCCGCTGCTTCGGTGGAGCCGTCAGAAGAAGCCTCCGGTGCCTCCGTTGTCGCTTCGCCGCTGGTTTCGCCGGATGCATCGCTTGTGCCGTCGGACGAGTCATCCACATTCAGAAAATCACTTCTGATATAGCCTGTGCTGCCGTCGCCGAGCGTAACCTGATACCATGTGTTGCCTGTAGCATCTGTCTTGGAATCACCCAGCTGCAGCTGGTCTCCGTTGGATGCTGTTCCCACGATGCTGGAGGATGTGTCTGCGTCGCTTCTTACATTGACGCTGTCAGAAGTAACAGTACCAGTTGCCGCGAAAGCAGTAAAAGCTGCTGCGGGTGTTCCCAGTGCAATGGCAGCGGACAGCATTGCTGTCATAACCGCTGCCTTGAATCCATTCTTTCTTATCATTATTATGATCTCCCTTTTCCTGCAAGGATTATTATCGGATAAAAGACGAAACTCATCGTCCATTGTATCCGCAAAGGACACTTGAGTCAATGCCAAAGCACCGCCGGAAAACTTCACTAACCCCCCTTGGCTGCTCCCCACCGCCTGTCCCCTCATCCCGCATGAAGGGGAGCAGATTCAGATCTCGTCCAGCGCGTGTCCAATATCATGACGCATATAGGCGCCGTCAAAGGATATGTACTGCACCTCTTTGTAAGCCTTTTCTCTGGCTTCCTTGAGCGTAGGCGCAAGCGCTGTCACGCCGAGAACACGTCCTCCGTTTGTGACCACATTTCCCTGTGCGTCGAACTTAGTCCCCGCATGGAAAACAAAGACGTCGCTCCTTCCCTTGAAATGGTCAAGGCCATGAATGACTTTGCCCTTCTCGTAGGCGACAGGGTAGCCGCCGCTGGCCAGAATGACACAGACAGCCGCATTGTCCTCAAACTGCAGGTCGATCTGATCCAGCGTTCCGTTCATGCACGCCTCGAAGACATCGATGATGTCCGTCTTCATGCGGGGCAGCACAACCTGTGTCTCCGGATCGCCGAACCTTGTGTTGTACTCCACAACTTTTGGCCCGTCTGCCGTCAGCATTAAGCCAAAGTAAAGAACACCCTTGAACGTTCTTCCCTCTTTCGCCATGGCGTCAACCGTCGGCTGGAAAATCGTTCTGTCGCAGACTGCCTGAATCTCCGGTGTGAAAAACGGGCTCGGGGAGAATGTTCCCATTCCGCCTGTGTTGAGACCTGTGTCTCCATCACCAATTCTTTTATGATCCTGTGAAGACGTCATAAGCTTGTAGTGTCTGCCGTCCACAAAGGCCAGTGCAGAGACTTCGCGCCCCGTCATAAACTCCTCAATGACGAGCTCATTGCCGGCACTGCCAAATTTCTTGTCCAGCATGATCTCTTTGACGCCCGCCTCTGCCTCGCTGAAATTCTGACAGATGAGCACGCCCTTGCCCAGTGCAAGGCCGTCTGCCTTCAGAACAATCGGATATTTGGAAGTGCGCAGATAGTCTATAGCCTGATCAGCATCCGTGAAAATCTCATAAGCCGCGGTAGGAATGCCGTATCGCTTCATCAGATCCTTTGAAAATGCCTTTGATCCCTCAATAATGGCCGCATTCTTTCTGGTTCCGAAAATACGAAGTCCCGCAGCCTCAAACGCATCCACAATGCCCGCACAAAGCGGATCATCCTGTGAGCACACCGTGAGGTCGATCTCCTTCTCCCTTGCGAATGCAATGAGTTTGTCGAATTCCATCACCCCGATCGGTACGCACTCCGCGATCTCTGCGATACCGGCATTGCCCGGTGCGCAGTACAGTTTGTCCACGCGCGGGCTCTTTCTGATCGCCGCAGCAATTGCGTGTTCACGTCCGCCGCCGCCTACCAGCAGTACTCTCATATTTACCTCCTGTGCCGCGTCTTTTGCGGCACCCCGAGGAGAAATGCCCAAATGGGCTTTCTCCCGAATCGGGGCATTGGGGTCCGCGCAGCGGCACCAATGCCGGTTTGAAAATGACGCATCAGCGTCATATTCAAACTTTTTCCTTTCTTGCCTGTTACTCCGGCAGAATATGTGTCGTCTTTGTCTTCTCGTCCAATACAACCCTGCCCTGTGCGATCAGATCAATCGCCTTTGGCAGGATGATCCACTCTGCCTCCCGCATCACCTTCTGCTGGAGGTCCTGCGCCGTGATGCCTTCCGGAATATCTACTGCCTTCTGGATGATGATCGGACCGGAGTCCATATTTTCATCGACGAAGTGCACAGTGGCACCGGTGACCTTCACACCCCTTGCCAGTGCTGCCTCGTGGACGCGCAGGCCGTAGTAGCCCTTTCCGCAGAAGGAAGGGATGAGTGCGGGATGGATATTAATGATCTTTCCCGGATATGCAGCGACAACATTTCGCGGCACCTGGACAAGAAAACCTGCAAGAACGATCAGATCAGGCTCCGCTTCATCCAATCCCTTCTGAAAGGCAAGATTGAATTCTTCTCTGGACGGATAATCTTTTGGTGATATGCAGATACCGGGGATTCCCGCCTTCTTTGCGCGCTCAAGCGCAAAGGCATCCTTTTTATTGCTGATCACCCGCACGATCTGTGCATTCCGGATGGTGCCGTCCGCGCAGCGGTCGATGATCGCCTGCAGATTTGTGCCGCCGCCGGATACGCAAACGACTACTCTGAGCATATTTCCTCCTGCGCCGCGTTTTCTGCGGCGCCCCGAGGCGAAATCCGCGAATGCGGTTTCGCTTCACCTTTACCGTCAAATCAGTTCGACGCCTTTTCTGCTCTCTGCCTTCGTGTTGCCGCCGGCCTCGATCTTCGCCGCATCTGCTGCATCCTCGATGCTGCCGATGACATAGGCCTTATCGCCTGCCGAAGCCGCCGCCTCAATGACTCTGTCCTTGTCTGCAGGGTCGATGGCAAGGCAGAGCCCGATGCCCATATTGAAGGTATTGTACATCGCATGCTCCTCGATGCCGCCCTTCTTCTGGATAAGCGGGAAGATCGGCGGAATCGGATAGGAGTCCTTCTGAATTCTTGCAACCGTTCCATCCGGCAGCATTCTGGGGATATTCTCATAGAAGCCGCCGCCTGTCACATGGCTGCAGCCCTTCACACGCACGCCCGCTTTTCTGATTGCCTTCATGGCATGGACGTAAATTCTGGTAGGCGTAAGGAGCGTCTCACCAAGTGTTGCCCCCAGCTCCGGGTAATACTGGGCGAGGTTCTTCTCATTGACATCAAAAACCTTTCTCACAAGAGAAAAGCCGTTGGAATGAACACCGGTTGAAGCGAGGCCGATGAGCATGTCGCCGGGACGGATTTCCTCGCCGGTGATCATATCTGCTCTCTCCGCAACGCCTACGGTGAAGCCGGCCAGATCATACTCGTCGTCCGGCATAAGTCCGGGGTGCTCCGCCGTCTCTCCGCCGATCAGTGCGCAGTCTGACTGCACGCATCCATCCGCTACGCCCTTGACAAGTGTCGCAATCTTCTCAGGAACATTTCTTCCGCAGGCGATATAGTCCAGGAAAAAGAGCGGATCGCCGCCTGCGCACACAACATCATTCACACACATGGCGACGCAGTCGATGCCGACTGTGTCATGCCGGTTCATGAGAAAGGCAATCTTTTGCTTCGTGCCCACGCCGTCGGTACCGGAGAGAAGAACCGGATCCTTCATCTCCTTGATTTTTGCGAGATCAAAAGCACCCGAAAAGCCGCCGATGCCGCCGAGAACCTCAGGGCGCATGGTCTTCTTCACGAACTGCTTCATGAGTTCAACTGACTTGTATCCTGCCTCCACATCCACGCCGGATGACTTGTAATCCATTGCCATAGCAATCTCCTTCCAGACTGTGCGGTCCCGGGGGACCCTGCCGCCGCAGTGCGTACTGCACTGACATGATTTGTATAAGCCTGCGGCCGTTCAGCCTCCACCCCGAACTGCTCCAAAATGCGCTGCATTTTATCGGGTGTGCCGGACAGCCAATGCTCCTGCGTCCGTTTACTGCTTGTCCGCGTAGTGCTGGTAGCCGACCTTCTGCAGACGTGCATCCTTCTTCTCGACGGATTCCTTCTGCTCAGCAATATACTGCTCGAGCTTCGCCAGAAGTGCATCGTCAGATACAGCGAGAATCTTAACAGCCAGAAGTCCTGCATTCTTGCCGCCGCCGATAGCAACCGTCGCCACAGGCACACCGCTGGGCATCTGCACGATGGAATAGAGAGAATCCCGGCCGCCAAGAGAGGTTGTGTGCATCGGGATGCCGATCACAGGCAGCGGGAAGAGTGCAGCGCACATGCCCGGAAGATGGGCAGCCATGCCGGCGCCCGCGATGATGACGCGGATTCCGCGCTCCTTCGCTCCCTTTGCCCAGTCGAAGAAGATATCCGGCTCTCTGTGCGCAGAGATGATATGCATCTCATAGCCGATACCGAACTCATCCAGAATCTCAGCTGCCTTGCTCATGACAGGCATATCAGAATCTGACCCCATGACGATACCGACTTTTACATTGTTCTCCATTGCATTCTCCTCCTCTTCTATATAAGCCGCGCAGCCTTTTATGGAACTGCGCACTGCACTCTTATGATACCCGATCGCCTGCGCGCTTCACCTGTACATATACTCCGGCCTACGCTTTCTTTGCGGCCGCAGCTGCTGCCAGATGATCCAGCGGCGCATTCAGGGCCTCCGTCCCCGGCAGAACAAATCTGCCGTCCTCAATGATTGTAACAGATGATCCGTCTGATCTCACGGCTTCTATTCTGCCCAATTCCTCATACGGAATTGTAATATCCGTGTGGCAGCCAAAATATGCCTTCTCCGGATCCTCAAACCTCTTTCTTGAGAAATCATTTTCCTTGGCCACGATCTCTTTCCCGTCCGGATTGAAAACAGTATTCTCCTCGTCGTCGCTGTAGCAGGTATCACCTACAGCAAAGTGCGGCCCTGTCTTCTCCGCGATCAGGATAGGCAGGCGGTCCGTGATGCCGTAATATCTGCCCGCAGCATATGCCGTTGTATTCGTGCCAATCGCACATTCCCCCATGGGGAGCGTTTGATGATGAAAGAGAATATTCTCTTCAATAAGACGCCGGCCCTTCTCCTCCGCATCCGGCTCTCCGGCAAAATTACCGCATGCATAATCCGTCACAAGGCCGTCTTTAAAGGTGAGCGAAAGATCTTTGAAGAAAATTCCCTCCAGATAGACGAACGAGACGAAGAGCGTTCCGTTTGTCCCCTTCAGAACCGGTGTCGTGAAAACTTCGCCGACCGGAATGTTGACATCAGCGACGCAGTTTTCAAAAATCGTCTGGTGTGCCGGGTCCTTCAGTTTCCACAAATTGACTGTAAGACCCGTCTTATTGCCGGCCCTTCCGGCCACATGAAGCGTATCTGCCTCATTCAGCGTATCAATAATCGTCTCCTGGATCTTTGCATACTGTGCATAGTCCAGCGTATTGATCCGGATGACGGCATCAAAGATCTCCCCATAAGCCTTCTGCGGATCCTCTATCACGCAATAAGGTGTATGAATTCCGCGCCCGCCGATTTCCGGCAGCGGGAAGGAAATGATCGTAAAGCTCCTGTTCCTGCCAATCACCGCTTCATTGTATAGGCGCCCCGCCTTCGTGCGGTATCTCGCAATGAGCTTTTGCTGTATGTCGTCGTAATGCGGCAGAGCAGGATCTGAAGAAGGAACAAACGGCTTCTCTCCAAACGTCTCGAGAACAGCCGGTCCTGCAAACCGCCGGATTTCCTCCGCCTCCTCGCGATAGCCGGCAGAGAGCGCCTCCAGCATCCTGTTCATCAGCACATCATCGAGGATGAGGGCCAGATCCTCCCTGTGGTCATACCGATACTGCGGATTGGGATCACCGCCCTCGGTGCCGCTTCCTGCCTTCAGACAAAAGAGGCTAAGTCTCTCCCTGGGCATGAGACAGATCTTCCCCATCGCCGCAAAATTCTCCGCGGCCCTTCTCATCATGCGCTCAAAACCAATATGGCTGATCAGACTGATTCTCTTCTTGGCGCCGAGATCCTTTCCCGTCACCTCGAAGCCCTTTCGGAACCCCTCTGTGAAGGTATCCGCCATCAGTGCGATCTTCTCCTGCGGCAGGCTGTTCAGATACTGTGCCGTGCGGAACTCATTATCTCCGATATATTCACCCGATGCATAGAGATAACGCAGATCCTGCAGGTCAGCCTGCATAGTGACCGACAGCAGATAATCGTCTCTTCCGACAAGGTTCTGCTCTCTGTCCCGGATCATCTCGTCTTCGGCGTAATCGCTCACAAAGCCGTACAGAATCTCCCGCACGGAACGGACGGGAGGCATCATGGTCAGTCCTTCCGCCTGCGGATCTCTTCCTTCTTTTTCTGCTGCCAGATACTGACTCTTTTCTACGGAAAAAGCCGTGTACAGCTCAATGAACAGCTCCATCCGGATGGTCAGCTCGGTGACATTCTGCTCATACGCAAACGGGATCATCGCCCGCAGCTCATAGACTGCCGCGGAAAGGAGCCGGCCGTACTCCGTTCCAAGCTCTGATGCGGCATAGACGGGGTTGGCATAGCTATGCACATAGCTGTCAGGAAGAATGTCGGCGTACAGCGCATTGTTGTGCGCCTTCAATGTCTCCAGATCCGCGCTCTGAAGACCTCCGTCCCGAACGAAAATATATTCGTCCGCGAATAAGCGGACCTGCGCCGCCGTATCCGCAAAATATCTATCGAACGGCGCACATGCAGCCGCTCCCTCTTCCCTGCAGATCTCTTCAATCCGCTCTTTGGCCAGTGCAAATCTCTCCTCAGTCATTCCACTACGACCCCCAGATACATCGCTGCGAAGCAAAGAAACAGCACGAGTGCATTCAGAACAATGCCGACCCATGAGAAGAAGTGCCATTTATCCGTCTCTCTCGTCGAGAGAATACCAAGAATGAGCCCTGCGAGGGAGAAAAAAAGACATACAAAAATAACGGCACCGTACCTGAACAGTGCAACACCGTTATTTCTGTATGTCAGAACTATCATCATTGTGCTCGAAATAATCGAGATCAGGCCCAGAATTGTGGAGATCAGAGCCCTGGTCGACTGCTTCTTGGATGTAAAAAGATAACTGCGCGGACGCTTCAATGCTTTACTCCGTATTCCTTATAATAATCATCCAGTGCCTTTTTCATCTTGCTGTCGATAAGAGGCTTGCCCTCTGACGGATGGGAGAGACATTCCACGACCTCGCTCATCGTCACGATGGCTGCCGTGCTGAAGCCGTATTTTTCCCTGATCTCATCGAGAGCGGATACCTTGCCGCCAAGGCCCACTTCCTGCCTGTTGAGGGAGACCATAAGGCCCATGATGTCCACATCTGCCTGGTCAAGAAGAATCGGCACAGTCTCTGCCATGGAAGCGCCGGAAGTCGTCACGTCCTCGATAATAACGATCCTGTCGCCGTCGTGGAGCTTGCTCCCAAGGAGAATGCCTTTGTCGCCGTGGTCCTTGACCTCCTTGCGGTTGCAGCAGTAACGGATGTCTCTGCCGTAAAGTCTGCTGATCGCCATCACCGTGGAGACGGCAAGAGGGATCCCCTTGTAGGCGGGTCCGAAGAGAATATCAAAATCAAGGCCGTAATTTTCCTTAATAGCCCTTGCATAGAACTCGCCGAGTCTGATGAGCTCCGACCCGGTCTGGTACAGGCCGGCATTCATGAAAAACGGGGACTTGCGTCCGCTCTTGAGCGTGAAATCTCCGAACTTAAGGACAGAGCAGTCCACCATGAAATTAATAAAATCCTTTTTATACTGTTCCATAACTATTCCCTCGCTGAGGCGAAACCCGCGCAGGCGTTTTCGCCGATTGCTGCAGCCGGTGCATCAGCACCGATGCTGCTGTTGAAAATGACTCACCAGCGTCATTTTCAAACTTATTCCACGCTGAGGCGAAATCCGCGCAGGCGGTTTCGCCGAATGCGGCAGCCGGTGCGTCAGCACCGATGCTGCGGTTTGAAAATGACGCATCGGCGTCATTTTCAAACTTTATTCCAGTGCCGCTGTCAGAGAACGCTGCGAAGATCCTCAATCATATCAATGGCTGCTGCTCTCGCCGCATCGGCGAAGCCCTCAGCGCCGTATCTGCTGTACCGCTCCTTCGTATAGGCAGCGATAATGCCGCGGGAGGAGTTCACAATCGCGCCGGTTCCGTCGCTGTTGAAAAATCCAGAGAGGTCCTTCGCCGTAGCGCCCTGTGCGCCGTATCCGGGCGCCAGAATAAACGTGTGCGGCATCAGAGCGCGCAGATCCTTAGCCTGCTCGGGATAGGTTGCACCGATGACGGCGCCTACATTGCTGTATTCGCCGTCCATGGAGGATTCTCCCCATTCACGAACCTTCTCCCCGACCAGCTCATACAGAGGGCGTCCATCCTGCATGCGCACATCCTGGAAGTCCGCGCTTGACGGATTGGATGTCTTGACGAGCACGAAAATGCCTCTGTTGTTCTCATTGCATACATCAATAAACGGCTTCACGCTGTCGACGCCCATGTAGGGATTCACGGTCGCAAAGTCCTCATCGAAGACGCGAAGGTCATGCCCGTTCACCTTCACCTTGCCGATATGTGCCCTCGCATACGCCTCGGAGGTCGAGCCGATATCGCCACGCTTGATATCCCCGATGACTATAAGCCCCTTCTCGTGCGCGTAGTTGACCGTTCTCCAGTACGTCACAAGGCCAGGTGTACCGAACTGCTCATACATGGCGATCTGCGGCTTCACAGCCGGTACAAGATCCTGTACGGCATCGATAATTTCCTTGTTGAAGCGCCATACAGACTCCGCTGCAACGACGAGCTCGTCATCCGCGAACAGGAGCTCTCTGTGCTCCCTGGCAGCATCCCTTACAATCGCCTCCGGAATGAACTTCATGTTCGGGTCAAGCCCGACCACGACGGGTGCATTCTTTTCTTTGATTTTTTTGACCAGTTCAGATATCATCGGTGTACCTCGCTGAAGCAAAATCCGCGCGGGCGGTTCTGCCGGATGCGGCAGCCGGTGCATCAGCACCGATTCTGCGTTTGAAAATGACGGATCGGCGTCTCTTTCGGGCCATCCTGCCTCTCTCCGGCATAAATTACGTAACACGCGTAGTATAGCACTTAATCCCGCACTGGCAAGATTTTTTGTAATTGTTCAGCACCCCTCGAAAAGCTGAAAATTCGGATGGGAAGCTTGCTTGCCAGACGGATTTTTCGACTTTTCGAGGGGCAGCCAAGGCGCGAAGGTCTCCGTAGTGCTGAATAGCTGCGATTTTCCACGGCGCTTCGTACCCGTCACCTCGACTGCAGGAACTGATACTCCCTCTCCGCGCTCTTGTCCCCGGGGTAAGCCGCAATGTAGTCCTTCATCAGAGACGCTGCCTTTTCAAAATCCCCGGTGTATTCCGTCGCCACAATCTCATTGAACGTCAGGCTCTGCTTCATCTCATCGCTTCCGATGTCCAATCCCTTTTGAAAAGCTTTAAGGGCATCATCATATTTTCCCATGTTGATATAGCAAAGTCCCAGCTGGTTGTAGACCTCAGCGTGTGTGCTGTCCTTCTCGTTGTATTTCTGATAGACATTGGCCGCGTAGTTGTAATCGCCGAGTGCCTCGTATGTCTGCCCGAGAAGAATGGCGCACTGCCAGCCGCCGCTGTCTCTCACCTTCTCCAGCGAATCCCTCGCCGTCTCATAATCGCCGGAGTAATAGGCAAGGCGCCCCAGATCGTAGCCGCTGTAGGACGTGGAACCGCTCTGCAGCTCCTTCAGAAGCTTCTTGCCTTCCTCCGCATAGCCACTCTCCTGCATCTTCTGGAAAACCTGTACAATGCGGTCGACATCCGACGGATCCTCATCCACCGCCTTCCGGTAGTCCTTCACCATGGACGATTCATCCCCAAGTGCCATCTCGACCGTTCCCCGCATCACCAGTGCGTCGGGATCGTTTGTGCGCACAGTCAGAATGGCGTCGTAAACCTTTTTGGCATCCTCATATCTGCCCAGCTTGTAGTACGCCGACCCAAGATAATAGTTGATGTCGATTTCCTTGTCTCCGGGCACAATGCCGGCCATGGAGAGCGCCTTCTCAAAGGCATCTGCAGCTCCTTCATTGTCACCCAGTCCCATACAGGCGATGCCCATTCCGCGCAGTACATCTTCACTCGCGCCGCCCTCGTTCACAATACTCTGATAAGCCGCCAGTGCATCCTCATAGTTCTTATTCTTCAGCAGTTTCATCGCCGCTGATGCATCGCTTCCTGTGCTGCTCTGCGTCTGCGCGGCGCTGGTTCCTCCCGCACTGGGAAGGGAAATGCTGCTGCAGGCCGTCAGAGAAAGACACATGCCTGCACAGACAGCGGCAGCGACCCCCCGAAAACTCATGCCCCACCTTTTTGTCATTTTGCCGGATCCTTCTCCTCGAATCTGACCTTGACGTAATACCCCCGCTCGTTCTTTGTCACTGCGGTAACTGTCCCCTCTCTTGCCAGGAGTCTCTGCGTGAACGGATAGTTGCCGCTCATGGCAAGGGAAGGATTGATCGTATAGTAATAGTTGCTGGGGAGTACGCCCTCGGAAACCGTCACATGATCCCCTTCATGCAAAAGTCCCGGCCGCTCCATCTTAAAATCCATCTCTCTCATGATGTCCCCTCTGCCGCAGATCCGGCTCCGCTCCAGTCCTTTTCATCGCGCACGATCGCGTTGTCAAGAAGGAACTGATGCCACTTGGCGTATGCGCTTGCCTTCAGGTGCACGCCGTCCCCGGACAGAGATGCGATCAGGTTTCCATTCTCATCGCAGACCTCGTCATTCATATCGATATAGAAAATATCCCTGCCGTTGGCGAGAGCGGCAATCGCATTGTTCCTCTCCACAATATTCGTGTTCGTGAACACACTGCTCGACCTCGCATACTCGGCCGTCACGTGCATGATGCCCTCAATATAGATGATGGCGTCCGGCTGAAGCTTATGGATCTCCTCGAGCATCTTCTTATAAGCCTTATAATACTCAACCGTCGTCGGCATGCCAAGTTCATTGACGCCCACAGACACATAAATTTTGCGGTACTGCTGCTCTTTCAGCACATCCGTCATGAGCATCTGCTGCGCATCCTCGGAATCGACGCTCGTGTTGTCCTTTGCGAAGAACGGCATCTTCTCATCAAAAATATGGAAGACCGACATGGATTCCTTGCACAGAAATGCCGCCTTCCCCGCCATATTGCCGTAAATGTGCAGCCCGTCCGTACGCGAATCTCCGATAAACAGCGCATCGTCAAAATAGCTGTCATCTACCGACTGCAGGTAATAATACGTTCCGTTCGGCGCAAAGAGTCCGGAAGCTGCCCTTTTGAAAACAGTGCCCTTCGGCGCCAGCATTCTCGTGTCTGTGTTGCCGAAATCCTCCGCATCCACCACCGGACTGTTCACGCCGTCCGGAATATGCAGATCAGCGGCGGGGACGCTCTGTGCCTCTTCCTCTGTGGCGCCCGCCTGGGCGGCCTCCTCCACAGTTTCTGCGGCTGTAGATGCCTCCGTGGCACCCGCGCCCGCCTCAGAATAGCCTGCCTGCTCCTGCACCGGCTTTGCTTTTGCCGCCAGCGCCTCCAGCGGTGTCACGCCGTCGTGCAGCCCCCGCAGCACCATAGACAGTGCCGGCGCTCCCGGAAAATCCGCGGCATAGTCCGCATATCCGCGATCCATGCCCAGCAGCCCCACTACAGTGAGCACGACTGCAGTCGCAGCAATAATTATCAGTAACGGTATCTTCTTTAAATTCTTCATATTTATCGACAGAACGCTTGAAAAAACGGAGCGAAATGCAGGAGCAGGGATTCCCTGAGTGCCCTTGCGTGCCGTCGTTGCTTAACGAGGTTTTTCACGAGTTTAGCAACGCGACGAGCTAAGCAGGAGCGGGAGCGTGCCGAAGGGAACCCTGCTCCTGCATAAGCGTATTATTTAAGCTTTAGAACGAGAAATACATGAATGCGTTGGCGCTCGAATTCACCCCGTAGTACATCGCCACCCAGAACAGCACCGCAAAGACAACCGTCATCACGACACTCTTCCTGTACTTCTGGATCAGCTCCATCACTTTTGGAATGCACAGCACGACTGACGCCGCAAAGAACGGCCAGTATATCCTCGCGTAATGAATGTAGTCCTCAGGATTCACATTGCCGGAGGAGCCGCCAAGCGGAAACAGCCGCGTGAAATAAAGCCCCAGACTCTTCAGATCCGTGATCGCAAAGATCACCCACGTGAGCGGAATGATGATCCACACCGCGAGATGTCCGATGGCGGGAACCTTCTGCATTGCTCCCTTCAGAACGAACTTCTCCAGCACGATGAACAGACCCAGCACAAGGCCCCAGAGGATGAAATTGACTGTACCGCCGTGCCAGAAACCGGTGATCAGCCAGACAACCAGGAGATTCCTGATCGTCTTTGCGGTGCCGACGCGGCTTCCGCCCATCGGAATGTAGATGTAGTCGCGGAACCAGTTGCCGAGCGTTGCGTGCCAGCGGCGGTAGAAGTCGCCGATTCCCTTCGCCGCATAGGGGTGATTGAAGTTCAGGACAAAGTTCATGCCCAGCATCTGCGTGACGCCCGCCGCGATCAGGGAATAGCCCCAGAAGTCGAAGAAGAGCTGAAAGGTATAACCGTAAGCACCCATCCACGCGAGCAGTGTCGAGATGCTGTCGTAGCCGATCTTCGTGATTTCGTTCCAGAGAATACCGATGCGGTCCGCCAGGAGTATTTTCATGGAAAGGCCGATGATCACATTGATGAGTCCGTCCTCAAAGCGGTCCAGGGAATACTCCCTGCCGACCTCTCCCCTTCTTGTAAAGCCGTCATTGTAGCGGCTTATAGGGCCCTGTGTCACCTGCGGGAACATTGTGAAATACGCTGCTGCCGTCGTAAACCAGGGCCTCTGCCGGATCACTTCATGATACATGTCCGCCTGGTAAGAGATCATTTTGAAAATATAGAAGCTCATGCCAACCGGCAGAAAGGCTGAATTGACTTTCAGAGCAAGCACCTTGGCTGCGACGAGCACCGCAGCATCAATGGAGACCGCCGCGATGAGGTATCTTCTTTTGCGCACTGGTGTCTTCTCGTCTGCCCTTCCCCGAACGATTTTCACATTTTCCGAAAAGACAGCATTGCCCGTATACCAGTTGAGCACCGTCAGCGCAAGGAGCACCAGCACTGCCTTCGGCTGCCCGGCCGCATAAAAAACAATGCTGCCCATAAAGAGAACAGCATTGCGGAACTGCTCCGGGGTAATGTAATAGACAATGAGGAACAGCGGCAGGAACCTGAAAAGGAACTGCGCGCTGGATAAAACAATGATGTTGTGCATATTTATCCCGAAAAAAGTGCCTCCGCGCGCATTGCTGCGGCCGGAGGCGCCTCCTGTTGCGATTGCTTATTTCAATCCGGCAGGAACAGGGTCCTGCCGTTTATTGATGCTCTGCCGATGCGGGTATCAGTGCCGCCCCGGCAGGACATGCGCATCTGCGCACCATGGCTGTCAATCAGTACAGCCCTGCTGCCTGATCCGCCTGTACCTGTGCGGCTGCCTGCTCGGGCGTCATGCCAGCGGCCTCATAGTTGGCCTGTGCCTGTGCCGCAATCTGTGCCTCGGCCTGCTGCTGGGCCGCCGCCTGTGCAGCTGCTGCGTCCTGCGTCTGCTGGGACTGATTAGCGTTTGCGCTGGATGCTGCCGTACTGCTCTGTGTCTGCTGCGTATTCTGCTGGGAAGACGATGCAGCGGAAGCGCTGTTCGAGGCATTATTATTCGAGGCATTATTGTTCGAAGATGCCTGCGCGGCCGAATTGCTGGTCTGAGAATCCGTCTTCTTCGTGGACCCAGCGGAAGAAGCATCCGATGAGGAATCTGCCGAGGATGCGCTGTCTGCAGTATCAGCATTGTCTGTGTCCGCAAAAATGTCAGCTGCCTTCACATCATCCGGAATCTGCGTCAGGATGTTGTTGGCGTCATCGACATACTCCGACTTCGGATAGTCCTTGACGAGCTTCTGCAGATAAGCCTTCGCATTGGCGAGATAGTCCTTCATATCTCCCTTCTGCGTGTCGGAATCTGCCGCCTGATAGCTCTCATAATAGGAGTCCCCAAGGTAATAGAGCATCTGCGGATACGCCTGGCTCGGATTGGAGGCATCGTCATACTCAAGAGCCTTCACAAGGTTTTTGATGGCCGACGCATAATCCGGTGTCGAAGCCTCATACGCCTTTGCCCCTGCAAGATAGTACTTGTCCAGCATATCGGAGCGAACGAGCGGGAAGAGCGCATCATAGAGCGATGTAAATCCTGCGCCCGCGCCGTCCTTTGCCGTTGCGGGATCGATTGGATCGAATGCCGTCGTGATGCTGTCCGTGTCCTTAGAATCCGTAAGGTATGCCCCAGCGGCCGCCATCAGTGCATTATCATTGGCTGTGGAAGTCTTGGAGCTGTCACTCTTGGTCGAGGCCTCATCGGCCGCCTTGTCCACCTTGGACTGCAGATCGGAAATCGTGGCATCCTTCTGATCGAGCTGGGCAGAAACCTGCCGGACCTCCTCGGCACTCTGTGCGCGCACTGCCTGCACGCGTGCGGGCATGATCAGAAAGGCAATGGCAGCTGCACCGACGATCAGACCGATGATGCCGCCCGTAATCGCCTGGGGGAAACGGAATCCGTCCACGCCGGGGCGCTTGCCGCCGACCGGCTGGATGATCATCTCATTATCTTCCGTGTACTTGATGACGCCGCCGTCTTTCCTTCTGCGGCCCTTAGCTGCGGGAGCTCCTGCACCTGCTGCCTCCGGATCTGCCTTCTTGTGTGCGTTGACCTCCGCCAGGTAGCGAAGAGTAGTGGTGTTGTTGACATCGAGAAGGAGACATTTGTGCAGCTCTCTGTCCGCCCTTGCCCACTGCTGGTCCTCAATATACAAAAGAGCAAGGAGCTGCCTTGCGCGCAGATAATGCGAATTGAGCTGCAGGACCTTTTTCAGCTGCAGGGCAGCCACATCGAGATTGTCGGTGTAGCAGCACTCCAGCGCATGGTTGTAGCGCTCAATGGACGCATGGATATTCTCCAGTGTCTGTGAGCCCTCCTGAAACTGCTTGAGATAGGTGTCTGCCAGATTCTTCTTGTAGTGAAGCCTGTCATTGTTGATGTTCTGGCTGATCACCCACTCGCTGAAAGCAGCGACGACCTCGCCGATCTCGTAGTAGACAAGACCCAAAAGGTTCCTGGCGTCAAGGTTGTCCTTGTTGCACCAAAGGCTCTGCTTGAGGCAGAGGATCGCCCCGGAGAGATCCCTTACCTTGGCTCTCTCCAGGCCTTCATTGTACATATAGTTGGAAGTATAGATAATCCTCTTGTACGCCGCGACATCCGCGCCGCAGTTGGGGCAGTGGTCACTCTTATTCAGTTCACAGCCGCATTTATAACAATACATACATTATCCTCATGAAAATAATGCCGTGGGCCGGTTTCATTTGGTCTTGTGCTGGGCGCTGCTCTCAGAGCCCAGAATGCCGTCTCTTGTCATCTGCAGCATCACATCCACCATATCCTTCATATCCTGGTTGTAAATGGCCTGCTGCGCATCCTCGATCTCGAGGCTTGGATGAAACTTCTTTATCTCTTCGTCGAAATTGATCATATAAATTCCTCGCTGAGGCGAAATCCGCGGGTGCGGCTTCGCCGATGGCAATTGGCCCGGCGTTCCTTTTACAGGAGCGCCCTGACGCGCGATGCGCGTCGGCATGCCGCAGATCAGGACAGACTGCGGAGCTGTTCGAGCTGCTCCTTTACGCCCTCCATCTGCTGCTGGTAATTCTTTTGCTTGTCCTTTTCCTCTTCAATCTTTGCCGCCGGCGCCTTGGAGAGGAATCTCTCATTGGAGAGCATGTTCGCTGATCTCTTCAGCTCGCCCTCGAGGCGCTTCTCCTCCTTCTGCAGGCGCTCGATCTCGCCCTTGATATCGATGAGATCCTGCATGGGCATGAAGAATCCCGCAAAAGGCAGGATGCATGAAAGCGCGCCTTCCGGAATACCGGTGCGGTCCTTCTGCAGAACGACGTCGCTCGCATAGGCAAGCCTTGCAAAGAAGAGCCTGTCCTCCTGGAAAATATCGAGAACGCCCTGGTCCTCACTGACCACGTAGATCTTCGCCTTGCGGGAAGGTGCAACGTTTCTGTCAGAGCGGAGCTTTCTGATCGCCGTCACGGCATCCTTGATGAGGCCTACAGCCTTTTCCTCGGCAGGGAAATCATACTCTGACTTCCACACAGGCCACTTCGAGATCATAATGGACGGCTCTTTGGACTGAATCGTGCAGAAAATCTCCTCTGTCACGAACGGCATGAACGGATGCAGAAGCTTAAGGCTTCCGATCAGAACTGCCTGCAGCGTCCAGAGTGCAGCTTCCTTGGAGGACTGATCCTCCGTCCCGTACAGACGGGGTTTCACCATCTCGATGTACCAGTCACAGAACTCGCCCCAGATAAAATCGTAGATCTTATCTGCCGCGATGCCCAGCTGATACTCCTCGAGGTTGTCCGTAACAGCCTTCACGGTGCTGTTGAAGCGGGAGAGGATCCACTTGTCCTCAGGGAAAAGACCTGCGGGCATCTTTGTGAGATCCGCCTCTTCTCCCTCCGCCATATTCATCATAATGAAGCGGGAGGCATTCCACACCTTGTTGGCGAAGTTGCGGCTGTTCTCCACGCGCTCCGGCACATAGCGCATATCACTGCCCGGTGCATTGCCCCTGATGAGGGTGAGGCGCAGCGCATCTGCGCCGTACTGGTCAATGACCTTCAGGGGATCGATGCCGTTGCCCAGGGACTTGGACATCTTTCTGCCCTGCGCATCGCGCACCAGTCCATGGAAGAGAACCGTCTTGAACGGCCTCTCGCCCATCTGCTCATAGCCGGAGAAAATCATGCGGATGACCCAGAAGAAGATGATATCGTATCCGGTCACCAGCACATCTGTCGGATAAAAATACTTGAGATCCTCCGTCTGGTCGGGCCATCCGAGCGTCTCAAACGGCCAGAGGGCAGACGAAAACCAGGTGTCAAGCGTATCCGGATCCTGGTGCAGATGCGTGCTGCCGCACTTGGGGCACTTCTCCGGTGCCGTGCGGGCAACAATAGTCTCTCCGCAGTCGTCGCAGTACCACGCAGGGATTCTGTGTCCCCACCAGAGCTGTCTGGAGATGCACCAGTCCTTGATGTTGTCTGTCCAGTTGAAGTACGTCTTCTCCATGCTCTTCGGGATCAGACGGATATCGCCGGTCTTTACAGCCTTGACGGCGGGCTTGATGAGCTCATCCATCTTCACGAACCACTGATCCTTCACGAGAGGCTCAACAGTCGTGCCGCATCTGTCATGTGTACCGACGTTGTGGTCGAGGTCCTCAATGCCGACGAGAAGGCCCATGGCATCGAGATCCTTAACGATGGCATCTCTCGCCGCATAGCGGTCCATTCCCTGGTATCTGCCGCCGTTCTCATTGATGGTGGCGTCGTCGTTCATGATGTTGATGACGGGCAGATTATGTCTCTTGCCGACCTCAAAATCGTTCGGATCATGCGCGGGCGTAATCTTTACGACGCCGGTTCCCTCTTCCATATCGGCGTGCTCATCGCCGACAATCGGAATCGGTCTGTTCATGATGGGCAGCATGACCTTTCTGCCGATCAGATCCTTGTAGCGGGGATCCTCCGGATTGACAGCCAGCGCAGTATCGCCCAGCATGGTCTCCGGTCTTGTCGTTGCGAATTCGAGGAACTGTGTTGTGGAGACAGTTCCGTCCTCATTGATGAGCGGGTACTTGATGTGCCAGAAATGGCTGTGCTGCAGCTGGTACTCCACCTCGGCGTCCGAGATGGAGGTCTGGCACTTCGGGCACCAGTTGACAATTCTCTTGCCCTTGTAGATCCAGCCCTTCTCGTGCATCTTCACGAAGACTTCGGTGACGGCGCGGCTGCACCCCTCATCCATTGTGAAGCGCTCTCTGTCCCAGTCGCAGGAGGAGCCGAGCTTCTTCAGCTGCTTCACAATCCTGTGGCCGTACTCATCTCTCCACTCCCAGCACTTCTTGAGGAATCCCTCTCTGCCGAGATCCGCCTTCGTGATGCCCTGCTCCTTCAGCGCGTTGATGACCTTGACCTCCGTTGCAATGGAGGCATGATCCGTGCCGGGCTGCCAGAGCGCATTGTAGCCCTGCATTCTCTTGAAGCGGATAATGATGTCCTGCATCGTCTCATCGAGGGCATGCCCCATGTGAAGCTGTCCTGTGATGTTCGGCGGCGGAATCACGATGGTGAACGGCGTTTTGCTGTGGTCCACTTCCGCATGAAAATACTTGTTCTCTTCCCACTTCTCATAGAGACGGTCCTCAATGTCCTTCGGATCGTATACCTTTGCGAGTTCTTTCTTCATTCCCAAATCCTATCTGTCTTCCAGCCGTGAAATGCGCTCCGGCATTCCGTGCTGCCCACTGCCCCGTCCGCCGTACCTGCGCTGCGGCACGGGTGCCTTAAGTCTTTACTCGTTCTGGAGTCTCTGCACCATCGCATACAGAGATGCTGCACTGTTGAAGTTCTTCGGCACGATCTCCGAGGCCGGGATGGAAATATCGTACTCATCATTGAGTGCACTGATGATCTGGAGAATATCAAATGAGTCCAGAATACCGTCATCGATCAGCGTCGTGCAGTGCTCAAAATCCACATCGTCCTTGATATCCTTGAGAATATCGATCAGTTCATCCATACCTGTATCCTCTCTTCCATTCATGAATTAATGAACCTTCTATATCTTATAAATGACGTCCCCGTCAGTTCCTGATGGTATTGAGCGGGCTCGTCTCCACAAAATCACGTGCCAGAATGGCATCCGAATCTTTATTATATAACACAATCCGCGGCATTGTTCTACTGAGGAAGAGATAAATTCCCTCCGTGACGGAGTAGGCGCCGATGTTTTCAAAGACAAGGAGGTCTCCCATATGGAGGTCCCGGAAGGAGGCGGCGCGCACAAGATCGTCATTTGTCGTGCACAGGCTCCCGCAGACCGCCCAGGTTTCTGCCTCATCCTTGGGATTCTCCTGGGTGTACAGGCGGGTTCCCTCATTCGATGCGAAATGACGGATGACAGGCACCTTCATGCCCATGATCTGACCCAGATAGTTGACGTGGTTGATGCCGCCGTCCACCAGGCAGTAATTCTTCCCGTCCGCGCTCTTTGTGTCCACAACACTGGTCAGGTAATATCCGCATTCTGTCGCTAGAAAGCGTCCCATCTCGACGGTCACTTCTGCAAAAGAGGCCGCCTCCCGCAGCGCATCCGCGATCTCCCGCGCGGGTGTGAGCGTATCGGAGAAGTCATCTCCCGCAAAGAGCGGCACAGGAAGGCCGGGGCCGTATTCGAGCTTTTTCAGAACAAAGCCGTGCTCCTTCTTCACCTCATGAAAGAGATCCCTGAGCATCGACAGCTCATCCTTTTGTCTGTGCAGTTCCTTATTCTTTCTCTGTGTGCCGACGAAGTAGTGAATGCCCTCGATCTCAAGATGCGGATAGTCCGCCCGCCGGTCGATTAAATCCAGAAGATCCTCTTTGGACATGCCGAACTGCGACTGCGCTGTGAGGCGAAGGAGTACCGGTATTGTCTTTCCTGCCTCTTTTGCCCCCTCCTCCAGGAGACGGAACTGGTCCTTTGACTCCGCCGTGAATATGCCGGCGCCATAAGCAATCGCTTCCTTTATATCGGCGGGGCGCTTGCAGACGCCCGAATAGACAATGCTCTGCGGATCCACGTGAAGCTTCTCACAGATGGCCAGCTCACCCGGGCTGCACACCTCGAGGCGGTGTACGCACGCCGTCACAGCCGGGATCAGGAAAGGATTGGCCTTGATCGAATAGCAGAGCGTAATATCCTCACCGAAAATCTCCTCGATCTTCTCAGCCCGCTTCTGCAGGGCACCTGTATCAAAAACATATGTCGGCGTGCCAAAGCGCTCCGCCAGCTGCATTAAAGTCTCATCTTTCATCAATGTACACCCTTCCGCTATCTTTTATTGTCAGTGGGCTCCACCAGACGGCGGTGTTGCCGGAGCACTCTGTTGTCATCATTTCTGATGATAGACATCCTCGAGCGCGTGCCGGTCGATCTTTCCATTTTTATTGAGCGGCATATCACTCAGCTGAATCACCCTGTTCGGGAACATGAACGGCGGAAGTGCCTCTTTCAGCTCTGCCTCCAGATCCTTTTTCTCACGCTCGCCCGTATAGAAGAGAATGAGACGCTTCTTGTCCCTGTCGTAAATGCAGCAGGCGCGGGAGACGCCGTCCCTCGACATCGCATCTGCCTCAATTTCGCCCAGCTCAATTCGATGCCCGAGGTGCTTGATCTGAAAATCCCTGCGGGAGACGTAGACGATATTGCCGTCACTGTCATATCGTCCGATATCGCCGGTGCGGTACATCCGCTCCTCATAATCCGTGTTCAGGGGATTCTGCATGAAGGCTGCCTTTGTGCGCTCCGGATCCCTGTAGTATCCTAATGCAACGCTCGTGCCGCACACGCAGATCTCGCCTTCTTTACCGGGCTGATCCGGTGTAACCTCATGATCCTCTTCATCCAGAAGGAAGACCTTTTCGTTGGGGAAAGCCTTCCCAGCAGGGATCACGTCCGTGAGTGCGTACTCATGATCCTTTTTCAACACGTAATATGTGCAGTTGCAGGTGATCTCCGTGGGGCCGTAGAGATTGACATAGACGGCTCCAGGCAGGTACTGCCTCCATTTATTCAGCTGCTTGATCGGCATCACCTCGCCGCTGAACATGACAAGGCGCACAGTGGAAGGCGTCTTATAGGCGAGGCCGTTCATGATGCTGACAAAGCACATGGCACTGACCGCCCAGATCAGTACCGTCACCTTTTTATCCGAGAGATAGTCCATCAGCTGCGTCGGCGCGCTGAAATATTCCCGGGGAATAATCTGCACCTTTGCTCCCGTAAGAAGGCCGCTGTAGATATCCTTCACCGACACATCGAAGTCAAACGGCGCCTGATTCGCAATGACATCGTCCTCTCTGATGCCGAATCCGTCCGCGAAGTGCGAAATGAACTCGATGACGCTTCTGTGGCTCACCGCTACGCCCTTGGGCAGTCCTGTGGAGCCGCTCGTGAAATTCACATAAAGCGGAAGGCCGTCCGTCATCTCTCTGCGAATACTGCGCAGAGCCGCCTCCTCTGCACGAAGCTCCTCTTCGCTTTTATCTGCGGGATCCGCCGCTGCTATCAGCTGATGGATGTCAAGAATCTCCCCCTGAAAGTGAAGTTCTCTCGCCTTTGCGCAGTTCTTCTCATCCGTGATGAGAACACGGGGACGCAGCACATCGAGGATCTTCTGTGCCCTCGGTACGGGCTGGCGCACGTCGATGAAGCTGTAGAATCCGCCGGCGTATACGGCGCCGAACATGCCGCAGACCGCCTCGACGCTCTTTTCCATATAAAAGGCGACAGGCTCACCGATTCCTGTCTTCTTCATGAGAATGCCGCCGATTCCTCTCGCTCTCTCCACGAGGTCGGCAAAGGTGATCTCCCCCTGCGGATCAGCAAATGCCGCCTTCTGCGGCGCCTTGTCAGCAGAGGCCTCGAGCCACTGCAGTACGTTTGTATAATACATATCTGTATCTCCCACTGAAAATACTTGAAATCTGCAGACATTATATCTTATAGAAAAAGAACGGACAATGCAGGGCGCAGGGCTGTAGCAGATGCGAACCTGTTATGCTAAACTTGTTTGTTAAATACAAGATATCACATTAACGGCACATAACATCCCTATATACTATGGATTTACTCTCTCTCTCCTACATCGGCTTCGTCCTGGCAGCGCTTTTTTGTTACTACGCACTGCCCCATATGATCCCGCGCCTTCGCAGGTTCCAGTGGATTATTCTCCTTCTGGCATCTCTCTCATTCTATGCGTGGAATGGCGGGAAGAGCCTTCTCTTCATTCTCTTTACATCCTTCAGCATCTGGTTCTGCGCACTGCGGATTGCCGCACTGGAAGCGCAGTACAAGGAAAGAAAGAGGGACAAATCCCTGGACCGCGCGGCAAAAAAGGCTCTTAAGGCCAGCGCGAAAAACCGGCAGAGAATCTGGCTTCTTGCGGGACTCTTATCGAACTTCGGCATTCTCGCCTGGCTCAAATACTGGAATGTCATCTTCCACACACACCTTGGGCTTCTCCTGCCGCTTGGCATCTCTTTCTACACTTTCCAGTCGACTGCCTATCTTATTGATATTTACGGCGGAAAATATGCGCCGGAGAGGAACTATCCGCGCTTCCTTCTGTTCGTCTCCTGGTTTCCGCAGCTGCTGCAGGGGCCCATCAACCGCTTTGATCAGATGGCTTCCGGTCTCACGGCGGAGCACCGGTTCGATCCGGCTGAGGCGGAGCGCGCCTGCTGGCTGATTCTTTTCGGCCTCATGAAAAAATACGCCGTCGCCGATATGCTCTCCTCCCACATCTCGTCCGCTTTCGACGGAACGCTCGCAGATGTGCCGGGGTGCCTCATTGTTTTCACAATCCTTTTGTACTCGGTGCAGCAGTACGCGGACTTTTCCGGCGGGATCGACATCGTCATGGGTGTATCGCGCCTCTTCGGCGTGCCGATGATGCCCAACTTCAGACAGCCCTATTTCAGTGTATCTCTGGGTGATTTCTGGCGCAGATGGCACATCTCCCTCGGCGCCTGGATGAGGGACTATCTCTTCTATCCCTTTGCGCTCCTTAAGCCCATGCAGAACTTCGGTAAGTGGTGCTCCCATCATCTGGGCAAACATTTTGGCCGCGTCCTGCCCGCCGGGATCGCGAACATCCTCGTCTTCTTCGTCGTCGGTATCTGGCACGGCGCGCAGCTCCACTATGTCTTCTGGGGCCTGTACAACGGCATCGTCATCGCGCTCTCCGACCTCACTGAGCCCTTCTGGAAAAGACTCTCAGAGAAGCTGCACCTGCGCACAGACAGCCGGGGATTTCATATTTTCAGGATTGTGCGCACATTTATTATTGTGAATATCGGCTGGTATTTTGACCGGATTTACAGCGCGAAGGAGGAGCTGACGGCATTTGCGAACACGCTCCTTCATTTCGAACCGCAGATCTTTGGCATGGCGTTCCGCAACAAGTTCATCACCAACGGCGGCGGCACGTTCATGGCGCTGGGCAGCATGGCGGTGGCACTTGCCGGCACGGCCGTTATTTTCATGGTGAGCCTTAAAAAGGAGCGCGGCACTGACGTTGAGGCGCAGGTCTGTGCGCAGCCCTTCTGGGTGCGCGGCGCCGCTGCGTTCATCCTCGCTATGCTGATTCTCGTATCGTTTGTTTTCGTGCAGAATGCGGGAGGGTTCATGTATGCGAACTTCTGATATAGAGTTCTCGCTCTGCGGACACACTCCTCTTGATAAAAAGAGCGCGCATGGTGCGGAGTCTGCTCTTACTGAAAAGAGCTCGATGAGCGCGCAGCGCACGCCTGACACGCTCCCTGCTCATCAAAAAAGCGCGATCGGCGCGCAGCCTGCGTCTGTCAGAAAGAGGCCGCTCTGCGCCGTCCTTGTTCTTATAGCTCTTCTTCTGGCAGCGAACGCCCTGCTCTGTTTCCTCCTAGAGCCCTTCCGCGGCTCCTCCGAGGAGATGTGGCGGGGCTTCGCCGCGGATGCACAGATCGACACAGTGATCGCCGGCACGTCGCAGGGGCTCTCCGGCATCGACCCCTCTGCACTCGATGAGGCCCTGGGCTCTCATTCCTACAATATGTCAACGAACATGCAGTGTTTTGCCAACTCGCTCGATGCAATTGAGACCGCATATGAACAGCGCGGCATAAAGCGCGCAGTACTCGTCCTCGACCACGAGATGCTGGACGCACAGCGCTACGACAATTTCCGCGCGGATGCGAGCTTCCATCACGGAAAGGAAGCGATCCTGCCGCTCTCCGGAAAGATAAAGGATGCCCTCTCTTTCGTCACGGACCCATCCTTCATCGGAAAGCCTCTCTCTATCACCTACTGGTTTCCCTGGATCTACAACCGCTCCACCGACATCTCCCTGAATGTGCGGGAAAAGATGGCCGGAAGGGTCCTTGATGAAACAAACCACCGCCTTGCGAACGGCTTCGAGCCGTCGGACGACGTCGTGGACCAGAGCATTCCCTTCATCACGATGGACGAGGCGGACGCCTGGGATGCGCAGAATCCGGATCTGGATACATTGTCCCTCTCCGATGAAAACAGGGCCGTACTGGAGCAAATTGTGCAGTTCTGCCGCACACACGCAATCACCCTCTATGCGGTCATTGCACCGTATCCGAACTGGCTCAATATCTACAACAAGGACAGTTATCTTGCCATGGACGATACGCTCTCCGGCATCTTTTCGGGGGATGGCGTCAGTTTCACGGATTACAATCTGACCTCCAAAGAGGACTTGCCGCTCACCACGGAAAATTTCAAGGATGTGGGGCACATGAACACGAAGGGCGCGGAGATCTTCTCGTCATTTCTTGGGGAGCAGATCAAGGAAGCTGAAAATAATTGAGTTATACGGCGGGAGCGCGGGGGAGATGGAGCGCACATGACCGCTGCGCATCGATTCGCTAACCTCAAACTCCGCTTGAGAACTAAAAATCTGCTCCCCCGCCATCAACAAAATCAGTCTGAGCACTTATAATATTCGCAATAAGGTACTGTGAGGATGATCTGCAATGATATTGCATGATTTTCTTTATAGTGTTGAATAATATTATTCTCGGTCAGGAAAAAGAAGGAGGCAGTATGAGGGAGGAAACGAAGTGTATTCAGGCGGGGTACAGCCCCAAAAACGGTGAGCCCAGAATGATTCCGATCATTCAGAGCACAACGTTCAAGTATGATACGAGCGAGGACATGGGCAAGCTCTTCGACCTCGAGGCGTCCGGTTATTTCTATTCCCGCTTGCAGAATCCGACCTGTGATATGGTCGCCGCAAAGATCTGCGCGCTTGAAGGCGGCACTGCGGCAATGCTGACGGGTTCCGGCATGGCCGCCAATTTCCTCGCAGTGTTTAATATCGTAGGCTGCGGCGATCACATTGTGGCTTCTTCCTGCATTTACGGCGGGACCTTCAATCTGTTCAACGTGACGATGAAGCGCATGGGCATCGATGTGACGTTCGTGGATCCGGACTGCACGGAAGAGGAACTGAACGCCGCATTCCGTCCGAACACAAAGGTTGTCTTCGGCGAGACAATCGCCAATCCTTCCCTCGTCGTGCTCGATATTGAGAAGTTCGCCAAGGCAGCACACGCGCACGGCGTTCCGCTGATCATGGACAACACGTTCGCAACACCGATCAACTGCAGGCCTTTCGAGTTTGGGTGCGATATTGTGACACACTCCACGACGAAATACATGGACGGCCACGATGCGACCCTCGGCGGCGCTATCGTGGACAGCGGCCATTTTGACTGGATGGCACATGCCGACAAGTTCCCGGGCCTGTGCACGCCGGATGAGTCCTATCACGGTATCACTTATGCAGAGCGCTTCGGAAAAGAGGGTGCCTACATCACAAAGTGTACGGTACAGCTCATGCGGGACCTCGGCACTGTGCAGTCCCCCATGAATGCATACATGCTCAACCTCGGACTGGAGTCTCTCGCCGTGCGCATGCAGCGCCACTGTGAGAACGCACAGAAGGTGGCTGAATATCTCGAGGGGAACAGCGCGGTTGCCTGGGTGGAGTACCCTGGACTTCCCTCCAACCGGTATTACGAGCTAGCAAAGAAATACATGCCCCACGGCACCTGCGGCGTCATCTCCTTCGGCCTTAAGGGCGGCAGACATGCAGCTGAGGAATTCATGAAGCACCTGAGGGTCGCCATGATCGCCACACATGTCGCGGATGCACACACCTGCGTCCTGCATCCGGCCAGCTCCACGCATCGCCAGCTGACAGACGACGAGCTGAAGGCAGCAGGCGTAGCGCCCGACCTCATCCGCCTCTCCGTCGGCATCGAGAACGTCGAAGACATCATTGGGGATCTGCAGCGGGCACTGGAGGCGGTGGGCCGCTAGGCAGCACCCTTCCGTTAACAAGCTCTTTACGATCTGCAACAGGCACTGGAGGCAGTGGGCCGCTGATCGCTCCCATTACCGCTCAGTTTCCAACACCTTTGCAGCGATCACAGTAAGCCTGGCCACCGCGCGGGGCGCTACTACGCGCACCATAGAAAAAGGCATCGGAATCTGCTCAAGTACCAGATTCCGATGCCTTTTTTCTCTTGATCCGCGACTCCATGCATCGGGAAATTGAAGATCGTCAGATTCCGATGCCTTTTTTCCTCGATTCACACTATTTATGTCATCGGGAAATCGAAGAACTTCAATTTCCGATGCTTTTCACCCCCTCGTCATACAGCTTTTGTCATCGGAAACTTAGTAAGCGACGGATTCCGATGCTTTCTCCCTCGATATGCACGATTAATGTCATCGGAAACTTCAGAAATGTCAAATCCCGATGCCTTTCCTACAATTCCGGTAAAATCCAAGCCCCGCCGCATCCGCTAGAAACCAGCCGATCGGAATGGCGGCCCAGATGCCAGTCTCACCGATCACAGGAGCTAGTGCATAGGCCAGCACTACCCGCGTGCCTAGAGAAATGACAGTGAGCACAAGGGAAATGCCTGGCCGCTCGATTGCCCGGTAGAAACCGTAGAGAAGAAAAAGGCAGCCAATGCCAATGTAGAAGCTTCCCTCGATCCTCAGGTAGCGAACGCCCGAGGCGATGACGGCATGTTCATCTGCATGAACGAAGATCCTCATCAGCGGCGCTGCGTTCAGTGCTACAAGGAAAGAGAGGATCACTGAAAACAGTGCGCTCATGGCAAGCGCAGTCCTGATCCCGTTGCGCAGTCTGTCGCCTTTCCGGGCGCCATAATTCTGTGCGATGAAAGTTGAAAAAGCGTTGCCGAAATCCTGTACAGGAAGATATGCGAAGGTGTCAATCTTGACCGCCGCGGCGAAGGCCGCCATCGTCACCGGCCCGAAGCTGTCCACGAGCCGCTGCACCAGAAGAATGCCGAAATTCATGCAGGACTGCTGCGCACAGGTAAGAAAAGACTGGTTCCAGACCTGCTTCATCATGTCTGCATCAAAATGCATATGCCGCCGCGCCGGAAGGAGCTGACGCTCTTTCATCAGTACATATCCAAGAATCCCAAAGCCTGCAACATACTGCGAAATGACGGTGACAATGGCGGCCCCCGCAATTCCATAACGAAAGACCATGACAAAGAGTAGATCCAGAATCACGTTCAACACGGAAGAGATACCAAGAAACCAAAGCGGCACCACGGAATTGCCGACGGCGCGCAGAAGACATGCGAGGAAATTATAGAGAGAGATCGCGATGATGCCCACAAAGATGTACTGCAGATACACTCGCATTGAGGCATAGATTTTCGCCGGAACAGAGAGAAAGTGCAGAATCGGGTCCATTCCGGGATACACGAGGACATTGAGCAGAACAGTGATGCCCATGATGAGAAGAAATGTCTGGACGATCGATGTTTTCAGTGCATCTTCGTCCCTGCGCCCAAAACAAATGGAGAAGAATGCACCGGCACCCATGGACAGTCCGAGGAAAACAGACGTCAGAAAAGTCATCAGCGCATAGGCGGAGCCGGACGGCCTTCATGTATTTTCAAAAGCCTTACGTGCAGGGCAGTTACCGTCCCATCACCGCAGCCGCCAGATGATCCGCACTCTCGCGCCCGATCTGACAAAGAGAGGGCGTATTCAGATGCGTGCAGTTCTCAGGCAGCACATCCACATTCATGGCAGCGCGGACATACGCCTGCGCATACGGCAGATTCCCCCATTTCGCCGCCTCGGCGCCGACATAGGAGGCGGGGTCCGGAATATACCTGCGGTAATCAAAGTCTGACCCCAGCACAATATCCGGGTTCTCCGCAATAATCTGCTCCTGCATGGCGTGCATCTGCTCCACGCCCGCGCAGACACCTGCCCGCCCATTTGTGTAGGACGTCTCAATCAAGGCACCTTTGGTAAAGCCTGCTGCCCTCCACTCATTGACGATCCGCTCGTAAACATCTTTATAGCCGGCAAATCCGATATCCGTCTCCCCCTGAAATGACACCCAATAACGCCCGCCGATTTTCATGCCATGGCTCTGGGTGTATGCGTTGACCTTCGCAAGCGACATCAGAATCGACTCATTGATGAAGGAATAGGAGAGCTTGGCATCGCTTGCACTGGAGACATACTGCGGATCCGTCATCGGCAGGAATCCCCGGATGCCGACGCCGCCTACAGCATCAAAGAGCACAATCACCCTGTGCCCTGTCTTCTCATAATATCTTCTGCAGAATTCCGGAATCAGATTGGTCTGCACCGAGGCACCCATGGACGGTTCAAACGGACTCTTACTCCCATATGCCTCGAACTGCTGCGTGAGCGGGTTGTATCCGATGCCGCGGTGCTGCGCATCCACCTTTCCCATCCAGAACTGGGAGGATCTGATCGGGATGAGCGAATCCGTCAGAATATCGTAATACAGACCTGCATTTTCCGGCACCTTCACCGCGGCTGTGCGGGCATTGACCGTTTCGCTCACAATGTCAGGATCCACACCGGAGAGCAGAGAGGTTCCTTTCGGATCCGACACATTGAACCCTGCGGGCAGAGCATCCGCGATGGTGAGCCCCAGCATATTGCTCTGTCCCCAAAAGAGCACAATGTCATATGTATTCTTATCCCCTGAAGAAGGGACAAACGCCTTCACGTCCGGAATCTGCGCGATGCGCGCAAGGTCCGTCTGCACAAAGCCATTGCCGGTGACTGCGGCCGCATACACATTTTCCTTCGCAAAAAAGGTTGCTGCGCAGAAGAGAAAACAGAGAAAGACAGCTCCTGCCATTGTCTTTGCCAATCTGCAGGCGCCATCCTTACGCCTCTTTTTCACCTCTCCATCCATTCTCATAATCCTCCCCCATAAAAATGAATGCCTGCTCTGCCTGATCATAAATTGCTAAGGAGCACACCTGAATTGTTCGATGCGGCCGCTGCCCGGAGGCGCTCCGCGCCCTGGCTGCCCGTAATACATCGAATTCCCGCTGTCCTGAATAATTATTCCAAATTCTACCTCGCCGCGAACTCGCAGACGAACGAAATGATGCCGTCCTTCCAGGAGGCGCCGATTTCTCCCTTCATCTGCCGGACAATTCCCTCCGCCACAGACAGCCCGATCCCGTATCCGCCGATTCCTCCCTCTGCACTGTGCGACTGATCCTCCCTGTAAAACCGCTCAAAGAAGCGGCTGTAATCCACGTCCTTTCCCTTAGCATAGGAATTTGTGATCACAAGTTTGACCTTTTTGCCTTCCTTCAGCAAAGAGGCACCGATCGCTCCTTTGTCATCGCAATACTTGACCGCGTTGTCCATGAGGAGCAGCACCAGCTGCCGCACTCTGCTCTCATCGGCCAGCAGCCAGATATCCGGCTGGATATGCATTGTGAGCGTCTTCTGCTCGCTGAGGATGAGTGACTGGAATGTCTCCACGGTCTCCTTGACAATGTCTGAGATCATGATGCGGGCGAGTGCCTCACCGCCTTCCTTCTCCTGCGATTTGGAGATCAGCACCAGATTCTTGATGAGGCCGTCCATCCTGCTCACCTGGCGCATGGTCGACTCCGTCCATTCGTTGGAGCCGCCCAGCATCTCCTGCATTTCCGTATTCGCGCGAATGACGGCCAGCGGTGTTTTCAGTTCGTGACTCGCATTGGTAATAAACCTTTTCTGGCGCTCGACATTTTCAACCTCAGGCGCAATGATCTTCTCCGAGACAGACCGCAGAATGAGAAAGGCCGCAAGTGTCCCGCCGACGATCAGAATTGCTGCGATGTAAGCGACGCGCATTCTGGAAAAGATCTGGCTTGTCCTGTCAAGATAAATGACGATTGTTCCGCCGTCTTCAAGAGGAGAGACCTGATAATAATATCTGCCGATCTCTCCGAAATGGAAGAACTTCTCTCTTGCCTGATCTGCCAGTCCCTCGGCCTCGTTCTCATCGACACTTGAAATATGACTGGTGATCACATTGCTCACCATATTGTTCTGGTCATACAGCACGGCAAAATAGCGAGTGGAGTACTTGAACTCGGAATCATCCGTCAGATCGCCGATGCCCAGAAACTCATCGAGGGAAAAGGGGATATGTGTCTCCTGCGTCTCCTCCTGCTCGGGTGTCTCTGCGGTACTCCCGGATGCTGATGAGTCCTCCGATGACACAGAAGAAGCATTCTCCCTGCTGCCGGAAGCGCCTTTGTTCGCCCCCGCTTCGGACGGAAAGAGGTAGCCGTTATGTGCAACGATGTAGTTCATCGTCTGCCGGACCTCATTTCGCCCTGTGACCACCGTGAAAATAAGAATAACGCCTGCCATGAGTGCCATGACAAGCGCTATTGTAAGCGTCGACATAAGGATGAATTTGTTCCGGAGTTTATTGATTTCGCGCTCGTTCATGTCTGCCTCCGCTGTATTCGCCGCTCCTCATAATGCCGGATCAGATAATCTGTAACTGCTGCAGAGCGGCTCGGATACTGTATACCGCGCAGAGCAGCCTTTTCCATCCGGATTTCCGGCATTATTTCATGACCAGTTGATACGGGCCTCCCTTTTCGCCCGAGATCGTCGCATTTGAGTCGATGGACGTGAGCTTTCTCTTCAGATAGTTGACATAGAGCCACACCGTTGACTCATTGCTCTCCTTCTCTCCCTCCCACACATGAGAGAGGATATAGTCCGAATCCAGCGCCTTATCCTCATTGAGCATAAAGGTCTGCAGAAGGGCGAACTCCTTCACAGAGAGCCGGACGGAGTTCTCCGATGCCAGCTCAAAATTCTCCGCATTCAGCGTAAAATCCCCGAATCGCAGCAGATCCGTCGAATATTCGGTTCTTCGCCTTGTCATGGCCCGAATCCTCGCGAGGAGCTCCTTCATCGCAAAAGGCTTCGGCAGATAGTCGTCAGCACCCGCGTCGAGTCCCTCCACGCGGTCATCGACCTCAGCCTTTGCCGTGAGCAGAAGAACCGGCGTGTTGATGCCGCGCTTTCGCATCTCTCTAAGAACAGACAGCCCGTCCATCTTCGGCATCATGATGTCGAGAATGATGGCGTCGTACCCGTTTGAGAGAATATCGACCAGCGCCTCCTCTCCGTCGTACGCCGAATCCACTATATATCCTTCATGCCGCAGCATGGCGGTCACAACGCGGTTCAGATCCCGCGTGTCCTCTGCCAGCAGTAACTTCATGCCTGCTATACCCTCCATCTTCTACCCGCCCAGAATCATATCCCTGATCGTCTGCATCGACGCGTCGGTCGACGCCAGCTCATCCGCACAGCGCTTGAGCTCCGCCACGATCAGGTCGTTATTTTTCTGCGCATCGCCCTCAAGATTCTTCTTGTAGTGCATGTGGTGCTCCAGCGCAGCCCACGTATCCATGGAAATCGTGCGCAGCTGAATCTCCGCATACAGGCCGCCGTCCACCTGGAGAATAAGGTGGTAACTCCTGTATCCGTTGGGCTTGGCATGACGGATGTAGTCCTTCTCCTCCACAGCCTTACAGCCGGGAAGCTTCACCAGGTCATCCCGGATTCTGTAGACATCGTCCACAAAGGCGCAGACGACGCGGATGCCGATGGCATCTTTCAGAATGCAAAGCGCCGACTCCGTGGTCTCCGGAAGGCCCCTTCTCCTGCACTTCTCCCGCATGCTAACCTCGGTCTTTATTCTCGAGAGGACATGTTCCACGGGATCCATGCCCAGTTCCTTAGTCATTCTGCAGCGTATATCGGCAATAGCATCCAGGAGCCTCTGCATCACCTGCTGCATCTCAGGAAGATGATTTCCGTAGATGCTCTCTTCTGTACTGCAATCAACGGCCTTTGTCCGCTCTGCCGGCTCCGCGCACGCCGAAGTCCCCATGCTCTCTGTGTGCACGGTGCTCCCTTCCTGTACTGTCATCACTGCTGTGTCGGCATGGACGCCGTCCGTGCTGCCTCCTTAGGGATCTCGCCGACGCCGCTGAGGACAATCGACGGGCGGTAAGCGTACTGCGAAGCCGTCTTTGGCGTAGAGCAGCCGGACATCACAAGAACTGTGGACATGCCGCTCTCAAGGCCGGAGATGACATCCGTGTCCATCCGGTCGCCGATCACGACCGCCTCGGCAGAGTGGCAGCCCAGCATCTTAAGGCCGGTCCGCATCATCATGGGGTTCGGCTTTCCGCAGAAATATGCCTTCTTGCCGGTCGCAATCTCAATCGGGGCGATCAGCGCGCCGCAGGCCGGCATGATGCCCTCTTCAATAGGGCCGGAGAGGTCGCTGTTCGCACCGATGAGCTTGGCCCCCGCCATGACGAGATTGCAGGCCTTGGTGAGCGACTCCAGCGAGTAGTTCTTGCCCTCTCCTACGACAACGTAATCAGGGTTGACGTCGTTCATGCTCATGCCCGCATCGTACAATGCGTTGTACAGGCCCGCATCGCCGATGACGAAGCAGGTTGCGTGGGGCTTCTGGTCCTTCAGAAAGGCGGCAGTAGCCAGCGCGCTGGTATAAAAGTGATCCTCCGAGACATCCAGGCCCATGCGGGCGAGCTTCTGGTGCAGATCCTCCGGCGTATAGCCGCTGTTGTTCGTAAGGAACAGGAACTGCTTGTTCTCCGCCTTCAGCCAGTCAATGAATTCATGTACGCCGTCCAGGATCTGGTTGCCGTGGTAGATCACGCCATCCATATCGCATATAAAGCCTTTTTTCGTGTTGAAATCCAGCATGATATCCTCCGTTGTCAAAAATTGTAAGTTGTCCTGGTGAAAATAAATTGTCCAATAAATAAACTTTCTATAATCACCAGTTCGCCGGAATATCATCCGGCAGGGTCTTAATCACCGCCTCCGGAATGTTGTCCTCGATCGTAAGGACCGCGTAGGTCTTTTTGTGGGAAGCCTGATGCGGAATAGCGACACTTCCGGGATTCAGATAGAAAATCCCATCGTCTGTATACCCCATTTCCGGCACATGGGAGTGCCCGAAGAGGACGATATCAGCCATGCGTCTGCGTGCCTCTTCCATGAGGGAATCCAGCGAATACTTCACATTATAATGATGACCGTGTGCCACAAAAACATTGAGGTTCTGCGCCTTAAAGAACTGCGTCTCCGGATAAATGCTGAGGTTGTCACAGTTGCCGCGCACCGCGATCAGATCATAATCTCTCTTGTCCCCCAGAATCGCACCGATATTGCTGCCGATATCCCCGCAGTGGACGAGAATGTCAAACGGTGCTTCCTGTCCGATCGCATAGCGGACGTTTGCATTGACACCATGTGAATCACTGACAACTACTATTTTCATATAAACCTCTTTCGTCGCATGAATAATGACCGCAGCAGTCAGTCAGCCGCTCCGATCTCCTTCAATTTGCCTTCTCCTCCGCAAGGCGCGAGAAGCGCCTGCCGGTCAGCTCAATTGTTTTCAGAATGGCGGGGTAGAGTTCAACGGGATAGCGGTTGCACACGTTGAATGTCTCGAAGCTAAGTGTATCTTTGTAGCCGATGTCCTGCAGCCCCTGCACGAACCGTTTCCAGTCGAGGACGCCCATGTAGGGCGCCAGGTGCTGGTCGTCGTGGCCGTTGTTGTCGTGCACGTGGAAGGCCTTGATGCGCGGGCCCAGCTCGTTCATGAACCGCCGGATGTCCTTCCCGGCGATCAGCGCGTGCCCCGTGTCCAGACAGAAGCCGAACACCTCGCTCCCCGCATTTTTATTCAGCGCATCCACGTAGGATGCCGCCTCTCTGCCGTCGTTGCACACCGCGGCGTAGACCCGACCCTTGTGGCGGACGAACATGTTTTCCAAAAGGATCGTGACGCCCATCTTCTTCGCCGTCTCGGCCAACTGGCCGTAGCAGTACATATTCAGGTTCCACTCGTCCTTCTCGGACATCTGGTGATCGTAGTCATAGAAGAAGGGATGAATCACGAGCTTGCGGCAGCCGATGTAGGCCGTGCCGATAATCGTTCTGCGCAGCGCCTCCATGAGAAAATCGTTGTACCCGGCCGACGGCACATCGAAGAGCCTCGACGGGTACGGCGCATGTGCCTGCGCATTCTGAAGGTGATAGGCTCCGGCGGCCTCCTTCCACGGCCGGAAGAACTGCAGCATATCCTGCTCGCTCGTCTTCGGATCGAAGACCGCCGGGATGACGCCCGCTTTCTCTTCCTTTGAAGTCAGAAGGTGATCGAGATTCACATCGACGGCATCGAACCCCGCCTCGCTGATCATCCGGTAGCAGGCATCCACGCCGCCCACCTTCTCCTCTATACCCCCAGTCTGTACTGAAATCTGCATTGCATACCCCCTGATGTCACATCTTAGAAACGCATCGCACGGTCCGGCGTCTCCAATACCCTTTCCAGATCTTCAATAAACTTTCCAAATCTTCGGTACTTCTTCCATTGGAAAATAAGGACCGACCGGATCATCATTTCAGATATCATCATACCCGACCGCGGGGACTTAATCAAACTTTTAAGAATCCGGTGATTTGGCTTCATAATTTCCGGTGATTTGGCGATATTTTATCCGGTAATTTGTCTTGATAAAATCCTGTAACTTGGCTCCATAATTTTCGGTCATTTGGCGGTATTTTATCCGGTGTTTCGGCAAAATCTGTGGATTGAATCTCCTCTCCAGAAAATGCGCCGGCCACTTACACGAAGCACAGAAAAGAGAGCCCCCTTTTGAAGAAGGCCCCCCGGCAATTGACTGCATTCATGTAACTTTTCCTGATAATTTTTGTTAGCATTATGTTGTTCGTGTTCTCCGATCGGCTTTCCTTTGAACAATTCTCATGATACCTGCATCCTGTGACGGAATTGTGGGGAAAAGCGGATCGTTCTGTCCGAAACAGTGTCTTGACAACGCATTGAAAATGACTAAGATAAGGTACAAAGCAATGGCGCTTATGGGTCAACCACCCATAGGCGCTTTTTTGTTTTCAACAGGAGGAAAACATCATGAAGGACATTTGTACCGTATCTGTTGTCACATTTCACCCCGTCTGGGGAGACAAGGCATCCAACCTAAAGTCCCGAAAAATTATATCTAGGTCACTCCGGCTGGCTGACTTCCATAGCATCATATAACGCAGCCTGCTTCTTCGTAATTTCGGAAAGGTGGTGTGCTTTTCCCGGCTGCTGGTAATACTCGATGATGTCAAGGTCATCCAGAAGAGATTCCATCGTATAGTTGTTGAACAGGCCATGCTTTTCCATCATCTTCTTGATGTAGGACAGATACATGAGTGCAACGAACTGTACAAACAGCTTACCCTCAAAGTTTTCTGCTGAAGAGACCGACATGCGCCGCATATCGAGCCGCTCCTTGAGGTTTGCAAATGACTTCTCGATCAGATCCCTGGTCCGATAGATACGGATTGCCTCTACAGGATCCTTTATGCCGTTTGACATCAGAGCGAAGTAGCCGAAATCCAGCTGTTTCTTCCGGATGGCATCTTCCCTGGGTGTTATCCGGATACCACGCTTTGGTGTTTCATGTACTTCGAAGAAACGGCTGTATGCATGCTCATGTTCTTCCTTACGGTTACCTGATTCCAGCTCCTGCTGAAGGCGGGTAAGGTACTTTGAAAAGCTGACACGTTCATCCGTACAGCGCTGATCATTAAAGTACAGATGAATATAAATTCTCTTTTTGGCCTCAACGGTCTCCCCTGTGCGGGACTTTTCTTCCTGGTAATCCCATTCGTCAGAAAAGCTCATGATGTACAGGCCTGTATCATCATGGTAATTCTCCCAGGAGATCAGCTTCTCTCCGCGGACATTATCAAGATGCTTCCTGATGATTTTGAGACTGACACTGGCACCAATGAGAAACTTGTGGTGGTGCTTCATCATGTCATTGATGTTGCTCTCGCTGAAAAAGCCGCGGTCGAGGACAAAGTTCAGCTTTTCCATATCGAGGAAATCAATATCCCTGATCAGGTTCCGTATGGTAGTAACATCAGAGATGTTCCCGGCCAGTTTTCTGAAATACACCGGAAGCCTCGAGAGCTCGCCGTAGAGAAGTGCCAGGTTAACCTGCGGCAGATCATCACCTTCCTTGTTCTTTCCGTACTTTGCCTGATGGATCAGTTCAGAGTATGAAGAGATGGATGTTGTGTCAAAAGCAAGATATTCTTTCTCAGAACGTCGTTTCGCCTGCCTCCTGAAGAATTCCATCTTGGAGGCTTCCGTAACAGAGGCAAAAAGATCACTGATCCGTTGCGAGGAAATATCGCCTCCTGCCGGATGTCTGTGGGTAAGCCCCCATTTATGGAACCGGTAAGCAGATGCTCCATCTTCAAGTACCAGGAAATAGCTGACGGAAAGGATCTGCTGGTAATGCTCCGGGAATGCGGCTTTCAGATCCTCGGTAATGCCAAGTTTGCTACCGATCTGATCCAGCAGGTAAGTTGCTCCATAGAAGAGCCTTCTGCACTCTTCTGCAGGAACAGGTCCGCGCTTCAGGGGCTGTGCTGCCTGCAGGGATATAAGGTAACGGCTGTTCGGTACGAATCCGTTCTGCTCGATCTTGCCAATGTAATTGCGTTTATGCTCTCCGCGGCGCTTTTCAGCGTTCCAGAAAGGAGTATCAATGAAGACATAAGTCTTTCCCTTGATGTTCTGAGTCCTGGCACCGGCTGGCATATCCATAAGATCTTCCTCCTTACTAGATATAATATTATATCTAGTAAGGACCAGATTCAAGGATTTTCAGAACTGGAGATAAGGATTTTATCAAGTAATTATGCGGCTTTCAGGCACTTCAGCATTGACAACCTAGATATAAATTTTCGGGAGCGTAGGCTTTTAATACATGATTATACAGTATTTTACGTGCAAATATATGCATAATAGAGGGAGCTTAAATTTGGTACACTTTTACAACATCGAAAACCGCAAGGTAATTTTCGAGAATGCGACGATTTGTTCGTATGTTGCGGGTTTGATGAGGAAGTTTACTGCCGGCAGAGACAGCAGAGTATCGATGCTACTGCTCCTCGATTTTCCAATAATCTTTCTCGTCATTCAGAAAATGATAGCGCGTTCCTGCTTCAAGTAAAACATTCCCCTCAAAGTCTTCTGTTCTTGGCAGCTCCTCTGCTTCTGACAGTGAACTTAGCTCATTTCCCTGAAGATGTACCTTTTTGATTTTCTTTAACGCAGACAGGCCTGCTGTATCAAATATTAAATTCTCGGTAATATTGATCTCTTCAATGGCTTTCAGATATTGAATGAAATCGACATTTTTCAATAGCAGTCCATCCAGCTCTAAATATTTCAATCTAGGTGGAGACGAAAGATACTTAATGTTTTTTAATGGTCCAAGTCCATTCAGAAATAACTGTTCTAGTGCTACCGTGTCCTGAAGAAATGAGAAATCAACGTGTTTGATATCCACAAGGTGCAATTCTTTCAACTTCGGTAGAGATCCCAGAACATTCATGTTGTTAACTTCAATGTCCGCATTTGTATCAGCCACAACCCAAAGCTCTGAAAGCATCGGTAATGATTTCAGAGGTTCAAGATCAACGTTATCATATCCTTCAATTTCTATTTCAAGTCTTTCTATCTTAGGCAAGTTTTGAATAAAGCCACAATCGCAGTCGCTGGACAAATCAATACTCAGAGATTGAAGATTTGTTAACTCGCTTAATGCATGCAAATTATTAATGTGTCCGCCAGTTGTTATATCCAATTGTTCCATATCAACAACATCATGCAGCCATATCTCCCCTTCTATTCCTGTGATCTCCCGCATGCATTCCTCGAGATATGGATCATTCCAATTCATTACATGATCAGTCATATGCTTCACCTACTTCCCCATAACCGACCAGCCGTCCGTTCCGGACCACAGGGGGCTTATCTCTAAAAGTCCGCTGATAAATACCCAGCAATCCGAAAATTCATTGATACCTTGCCATTTCACTCAATCAGTCGTTCTGCCGCGAAAACTGCCAGAACTCCGCAGACAAGACTCAGAATGACGTACAGCATAGCAATCCCGGTGCTTCCTTTCTTAAGTAGTCCTTCCGTCTCGAGGGCAAGGGAAGAGAATGTTGTAAAGCCTCCGCAGATGCCTACCTTTAAGAAAATCACTGCCCTGGGATTCAAAGCATTCTTTGCTGCAAGAGCTGCCACCAGGCCGATGACAAAGGATCCGATGACATTGATTAGGAAGGTCTTCATCGGAAATCCATTTTCCGGATTAATTGGCAGTAAAGTGATCAGATATCTGCAGATTGCACCGAGGGCTCCGCCGAGCCCAACAATAATAACGTTCATATTTTCCCTCAATCACGAAACATGGCGTCATACCCTTCGATCGCATCGATCCAGTCCAGTTCGTCATAGATCTTCTTCCGGCGATTATGATCCCTGAGCTCATATTCCAGCTCTTTTCAGGTCAAGGCGCGGCTGATCCGGATGACCAGATAAGCATTGCCATCATGCTTGTCCTGCAGTTTCACCGACACATTTTCAAACGGAGATAAGACTGCCTGGATCTTTCCCACATCTTCAAGGTTTCCATAGGATGCTGCCAGGAATTTCGTATGGACAAAGGGCCCGATCAGCTTCATGACTTCGCCTGTGGAAGCTCTCTTCATCTTTTCACCATCTTCCGATTCCTAGAAAAACAGATAAACGCGGAGCACAGAGCCTCTCCAGCCCAATACTCCGCGAATAAAGCCATTATGAACTGAAGCCTTTTCTGCGCTCCATCTGACTTAAAGATCAAATAATTTCTCAACATAAAACCCGTGTTGGTAAATCACTTGTTTCTGTTTTTATTCTTAACTCTGTTCGTCAGACGATTTTTCATGGTCTCCAAATCATCGTTGTTATTATATTCAGCATCCATGTTATTATCGTTTGCCCATAACTTAAACTGGTCCCATACCTCTTGAGCACCTTTAGTCATTCTCTCTCCGCCATTTAATTCAAACCCGCCGACATTTCCATCACTGTCTTCATATCTTTGCTTGAATTTTTCGGTAACGTTTTTAACAACTGGCTGGCTCAGAGGGCCACTATAATCTTTATCCTGACCAAAAATGGTCTTCCTTTTACCAAAGAGTCCCATACTTATTTCTCCTTCTTTTTTAATGTTCTTACGTATTCGAAGTAATCGACATTACTGTCAACACTTCTTTCGTAATCTATTCCGCCGTCCTTCTCGTTGGTAATTGTTTTTGTCAGATGATCTATATCCCCATTGGTATCTTGCTTCATAAGCCCACCAATCACGGTCGTCAGGCCTTCGAGCCAAGATCCATTATTTTTCTCCTTTGGCATACCGCTTCCCCCTTCAGATCAAGGCAATGACTTTGGCTTCATTTTTGCAATCCTGTAGCAGAGCTTTAATGACCGTCTGATAAATCAGGCTAAGATCCCTAATCTGTTCAATAAGCTCGAGCCTTTTTTCATTACCACGAGCATCTTTCAGCTCATCAATTTTTTTGTCTTCAGCTTCTTTGACTTTCTTCACAAGATTTGTAATATTCTTATAATCTACAACTCTGTAAGAAAGTTCATCTTCATCCTCGTAGTACTTCTTCTCTACAAACAGATCTCCAACTGTTTCATCAAGAAAATCCGTCAAATTTACAGTGTCATCAAAGTCACCGAATTCCAGTGACTTCCCACTTTCTTTTGCATAAAGAATTTGTGCTGCCATAGTGCCCTCCGGTTCTTCATTGATTGTCATTCAATTCGCCAACTAACTCATCAATAGAATGGTCTAAGATGTGTCTTCTGAAGAATGCTTTTATCGAATCCATCGTCTCAAACCTTTCCAGGTAATCTTTATTAAGCTTCATATCATCTGGATCCATTCCCAGTCTATGTAGGCAAATTTTAAAGAACGCATTTTTGTCTTCATTGACAGGGACCGTAATCTCTTCATTTATAGAGAATCGCCTTTTTAAGGCCGCATCTATCTGGTCATATACATTTGTGCAACCTATCATAAGCTTATTCTTGCTAACTGATAGGTTATCAACATAGCCCATGAACTGTATTAAAAGACGCTTCAGCTCCGACAGCTCGCTTTCTGATTCTCGGTTCACAAAGAGCTTATCTATTTCATCCAGAAACAGAATTCCCTCTTTTAGATCATCAAATTCTGATAGTGCGTCAGAAAGATTTTTAACCGACTCTCCGAGACCAGAAACAATGATGTCTGGTACATCAATGCTGTAGGACTCGACGCCATATTTATCCAGAGCATAAAACATGCAATTACGTGCTATGGTTGTTTTTCCAACTCCAGCAATTCCATGAAGCAGAACCGTCCCTTTAACATCAAAGAAATCATAATCTATTTTATTTTCGGCAGTTTTATCCCCAAAGATGATATCAATAAGATTTCTGATGTCCTCTTCTGCAGACTTACACCTTGAACCAATAAGATCTGTCTTATACAGACTTTTTTCATCAAATCTATTCAACATATCAGCTTAAAAGCCCTTCCGTTCTGCTGTTTTACATATTTCTATTTTATATTACTGTCTGATTCTCCTCAATCAATTATTGGAATTGTAAGAATTTCTCAGCTAATAAATGTGCACTTTTCATGTACATTCTCAAGGCTTACGAGCCACTTTATTTACCTGGAATTTCTGTTCTTCAGCTTACAGATGATGAACTCTAGATTGAACAGGAGCCCTTCGATCTTCCCTTCATGCGCAGACATATCCAGGATGATACCAGCCTTCTCTGACGCCTCATGTAGCTCATTATCTACATCAAACAAATCCACAGGCAGCTTGTCCAGGTCATAGCCACACTTCATCAGAAGCCTGCAGGTTGTTGAGGCGGATCCGTCCGGAAGTTCCCGGACTTCATCCAATAACTGTTCAGCCACCTTTTTTGCATCCATAAATGGACCTTCTTTCCTCATACCTGGCAACTGACTCACTGGATCTCCCAGATCACGGTAACATTATCCCGACTGCATATACGTCATCAGACATACGAATTGAAGTTGTATTGAATGTTGTTTCGATCGCAAAGAGCCGTCATTTTCCGAAGGCCTCCCTCTCCGCCGAATTCGCGCTTAAGCGCAGTCTCCGGATCATCCTCCCCTCCGATCAGTTTCAGCAGTTTTTCTGCATTCCCGGCATCAAGGTCATACCAGTACTCATAGTCATCATCACCCCAGAAATCGTCCACATCGGAGCCGCCTTCGTCGCCGCTGAAATGCAGGCCATCATCGTCTCCGGACACCCGGATGTGGATATCTCTTTGTTTGCCGCGGCTGTCACACAGCGTCAGATCTGAAAACTTCTTCATTCTCTTCCTCCTTTATTACCGGCCGGATATCTATATTGGCAGCGTTCCTTACCCCATACACTTTTCCAGCGTACCCACACCGGCCTAAACGCCCCGATCATGAATGCCGGAAGAACCTGCCGGTCCCTGTTTTCATCAATTCCTACAGCCTTTCTGAAAACTGTCTGAATACATCCTCCAGCTGCTTCCAATACGGCGGATATACATTAAGACCTGAATACACGCGTCTTCTATTGCGGGTGAGTGTTATGGCCAGTCCCCAACTTACGCCGTCCAGCACGCTCAGATCTGAATAATCTCTATCCCATTCGTGAAGATGTAATTTTCCATAAAAAGTCTCCAGAATGCTGTTCCATTTTTCCGGGGTGATCTGGCAGCCTTTGTGTCCTGCCTTAATTTCTTCCGGGGTAAAATCTCGGAGTGCATTTCCGTTTTTCTCGACCCGCACCAGTGCACCAGCCTCATTTTTTTTGATCGTAATATAGGTAAATCCTCCCGAAAAGCCGCCATAGCTGAACTCGATCCTTGTTGCGATATCCCTGTAGTCCTCAGCAAACGACCTGTCCTTTGAAAATACGAGCGGCGGCGCGCCGAACTTCTTCCCGCATTGATTGCATACCCACTCAGGCTGATACTGCACATCCCCTCTCTCTGTTGGTACAGTAAAAATACAACATCCGCCGAGCACAATCTTCCCGGATTCAATTTCATCTTTTATCTCGCCGTAAGCCGGCATCCCGTACAGAATCTTTGCCGTATCTCTGCTCCCGCAGCGGGGGCACATGATCTGCTCTTCATTCTCCTTCTTCATTTGTGCGCCTCCATCCATTTCTTTGCAAACGCCGGTGTCACTGCATGTCCGGACACAAAACCGATAAACACTCCGCAGGCATCCTCATCTTCAACCCACTTGCCGCCGACCCATGCCTGATAGGAAAGCCCGAAGTCATCTTCTCCGTCATCCCAATCAACCATCCTGCACAGCACTTCAGAGCCATCCTCATCCATCAGCCTGTACTCTATCTTCTTGTTCTTATCCATATCCAGCACCTCCCTGCATCTTCAGAATAGCCGAAATGCTGCACGCGCAACAGCGGGCATGACAGGAATAAGCGGCAAAAATGATTCGTGTTCATCTTGAATTATTTAAGAACACCAAGGAGATTGCTGATAATCGGAAACAAGATTCAAAGAAAAGGAATTTGTCCTTAATGAGATGTTACAACTGATCAAGTGATTGCTGAATCCATATGAGCCCGCTTGGATTTTCAGAGCTGCCACCATAGGCGTGATTTTGGCATCCTGCGGCAGCAGCCAAATCTGTTTAAGAGCTGGGACGAGGTTGAGCACGGCCATATCACAAAAATTGCCTTCCGTGGCCGTAATGCCGAGAATCGGCACAAAATGACTGCGGCCGTATGTACCATCGAAGTCCCGCAGGCAGTGAGGCAAACCATCATTAATGCAGATACTTCGTAAAAGTGTTGAAAATAAAGGATTTCTACGAGTCCTGCCTCAGCAGTAAGCCCACCGTCTCGACTTCTACCGGAACAAGGCCAACCGGAAGTACTGTAAAGAGCACGGCATCCGTATGTCGGGACCGAAACTTGGCAGACCGTCCGGACATCCGTCACTGGAAGAGCGACACATTGCTTATCAGGACAATACAGACCGGATTGAGGTTGAGCGGAGCTTCAGCCTGAGCAAGCGCTGTTACGGCCTTGGACTTATCCGTACAAGGCTTGAAGAAACGTCATATGGCGCTGTCGGACTGTCGATCCTGGTGACCAACCTGTTCAGAATTCTGGACAGGTACTGTTTGTTATTTTTTGCTTTTTTCAAGGAACTGGCTTCCAGTGCATCAGGGCACTGGAAGATCGGATTTGCAGGCTTCAGAATGGAACTGAGCCTGACGTAATACCGCAAAATTTGGCAGATGTCAGTTCCGTTTCATATCGATAAATCGCAAAACTGAGTTAATCAGCAGACACTACTTAATTGTATTTAATCTGCAGGCGACAAAAAAAGACGCACCTGATCTGCAGGCAACAAAAAAAGCGGCGCACCGCTGCCCACGATGCCCGCTGATGATTTAAAGGGGAGGGGTCTGCAGGTATCTGCCTGCAGACCAATTATGAAAAAGATTGTTAGCATTATGTTGTTCGTGTTCTCCGGTCGGCTTTCCTTTGAACAATTCTCATGATACCTGCATCCTGTGACGGAATTGTGGGGAAAAGTGCACGGTTCTGTGAAGAATTTTTGAACGGAAAGTGAACGCCGGAGGAAGAAACGACCCCTCCCATGGAGATTCATTGATTAGCAATACCCTCATTGATTAGCAATACCCTTAGTCGGGCTCTCTCCATTTCTACATTATATTTTATGGAGAGCCTGGAACTGGTAAGTCAACGTGTCAATGCCCTTAGTCGGGCTCTCTCCATTTCTACAAAATTGGCGACCAGATTCATGTTAGTCATTATACGGGGTGTCAATGCCCTTAGTCGGGCTCTCTCCATTTCTACGGTACATCAAGATCAGCAATGGCTTTGCCGAGAAAATGTGTCAATGCCCTTAGTCGGGCTCTCTCCATTTCTACGGTACCCCCTAAAAAACCTTGTAAAATCAAGCCTTGTGAGGCCCGTTTCTGCACGTTATTCACTGAATATTCTGAAAGTGTTCGAATTCAGCCTTTTTGAAATGGATTTTTGTACCCTCTCGTTAATATTTTATCAATCTGGGTAAATTACACTTTACAGCCTGCTTATATGTCTCGCATCTTCATTCACAACTTGTAGAAATGAATATTTACAAGATCATTCTAATCTCTGCTTGTGGCCTCTGCAATGCTTATTTCAGCCATACCTCCCCGCAAATATCTACTCAACTAATTAAATAGACACCGCACCGGTATTGTCTTCATCAGCCACACGCTCTATCTACAGCATTCTTAATCTCCCCATATGTAACCGGCTTCAAGCCAAGTTTGTTCTCCACCTGATGCAGACTAATCGTTTTGCGGTCACCAAAGAGCAGATCTATCTCAGAGGTTTTGGCGATGTAGAACCGCCACTGCTCCATATCCAGAACATCCACCTTCGACTTATCCGTCTCTGCCAACAGACAAAAGCAGTATATCTTCGAATGCCTTCCCAGCTCCGCATATTCGTTGGTTAACGGATTCCACCCCTTTTTCTTTGCGATGTCCCAGATGATCTTGGAATACGTTTTCTGTTTCCACTGCTGAAGATATCCGGAGCATTTCACCTCTATCGGAACATCAATTATTTTGCCGTCGGCAGCCTGATAGTGATATTTCAGGTCGTACATATTCCAATCGAAATGCTCATCTTTCTCAATGCCCAGGGCGCTCGCGACGATGAATTCAGCGAGCGTTCCGCGCTCTGTATTGCCCAGCAGATTAGAAAACGCCCACCGCCAATAATCCAGCACGGTCTCCTTCTTTGGCATTCCTTTGAAAATTTCCGCTCCGGAAAGACGCTTTTCCTCTATATATTTGCCAAGCGAACTCTCTCCATCTTCTAAACTCATAGCTGATCTCCGATTATAAGCAATATCTCAGAACGGGAAAAGATCTTCCCATGCCACAAGTTCACAAACTTAGGCATCAAGCACATTGCTCCCGCTAATCAAAGAAGTCTTTCAGGTAATCCCTTAAAGCGTCGTCTACTGCATAGATGTACGTCCCACGGATTCCCCTTGTCATCAGCGTCAGATAAATGTGAAGGACATATTGCTGCATGGCCTCATCACCGCCTGATTTCATGAAGCTGTCCTTCAGATTCTTCTTATTGACACGCACCCTCTTTTCTTCGGTATCGTAATATACTTCCCTGCCAAAAATGACACCGGCATAATTCAAGTCAAAGCCCTGGCTCTTATGGATGCTGTACACTGCGCTGCAGTCATTCATTTTCGTCTTATTGGAGGCCCAGCGGTATGTGTGTCCCTGAATAACGATATCCTCATTCATCTTCCAGCCCGGCCCGCAAACAACCTTGCAAAGGCCGTACTGATCATTAGCCTCTTTGATTTTCTCAAAAAGTACGCTTACATCATCCTCCACGTGCGTCTTGTAATCTGCAAAACGCTTATAGGCTTTAATCGAAAGTCCTCTGTTCTCCAGGACCGCCTTTACATACTCATAATATCCATTGCCGCCTTTGCATCGCATCTGTGATATTAAAGTGTAATATTTAATCAAATGCGGCTGACAAATGCCGGCAAAACGGTCTTTATCAATATCCGTAGTCCGGATGGTCTGCAGAGAATCATAAAAGATAACCTGCAGTCTGCTGTTGCGGATGATCCAATCCAGCTCGGTCGGATCCTTCTCATTATGCTGAAGATGCCCTGCTCCCAGGATCTGTTCATTGATTCTGTCAAATTTGGCATACAGCTGCATTCCAGGGAGATGATGCCGCTGATACAGCCTGTGTGCTTCATCCACGACAAGAAGATCAAATCTCTGCGCAAGGGTTGCTTCTTCCGGCGCCAGCACCATATCTTCTGACAGCCCGTCTATGGATTTGAAAATAGTCTTCATCGCCGTCCTAAGCGTCACCATGGGCACAACAAATCCTATCCTGCTGATTCCGTGCAGCCTGCCCGCAAGGCCTCGCAGAGAATATGAAACCTCATCATCGTCAGCATATTCCCAGACATCTTTCTTGGCAGAAATATCAGTGAGCAGTTTGATAATGTAGACAGCCAGAATAGTCTTGCCGGTACCTGCGCCGCCTTTTACCTCAACCATGGATTTGGCAGAGCCATTGTTTGCATCGCAGAGATCCTGCAGTATCTCATATGCTGTCTGCTCCTGCTCCTTATTGAGAGTCTTATACGGGGAGTACTTAAACAGCTCAGAATTTTCAATATCCGCAATGCTCCGGCTTACAATCCCTCTCTGAACAAGACCATTCCATATGCCCTTGAACTCTTCTTCATAAGCACTCTTGTAAAAATAATTGTGGTCCGATACACCTGCATTGCCATTGATCAGCTTTCTGGTCCCGTCAGCGCTCATGTACTTGATCAGAAAAGATTCCAGGTCCAGAATCACTGACTTATTAAAAGACAGATCGCTGATCAGGCAGATATCCGTAAAATTCCTGGCCTTGAAATTCTCTTCCTGCAGATGCTGCTGTGTTCTCCTTGCAAGGTCCAGCGTCTAACCCACATAAGCAGTGGTATTGTTATAGATGATATAAACCGCCGGCCAGTTCGTGCCGTACACCCAGTTGCTGATCTCTGAAACAGCATCATTATTGTATTTATAAGCGGCCAATAAAGACATTTGTCATTCACCAAAGTTGTCGACTATCCCGAACTTATCAGGACTTCTTGTCAACTCTCATGTTAGACTTGATGAAAATAATCCATTCCTAAGTATTATTACCAATCTCACACGTATATCTGCATTTTGGATAGTTGGAGCATCCCATAAATTTGCCACGTTTACCATTCCTGACGACCAGCTTCCCGCCGCACCGGGGACAAACTCCACTTGCGATAGATTCCTTCTTCCGATGAATTTCCTCGACATGCTCCTTCCGCGTCTCTGCGCTGTCAATGTTGCTGCTCTGCAGCAACGACACAATCTGCTCCACCCGTGTGGTATCGATAACTTTCTGCTTTGAAAGCTTCCTGATCGTGTCCTTCAGTCCTCCCCACTTAACTACATAAGCGTTATCCAGCTTCAATTTCAGCTCCGCGTCGCCTGGAAAAGTCACAATCGGAAACAGCGGAATCTGATCATCCTTAATCAGCGCCTCAATGGCCTTGACATCCGCGATCCGTCCTTAGCATCACGTTATGGATTACGGTGTATTCCTCTTTCGGCAAACCTGAAAGCAGAAAACTGACCGACGCTTCCCCCGACGCGCCCTTTAACTTAGGCTTGATCAGCCGCAGCACCCTGTCCAGAACCATTAGTGCGATCAATATAAGAATCCATTTGTACATAACCATCCCCTCAAAGTGGTCTGTAACCAATTGCATGGATATTAACGCAATCTATATAATCTAAGCAAAGTCAGTACCACCAGCAGAGCTGGTGGTACTGACTTTGCTGAACGCGCTGATCTCTGAAGGAAAACCAGAATTTCTCGTTTTCCCCTTCATTGTACATTTTTGATGTCATCAAGACATAGCCTTTTGAATTGTTTTTCTTTTTATAGATAAAATTCTTATCGACAGCCTCGAACTGATCTGAAAAAGAAGGCTTATGGACCTTCGACTCAAAATCGGAGGTTATTTTAAGCATCATGTCCAGCCTCGCGTAGGAAGAAAGCCGCTCCATCTCCGAAAATGTGAAATGGGGCATCCGAAAGAAATACGAGGACGGCAGATTCTCCATGCCCTACAGCAGATTCCTCGGCTACGACAAGGGCGAGGACGGGACGATGGTGATCAACGAGGAGCAGGCAAAGGTCGTCCGCCGGATCTTCGGGCTTTACATCAGCGGCAGGTCGCCGTACCTGATCGCGAGGACGCTGACGGAGGAAGGCATTCCGACGGTCACGGGCAAGAAAACATGGCGGCCGGAGGTCATCCGGAACATCCTGTCAAACGAAAAGTACTCCGGCTCAGCCAGACTTCAAAAGAAATACACCGTAAATTACCTCACCAAGGAGCTGCGGGACAACAACGGGGAAGTTCCCCAATATCTGGTAGAGGACAGCCATCCCGCCATCATCGATCCTTCTGTCTTTGAGGAAGTCCAGCGGATGATGGAGGAACGGAAAACCGTGAAGGGACGCATGAGTTCGGCCACGCCCTTTTCGAGCGAGATACGCTGCGGATGCTGCGGGAACTGGTACGGCTCCAAAGTTTGGCATTCGACGGACAAGTACCGTAAGGTCATCTACCAATGCAACCACAAATTCGACGGCGGCAGAAAATGCGACACGCCGCACTTCACGGAAGATGAACTGAAAGGATTCTTCGTGAAGGCGGTAAACCTGTACTGCAGGGAAAAGGACGAGATCATCCGGGTTTTCGAAGAGATCAAGGACAGGGTTTTCGACACCGCCGTACTCGAAAAGGAATGTGCGGAGCTTGAGACCGAGATGAACGTCGTAACGGAGCTGATCAAGAACCTGATCTCCGAGAATGCCAGAAAGGTTCAGGACCAGAAGGAGTACAACCGAAAATACGATGCTCTCGCCGAGCGTTTTGAAAAAGCGAAGGCAAAGCACGACGAGGCATCATCAGAGATCAGCCGTCTCCTCGCCGAGCGGGAAAAGACGGAACGGTTCTTCAGGGAACTGAAAAAGCTGCCGGATGTCGTGACGGATTTTAACGAGGACAGCTGGTACGGCCTGGTTGACTTCCTGACCGCGAACGCTGATGGCAGCGTGGTGCTCACCTTCAAGGACGGGACGGAAGTCGGAGTGTAAAAACTCTGAATATGGGCGAATTTACTGCTTTTAACATGTGGTTCTCTTATACGCGGCTTCCAAAAATCCCACATTCATTATCAGAAAAGCAAGCAGGTATAAAGGCATAATCCAGATACCGACGCTCTGCTGAATCTGCCCAAAGATCATCGGCATAAAAGTGCTCCCGACATACGCCGAAGCCATCTGAAGGCTGATGACGGCAGCACTGTTTTTCTTCCCGAAATTTGCCGGAGCCATATGCTGGATAGCAGGATAGATTGGTCCCATGCCGGTTCCGGTTATGACAAAGCCGATTGCAGCCACAACATAGTTTTGAACCGGCAGAAGAATAAGCAGTATTCCGATAAGTTCTACAGCAACTCCAAGCCGGATCATGTTCCGGTCATCTATCTTTGATGAAACAACGCCGGCAATCAGCCTGCCCAGCATAAGTCCTCCGAAGATCAGTGAACCGAATGACGCGATCGTTCCGGCACTGATTCCGCTTTTTGTTCCGGCAAAATAGCTGGACGTCCATAAGAAACAGGTCGCTTCTCCCGCACAGTAGGCAAAAAAGGCAATCAGTGTGAAAATGACACCCCGTACCCGAAGGGTCTCCCTGATACCCGCAGCGTTCTTTTCTTCTTCATCTTCGTCCGAGTCAGTCTTTTTCCAAAGCGGCAGGGAGAATATACAGATAATCAGAATCCCCATCTGAAGTAAGGCTGTCCAGCGGTAGCCCTCATTCCATCGCGCGTGACGGAGTGCGAGAGACATAATATTCGGACTGATGACAGCTCCCAGACCGTAAAAGCAGTGCAGGAAATTCATGACCGTTCCCGAATAATGTATGGCAACATAATTATTGACCGCAGCGTCTATCGCTCCGGCTCCAAGACCATAGGGAACGGCAAAAATAAACAGCATCCAGAAACTACTGCATACAGAGAATCCGAACAGACCTATGACCGTCAGAAAAATAGAAATAATGACAATCCACTGAGTACGCAGATGTCTGGATAGCCGTGGACTCATAAGAGCCGAAATGATTGTCATGAACGAAATCGTCATGGAAACATATCCCGCATAGGAGGACGGGACAGCAAAGGCCTGATGCATCTCGGGCCATCCGGAACCAAGAAGGGAATCCGGAAGTCCCAGACTCACAAATATCAGGTAGATCACCATGATCAATAAAGGACCCATTGCTATCCCTCCAGAGAATGAAATACCGGCTTCATTCTGTCAAATGTGCAGAACTCCGTATAACCTAATTTGCGGAGTTCCTCTTTTGCCTCGTCCACATACGTGCCGAGGTGCTCCGGCTTGTGGCTGTCGCTGCCGATGGTGATAATTTTGCCACCGAGTTCACGGTAAAGACGCAGGATGTCCCGCGAGGGCGTGAGGTCTTTCAACCCGTAGCGGTGGCTTGAGGTGTTGATTTCGATGCCTTTTCTGTCTGCTATCACGATATTCAGAATTTCCGTAAGGACGGGTTTCAGCTTTTCAAACGGATAGATGCCGGCTTTGTCATATCGGCAGATCAGATCCATATGTCCGAGGACGCTGTAATCATGATAATTTTTCACGAGGTACAGCATTTCCTCATAATACCGCTCGTTGTATTCCTGCTGCGTCCGGCCGCGCTGAAAGTCCTGTGTCCAGAATTCCTTGTCTTCGACTTCATGTATCGAAAGAATGATGAAGTCAAAAGGATAGCGGCGGAACAGCTTCTCGTATTTTTCAATAGTGTGTGCCTGCATACCGAATTCAAGACCGAGCTTCAATGTGATGCGGTCTCCGTAGGTATCTCTCAAACGGATAAATTCCGCATAATACGCAGGGTAGTCCACATTGGCGATTGCCATTTTTTCCGGCTCGCCCGGCCCGCCTTTCCGATAGAGCATTTCACCGGGTTCGTCCCAGTCCTTCTTCACTCCGTAATCCACATGGTCCGTGAAGCAGATCTCATCAAGCCCAAGATTTATCGCGTCTTTTACGACCTGCTCCATTTTATACGCGGAGTCATCGGAAAACTCCGTGTGCACGTGATAATCAACTCTCACCTTAATCCCTCCCTGTCCTTGTTCAGCCAGACGATGTATTCCAGCACATTTTGATCCGGATCGGTGAAATAAATCCAGCGGTCTGAACCGGGGACCTCGTTGGGACCGTCAAGAATCGGGATGTCATTTTCCTTGAGCATTTTCACGACTTCGTCCATATCCTCCGCCTCGAAGCAGATATGCGGACAGAAGGGTTTCTCCGGATTTTTCGGATGAAACTCTTTGTTAATGCTCTGTAAAAGCTCCAGTTTTGCCCCGTTCCACTCCAAAAACGCACCAATCTCTCCATAGTCCTTCGCCTCGGTTCTGAACAGAGACGGAAACCGAGTTTTTCCGTATAAAATCGAATCGATTTATCCATATCGGATACCTGAAATCCTGCATGATCATATGCCATGATAATTTGCTCCTTTCATTCTTCATCGGGCTGTTGCCCGTCATGTGCCTGCCATACGCAAGCGCCAAAGTCCATATCTGTAAATACCACGCGGAAGGACGAGTCCTCCGGCGAACAGGCGTAGACGCCGAACCGGATTGTCCCGGCTCCCTTTTCCATATGACAAATGCGCATCTGGCTAAAACGCTTACCGTCTGTCGAGCATTCAATGCAGTAGTCATCTTTCCGCCTGCTCAAGCGGTACCACATCGTTTTGACATCCGCGCCGATCTCCGTAGTCGCCCAGTCCGACCATCCTCCGTTCGTCACAACGCTGCCGAGATGCTGGTACTCTTCATTTTCATATTCAACGGATGCTTTCAACCAGTTCTCGGAATCGAGATACATGACGATGCCGCACTGGTCGAAGCGGTGATGGCTTTCAAGTGCTTTGTTTTGACTTGTGATATTATAATACCGACTTTTAACACTTGAAAAAAGACAAATACCGCCGTATAATATAATAAAACCGACTTTGAGGAGATGTGTGAATATGGCATTACAGGAGTGTGGGCTGAACATGAACAGCACGCAGAAAGAACTCCGGCCGCATGGGACAATGGAGTTTCCATGCGCCGGATATGAATCAGAACACACGCCGGCTCCTGATGATGTGATCCCATGGCACTGGCACGAGGAATTCGAGGCGATATTTATCCCGGAAGGGACACTCAGTCTGAAGGTTTTATCGGAAGCTTTCAGGGTTCATCAAGGCGAATTGGCGTTCATTAATTCAGGCGCACTTCATTACGGAGATACGGACAATTATTGCCACTTGCAATCCATTGTTTTTTCTCCGCTCCTGATTACAGGAACTTCGGATTCAGACTTCGCGGCAAACTATGTCACACCACTGAAAGAGTGCTGTGATTTTTCCTGTATGATCTTTCCGTCTTCAGATTCGCTTACAGCGAAATTTCAAAACGCCTTTGAAGCATTGAGGAATGACTCGTTTGCATTTGAGTTTGCTGTTCGCGAGATGCTTTCAAATATGATTCTTGCGGCGTATAAGAAATATGAGCCGTCTATCGCAAAGCCTGAACGGGGAAAGAATCTCGATTCCATCCGTCTGGCACAGATGCTCGGATTTATAGAGAATCATTACCCAGAAAACATAACGCTTGCTGATTTATGCAATGCGGCGTATATCGGAGAACGGGAGACGATGCGCTGTTTCAAACGAACAGTCGGCGAATCACCGATGCAGTATCTGATGAAATTCCGGCTCATGAAGAGTGCTAACATGCTGCTGGAAAATCCATCTTTATCCATTGCCGAGATTGCCGGCATGTGCGGCTTTGATTCACCAAGCTATTACACGAAAAAATTTAAAGAACTGTACAAGTGTACGCCGCGTGACTATGTGAAGCAGCATAAGCATAAGTAAGAATTCCAATAAAACAAGGTCTTTCCGCACCTTTGTATTTTCCCTCGGCACTTTTGTATTTTGCATCCACTTTTGTATTTTGCACCCACCCATCCGAGGAAAAATGACATTGTATCAAATTGGACAGACAAAGTGAGCTCCTGATCACCATCATGAGCTCACTGGCCCAAGAGGGATCCAGGTCGATCTCATAAAACTGCACCTGGGGACAGAGAAAGCGGTTCGCAGACGGAAAGGTCACCGTTCCCTTTGGCAGATTCCTTGGCTATGACAGAGGGCCGAACGGGGAGCTGGTTGTGAATCCGGAGGAAGCAAAGATCGTCCGGAAGATCTTCCGGCTTTTCCTGCAAGGCATGACACCTTATGGCATCAGCAAACAGCTCATGGCAGACGGCGACCTCGGCCCGGCGAAGAATCCCAGGTGGAACGCCGGGACGGTCAAGCGGATGCTCGGAAACGAGAAGTACACGGGAGACGCCCTGCTTCAGAAGACCTACACAGTCGACTACCTGACAAAGAAAACCAAGGTCAATGAAGGCGAGATTCCCCAATACTATGTGGCCGGTGATCACGAGGCAATCATAGAGCCTGTTGTCTTTGACGAGGTGCAGATTGAACTGGAACGGCGCTGCCCCGGCAGGAACCGACACAGTGGAGTCCGAGATTTAAGGAGCCAATGCTCTTCTTTGTCGGATAGATATTTATAGAAAAAAACCGAGGATATAATCCTTGTACTCATTCGCCTCGATCTTTGACCGCATTCTGTTCGCAGATTCCCAGATCTTCACTGCCAGCTGTTGCTTATTCATTCTCCTTCTCCCCCTGTTTCTTTATCCGTCTAGGGTCTTCTGGTTTCTTCGCTTCCCTCGGAATCAGCCAGGTTTTTCCCTTTTTTTCGGCTCCTGGGACACGCCCTTCGCTGCAAAGTAATGCAACCCTCCGACTGGATATTCCCCATACCTTTGACATTTCCATACTGGTGAGGTAATCCATTTCTCCATCCTCCAATAGGTGTGAAGACAATGCTGATGTTTTCAGTATAATCACGTATCTGAATAGATACTACCTTTTTCTTGGGTACAGCGACAGCGATGGCTGCGCGTTCAGAGAACGCTAAAAAAGGATACCCATTTCGGACATCCTTCGTTCAGATTAGAGTCGTTATTTTCCGAAGGTTTGTTATTCCGAGCGCATAGGGTCGTTATTTTCCGAAGGTCCCCTCTCCTGATCTCGAAGGAGCCTCGCCGGGAGGCTCACAGCTCCTTGGAAAACCGATAAAATATCTTCAACAGCTGGTCCCAATACGGCGGATATGCATTGCTGCCGGTATATACACGCACTCTCTTTCCTGTGAGTGTAATGCGCGGGGTCCAGTAAGTGCCATCGCATACTCCCGGAGTCTCATAATGTCTCTTCCACTCGTGAAGATGCATCCCGCAGTAAAGCTCATCCAGAATGCTCTTCCATTCCTTCGTTGTGATCTGCTGAAATTGCGGCTCCTCATTCAGTTCTTTGGGATCTCCGTATGGCGATCTTGATGGAGAAAGGTCATTGTCAACCCGCACCCGTGCGCCTTTCTCATTTTTCCTGATTCTGATGGTTGTATATCCGCTCAAGCCGCATCCAATGCTGAAGCCAATCCCCGTCACAATATCCCTGTAGTCCTCAGCAAATGATCTGTCCTTTGAAAATACGAGCGGCGGCGCACCAAACTTCTTCCCGCATTTGTTGCATACCCGTTCAGGCTGATACTGCACATCCCCTCTCTCAGTCGGCACGGTAAAAATCTCACATCCGCCGAGCACAATCTTCCCGGCTTCAATTTCATCTTTTATCTCGCTGTAAGCCGGCATTCCGTACAGAATCTCTGCCGTATCCTTACTCCCGCAGCGGGGACACATGACCTGATATTCTCTCTTCTTCATTTGTGCGCCTCCATCCATTTCTTTGCAAACGCCGGTGTCACCGCATGTCCGGAGACAAAACCGACAAACACGCCGCAGGCATCTCAAGCTCTCCCTGCATCTTCAGAATAGCGGAAAGGCTGCATGCGCAACAGCGAGCAGGAAAGGAATATGCGATGATGCGGATTCGTGTTTAGCTTGAATGAATATGTATGGTCTTTCATATAAGTTCGTGTCCAGGAAATTAAGGAGAACCGCACATGGCCAGTGATTCTCAATGGTCTTATTTACAAAGAACATTGCTTTGCCAGTATCTTCACCACATTTATTCATAATAACTTTAATGTGGCCCCAAGGGATATAAAACACACGGTCTGATTGCGAATCAGGCTGGTTCGCAATTTTCAAAAAAATCCAGGCGGCACTTCATTTGTCGTGCCGCCTGGATAATCACTCTTTGGTGAGTGCTATTCCCAGATTACTATGTCGTTCAAGTGAGTGACGTTCTTCCTGAATATATTTCCAGGATTCCTTATATCCGTCACAGACAGAAAATTCCGATTTCGTCATGAAATCAATAAAGCCAGGAACGTCATCCTTATATTTCCTTGCGAAGGCAATCGCATCCTGTTCCTTGTCTTCATCGCTGCTATTCAGCTTGCCATATAATACATGGTCCAAGTTGCAGGACATATAGTAAACACTGTAAGGGATACTAACCCAAACCTTATTCAAAGATGCTAATCGTTCAACATTTTCGGCCTTTTTTCTGTTCCGATGACAAATTCCATCAGGATTTGCAGTTCGAATCTCATATTCTGTATAGAAGGGCTTTGCTGCAGTTGAATCCAGTTTCACGCAGGAATCCAGAATAAAGCATCCATCCATGTCTACCAGGTGTATTATCTCCCGATAATCAGATTGCTTCAGAAAATACAGTCTGCTCCTTTCCCTGACAAATTCACCAACTTTGGATACAATATGTCCGGAATCTGTCATGGTCGTAATGTCTCCATGAACAATCTCTACATGGACCACATTCTGGTCATAAATTCGGTTAAAAAGCAGTTCGAGAGCCTCATCGTCCGATGGTCCCTCTACAATGACCATGATAACTTTTCTACGGCTCAAGGATCTCACCTGCCTCTCGAAATGCAAATGCAATTTCAGCGTTATTGGTCGGCTTGTATACCTCTTCCTTCTGCTCGCCGAGAACTATATCTCTGAAATAGAAGTCTCTGAGATTATTATTCGTCTTCACATGCGAAAGCCGAATGTATCTGTTCATCGGATTCGTTGTTGTGAATAGTATGAAGTTCTTGTCCAGTGTCTCAAGAGGGCGAAGATTATGGGACGTAAAAATCAACTGCCCCTTTCCTTTTTCAGAGATAATCCTCAGTAACTCGCCCAAAAGGTACTCGTATATTCCACTATCGAGCTCATCTATCGCCACCGTTATAGATGAATGATTATAAACAACGATCAATAGTTGAAGGATTGATATGATTTTCTTGATTCCCTCTGATTCGTACAGCAATGGAATCTCTTTGCTGTTCTTCCGGGACATCAGTTGGATACTGTGAGCATTCTGTCCATTTTTTGTTACCGTCGGCCCAAGATCACGAATGCTGATCGTAAGTCCGGGCACGATCTGTGTCAGAACCACATTCATATTATTGATAACCTTGTTTATGACGCCATAAGTCATATCAGGTACCGGTGTTGGCTGATCCAGAAATAGAGGAATTGTCCCTACTGCATGCTGCGGTTCGTGTGTAAACTGGAATGATAAAGGAAGAATATTGATACTGATAACTCCGGTGCTTTTTCGGTCAATAACATACAATTCGTAATTGCCGAAATATACTAATCGCATGATGCAGAATTCATACAGTTGAAACTCAACTGAATGATTATTGTTTTCCTGTTTATGCAGCTCGTCTATCATCGATCTGGAAAAGATAAATGATTGAGAGGAGCCGAATGCCATTGCCTTTGCAATTCTCAGCGCATTCTTTACGTCCGGATCATCCCCGAATAAAATCTGATACTTGCTTTCCGGCAAAAAGATATCCGCATTCCTGGTGTCAATAATTGAGGACTTGCGCATCCTGGCTCTGTCATTCTCAAAGCCGAATTTTAAGACCTCATCGAAAACACATACCTTTATCTTTTTCTCAGCATCTGACGGCACATCTATATTTTGCCCGGACTGATCTTCCACTGCTTTTATTGAAAATTCGTAAAAGGCATGGCTTGTTCCTTTAGAATCATGGATGACAAATTCATATTGAAGCCTGGCTGCGCTCGCATCTACATTGATATACTCGGCGTATTCCGAAGGTACAGGTCTGCCGGTCAGAACATACTTCAGAATCTGCAGAGCGTCGATCAGCGTTGTCTTGCCGGAACCGTTCTGTCCATAGACGCCAAGGATACTGGCCTGGTATTTCGTTTGGTCACACGAAAGTGTAATATGACCTTCACAAACATTTTTAAAGTTATAAATATCGACTCCCGCCAATCGGACAAATTCTTCTGCCATATCGAGTTCCTCCCATAGCGCACATCAATATTTTACTTTTTTCGCTTATTTTAGTCAATCATATATGCTTTTTGATACATAATGTATCGTTTTTGCTATTTAATGTTAGATAAAAAATTCGGAATGATGAGCACACCGATTGCCCAGATTCAGCACGGAACTATTACCGCCAAATCACAAGAAATTTCCCTCTGTGGCCGTAATACCGAGATTCGGCATTAATAAAATGACTGCGGCCACATGTACCATCGCAGTCCTGCAAATGTAATAGAAGGACACTGCAGGCCGTGCGACAAACCATCATTAATGCAGATAATTCGAAAAAGTGCTGTAAAGAAAGGATTTCTACAAATCCTGTCTCAGCAGCAGCCCCACTGTCTCGACTTCGCGGGTGTAAGGGAACATATCGACCGGAACAGCCTTCTTCAGGCGGTAGCCGCCGTCCGTGAGGATGGCCAGGTTATCCCCCATCGTCTGCGGATTGCAGGAGATATACACAATCTTCTGTGGACGAAGGAGAAGAAGGGACTGAAGGAACTCGTCGGATGCGCCGCTCCTTGGCGGATCCATGAAGACGACGTCCGCATGCTCGCCCCGGGATGCCAGATCGGCCATAAAGCGGCCTGAGTCGTCTGCGGTGATCTGCACATTGTCCGCATTGTTGAGCGCCGCGTTCTCTTTTGCCATCGCGGCTGCATCGCGGTTCAGCTCGACGCCGATGACCTGCGCGCACAGATCGCTTGCGCAGATGCCGATCGTTCCGATGCCGCAGTAAGTATCAATCACCTTTTCTTTGCCTGAGAGACCGGCATAGTCAATGGCAATGCGGTAAAGTTTCTCCGTCTGCAGCGAATTCACCTGATAGAAGGAGCTGGAGGAAATGCGGAACTTCTTCCCGCACAGCTCATCTTCCACGTACCCTTTTCCATACAGGACATTCTCCCGCTTGCCCAGGATCATCGTCGTGTCGCGGTCATTGATGTTCTGCACAATTGTCGTGATTTCCGGGTGGAGCCGCACCAGCTCCTTCGCGAAATTATTCCGTGAAGGGAAAACAGGGCCGTTCGTCACGATCGTGACCATATACTCGTGCGTCGCATGGGCCTTCCTTACCTGCACCGCGCGGATGAGGCCGAAGCCTGTCTTTTCGTCATATACCTTCAAGCGGAAGGACGGCAGGAGTCGGAAAATTGTCTGGATGATCTGGTCGGCGGTCCGATCCTCGATGAGACAGTCCTTCACAGGAACAATGTCGTGGGATCTCTCGCGGTAGACGCCGCAGACCGGCTTCTTGTGGCTGTCGATGCCAAAGACCGAGGTCACTTTGTTGCGGTATCTGCCGGGATTCTTCATGCGGATGATGGGATGCACCGGACCATAGTCCCCGATACACTCCTCCACATATGACTGCTTGTCCCGGAGCTGATCCTCCATCGGCGCGTCAATCCACGTGCAGCCGCCGCACTTTCCAGAGTAGGGACACCTGGATTTGATCTTCGCCGCAGACACACCTGCGGGCTTTCTTTTATCTGTTTGGCCCTGACTCTTCCTCCTGCCTGTGCCGGAAGTTCTCCCAGGAAGGTCTGCGCCTTGATTTCGCGACGACTTATAAGATAGGTCTTTGTCATGATGCCTTGAGTTCTTTTTATAAGAGCGATCTCCGCTGTCGTCTCTCCAACTCTGTGCGCTTCTGCCTGTCTTCAATTGATTCTCTCCGGGGTTACGCATTCTGCCGCGCCTTCTCCTCTTCCTTCTTCAGCTTGTCCTTCGGGCACCAGTCATTTCTCTTCGGCTGCGCGCCGAGGAGCTCAATTCCCTCAACCTGCGCCGCCAGCTCTGTGGCCTGCTCCACATCCTTGCTGTTGATCCGCACGATGCATCTCGATCTCCCGCCGGAGTGCCCGAACAGACGGGAAAAGAAGGAGCCGTCTTCCTCCTTGATAAAGTACGAGATCCGGTTTTTTAAAAATAAATTCTCCAGCTGCTGCAGTGCCTTCTCCGAGGTCACTCTGCAGAACTCCACTTCGTTGTTGAAACTGGATGCATCAAGATAGATATAGGACATGTACTGCCTCCTGTGCGCGCTCTGCCTTGTCCGGAAATAATCGCCGGAATCCGCGCAGCAAACGCATCCTGATAATAATATGACTGAAGCAGTCATTAGTTTTCATGACGAACAGTCACAGAATAATTTTAGGGCTCCTCACACCGCACTGTCAAATACTATACAGGCCGCAGGTGTTCCCCGGACAGTCATTTCTGTACCAGTACATCAGCTGAAGGTCCTCCTGTTCGGACTCCCGCCTGAGGACAGCTCTTTCGACCGGACGCCGGAAAAAAAGATGCAGCGTCACAGTCCGTACGTCTCCCTCATCTGCTGCTCCGCGTACATGATCCGCTCAAGAAGGCCCCTCGCCGACAGACGGTAGGCGCCGCTCCCGTAGATGATCACCTGCTCCACGGCATCGGACGTCGCAACAGTGACGCGGTTGCTGCGGCTGAGCGTGTGGGCAGTCTTCTCGATGTAAAGGTCCGCCGTCTCCGCCTCCTTCGTGTAGACGACATCAATGTTGTGGTACCGGAAGACTTCTCCCGCCCCGTGGGCCACCTTATACGCGTCAAAGACGACGATCACCGTATCATCCGAATAGCCCGCATAGTTGGAGAGGATGTCCAGCAGACGATCTCTCGCCGCTTTGATGTCGGTCTGTGCCAGCTCCTGCAGCTCCCTCCACGCAAAAATAATATTGTACCCATCCACGAGCAGATACGATCTCTGCGTCTGTCCCCGGCCTTTGTCCTTCCGGTATTTGGGATCGCCCCCGCGCTCCTGTGCACCGCCATTCCCCGCACTCTTTTCAGCACTCTCTGCGCCCTCTGCATCGCCCCGCACATTGTCCGGATGGCGGAGATTCTCCTTCACAGGTCCATAGGTCCTCTCAAAAATTTCCCTGAGTTCCTTCTCCTGCGCTGTAAATTTCTCCTGCCTCTGCGCAAAGTCGAGCGCCTTCTCCCTGCGCCGGCTGTGGGACGGAGCCGTTTCTTTATTTTCATCCGTGAGCAGAGTGCTCTCCTGCTCCTCCTGATTCTCCGGCGTAAAGGTATAAAAGTCCTGCGTGTGATAGACCACAGGGTCATCCGGCGACGCCGTCCATCCGATGTCGATATGCATGTGCGCGCGCACATCCGGCCACGCGACGGGTGTTCCGGCGCCATGGGAGCAGAAGACGGAATACGACGGATTCCAGCGGTCCAGGTCCGGATCATAGGTCGAAGCATCCAGCACTTCCCGCGCGTTGTGGCACGGCGCATAGCCGTCAAGGGAGGCACTGATATGCCCGCGCCCCGCCGTATAACCCGTCAGCATCTGCGGATAACCGGAATAGGTGGAGGCCGGCACCCGGCCTGTCATCTCTGCTCCTTCTTCTGAAAATACCGGCGGATCGACTGTCCCCGCCATCGCGCTCACGTCTGTCATGAGCCTTCCCACGAATTCCTGCGGAATCTGTGCGCGGAAAGAGAGAACCGGCTCCAGCAGGATATTCTCCGCGCGCATGAGGCCCTGCCGGACAGCCCTGTACGCCGCCTGGCGGAAATCTCCGCCTGAAGTGTGCTTTCTGCTCGCCTTCGCACCGATCAGCGTGATCTTCACATCCGTCAGCTCCGCACCGGTCAGAACGCCCTTAAACGTCTTCTCCGAAAGGCAGGACATGATGAGGTTCTGCCAGTTTCGCTCAAGAGTATCCGGCGGGCACTGGTTGTCCAGAACGATTCCGCTGCCGGGCTCTCCAGGCTCCAGCAGGAGATGAACCTCCGCGTAGTGCCGGAGTGGCTCAAAGTGTCCCACGCCCTCCACCGCTCTTCTGACTGTCTCCTTATAGACGATTCTGCCGGGGCCGAAGCTGGCGCGAAGGCCGTCCCTCTCCAGCAGAATGTTCTGGAGGATCTCCGTCTGGACCTGTCCCATGATCTGAACCTCGATCTCTCCGGTGTGCTCTCTTCGGGATACATGGAGCATCGGCTCCTCTTCCTCTATTCTGCTAAGGGCCTGCAGAAGAGTATAATCATCCACCTTTTTGCCGTAGGGATCCTGTGCCGTAACGCTCCTTGTCTCAATCGGAGAGAGAAGTTCCTGGCGCTGTGCCTTTTCTATGCCGAGCCCATCCCCCATTCTCGTGAAAGTAAGACCTGCCGCCGCGACAATGCTGCCTGCAGATGCACTCGTCACTGCCGTATACTTTTCGCCGGAATAGAGCCGCAGTCCGCTGATCTTCTCCTCTGTTGACTGGGAAGCGCTCTCTTCCTCATTTTCTGCCACGGGGAAATCGGCGATGTCTCCTGCGTCGTATGCACCTCCGGAGATGGATGATGCGTTGGGGGTGCCTTCGGGGATGGATGATGCGCGGGACATGCCGGGTGCACTGCCGGGGATTCCCGGTGTGCCGGATGCACTGCCGGAAAAAGCTTCTGCGCCGGAGAGATCAGTCAGGCTCCTCCTTCTGATCTCTTTGACGCTGTCGCGGACGGAGAGCCGGCCGGACGTTATTTTCAGCCAGGTGAGGCGTGTGCCGTCTTCCGCCCTGGAAATCTTATAGACGAGTGCGCCGAAAGGCTTCTGCGCATCCTGTGCCGTATACCTCGGCTTCATGAACGAATGCATGCCGCGCAGCAAATCATCCGTGCCGCGGTCATACAGGGCGGCGGCATAATAGACGGGGACGAGCTTCTCCTCCCGGACGAGCTGCGCACAGACATCCTCCGTCACGCAAGGCTCACCGTTCAGGTATCGCTCCATGATGTTCTCATCGAGGACAGCGATCTCCTCCTCGTTGTCCGCGCAGACCCCTCTCCCATCGAAGCGGACGAGGCCCTTGCCCAGCTCCTCCCGAAGGCCTGTCATGAGTCGCTCTGCAACGCCCTCCGGGTCTCCCGTCTGCTCGAGCTGGTCGATTTTGTTCACCACAATGAAGGCTGGAACATGGTAGTGATGAAGGAGCTTCCAGATCGTGCGCACCTGCTCTGTCACGCCGTCCGCTGCACTGACGACGACAATGGCATAGTCGAGGACGCGCAGGGTCCTTTCCATTTCCGGGGAGAAATCCGCGTGGCCCGGCGTATCGAGAAGGGTATAAGGCTGCCCTTCAACTGCGAGCCGTGCGATCTTCGAGTAGATTGTGATGCCTCTTTTTTTCTCCATCGCATCCGTGTCGAGGAAGGCGTCGCCGTGGTCCACACGGCCGTGTGTTCTGATGGTACCCGTTCTATAGAGAATGCTCTCCGATAAAGTTGTCTTTCCTGCATCCACGTGGGCGAGAATGCCGATTGTGATGTTATCTGTTGTCATAGAAATGCTCCTTGTCCGCCCCCAAACGTCAAAACCTGCGGGGAGCTTGCTCCCCCGCAGGCTTCTGAATTTTCGGGGGTGCTGAATAAATACATTGTACGGCATTGCAGACAGGTCCGGCAAAGTTCTATACTAACAATGTTTGCTGCAGTTTAACATTGACTGCTCTGTCCGGTGTGAATATCTCCATCCGGGACAGAAATGCACAGAAAGGTTGTTGAACGTTCCTATCGGCGAAACCGCATCCGCGGTTTTCGCCTCAGGGTGCCGCAAAGAGCGCGGCACAGAAAGGTTATTGACAGGATCATGCCGATGCATGATCCTATCAATACAAACGATGCCGCAAGCGTCATCGTTTGATTACTCCTATCGGCGAAACCGCATCCGCGGTTTTCGCCTCAGGGTGCCGCAAAGAGCGCGGCACAGAAAGGAAGACACTCAATGAAAGAATTCAAGCCTGTTAAAGAAGGAAAGGTTCGTGAGATCTACGACATCGGCGATGCGCTCGTCATGTACGCAACCGACCGCATCTCCGCCTTCGATGTCATTCTGAAGAACAAGGTCGACGGCAAGGGCAAGGTTCTCACGCAGATGAGCCGCTTCTGGTTCGATTCTACGAAGGACATTATTCCCAACCACATGATCAGTGTCGATACTAAGGACATGCCTGAATTCTTCAGACAGCCGCAGTTCGAGGGACACGTAATGCTCTGTAAGAAGCTCCGCATGATCCCTATCGAGTGCATCGTCCGCGGATACATTACAGGCTCCGGCTGGAAGAGCTATCAGGAGAACGGCACGGTCTGCGGCATCCGTCTTCCCGAGGGTCTTCTTGAGTGCAGCAAGCTCCCCGAGGCCATCTATACACCTTCCACCAAGGCTGCCATCGGCGACCACGATGAGAACATCTCCTACGAGCAGTCCATCGATGTTCTCGAGAAGGAATTCCCCGGCCACGGCAGAGAGTATGCTACAAAGATCAAGGATGCTACACTCGCTCTCTACAAGAAGTGCGCAGACTATGCGCTCTCCCGCGGCATCATCATCGCAGACACGAAGTTTGAGTTCGGGCTGAATGAAAACGGCGAGGTCGTTCTCGGCGACGAGATGCTCACTCCCGACTCCAGCCGCTTCTGGCCCGTTGAGGGCTACGAGGCCGGCCACTCTCAGCCCTCGTTTGACAAGCAGTTCGTGCGCGACTGGCTGAAGGCAAACCCGGACAGCGACTACAACCTTCCGCAGGACGTCATCGACAAGACTATTGCCAAGTACAGAGAGGCTTATAAGCTTCTGACAGGGAAGGAACTGGACTGATTCTGACAGCCATGGATCTGAACTGATCCTAACGGCAGTCCACTCCCGCACAAGATCTCTTTTCCGATGGCATTGTAATTTCAATGTCATCGGAATTTCTTTTTTTCGCCTTTTTCGATGACATTCCATTTTTTAATGCCATCGGAATTCCCACTTCTCGCCTTTTCCGATGACATCCCATTTTTTTATGTCATCGGAATTCCCATTTTTCGTCTTTTCCGATGACATCCCATTTTTTTATGTCATCGGAATTCCCACTTCTCGCCTTTTCCGATGACATCCCATTTTTTTATGTCATCGGAATTCCCACTTCTCGCCTTTTCCGATGACATCCCATTTTTTTATGTCATCGGAATTCCCATCTTTCGCCTTTTCCGATGACATCCCATTTTTTTATGTCATCGGAATTCCCATCTTTCGCCTTTTCCGATGACATCCCATTTTTTTATGTCATCGGAATTTTCATTCCTTGCCTTTTCCGATGACATTGATCGTCTTGGATCGTTTTGACGTCAAAGAATCACATTTCGAATGAAACGGCGTCAATTCATTTTCATTTTTGCGCCGCTCTGCCTGCCCGTTCCAGCATCAGAAGCATTCCCTGCCGCAGAAGTATTCCCTTCAGCAGAAGCATTCCCTGCCCTCGCGGCATCTTCTGCCTCAGAAGCACCGCTCTCCGCATTCTCCCTGTCTATCCTCGCTCTTCTTTCCTTAAGCTTCACCACAACATTCTCGCGCATCACATAGTCAACAATTGCCGCGAAAGGAATAGCGAGAAGAATGCCGGCCACGCCGAACATTCTGCCCAGTACAATGATGGAACACAGAATCCAGATGGAGGGCACATTGAGCGTCCCGCCGAAGAGAATGGGCTTGATCACATAGCCGTCACACGTCTGGAGAATCAGCGTGAAAATAATGAACCACAGCGCATACCACGGATTGACCAGCACCAGAATTGCACTGCCGATCACACCGCCGACGATGGGTCCGAAGGTCGGTGCCAGGTTCGTCACGCCAACGACGACGGAGATCAGCGCCACATAAGGAATTCCGGCGATCAGCATGAAAATGCAGTTCGCGATGCCGATGATCGTGCCGTCAAGAATATCGAAGACAATGTAGCGGATCAGGATCTCATTGCACTTTCTCCAGAATACGGCCAGCTCATTATATCTGTTCTCAGGAAGGATGAGACGGACAAACTTCGTGAAGGTATGCAGCAGCCAGTCCTTTGCCAGGAGAAAATAGATAGCGAGGATGAAGCTGATCACGCCGTTGACAATCGCACTGCCGATGCTGAAGCCTGTGTCAATAATACTGGAAAAATTCTTCGACAGATTGGACGTCAGACTGCCGATCATTCCGTTTACGTTCTTTATAAGATCATTGAGATCAAAGCTGGCATTGCTGTTCCCATTCAGCTGACCGATCAGCGCCTGAAGAGAGGCCGAATAGGAATCCAGATTGTTGAAAAATCCAAAGATACTGCTCACGACCTGCGGAATAAGGGCCACAAGGAGCAGGACAATGAGTGCAACGATAATGACAACCGCCGTCACGACGGCTGAGACCCTGCGCAGCTTATCCTTCTTAACTTTTGAAAACAGGGTCCTCTCCAGCAGCACCGCGAGCGGGTCCATCACATAGGCCAGTACCATTCCGATGAAAACTGGTGAGAAGAATCCCAGAAAAGCGATAATCCCCCGAATGACAGGGGCTATATGGTTCAAAACGACGAACAGTGTGACGGCCGCACACAGCGCCAATGTCAATGATCCCCATCTGGAATTCATCCAGTCGCGATTAAATTTCATATCCGGAATATCTCCTCTGCCTTGTAAGGGCCGCAAAACCTGCAGCCATATGACAAAGTATAACACAGGCAGATGAGGGGCTTTGTTATCAAACTGTGAAATCCGGTATACACAGAAAATCCCGGATACTCCGGTCTTTCCGCGCTTTGCGCAGACAGACCCTTCAGAGTACCCGGGACATATTAAATGTTTTTATTCAGCCAGTCCTGCCAAACGGCCGGACTGCGTTCGCGTCATCAGTAGCCGAACATGCTGCCCCACGGGAATGTGTAGAACCCGCCGCTGCCTTGTCCGCTCTGTGAACCGCTGCTGCCATTGGAACCGCTGCCGTCGGAGCTGCTGCCGGAATTGCCTTCCGTATCATCTTCTGTGCCGGAATCCGAACTTGAATCAGAGGATGAGGAGTCCGACGTCTTATTCAGCTTCTTCTCTGCCTTCTCAAAGTCATCCTTTGTCGTCAGTGTGACATCGATGTCCTGACTCTTATAGGAACCGTTGTCTGCCCGCTGTACGGTAAGCGTGACCTTCTCACCGCCCTTGTAATACTGGAGCTCTCTCTGCAGCTCATCCATGCTGCTGATGGTCGTGCCGCCGATCTTGGTGATGATATCGCCCTTCTTCAGGTCGGAATCTGCAGCGCCTGTGCCGTCCATAATGCCGGCTACATAGACACCCTCAGGCATATTGTAGGCACTGGCAACCTGGCTGGTGACGCTCACGCCCTGGATGCCGAGATATCCCTTCTCATCATCGTCGACCTTGCTCTTCGTCTTCTGGTTCATCAGATCCTCGATGATAGGCTCAGCCTTCGAAATCGGGATTGCATAGCCCATGCCCTCAACCGTCTCACCGCCGATCTTACTGGAGTTGATGCCGATGACATTGCCGTTCAGATCGCAGAGCGCACCGCCGGAGTTGCCGGGGTTGATGGCTGCATCCGTCTGAATGAACTTGCCGGAGATCTGCTGACCTGTCTCGGAATCTTGCGACTGAATCTCTCTGTTGAGTGCACTGACAACACCGGTTGTCACGGACTGGCCGTAGCCAAGTGCATTGCCGATGGCAACGACGGGCTGTCCCAGTTCAAGCGTATCGGAATTGCCGAGTGTTGCGACGGAAATCTTGTCAAGTGTGGAGCTGTCGATGTCACTGAGCTTCACAGCGATCACAGCCAGATCACTCTGGGAATCCGTGCCCTTTAAAGAAGCAGAAGCAGTCGTCTCATCGATGAACTGCACCTCGAGGGAATCATTGTCTGCCACGACGTGGTTGTTCGTAGCGATCAGGAGTTCGTCATCCGTCTTGGAAATGATGATGCCTGACCCTGTTGCCTGTCCCTGCTGGGAATATGTCTGGCCGAAGACGTCCTGTGTCTTCTCGGTGAAGTTGTTGTAAACAGATACCATGGACGGCATCACTTTGTCTACAACAGAAGTGACATCCGTCACGGCTGCCTTCGAGTCACTCACATTGAGTGAACTGGAAGAGCTCGCTGCCGAACTGGAATCCGTGTCGGCGGATGCTGCATCTGATGAATCCGAGCTGGATGCTGCAGAGCCGGAATCCGTCTTTAGCGTTGCCTTGTCTGAGGAGGCCTCCGTCGTCTGGCCGGATCCTGCCACCCTGTTGATGCCCCATGCGCCTGCACCGGCACACAGGCCGAACACTGCTGCTATGAATACCGCGAACACAGCCTTGCCTGCGCCGCCATGTTTCTTTTTTCTTCCGCCGTCACCGCCGTTTGTCTGGTTGGAACCATAGCCGTTCTGGTAGCCGCCCTGGTTGTAGTTGTATGAGCCGCTTCCTGTGCCGGTTCCTGATCCTGTACTGCTGTACCCATTTGCACCATTAAATTCATCAGCCATAATGGAGTACCTCCTTCTATACATCATAGCCCGGCGCCCTGCTGCAGTGCCGGAATTGTTGTCTTCAAGGCTGCGGACTGAATGGATGTCTGCCGCCTGCTGTTCCTTTCTTCATTGAACAATTATGAGTATATGGGGGAAATGTGATGAATTTGTGATTAATCCTTGTGAAAACTGTGATTATGCGGCTGTTTTCAGCCTTTCCCGGTCATCCGATTCTGTCGGGCAGCACCACCTCATCCCCTGTCACAGGGGCAGAAAAAGATTTTATCGCGCTGCGTCTGTCACCACTGATCATCTTCCTCAAGAACCCTGATCTCCAGATAATCGAAATCGATCGGTTCCATGAAGGCATCCTGTGTGAAGCGGCACTTCGCGTCCCGCTGAAAATCGCGCACGATGCTGTCAAGCCAGATAGGCTCTGCAAGATCAAAGCGCCTGCAGACCTCAGTCCTTGCGCGGAAGATCTTGTGTGTCCTCGTGTCCTTCGACGGATCTTCCACAATCGTCTCCCGGATGACATGCCCTCTTTTCCATTCTCTCGCCCACAGTCGGAACATTCTGTACAACTCCTGTTGAAAACAAAGAGCGTTCCGGAAAATTCCGGAGCGCCCTTCACAAAACCACGCAGTCAGTTTCAGTCGTCATATCCGTTCGGATTCTGGGACTGCCATCTCCAGGAATCCTCGCACATCTCGCGGATGCCGTACTGTGCCTTCCAGCCAAGCTCTCTCTCCGCCTTGGAGGCATCGCAGTAGCAGGTCGCAATGTCGCCGGCACGTCTGGGATCGATGACATACGGAATATGCTTGCCTGTTGCCGCCTCGAAGTTGTGCACGATGTCCAGAACGCTGTAGCCGTGTCCCGTGCCGAGGTTATAGATGCTCACGCCGCTTCCGGGAGCGAGCTTCTTCAGTGCGCAGACATGGCCTCTCGCAAGATCCACGACATGGATGTAATCGCGCACGCCCGTGCCGTCCGGGGTGTCATAGTCGTTGCCAAAGACATGGAGCTCTTTGAGCTTGCCGACAGCTACCTGTGTGATGTAAGGCATCAGATTGTTCGGAATGCCGTTGGGGTTTTCACCCATCGTGCCGGACTTGTGCGCACCGATCGGGTTGAAGTAGCGAAGAAGAATAACATTCCACTCCGGATCAGCCGTGTGCATATCCGTGAGAATCTGCTCGAGCATCCACTTGGTCCAGCCATAAGGATTCGTGCAGGTTCCCTTCGGGCACTCCTCTGTGATCGGAATGAAGGCGGGATCGCCGTAAACGGTTGCGGAGGAGGAGAAAATGATGTTCTTGCAGCCGTGCTGCCTCATGACATCGATGAGGGTGAGCGTGCCGCCGATGTTGTTCTCATAATACTCCCAGGGCTTGTGCACAGACTCGCCCACTGCCTTGAGACCTGCGAAATGAATAACTGCATCAGGCTTCTCGGCGTCAAAAACCTTATTCAGTCCCTCGCGGTCTCTGATGTCGACTTTATAGAACGGAATTTTTGTCTTCGTGATGGCCTCGATCCTGCCCAGCACCTTCTCGCTTGCGTTGTAAAGGTTGTCGAGGATGATCGGCTCATGGCCGGCTGCTGCGAGCTCTACAACTGTATGGCTTCCGATGAATCCGGCGCCGCCGGTGACAAGAATTTTCATTGGTTACCTCCTTCCTGTGCCGCGTTATTCGCGGCACCCTGAAGCGAAATCCGCGCATGCGGTTCCGCTAATGGCAGATGGCAAACCGCAGATCCGGCGATCGACGCCGGAATTTCTGCGGTCATATTATCAGAGTGTGATGCCGTCCTTCTCACAGAGGGCCCTTGCGGACTCCACGGAATCCACACCGGTTCTGTTCTTGATCGGGGCGAACTCGTGCTCTCTTCTGACCTCAAAAGGCAGGCAGCTGTCAAGCTCATGAATCATATCGAGAACGAGCTGCTCGAACTTATACCCGTTGGGCTCTGTGGGCTTGAAGAAATTGCCGTCTTTGTCAAGGCAGGGGATCTTCTTCTCCACAATGTGGAGCATGAGCTTCTCGTTCATGACCTTCTCGAGATCCTTCTCGCGGAAGAGGTAGTTGAGGATGACGCCGAAGTTGTAGGCCGGATCGCCCTTCTCGTTCTTCTCGGCTTTGAGCTCGGGTGTCATATCGTAGTACTCCACGATGGAAGGCCTTCCGTCCTCGAGGCACATAGCGCCGACCTTCTCATCCGGGGATACCTTGCGGACAACCTTTGCGCCGCTTGCGCAGCCGGAGTCGATCGTTGCGCCGACAAAAATGGGGTCGGCAATTCTCTGCAGCACATTGTCGACAGCAAAGACATTGATCCACTCGATGCCGAGCTTATGCACGACATCGAGAAGTCCCGCCTTGTTCATGGACAGGAACCAGCCGCCGTTGCCGTTGGGCGATGTGGCAATTCTGTTCTTTGCCTCCATGTACACCTTGCCGTCGTAGTCGGTGGCAGGGGCCATATCCTGCTTGAAGAACCACACCTTGTCCTTGTCGTAGCCAAAATAGTCGTGCTCCTTCATGAACGCGACAGTGGCATCGTTGTTCTTCTCGGACGTCATGATAAAGAGCGGCACGGATACGCCGGCCTCCTTCACGACATCCATGAGGTTCTCAATGAGGCGCTGCATGATGTAAACATGCTTAGTGATGCCGATATCAAACATGCACTTGGGGTTGTCGGAGCCAAGTCTTGTGCCCATGCCGCCGGCCAGAAGAACTGCGCCGACCTTTCCGGCGCGGATGGCATCCAGTCCGGTCTTTCTGAACTGGTCCTTCTTGGCCTCGATCTCATCGAGCTCCATAGCGCCGAGAGGCGTGATCTTTCCGCGGGGCGGCAGCTCATCGCGGTCATGGACATAATGAATCATGGAGAAATCCGTATCCTCGATCTGCTGGAGAAGAGCAGCTCTTTGTGCCTCATCCAGCTCGTCCCAGTACTGCAGGACATGCTCCTGTCCGTACTTCTTCAGTTTGGCCTTAGCTTCTTCCAGTGTCATATGTTAACCCTCCTGTGCCGCAGACGCGGCATCATAATATATGAACTCCGGCATCATGCCGGATGCTCATTTCTCACTTTTTCTGTGATGCCCTCTGTCTGGCCTTCCGCTCCTCCTGCGCCTTTCTCTGCGCAGCGGCCGCATCGAATTCCTTCTGCTGCTCGGCGATAAGCGCCTTGTCCTCGAAGTAGTTGATCTTCATAGCATCCTTTACATCGTGGAGTGTCTTTGCGGCGCTCTCTCTTCCCTTATCCGTGCCTGCCTTCAGGACATCGTAGACATAGGCAATATCCTTCTCAAACTCGTGGCGCCTCTCGCGGATCGGGCGGAGCGTCTCCTGCAGTACCTCATTCAGGAATCTCTTTACCTTGATGTCGCCAAGGCCGCCGCGTCTGTAGTGGTCCTTCAGCTCATCCAGATTCTTATACTCAGGCAGAAATGCGGCGAAGTGTTCCGGCTTTGCAAAGGCATCCAGATACGTGAAAACAGTGTTGCCCTCCACCTTTCCCGGATCCTCTACATGAAGGTGGCCCGGATCTGTGTACATGCCCATGATCTTCTTTTTGATGTCGTCCGGCTCATCAGAGAGGTAAATGCAGTTGCCGAGAGACTTCGACATCTTCTCTTTGCCGTCCGTGCCGGGAAGACGCATGCTCGCCTCCGTATCCGGCAGCAGAATCTCCGGCTCCACAAGAACGTCGCAGTTGTACGTCTTGTTGAAGCTGCGCACGATCTCTCTCGTCTGCTCGAGCATCGGCTCCTGATCTTCGCCCGCGGGAACGGTTGTCGCGCGGAAGGCCGTGATGTCGGCCGCCTGGCTGATGGGATATGTGAAGAATCCGACGGGGATGCCCTCGCCGAACTGGCGCATCTGCAGCTCCGACTTCACTGTGGGATTTCTCTGCAGCCTTGCCACAGAGACGAGATTGGCATAATAGAATGTGAGCTCCGTCAGCTCCGGCACAGCGGACTGCACGATGATGTTGGATTTGGCGGGATCTATGCCGACGGAGAGGTAATCGAGCGCAACGTTGATGATATTCGCTCTCACCTTTTCCGGGTTGTGTGCGTTGTCTGTCAGCGCCTGCGCGTCGGCGATCAGGATGTTGATCTCATCAAAACCGCCCCCATTCTGGAGGGTAACCCTGTTGCGCAGAGAACCCACGTAATGCCCGATATGGAGACGCCCTGTCGGGCGGTCGCCTGTCAGAATGATTTTTTTCATAAAGTCCTCCGGTTGTTCACTTGATCCGCGGTCAGGTACAGTATGCCTGCCGCCCGAGTTTTCATTATACCGCAAAATTGTTATGCGACGTTTCCTTTTTGTCTCAAATATGTACGAAATGCATAATTCATGCTATACCACTTTTCCGTCAAGGTCTACCAGCTCCCACCCCTTCCAGAGCCCGTGCATCACTGCAGGGTCAGGAATCTGGTTGTTTCGATGCCGGAGCGGACGGATGCGCACCGCATCTTCTCTGAGATTGAGACGTCCTCCCCAGAAACTGAACGTCGAGTTGGCGGCGATGATGCACTGCGCATTCGCCATCAGCTCCATGTCCAGCATGTTGTCTGCCCCTTTGTTCCAGTCGCAGAGCGTAATCTCCTCGCCCTTCGTGCCGAACCGGCAGCCGGCAGCGAACTGCAAATCGTCTGAGAAGACATAAAAGTGAAGGGGCCTCTGCGAACCGGAGAATCGCTCCTCCAGAAGACGCACAGCGCCATCGTAGTACGCCGGCGTGCAGATTCCGCCGAGGAGCCCTGCATTCTCTTTATCCAGATAATCGCCTCGGCGCAGATGAATGGCTGCAGAGATTTCGGCTCCGCTTCTCATCTGCTCCAGAACGTGTTCATTTTTCTCCTGCACCTCCGGATCACCCGCCGCCGGAAAGACGAATAAAGTCTTCAGATGCTCCAGAATGTCCGCATAATAAGCCGTGCAGGCCCAGTACCCTGTGAGATAAGCATTGTCCCTCTGAAGGACCTCCGGGTCATACATCTCCTTCTCTTCATAGAGTCCTGAGAGGTGAAGTTTGCGGCGCAGTTTTCCAAAGGTGCCGCTTCCGCCTGTAATGCGCTCCTTCTCTTTCTGCGTGCAGACCTCCATCGGAAGATGCACAAATCTCTGAAGCTCCAGCTCCCGCGGAGCAAGGACGCCGCTCTGCGCGTCGGGATCCGTAAACCAGGAGAGGTCGAGCTCTGCCTGCCTGCCCAATGTTTTCAGCTTCGTGTAGAGAGCGTACTGCTGCATCTGGTTGCCAAGGCCGCCCATCACTCTGACAATAACCATATCCTTACCTCGTGCCGCGCTTTTACGGCACCCTGAGGCGAAATCCGCAGGCGCAGTTTCGCCGACAGGATCATGCACCGGCATGAACCTGTTCACTTTCTCACTTTACCTGAAGCCCTGCCAGAAACGCCAGCACCGCGCCCTGTCCCCATGGATAGTTGCCGTATTCCTGCCGGTACTGGGCGAAATCCGTGCACTCTGCCGATGCACCGAACACCTTTCCGCCGTTGATCTGCCGCCGCAGCGCATCGGCGCCGTCGGCCAGAAGATTGCGGTCAAAATCCTTGAGAACGCCGGCTTCACAAAGCCTGTCCGCGGACCAGTAAATCATGCCGCTCGCCGAGGTGTCCAGCGGTCCGTCCAGGGCTTCCAGCTGCCAGGAGAAGAGCCTGTCCCTGCGCAGATACCCGAAGACGGAATCTGTCAGCTCCCGCGCTGCCGCGGCCGCCTCCGGATCCTCACGGTCCGAGAGATACCCGGCGAGCCCCATCAGAAACCACCCGACGGCGCGTCCCCATCCGATGATCCCATAGCGAAGGCCGCTCTTTACATCGTAACCGTGATAGGGGAGCCCCGAGCGCACATCAAGGCCGCTGTTCAGAAAATTACCGATCTGCAGTCTTGCAAGATCTGCGGCCTCCTGTACGTCGAACACTTTCGCATAGTGGGAGAGAAAAAGGCTTGTCTGTCCGCAGCCGTCGGCATAAATCCATGTATTGCCGCGCGATGGATTGTAGATGATTGACCCGGCCTTGTCTGTCGGTGCATTTCGCAGAAAGGCCCAGATATTGTCAGCCGCTTCCTTCCACATGGGATCTGCATCGCTCTCATAGAGGCGGATGAGCACATAGCCTGCGAGGGCATCGTCCACATATCTGATCTGTCCGCCCTCCTGCATCCACATCTGCAGATACTCTTTCACTGTCTGTGTCTGCCCCGCCTCAAGAAGCCCCAGCATAAGGAGCCCTGCCGGCCAGAAAACGGGATCCTGCGAAGGAACTGCCCTGCCGCAGAGTTTTTTTACGGCATCCTTGAGAGCCTTCGCCCTGTTCTTTTCGCGAAAGGCCATCAGCTCTTTGCCGGCCTCATCGGCAAGATCTGTGATCAGATGCTCATCTACCAGATGTTCCATTGACTTCCCCCTCGTCTGCATCCGCGCGCCTTCGCGCGGAGAGCTTTGTTGTCACATTCATTCGGCACCATGCCGGTTTGCTTACCTGTGCAGCCTTGTCCTGATCAGCTGCACCAGATAGCGGCACTCCTCACTCCTGCCGTACAGGAGAAGAAAGACACCGTTGAAAATAACCGTGATGAGCACGCCCATCACGAGAAATGTCAATATATTCAGATGCGCGATGACCCTTGTGCTGATCAGAAGACAAAGGAGCGTCACGCCGCCGACGGTCAGGCAGTATTTTGCCGTGTCTGCAAAATACCCCGCCGGCGACCTGTCAAAGCACACATGATAAATAATGACCGGCTTTGTCACGTTTGCAATAAGGCCGGATACCACCGTGCCCACATAAATGCCGGCAAGGCCGATCACCTGTACCAGCCAGATGGACAGAACAAGGTTCACGGCGCCCTGAATGAGAGCGAGGTAGCGGTCCTGCTCGAAAACACCGGCGGCCGTCTTGAAATTGGAGAGAACCACCCGGTCCCCCTTGAAGTAGAGATCGATCAGAATGAGATCGACCGCGGAGGCAGGCAGAATCCAGGCATCCCCGAGCCAGAGCCGGATGAGGGGTGTCAGCAACACAAAAAATCCCGTGACCGCAAAGCCGTAAATCCAGGAGGCAAAGAAGCGGTAGACGCGAAAGAGCTGAAACTGCTTCTCCCTGGACTCCGTCGCGATAAGATTCCCAAAGCCGGAAATGACGGAATTGAAAATAATATTGACGAAGTTGGTGACTGTGTTAATGACCAGCGTGTAGTTGTCCACCATGCCGGAGACGGCGATCTCAATGAAGGAGGAAATGATGAGGGAGTCTGTCTGAAGCCTTGCCACATCACCGACTTTGTGAAGGACAAGGGCCTTTGTCTTTGTCCAGATCTCTCCGCTCTCCGCCTTTGTGAGCGGCTGTACATTTTTATCCTTCAGAAAGGGATAGAGGCTGTTCAGATACCAGTTCACGAAAATCTTCTGTGCCAGCTGCACGAAGGCATCCGTCAGCAGATACAGAAGAAAATTCCTTGTGGCGAGAAGAATGACGATCTGCAGCGCCACCGTGATGATCTTCGTGATGGTGTTGATGTTCGTCTGGATGTAGTTGCGCTGCTCGGCATTGACCAGTGAATACTTGTAAGAGACAAAATAGGTGCTGACCGTATTGAACAGGAAAATGAAGTAGTACAGCGTCATCTCCTGCACGGTAATGGCGCCGGGCTTTTTGATGAGATAGCGAAGGAACGGTGCAATGGAGAGTCCTATGCCCGCAACAACGAGGGCGATGACATAATACGCTCTCCGGTAGAGCTGCATATATGACTTGACCTTCTCCGTGTCATGCTCTGCGACCGGTCTGTACAGCGCAAAATTGAGCGCCGTGCCGATGCCCAGCTCCGCCATGGAGAGGATCGAGAGAATATTCGTATACAGACTGTTGACACCAAGAAGCTGCTCGGAGAGCGTCTGAATGAAAATAGTGCGCAGGATAAAGGACATCAGCGCCGTAGCCGCCTGTCCTATGTATCCAAAAGCAATGTTCTTCGCTGCAAAACCAACTCTTCCCATCCGGGCCTTCTCCGTCCTTCTTTAAATTTATTGTCTGTCTGCTGCCTCGCGCAGAATCCTGCCGGCATCAGCTGCCGCCTTCTGCGTTTCCGGAATCTTCGCGGACAGGCCCTTTCTGATCTGCTCTTCATGCGCACAGAGCCAGTCAAATCCATCGATCAGCTGCTGCGGATCCCGCATTGTCTGTACGGGGAGCACATAGTGCTCTGCGCCGCCGAAGAGATCTTCTGCAATTCCCTTTGCCTTCACACTGTACCCGATCACGAGCGTCGGGACAAGAGACGAATATGCCGCAATGGTCGCATGGGTTCTCGCCCCGACAAAGAAGCGGCAAGCGCCGATGATGCCCTTCTGCAGTTCCGCGCAGTGATCTTCAACCAGAATGACGCGCGGGTTGTCCCTGAACTGCGCATACAATTCTCCGAGCGGCCCTCTGTCATCGCTCCGTTTCCAGACTACATGAGGGATAAGCGCCACAGACATGTCCGTCTTCTCAAGAATGTGCCTGATGAGCGCCGCAGCGCAGCGCACAGGGGCATTTTTGTCATCCGCATAATCTTCCGCCATGGGGCTGATATTGAGGCCCACAACGCCCTCAGGCGCGCTGCGAAAGGCTTCCGGCACGGCACTTCGGTCAGCAGGAAGCGTAAAGGCCGGATCCGGGCGCAGGAAGACCTTCTTCTCCGGGATGCCGGCATCAAGAAGCGCCCTGTACGTAATGCTCTCTCTGGCGACAATGACGCTGTATCTGTTCATATCCTCCAGCAGCCGCCTTCTCGCCGCCGGATCCTTCGCTTCTCCGGTGAGGAGATCAGGCTCAATGGAGCAGCCAAAAAGCGCAGTCCGTATTCCTTTGCGGCAGAGCATGGCATTGGCCAGTTCAAGATCCTCCACCATGGAAGGATAGCAGTAGTTATCACCGCCGATGGACACGGCAAGATCTGGTTTCTTTCCCCGCAGGAGCGGCGCAAAGCGGTAGCGCAGGAAGGATTCCCGGTCGCCCGTTATTTTCCTGTAGGCGTAATAGGCGGCATGAGCGGCAAAGTGGTCGCCGATATGCCGCTCCTCTTCGATGCGGACGCTGGCCTGCACCTCCTTGGGAAGGTAAGCCGCATCCTCGGCTGCGCTGTTCGTGATAAGGCACAGGTCCTCTCCATGAAGAAGCCGGATGAGAGAGTCCGCGATCGCCTCACATCCGTGGTTGCCGCTGCCGGCGTGCATGTACAGTGCAATTGTTCTCTTTTCGTCGTTCATCTCTGCTGCAGGCTCCATCTTTTGAAAATATCTGCCGGTCCCGCCCCGTAATTTCGTACATCTTTTCAGCTGCCCGCTTCCAGCATCGGCGAAGCCTTTTGTCAAGGAAATAAGCCGGTAAAGAAGGGCGCACGCCATTCTCCATCATCGGCGAAGCCGCCCGTATACCGCTCTGTAGAGGCCGGGGGCATGCCGAAGGAGGAATATTTTCAGCGGGTAGCCGGCGGGCAGATATGGCTTCATCTGCGCCATTGCCTTTGCCCCATGTGCCTTCTCACGCACGGTCTGCACACACATCTGCCAGAAGGCGTCCGTATCTGTTCTGCTGGCTGTCTGGCTGTCCCTCGAAAGGGAAGAAATCTTCGATGCGGTCAGAACTGCGGACACTGTCTGGATGGCATGGAGCCTTCCTGCGCTCTCCGGGTCGGCAAGAACTGCCGGCGCCTTTTCCTGCAGCATTTTCTCTGCAAGGTCCCAGCATCTGATCTGGTCCATGAAGGACGGTGTAAACGGCCTCTCCATCGCGCCGTGCGGGTTGATGTAATAGCAGTAGAGGGGCTCGTCCGTCACGGCAAACGAAGCGCCTGCGCAGGCCGTCTGCAGAAGGAAGAGCATATCCTCTCCGATGGTAAGGCCGTCTGTAAAGCGCACGCCGCGAAGGGATTTCTCTGTATAGAGTTTGCCCCACACTCTTGTATCATGCTGCAGAAGGCGCGAGCGGATGAACTGCAGGCCATCCATGGCACACACTGAGAAGGACGGCGCACCGCCTTTCCCTGCGCCTGAATCCTGTCCTCCACACCCGCCGGCATGATCCTGATCTGCTCCTTTTTGTCCTGCCCTCTCTTCGGTGCCCTTCCCTTGCGAAGGAGTTTTCGGACTTCCTGCCTCTGCAGCAGCCCGTGTCTTTGCGCGGCAGGTATAAAAGCCGCAGCCGCACACATCGGCGCCGCTCTTTTCGTGCATGTCCATGAGGACAGAGAGCATGCGGGGATCTGCCGTATCGTCCGCATCCACAAAGGAAATGAAATCCCCCTTCGCCGCGGCCAGACCGGCATTTCGCGCGGCGGAGACGCCCCGATCCTGCATATGAATGGTTATGATACGCGGCCCGGCCGGCTGTGCTGCCTTCTCCTCCGTTTTCGTATCTTCCTGTCCACTCCTGCCGCCGCAAAGGCTGACTTTCAGTCTCTCTGCGAGCTCCGCAGATCCGTCCGAAGAACCGTCGTCCACAAGGATGATCTCCTGCGGCGGAAAAATCTGCCGAAGCAGGGAGCGAACAGCATTCTCCAGCGTATCCGCCGCATTATGAAAAGGTATGATGACACTGATGCCCAACAGAACTACCTCGCTGAGGCGAAATCCGCGCCGGCGGGTCCGCAGAATGCAGCAGCCGGTGCGAAGGAACCAATGCTGCGTTTTGAAAATGATGCATCGGCGTCATTTTCAAACATTCTTCCTGCCAAGCGCCCCTAACTGTTCTCTGAAACACGTTCTAATGGTGCAGAAAAAGAAAGCGCACCGGATAAAAGCGCAGTCCGGACGGATTCCTTGCGGCAAAGGCGAGAAGCCTGTCCGCAGGTGCGCTGATTCTGTCCCCGTAACTGACAAGGAGCTCCTGCATGCCGCTGCCGCGCACTGCCGCGGCGAAGGATTCCTTTGCAGCCTTTGCGGAAACGTCCCTTCTTCTGATCTCATTCTTGAGTTCAAGGAGCATGAGAAACATGAATTCTGCGCGGACCATCCCCATGCCGCCAGGTGTTTTCCGCTCACGGACGGCTGTCTCCAGACGTTTCCGGAGGCGCACGATATTGTCGTACATGCCGGCATCATACCCATGTACCATGGAACCGCCGACAAAACGGTAATGATAGGGTGCGCAGTCCAGAAGAACCACTCTCTTCGCATCCAGGACTGCCGGCGCCATGATATTCAGGTCTTCGCCCATGCGAAGTGATCTGTCGCATACGCGCAGGTTCTTCAGAATGAGATCTCTTGAGATGAGCTTCATGCAGCGGGAGAGGATCATCGTCCTGTTCTCATATCCCAGGATCTTCTCCTTGATGCAGGCCTGCAGGCGCTCGTCGGTATATTCACCGGGCGGTGCGGCGCTCATTTTGCGCTGCGGACGGCCGCTCTCCCGCTCGATCACAAAGCCGCCGGAGATGATCTCTCTCTCCCTGAAGCGGCTCCCCTCTTTTGAGGCATGCGACAGAAACGTTCTGATCATATCCGCATCAATCCAGTCGTCGCTGTCCACAAAGCACAGATAGTCCCCGTGGGATGCCTCAGCGCCGGCGCTCCATGCGCTGACCAGTCCGCCGTTCTCCTTATGAATAACCCTGACTCTCGGATCCCGCCCCGCATATGCATCCAATGCCTTGCCGGACCCGTCCGTCGAGCCGTCGTCCACCAGAATGATCTCGATATTCTTCTGTGTCTGTCCGAGAATACTCTCCACGCATTGGGAGAGGTACTCCCCTGCGTTGTAGACAGGCACAATCACACTTACAGGAAGTTCGCTCATTTCTTCAGAATCGACTGCTGTACAGCCGAAAGCTCCTCGTAAATTTCCCGGTTGACCTCCCGGTAGTCAAAAGCGGCTGCGTGGTCATGTGCCGACTGTGCATAGGCGCTGTAATCCGCCGCGATCCTCTTCACTGCCTCCGCGATCTCCTCCGGTGTCCCGTCCGTCTCCTCCGCATCCTCGCGGAAATGAACGGCAGAGGCAATTCCGCCGACATTCGTTGTGACAACGGGCAGTCCGTGCGAGAGTGCCTCGAGAATCGTCATGGGCACTCCCTCAAAGGCCGAATTCATGATGAGAATATCCGCCCCATCCATCAGAGAAGAGACGTCGGAAGGCGCAACTGCGCCGACGAATCTGACGGGTGAGGAGAAGCCGGACTCTCCGGCAAGGGACCTATCAAGTGCACGGAGCGCAGAGCCCGCCTCGCCCTCACCAACTATGGTCAGCTGCACATCTTTCCATTCTCTCCTCAGCAGATAGGCTGCGCGGATAATGCCGTCGACGCCTTTGTCCTTCGAGAGCCGTCCAACAAAGAGGAGCCGTCCGCGGCATGCGCGGGCGGTGGCATCGAACTGCTCATAGGAGGAAGGCAGCACAATAGAATTGTGTGCCAGCACGAGATGCCGGTTATAAGGCATGTAGGCCCTGCGGCTGTCCTCATCGAGGATGAAAATAAGGTCCGCCCCGCGCAGCACGAAATGCAGGTAATGCCGGAATCCCCGACGGATCATCGGATTGTTCCGGAAGAACCGGAACCCCCTCTCCATGTTCGCATAGCTTCCATGGGAGAAGATACAGTAGTGCGCTCCCGGATAAAGAGCTTTGATCGGCCCGACCGCCTCCGGCGTCTGGATGTAGTGCAGATCCTCTCTGCGGATGCGGAGCATTTTTCCGTACCGGAGAATCCCCTTTGCAAAAGAGAGCCGGAGCGAATGGGCCGTATGCGCCAGATCCGTGTCCGCCGCGCAGACCGGGAGAAAAGTAAATTTTCTCCCGAAGCGCTCTACGGCGGAGAACTTTCCCACTGCGGAAGGGTCTGTCGTCACGCCGACCAGGACCATCCTCTCCGTCCTGGCAGGATGAATTTCGGCGACAAAATGGAGAAAATTGCTCACCGATGTGAGCTGTCCCCCGATCGGAAAATCTGTGTAGTTGGATGTATCGTAGAGGATAAGCCTCCCCGTTTCTTTCAAGAACAATGCCCCCGATCCGGCACATGCCGTTATTGCAGCGCAAAAGCTCACTCGTCAGTTGTCACGAAAGAGCTCGTCCCAGTACTCCTTTGTCCGGCTCTGCCACGTAAATCTCTCTGTATTCCTTCTGCCCTTTCTGACCAGATCTTCTGCCAGATCCTGACGCGTCTGCACGAGCAGCAGACTGTCTGCGACAGCGTCCGCGTTGTCCGGATCCACGAGCAGACCCGCATCTCCCACAACTTCCGGGAGAGAGGTCCTGTCGGAGCAGACTACAGGTGTCCCCAGCTGCATGGCTTCGAGCGGGGGAAAGCCGAATCCCTCGATGAGGGAGAGGAACAGAAAGACCTTCGCGTCTCTGATCAGCCTGCACATGTCTGCATAATTTTCAATATAAGCGTGACATGTCACACGGCGGGCAGCGCTTCTGCTCAGGATCCCCTCCTCGACGAAGGATTGAACATCCGGAATGCCGATGACGGTCAGGGACAGCGGCTTTATTCCCTTCTCCTCACAGACAGCACAGTAGCGGTTATAGGCGGCGGCGATGCCCTTCGCATTCTTGTGGGGCATCGCGGAGGTCACGCTGACAATATAGCTGCCTGCATCCGGATTGCGGGCATCTCCCACGGGCAGATCCATGTCATTCAGGCCGTTGTAAATCCTGCATACCTTTCCTGCACTTCCGGGTACCAGCTCATCAATTGCACTGCGGGAATAGTCGGAAATCGTAATCACGCGGTCTGCGTGAGCGATCGACGCCTTCAGCCGGTTCATAATATACATATTCTCGATGCGTCCCAGATACCCCGGAAAGTGCTGATCGTACCAGAAAGGAATGAGATCGTGCACGATAATGGTGTCCTTCCCGCTGTAAATGAGCGGACGGTAGCCGCGGGGAAAGAGGATCCGGTCCGCCTTAAATCTCTTCGCATAGGAGACGACGCGGAAGAGTTCCCAGTAAACATAGGACGCTCTTGAGAGCGGATTTCCGGGCACCAGAATAAAGGTCACGCCCTCCTTCTCCATATCCGTGCGGTTATAAGCATTGCCCAGCACAATGATGTTGTGCGGGGAGCCCTGCCGGATATTCTCCTCTCCCAGATACCTGACCAGTGTCTTGGTCAGATTGTAGATGCCTATGCTCTTACCGTGTCCCTTGACAAGTTTCCAGGTGTCAATCACAAGATTCATTGGTCTTCCTCTTTAGTGCTGCGTACTCCGCGGTACTCCGGAACGAAATTCCAGAATGCGGTTTCGCCGAAAAGATCATTATTTGGCCCCTCTTCCGAACAAAACGACGCCGACGGTCTGCAGCAGTATTTTCAGATCAAGCGTGAGGGACCAGTTGTCGATGTACTGGAGATCGAGGCGCACCACTTCGTCAAAATCGTCGATGTTGCTGCGGCCGCTCACCTGCCACATGCCGGTGAGTCCGGGCGTCATGGAAAGACGTCTTCTGTAATGCTCATCGTACTGCTCAAACTCCCGCTCTGTCGGCGGTCTCGTCCCCACAAGGCTCATATCGCCCTTCAGCACATTCCAGAACTGCGGGAACTCATCAAGGCTTGTCCTTCGAAGAAAAGCACCGACCTTTGTGATGCGGGGATCATTGTCCATCTTGAACATCAGCCCCTTCACTTCATTCCGGCTCTCGAGGTCCTTGAGCCGCTCCTCTGCATCTTTGTACATGGAGCGGAATTTGTAGATGCGGAATCTCCTGCCGTTTTTGCCGACTCTCACCTGTGAAAAGAAGACAGGTCCCGGCGAATCGAGCTTGATCGCAGGGCCTATGATGAGGGTCAGTATTCCCGTAATGATGACGCCGATCAGACCGCCCAGAATATCAAAGAGTCTCTTGATGATGAGCTTCTTTGCGCTGATCCGGAACATGGAGTAGGTGATGACCGTATAGTCCCCGTATGTGCCGACGGCCGAATGGACGCCTCCGACATCGGGGATCTCCACATTGTAATGGCAGATGACGCCCATCTCCTCAAAACCGGCGATCAAGGCACCGATCTCCTTCCGGGAGAGTCCCGGCGTGTTGAAGAAGACCTCGTCAAAGGGAATCTGGATCAGCTTTTTTGTGACGGATGCAAAGTCCCCGCCGCTTAAATTGTCCACGGAGACGCTCCCAATGATCTGATAGGCAGGTCCCAGGTCTTTGTGGAGCTTTTGAATCGTGCCGTCGATCCGATCCTTAGATGCCACGACCAGAACCTTCGAGACAAAGAAATCACTCGTGAGCATCCTGTGCATGATCCGCTTGTACAGACAGTGCACAGTGAACATCAGCACAACATTGATCCAGGCGAAATTGATGATCACAGAGCGCGAGAGGATGTACGACCACTGTGCAAAGAAGACGAACACGAGAGAGACGCTCACTATGATGGCGTCGAACTGCACGATCACGATGAATTCGCGGAACGGACCGCGCAGAAGAATATCTCTGTTCCAGTCACGAAAATAACTGTAAACCGTGCAGAACAAAAGAAAGACCACAAGAACCATGTAATGCAGTGTCTTGTTGCCGAACTGGTTGAAGCGATCGCCGCCGAAACGGATCTGTGTCGCGATAATATAACTGATGGCCAGGCAGATCATATCGAGCAGCCAGATGCCGTATGTCTGCAGGACCTTGTTTTTCTGCTCCATAATAACTTCCCCTGCGGCAGGAGTGCATCCGGGCAGAAACGCTGCTCCGGGGCTCCTTCCGCCATTTTGGTGCAGTGCCTTTATGCGCTTCTCGCTGCACAGAGACCTGCAGCCGTCTCCGGTGTACTCTCCCTCTCAAGAAGGGGCGCATACAGGGCACCCAGCATCAGGACAAAATTCCTTCCGATGTAGACGGAGACAAGGTGCGCCTCCGGAACTGTATAAAGGCAGCACAGCAAAACCAGGATATACGCCGCATAGTCTTTTCTCTTCCCCGTGACGAACAGGAGCGCACACACCAGGCACAGCACCGCCGCCGCAGGGATGACGCCGTACCAGTAGACAAGCCTTAGCCACCCCATGTCAAAATACACCTGGTTCAGACGGCTCCCGAACATGTGCCAGGTGCCGAGTGTCCCGTCGTAAAAAGTCGAATCCCAAAGCGATGCCATCCTCCCTGTGAGTGCTCTGTCTGCGAGCTCCAAAAGAGGTGACGAATCCGGCCGCACCACAGCGGCCGCCGCGGAGAAGACAAGCCCCGCTGCAAAGACCACGAATCCCGCGCGGTACACTGCGCGCCCTTCTCTCACTGTCCCATTATAGTGTAAAAGCGCATAAAGCAAAACCGCCGCGGCTGCGATGGCGAATCCGGTGTTGGATTTCGTGAGAGCATACAGGCCTGCATTGGCGGCGAACAGCGCCGCATATCCTGCGGGCCTCATCTTTTTTTCGTAAAGATACAGAAACAGAATGATCAGCATGGCGGCCATGCAGTGGCAGGCATTCGGGTGTCCCATACCAAAGCACCACCGGATCTCATTTCCGTGTCCGAAGTCCTGGACGAGGTAGAGTTTTCCATAAATGCGGGTCAGAGACAGTACCGCAAGAAGGCCGCATCCGGACAGGGTCAGCGCAAACGTTGTCTTCATCGAGCGCAGGGGATCTGACCCGGCACACGCCGCTGTGAACACCGTAAAGCGGAGCAGCTCGTTTCTTCCCGTCACGCGGTAGGAAATGAGCCCCAGAATGAGAAAAGCGGCGATCCATGCTCTGCCGCGCACGGTGAAGTGCTCCGTCACCACCCTCGAGAGGAACAGAAGAAAAGTCACGCGGAAAATCTGGCTGGTCCACGGATTGGACAGATCGCTCTTGTCGATAATAACGGCGAGGACCTCGATCACAAGGCCGATATAGAACAGAACATACGTCAATCTGCCGAAGCGCCGGTTCAGCCCATCCGCCGCTTTTCCATAGAGGTAATCCGCGGTATCCAGGAGCTGTCTTCCCCTGCGGCGTCTGTGTGCCCGCTCCGCTGTCCTGTATGCGGGTGCGTCAATGCCTAGATCTCCCGGTACATCCCGAAAAGGCAGACCTGTCGAGGCGAGCATTGTGCAGAGCTTTTCTCTGCAGGCGCTGCTCTCCGACAGCCTCTCCTTTCTGTAGACATAAATATATTCCCTGCGCAGGATCTGCGAATCCTCCCCGACGCTGTTCGTCAGCTGGCCGGCGGAGAGGCCGATACAGATGAGCGGATCAGCTGTGCAGGCAAAGTGCGGATTGTGCCGGAGAATCTCCATGTAATATGCACTGTCCACGAGCCAGGTGAGATGCTCGTCGTAGAGGATGCCCGCTTTCTGCAGGGCGTCCCGCCGCACGATCACGGCGCTGGGCGCGCCGATCACATTGGCGCAGTAGAGCGCCCTGTAATCAGCCGCCGCAGCCTCCTTTTCCTCTTTTGTTATCCCGCGCGCATGCCGGCTCCCATCCGGGGAGACCTGCCAGCTGCCGCAGAAAGCCAGATCTGCCTGCGGATTTTGCTCCAGAAGATCTACGAACCGCTGCAGCGAATCTTTATCGGCAAACCAGTCGTCGTGGTGCATGATCTTGATGTATCTGCCCCGCGCAAGCGATATGGCTCTGTTCCAGTTGCGCACTGCACCAAGAGAAGGGGCGTTCCTGTGATACTGCACAGGAATGCCGCAGTCCTTCACGGCGTTCTCTACGCCGTCCGTCTTCGAGTCGTCCGTCAGGATCACCTCAAAATCACGGAAGCTCTGCGCCGCAACAGAGCGCAGGAGCCTCTTGATCCCCTCCGGGTTCTCATAAGCAGGTATGCAGATGGAAACGGCAGGTCTCTCCTGTGTCATAGATTCTGTGTCACTCCTATGCCTCGCTGAATGCGGCAGACGGTGCACCAGTACCGATGCTGCCTGCATTTGTCACCGCAGCAGTCCCATACATCTTCCGGCTTTATACAGTGCCTTCTGCAGCAGAACGTGCCGGCGGTTTTTTCTCTGCACGGCGGCGACTGCCGGGTCATCCGCCGCAAAGGGATGCGTGTCCGGCTTCTTCCATGTGCGCAGCTCTTCTCTGCATTCCTTCGCGCTCCGAAGTCTGCCGTCCCGCCCGAGATACATGAATTCGTCGTAAATGTTCTGTTCGCTCGCCCAGTACCCGTCGGAGACATTGTGTCTTGCCCAATACTGCGGCGCGATGATCTTCCTGACAGTCTTAGAGGTGTAGGCGGGGAAAAAGGCGAATGAGGAATTGGACACAATAAGATATCTTGCATTCTTCACGGTCACGTAGTCCTTCTCAGGCCCGAAGTGATGTGCCTCGACGGACGGGAACAGGCGCTTTGCCGCCTCCTCGTCCTCCGTCACGATCATAAACCGCATGCCCGGTTTGATGCCGCGCATGATCCTCATGGCATCGACCCAGTATTGCCTTCGAAGATAGAGCTCGGGCTTCCCCTCGTACTCGCTCCCGCGCATATTCAGGATGCAGAGATCGTCCGCCGTGTACTCGTCTGACTCAAAGTCCGGTTTTACGCGCAGCCACTCTCTGATCTCCTCTTTGTGCCGCTGAAAATAAGACTCGTCCTGCAGGTTTCCATAGACCAGCGTGTTGTCCTTTATTTTCAGAAGTCCCGGATCTGCCCCCGCGATGTAGATGCCGTGCACCATGTCATGCGCTGAAGTGGGGAGATAAATCCGCTCCTCCCGCTCGTCATAGCGGTGCATGGATGAAGGGTCTGTCACCCTGATGCCAAGGTCCAGGTCCAGAAAGTCCGCCTGCAGATACTCCTGCCCCGCCGTGCAGAAAGGTACGCCAAGGTCCTCTGCGAGACACCTCGCCGTCACATAGCAGAACAGGCGGTTTCCAAGGCCCTGGCCCTTCAGAAATTCCGTGCCGATCATTTCACTCACCCGCGGTGCAGGATCTTCGCGCGCGCATTCAGCGCGAACTCCGTGCAGTCATCCCACAGCTTCTGGTACCACTTCGGCTCCTTATACAAGAGGTATGCGTAGTCGGAGAGGTGATCGCGCAGATACTGCGGATAGGAATCGTCGATCTTTGTCACTACCATGTGCGCATTGCGCCCAAGGATGTCTTCCTTCCTGCGAAGGCGTGCGCCCACCTCGAACAGCGTCCTTCGATTGTTGTAGTTCTGGTGCGCGGCGCTCTTGATCTTGTAGCGCACCCTCTCCTCCACGGACTCGCCTCTGCCGCCGCCCATGTAGGAGAAGTGCCATCCGCCGTCCGGAACCCGCACGCCAATCGCCTGCTGCTCCTTATTGCGCAGCTCCTCTGTCGTATAGTGCTGCAGAAGGCTCTTTCTGCAGACCTTTGTGCCCAGCCATTGCTTTCTCTCAACGCCTGGAAACTCGCCGGTGACAGAGAGATTATTGCCGGAGATATCCTCAAGATTGAGGTAGCAGTAAAAGAGCCTCTGCGCCAGCATATAGATTTTGCCGTCCTCGACATGGGGCAGAAGTTTTTTCAGCGTGTCCGGGTTGGGGATCTCGTCGACGTCAGAGAAGATGACGATGTCGTCGTCCTTCGCGTCCTTCAGGCCCCTCGCCACCGCGCACTTCTGGTGGTGGTCCCTCTGATACGCGTCGCAGTCCATAGGGGTATCGTCCACGACCACATGAATGATGCGGTCCTGGAATTCCCTGAACATTTCTTTGTTTTCCTCATAAAAAAGCGGCTTCGGATCGCCGGAGAACGTCACCGTGGATTCGCTGATGACGAACCGGTCCACCACATCGCTCAGGATGTGCATCCGCAGAAGGAGGATATCCAGTTCATTGAAGAATTGAAAGCAGTCGTAAACCATATTGAAGTCTCCATGGGCCGTGCATCCTTTCAGCGCTCCGCCTTGAACTTCTCCAAAGCGCCTCGTGGTGCCGGACCATCACCCTTTTCTGAAAACACCTTCGCCCTGCCGGATCCTCCGCAGTTTCCTGCGCACGCGCCCCGTAAATCCGTCATTGTCCATGCGAAAGCGCGGGTACTGTGCGTTCGTCCCCTCCCACTTGTGGAAGAGAAACGGACGAATCCCCGCTTCCTCCGGGATCATATGCTCGTGGCCGAAGTAGACAGCCACTTCCAGCGGCGCATAAGTCATACCCGCCGCCAGAAAGAGGTGCCGGTTCTTCACACAGATAAAGCCGTCCTCGTTGAACCACCCGTGATCCTTCTCGAAGGGAATGTGCGCCTTCGAGGGGAATTCCAGGAGTCTTTTTGAGCGGATGCCCACACTGTTGCCGACACGGATCAGGTTCCCGTTGATGTCGCGGTAGGTGAAATCATCGTGCGGATCCGGCCAGGGTGAACCAATGTAATCATAGTCCAGGAACTCGTCCCGCCACATATCCGGGTTGACGACAAAGCCGTCTGCGTGCACCGTGAGGGCAAAATCCGTGTGAATATACCGGTACAGCTCATAGACCATGTCGTAGTTGAACTTGTCAATACTGTCCAGCCGGTCGATGTGACAGTACCGGATGTTCTTCGGAAGAAAAAGGGGCTTTCTGTCCGTGATCAGAATGACGTCCCCGTAGTCGATCCCCCTGCAGCTGTACTGCAGTGCCTTGATCGTCGCGCTGATATTCACGCTCGTCATGGCGGCCAGCGTCACATTAGGGAGCTGAAGCCGCCCGTTTTTATATTCTGCCATTGGTTTTCCTCTTCAATGCGGCGACTGTCTTCTCATACCACCCACTCACCCGCATGTACAGAGAAGGCGATGCAAGAAAGAGACGCATCCGCGCGAGATCCCCGCGCGTCCTGCAGGGTGCTGTGCGCATTACGCGCAGGATGTGTTCCTTCTTCGCCTGCATGCGCGTCTCCAGGTCCTGCGCGTAAGGCATAAGCTCCTCCTGCTGCCTGAACTCACAGTCGTAAAAGAGATACCGCCGGCAACAATAATATTCCGCCTTCACTGCCTGTGCGTCAAACCCGTGTGTGCGCAGATATTCGATGTGCTCCTGCCAGAACGGCAGCTCATCTCTCATCCGGCGCTCTCCAAGGCGGCGGTTCATGATGCTGCCCGCGCGGTCCTGCACATAGTTGTAATACGGCTCCGGGATGATGCACACGCGGGGTGACGCACACAGCGCCCGTGTCGTGTACATGATGTCCTCGGAGTTGTGCCCCTTCGGGAAGAGAGCGCCTTCCACAATGTCTCTTCGAAAGAGCTTGCTCCACACGGAATTGTACAGGATAATTCGCTCGGAATTGTCCTTCAGTCCCGTCGAGACGTAGATGTCCAGTGCCTGGTTCCTGTCAAAAAGAAGACCCGCGAACGAGCCCTCTGCAGTACCGGTTCCGCCTTGTCTGTCCGGTGCCGCGTCCTCCGGCGGTGTTGTGCCGGCATCTCCGGCTGCGGCGCGATTATTGCCGCACCCGCGGTCTTCCTGCGCCGCCGTCTGCCCCTTCTTTGCAGGGATCTCTTCCCTTCCCCGGCTCTTCGACGCCTCGAAAATATCCCTGTACTTGACCGTCGTCACCCCGGCGCCGCCAAGAAGTGCGCCGCGCACCATCGCCATAATCATGCCGGGATCCATGTAGTCGTCGCCGTCGAGATAAGCGATGAACTGCCCCCGCACAAGCGACAGGCCCGCATTCCTCGCGTCGGAGAGCCCGCCGTTTTCCTTGTGAATCACGCGGATTCTGGCGTCTCCGGCGGCGATCCGATCCAGAATCTTCCCCGTCTCATCTGTGGACCCGTCATCCACTGCAATGATATCAAGATTACGGTACGTCTGCCCGCACAGCGACGTCATAGCCCGCTCTATATACGGTGCAATGTTGTAGGCGGCAACGATGACGGAGACAAGCGGTTGATCCTGTGCGCTCTCTCCAAGACGCCCGCCCGATGCGATCATCCCGTCCGGATTGATCCGCACCATGTCCCCTGTGAAAATATCCGTTCTCTGAAGGGAGGATCCATCCTTCTCGTTGATCCAGAAGGACGGGGCGATCGTTATTTTCGAGGGTGCACCGCCAAGGTATGCGCCCCACCAGGAGAAGCTGGAGTTCGCGATGATGTGATGGCTGCACAGGCTCATGAGGTACATGTCCGCGTAGCCGTGGTTCTCATCGCTTCCTGTGACAAGGGTGAAGAGAGGGCTGTCTGCGGAAGAAGCAGGCACTGACGCTAGCGCTGTTCCTGCCGGATCCTCCCTCTTCGAAATCCACGCCTGCGCCATCTTCGCATCGTTGGAGAAGACAAAGAAGCGGATGGCCGGAAAACGCTCCCGGAGCAGTGCGATCGACCTGTCGTAGTAGGCGTCCGTGCAGATGCCCCCGTAAACATCCTGATGTGTGAGGTAGTCGCCAAAGCGCAGATGGATGCTGGCCGTAGGAACGCCCTTAGATTCCAGCGCGCGGATTTTCTGCGCAAAAGCGGCAGATTCCGTCAGGTCCCGCAGAATATCCTCCGGGAAGGTATAAGCCCTTCGCACCTCTTCTTCCGCATCTGCCCAGTACCTTGGACTCTGAAAACATCCGCAGTAATACCCGTCCTCCCGCTCAAGGAAGGACCGGTCAAAAACAAAGTCGCGGTCGTCGATCCTGGCGCTTCGGCGGCCCGTTATTTTCCGGCGGATCCTGTCAGAAAGGCGCATACTGCTGTCTGTCATTTTCGTCAGAACATCTGCGGGAACGACCGGGTAATCAATACCAAAAACAGAGAGGAGCTTCGGGCGCCTCTCTCTCTTCGTGCCGTCTGCGAGGACGGTGGTATATTCCGTTGTGTCGTCGAAGGAGACCTGGCGTCCCAGTGCGGACAGCTCCAGATACAGTGCGTACTGGAACATCTGGTTGCCAAGTCCCCCGGACATTCTGATGACGATCATAGTGCTGATTTCTCCCGCATTTACATATACTGCCGGTACCACTGCTGGAAGACGAAGAAGGACCAGGCGATCTTGGAGTAGTTCTTTCCCGTCGCAGGGCCGCCGTCGCCGTTGGTGAGATAATCGCTGATCAGCTGCGATGTAAATGCCGGATCAAAGATTCCCTGCTGCTTCAGGTAGTCCTCCTGTGCGAACGCCTCCAACTGCTCTCTCAGGGGTCCCCGCATCCACTTGTCCAGAGGAACGCCGAATCCCTTTTTCGGGCGGTCGAGAAGATTGGCCGGAATATAGTCGCGGGCGATGTCCTTCAGGATATATTTCTTTACCCCGTCCTTGTATTTGAACGCATGGGGAATGCGGTACGAATACTCCATCACATCCCGATCCAGCAGAGGGCAGCGGCTCTCCAGCGAGTATTTCATGGAGGCGCGGTCCACTTTGGTAAGAATATCGCCCGGCAGGTATGTATCCATGTCAAGGAGCATCCGGCGGATCTGCCAGTTGGATACGCCGTAGCGGCTCTCCACCGGGTAATTGACGGGGAGCTGATCCTTTGCCAGCACCATCTTCTGCGCCGCTTCTATATAGCCACCGGCGCCGAAGAACTGCGTCTTCGTCTCCGGATTTCTGTTCGCTGCGATGACCCGCACCTTCATGGGATACAGGTGGGACAGACCTAGCTTTCCAAGGGCATGCGCGGCAGCGCCGGCCATGTCAAGGCGCTGGGCGAGCGCCACATCGTCGTAGTTGTTGTAGCCGCAGAAGAACTCATCGCCCGCATCTCCGGAGAGCGCGACGGTGACTTTCTGTCTTGCCAGCATGGAGACCAGCATCGTCGGAATCTCTGACGAATCCGCCATGGGCTCGTCAAAATACTGCGGTATGCTCTCCACCAGATCGAACATATCCTTCTCGCCGATGATCATCTGGGTGTGATCGGTGCCGAGGTACTTTGCAACGCCCGCGGCGTACTCCGCCTCGTTGTACTCCTTTTCCGAGAAGCCGATGGAGAATGTTTTCAGCGGGGTGCCGCCGAGGTATTCCTGTGCCGCCGCGGACACCAGAGACGAGTCGTACCCGCCTGAGAGAAAGCATCCAAGCGGCACGTCTGCGATCATTCTGCGCGCAACGGCGCCCCGGATGAGGTCCTTGAGCTCTGCCTTCGCCTGTGCGTAGTCCGTCACAGGATCCGCTGCCATCTGATGGTAGACGGATGCCGTATCCCAGAACTTCGCGATGTCGACAGCTCCGTTATGATAGCGGAGAATGCTGCCTGGCTCCAGCTTATACACATGTCTGAAAACAGTCTCCGGCGCGTTGATATACTGCTGGAACAGATACCTTGCGAGCACGTCCGTCCTGATCTCCTTCTGAAAGCCGGGGCAGAGCATGATGGGCTTTAATTCCGAGGCGTAGACGATGCCCGTCCCGCCCTCCTGTGTGATGCGCTTCCAGGACAGTTCTCCGGCGGAAGGTGCGGGCGTAAGAAGGCTGCTCGCGGCAAGGGGTGTCTCCTTTTCGCCGTCCAGCCAGTAGTAGAGAGGTTTCACACCCATGCGGTCCCGGATAAGAAACGTTGTGTCGATGTCTCTGTCATAGAGGGCGATCGCGAACATCCCATTGAATCTGTGCACGCAGGAGATGCCCCACTTCAGATAGGCCGCGATGATGACCTCTGTGTCGCACGTGGAGATGAAATGGTAGTCGGGAAGCTCCTTATAAAGGTCCTGATAGTTGTAGATCTCTCCGTTGTACACGACCGTGATTCGCCCGTCAGGGGAGTGCATCGGCTGATGTCCTGAGGGAGAGAGATCCAGGATGGACAGACGTCTCTGCGCCATGCCGATGAGATCTCCCGATCCGCCGGGAAAAATCTCTGTGCCCCGATCGTCCGGTCCTCTGTAGATCATGCTGTCGTTCATGGCGCGCAGCTGTTCCATTGTGATGTGGTTGTGTCCGACAAAGCCGCAGATGCCGCACATGAGGCTGCCCCCTTTCTGATTTGTTCTTATGAAAATAATATCGCAGAGCCTCTGCGTTACAGGGTGTCTCTTCCTCCGGCGAGGTACCACGAGGAGAGCCTCTTCGCTTCCTCTGCCGCGTCGTACCCGGCGGCTGACAGCTGTGCAATCGCCTGCTTCGATGCAGTCTCTCTTCCCTGCTGCGGAAGGTGAAGCTCCGTGAGCGCGCGCACCCAGGTGGCAGAGTCATCAAGAGAATACTGCCGCACGAGATCCGTCACACAGACTTCCTTTGTGATCGCATCCGAGAGAAGGCAGGGAAGGCCCGCCGACTGCGCCTCGATCACTGTCCCCGGCAGTCCCTCATAGAGAGAAGGGAAAACAAAAGCATCGAACGCCTGATACATCTGCGCCGTCCGCTCCCGGCTGCAGGCGCCTGCAAAGACTGCGCGGCCTCCGAGGCCTGCCTTCTCAAGGCGTTCTCTGACCTCCTCCATCTGCACACCTTTGCCGACGAACAGGACGCGCCAGTCTGTCTCCGGATGCAGTGCGCAGAGTTTCTCCAGGAGTCCCGCGATGAACAGCTGGTTCTTCACCGGCTCAAATCTCCCGACATGGCCCAGAACCACTGCGTTTTCCGGGAGTCCCAGCTCCGTGCGGATCTTCTCCCGCACATCGCTCCTGTACGCAAAAGCCCCGATATCCAGTCCGTTCGGCACGAAAATAACGTGCCCCGCGTCATACGCCTTCTTCCCGAAAACGGCAATGCCCGCCGCCTTCGAGCAGGCGAACATGTAATCACATTTATCTGCGAGATTCCTGCGCAGAATCTTTGTTGCGATGCCCCGCAGGCCCGCATCCACACCGGCGCTCCTTGCGTGTGCGATGGTGACCGGAACGCCGCTCTTCTTTGCGATCGGAAGATAGACGGAGGCCATACTCGTCATGTGGCCCTCAACAGCCGCAAAATCATGGTGCTGCGAGAAGAACTGTGCCGCCGCCTTTTTATACAGGGAGAGGTTTGTTCCCGTGAATCTAGGCAGCACGTAGATCTGACCGCCGAGCGCCCTCACCTCGTCGTCGAAATCTCCTTTCGGCCGCAGCTGCAGGAGGTGCTCCGTCGACCAGTCCCCAGCCGCTTCCTTCGGGGTGACGCCGCAGTGCACGAGAAAGTCGAACTGTACCTTCTCCCTGTCCAGATGCCTGTACAGGTCCATGATGCGGCTCTCCGCACCTCCTCTGTTCAGCGTGCCCAAAACGTGCAGGACACGGATCGGTCTGTTCTGCTTATCCAAAAAAGCCTCTTTCCTTTGTGTGCACAGTCTGCCCTTTCACAGAACACCCTTCATGCTTTTCTATAGAACAACAAGCGATGTGTTTCATGCATTCGATGTTCCGCAGGGGCGCTGCACTCAAAATCAGCGTCCATGTACGAGTGCTGCCGCGCGCACAAGCCGCCTCTTGCCGTCCGCCATCAGATATTCCTTCAGTGCGCCGGCCCTTGACCGCTTCTGCACAGGATAATACAGATACTCCTTGTACGGCATCATATCCTGCGTCTGGAAAATATGCTCATACCGCCCAAAATCACTGTCCCTTAGCGTATTGGTGTGCACGACAAATGTCGTCACGCCGTCCTTCTTCTGAAGACTTCTCTTTTGGTCAAAGGAGATCGGATAAAAGGTCATCCCAAGATATTCGTACGGTCCGCTCCCGAATCCGTCCGTCATCTTTGTAAAACCGTTGGCGAGAAGTGCACGGATGGTATTCTCATCATAGGAATGCGACGGCGCCATAAAAATGTCCGTCACGATCTCCTGATCCGTCAGGATCTTCTTCCCTTCACGGATCATTTTTTCCTGCTGTGCGTAAGAGAGCCCTGCAAACTCAGACTGATGATTGAGCGGGAAAAGGCCGCCTTCCTTCGTCGTGTACACATGACTGAAGCCATGCATGGCAACTTCCCAACCAGAGGCTCTGAGCTGTTCAATAACAGAAAGGAAGTCCTCCCTCGGCGGATCGATATGCAGTTTTGGATCGGACGATGAAGGAACAATCCCGATAAGGGGCTTCACAAAGTAACGGTCGCAGAGCGCCCGGAACCTGTCGAATTTAGCCCAGTCCATATCGGGGGTAATGTCGTCCAGGCGGATCGTTATTTTCATAATGTCTGCAGTTCCAGAGCCACCCCGGCCGCGGGGAGAATGCCGCCGGCGCGAAATTGTATCTTTATAATAGCCCGTACGGCATCGCGCATACGTCTGAAATTCTCTTCGCGGTACCGCCGGCGCGAATCTGGATTTTTATTTTAATAGTCTTGTCAATTATTGTGGGCGAAGTAATCCTTGTACCAGTTGATGGCGAGTTTGATGCCTGCTGCGAAATCGTAGGATGGATCATAGCCGAGGTTCTTCCTTGCCTTGGAAATATCGGCGTTGGAATCCCGGATATCGCCGGCTCTCGGCGGTCCGTAGACAGGCTCGATGTCTGTGCCGAGTGCTTCGCAGATGTCGTGGTAGACATCGATCAGGTACTCTCTTCCGCCGGCGCCGATGTTGTAAGCTGTGCCCGCGGCATCCTCAGAAGCCGCGCAGGCGCGCAGGCACCCCTCGATGACATTGTCTACGTAAGTGAAGTCGCGGCTCTGTCTGCCGTCGCCGTTGATGGTAGGGCGCTCGCCGGCAAGGAGCTGCTTGATGAACTTCGGGATGACGGCCGCATATGCACCGTTCGGATCCTGATGGCGGCCGAAGACATTGAAGAACCGGCAGCCGTAGGTATTGAGGCCGTAGAGCTTCTTGTAGAGCTTGCCGTACTCCTCATCGCAGCGCTTGGTCAGCGCATAAGGGGAGAGAACATTGCCCTCTTTTCCCTCTCTCTTGGGGAGCTCCGTGGAATCGCCGTAGACGGAAGAGCTGGAGGCGTAGACGAAGCGCTTGACGCCGTTTTGTCTCGATGCCTCCATCATATTCAGTGTGCCCCGGATATTGATCTCCTCATAGAGAAGCGGCATCTCGATAGAGCGGGGAACAGAGCCCCAGGCTGCGAGGTTGATGACATAATCGACATCCTTTGTCGCCTTCTCGCAGGCGTCAAGGTCCCGGATGTCCTCCTTCAGGAAGGTGAAGCGGGGATTGTCCATCAAAGGCTGAATGTTCTCAATATGCCCGGTGGAGAGATTGTCGAGAACGCGCACGTTGTATCCCTTGTTCAGGACTGCCTCCGCGATGTTGGATCCGATGAAGCCGGCGCCGCCGGTCACGAGGAAGGTGCTGCCTTCCGGGAAGGTGATATTTTCAAAACTCATTGGATGATTCCTCTTTTCAATTTGTGTGATGCCGCGGATTGCTTCGTGGTCCTTCCGCCATTCGGAATTCGCTTCATCCCCTTCGGGGATTCGCTCCTTCCTCATGTCGGACGGGCCTCAAATGCAGATGCGCTTCCGAGTAAACTCGGACGCATCTGCGCTCTCGGCCCTGGCATCACATTATACCATATAGGCTAGAAGATCGGGTACGGCACGGCACTGATCGTCAGAGAGCTGTCCTGCACCTTGCTGCCGCCTGCGTGGAGCGAATACTCCACATGCACAGTGATCTTCATATCTTTTTCCTCGATAGTTAGTGTTTTCGCCTCTACCCCAAGCTCGAGAGTTCCCACCACGGTGTTGTAGTCGCTCACATTCATTTTGCCTCTCTCGAAGACCATGTGGGAGTTCACGGAGCCTGACTTTTTTACGTCAAGGGTATCTCCAGTGTACTTGACTCTGTTGTGCGCTGGCGAATCCATCCCCTCGAGCTGTTCATCGTACAGAAAATAGTGGTGCCCGTTCTGTTTGTAATATCTGCCGCGTACCGTGAGGTCGACCGGCTCCTGCGCAACGCCGTCCACGACGTGGACGCCGTGCACGGTGATCAGTACATCTTTTGTCATGGATTGGCTGCTCCTTTCAATCTCGGAATTTGATTTTTCACCTGGTCTTATTGACATAAAGCATCGGAATTTGAATTTCACCCGTTTCCCGATGATATAAAAAATTCTTCCGTCATCGGGATTCCTGCAACGGCGCTTTTCCGATGCTTTCTATTTTTTCAGAAGCATCGGGTTTTGGATTTCATCCTTTTTCCGATGACATCATAATTTCTTCCGTCATCGGGATTCCTGCAACGGCGCTTTTCCGATGCTTTCTATTTTTTCAGAAGCATCGGATTTTGGATTTCATCCCTTTTCCGATGACACCATAATTTTTTCCGTCATCGGAATCCCTGCAATTGCACTTTTCCGATGCTTTTTTATTTTTAACGAGCATCGGGTTTTTATTTATGACCATTTTCCGATGTCATTTTTATTATTATAAGTCAGGCACATGTTTGTGTGTGAATTGCCCTTAGGTATCTGTCATAATTTGTAATTGTTTAGCACCCCTAGAAAAGGCGAAAATTCGGATGGGAAGCTTGATTACCAGACGAATTTTTCGACTTTTCTAGGGGCGGCCAAGGCGCGGAGCGCCTCTGGACGCCCACATCGAGGAGAACCGAAGGTTCTCGAGATGGGAGTGCTAAACAGTTACCATAATTTAAATAGGATGGCCGCGCTCCCGCGTCCATCCGGCCTCATATCAAAAAGAGCACAGCCCCGTCTGCAAGCAGCCGGTTCTGTGCTCTTTTGATATGCCGGATTGTGTGTAAACCTGGCCGCCCTTCTCTCTTATAATCGCCAGTAGTCCCACTCAGGTTTCTGGAAGTCTTTTTTGTGGAAGACGCCCTTAAGGTCGGAGAAGACTTTCGTCCTGTACTTCGGATTGTAGAAGGAGGCGATGTCCGCAGGTGTGAACTTCTCGAACTCTTTGTGCTTCACGGCCATGAGGACGGCATCCATGTTCTTCACCTCGGAGAGATCGTGGAACTGTACGCCGTAGAGCTTCTTCGCTTCCTCTGCATCCCCTTCGGGATCCACAATCATGGGTTCAATGCCGTATTCGCGCAGCTCCTTCACAATATCGAATACCTTCGTATTGCGCGTATCCGGGCAGTTCTCCTTGAAGGTAAAGCCCAGGATCACTACCTTCGCATTCCTTACCGGAATGTCGTTGCGGATGAGGAGCTTGACCAGCTGCTCCGCGCAGTACTTGCCCATGTCGTCGTTGATGCGGCGCCCCGAGAGAATGATCTGGGAGTGGTAGCCGAACTGCTCCGCTCTGTAGGTCAGGTAATACGGATCAATGCCGATGCAGTGTCCGCCGACAAGCCCCGGACGGAAATTCAGGAAGTTCCACTTCGTGCCCGCCGCCTCGAGAACGGATTTTGTATCAATGCCCATCTTGTGGAAGATGATGGACAGCTCATTCATGAATGCGATGTTGATGTCTCTCTGCGAGTTCTCGATGACCTTAGCGGCCTCCGCCACCTGAATGGACTCCGCTCTGTGTACGCCTGCGTCCACAACGAGCTCGTAGACCTTTGCCACCGTATCAAGCGTCTCCTCGTCCATGCCGGAGACAATTTTCTTGATCGTGTTGAGTCTGTGCACCTTGTCGCCGGGGTTGATGCGCTCAGGCGAGTAGCCGATCTTCCAGTCGCGGCCGCACTTGAGACCGGACTCCTTCTCGATGATCGGCACACAGATTTCCTCTGTCACACCGGGATACACAGTCGATTCGAAAACAACGACCGTCCCCTTCTGCAGATTCTGTCCGACAAATCTGGATGCTCCCTCAACAGGTGTGAGATCCGGTGTGTGATCGCTGTTGACCGGTGTCGGAACCGCTACAATGATAAAGCGCGCATCGCGAAGCCTTGCGGGATCCGCCGTGAACTCGACGGTCGTCTCCTTCACTGCCTCATCGCCCACCTCGTTTGTGGGGTCTATTCCCTTTTTATACTTCTCGATCTTCTCTTTGTTGAAATCAAAGCCGATGACATCGATCTTCTTGGCAAAGGCAACGGCGATCGGCATGCCCACATAACCAAGGCCTACCAGCGCCAGCTTGTCCTGTCTGTTCACCAGTCTCTCGTACAGATCCATTTTGTCTCTCCTGCCTTCTGTGTCTTTGTGCGCCCTCTGCGCACAGTTAATCTAATAGTAGTGTTTTGGCGTTTACTTGTAAAGTCACTTCCGGATATCCCCCAGCCAGTTCTCAAACATAAGAATATACCAGATCTGCGGCCGCCAGATGCCCCGCTCCTGCAGATCCTCCCAAAGCCTTCGCACCTGCTGCGCGTCAAAATATCCTTCCGCCTTCAGCTTCGACGGCGCGATCAGATCCTCCGCCCAGCCACGCAGCTCCTCGCTCCGGAGCCACCTCTGGATCGGAATGGAGAACCCCTTCTTCGGGCGATCCACCAGATCCTTCGGCACATAGCGGTAGAGAACATCCTTCAGAACAAGTTTCCCCTCATGGTCATTGCGGAGATAATCAATAGGCAGCGTCCACGCGAACTCCACCACATCCCTGTCCAGAAACGGCACTCTCGACTCCAGGGAAACAGCCATGGCCGTCCGGTCCACCTTCACCAGAATATCGTCCGGATGGTACATGAGAAGATCCCGCAGCATTGCCTCCTGACTGACCTGCGGCAGAAAATCCTCCGGCAGGAACGAATCCGCCGCCCGGAGCGTATCCGGAGCGAGAACGACATGGCCACAGTTATTCTCCGCAATGTTCTGCAGGCGACCCAACTCCAGAGGGCCGTGTGCCTTCAGAAGAGTTCCTTTAATGCGCAGCACCTCTTTTCGTGAAAGGGGCGAATGGAGAATAAAATCGGACGCGGCACTTCGGAGTCCGTACGGGACGCCCTTCATCTTCCCCCAGATCCGCTCCAAAGAAGGGTAGGATCTGTAGCCGCAGAAGAGCTCATCCCCCGCATCTCCTGAAAGAGACACGGTGACGTGCTGCCTCGTCATGCGGCTGACGAGATACGTCGGAATCTGTGAGGAATCCGCAAACGGCTCGCCGAACATCCCGGCGAGCTTCGGGATCACATCCAGCGCATCTCTCTCCGTGATGTACATCTGCGTGTGGTCCGTGCCGAGGTGATGCGCGATCTGTTCCGCCGCCTGCGCCTCATCAAAGCCGCGCTCGTGCATGCCGATTGTGAACGTCCTGACCTTATCCCTCGACTGCGCCTGCATGAGAGAAACGATGGTCGAGGAGTCAATACCGGCGGAGAGAAAGGCGCCCAGCGGTACATCTGCCACCATCTGCCCGCGGATGGCTTCCCGCAGGAGCCGCTCCAGCTCCATGGATGCCTCCTCCCGCGTCCCCTTAAAAGGATTGCTCTGCCCTGTCTTGGCTGCGTCCTTCATGGACCAGTAGATTTCATAGCTGTAGCCGCCCTCAAGATCTGCATTCCGGAAACTGCCGGAGACAGAGCGGTCCAGATCCGCCGGCACATCAAAGGGCGCAAACGGCGCATCAATCGTCAGCACCGTTCCGGGCTTCAGCTTATATATGTCCTCATAGATGGTATACGGCGCAGGGATGTAACCGTTCGCCATGTACAGCGGAAGGACATCTCTCCGGATGCCGTTGGAAAATCCTTCCACCTCGCGGAAGGCTCCGATGTCCGACGCAAAGCCAAAGCATGTCTCCCCGCCTGCCCTGTGGATCCAGCCGTAGTACAAGGGCTTTTCGCCCACGCGGTCCCTTGAGAGCAGGAGCTTCTTCTCCTTCGTGTCATAAATGCCAAAGGCCCACATACCCTTCATCATCTGCAGGGCGCGCACCGCGCCGTACCCCTCAACAGCCTCCAGCAAAACCTCTGTGTCCGAGGTGCCGCGGAAGGCGGGCACGATTTTGTCGGATAGAAGGCGGTCCCGCATCTTCCCGTAATCGTAAATCTCCCCGTTATAGGTCATGAGAAGACGCCCGCTCCGTGAGACAAACGGCTGTGCGCCGGAAGGCGTGAGATCAATGATCGAGAGCCTCCTGTGCCCAAACGTCACCAGTCCGTCCTCCGATGTGCGGATTCCCTCCGCATCCGGTCCGCGATCACGCATATGAAGATTCATGGCGTGGATATTCGATTCCGCATCCCTGCCGAATGCACAAAGGCCGCTGATGCCGCACATAGGCGCCTCCCTTCAATCATTCATAAGCGACTGGTAATCATAACTGCCATAGAACTTCTTCTCGAAAGAGAGGAGCTCCTCCATATTGTCCTCCGTCACCTGATAGTCGCCGTCCTTCATCCACTGCAGCAGTTCCGAGGAGACCTCCGGGCTGTAGTGCACCGCGTCTTTATAGTTGGAGAGATCGGTGGTGAGGCCGGTATTTTCAGAGAAGGAAAACAATTTAATATTAGCACACCCGAGCATGAGGCTCATGGCGATGCGCTGCGCCTCGATCTGCCGCTCCAGCGTCCCCTCGCTCCACATCGTGCCCCAGCGGACGATAGAGAACGGAGGAATGAAGCAATAAAACGTCGTCTCCGGGTGCGCCTTTGCCGGCTCCACAATGTTCTTGGTGACATTGTCCCGCACCATCTGCGCCTCGCTCTGCGTGAGGGGATGCTGCTTCGCCGGCGCCGGAAAGCCGTCCACGCCGTCCAGCGCCTGCTCCTTTCCGTACTGCGTATCCGGATCATCTGCGCTGTAGCTGTCAAAGGACTCGACGCCGCCTGCTGTTCCGGTGAGCCTGTTTTTGATCATCGGAAGACAGTAGCCAAAAAGCACATCGCGGTTCAGGTAATAGCGGATATCATTGAATGGATTGCTGTCGTAGAGGTAAGTCGGGAATTCGCCCATGTCGCTGTGCATGGCGTCCGCGGACTCGATGAGATAGGAGTCGTCGACGCTGCGCACGACAATTTTCACGTCATGCGTGGCGAGTCCCTTCTCCATGTTGGCGCTCACTTCATGGAAAGAGGCGCCGGGATAGGGCACTTTGATGCTGGAGACGCCAAAGAGCGCATCGAACTCAGAGGTTTTGAAATTGTCCGTGTTGCTCGTCCCCGTGATCATTGCGTCATAGGAAAAGTGGCGCGTGATGCCGTCATTCTGGGATCTCTGGTCCGCGAGCCGGTAATAAAAGCCCGGGAGCGGCGCATGGTAGTGGAAGAAGGGATCGAGCACTGCAACAGCTGCGCCCAAAAGGGCCGTGATCAGCACGACCGCACCTATGAAATTGCGCATCCATTTGCCAGAAGTCATTTCCGCTCCCTGCTCTGCTGAACAGTTATCTGAAAATAAGGTCCCGGGTGCTTCGCACCCTGGAATCCCTGTTTTAATAAGCCAGCACACAAGGCGTTGATTTTGCTTTGCAAAATCACGCCTTTGTGTGGCCTGGGGTGCTTCGCACCCTGGCCACAGCCTGCATGATGAGAGAAAAAAGAAATGAATTTCTTTTTCTCTCATCATGCAGGCTGTGCTGGCTTATTAAAATCGGTTATAGATAAACGCCGATACCTTCCCCATGCTGATCACGCTGATCATAAACAGCGCGAGCGTAAAAAAGAGGGATTTACGGCTCGCCTCGTGCTTCATCCGCTGGCTGTTCACCGGCCAGAGACAAATGAGGATGCCGCCGCCGAGAAGAAGTACGGCACTCAGAAGAAAGACGCTCTGGTCCGTGTACGGCACATGCAAAACGCCCAGCACGGCGCGAAGGCCGGGGATCCGGAGCGTCTCCGCCAGCGCCGGATTAATCGTGAAGTTCAGATCCGGGAATCTCTGCACCATGAAGATCCACTGTCCGACACTGTCCGCGCGGAACAGGAGCCATGCGATGCTGACAAAGATGAACGTGACAATCCCCCGCAGCACATCCGGCACGTGCGAGAGCGGCCCCTTCAGTGCTCTCTCTATGACCTGCATCAGTCCGTGCAGAATACCCCAGAGAATAAACGTCCAGTTCGCACCGTGCCAGAAGCCGCTGATCAGAAAGACGATCATGATGTTCACATATGTCCTGACTTTTCCCCGTCTCGATCCTCCCAGCGGAAAATAGACATATTGGCGGAAGAATCCCGTCAGCGTGATGTGCCATCTTCTCCAGAAGTCTGTGACCGAGACCGCCCTGTAGGGCGAGTCAAAGTTAATGGGAAGATGGAACCCGAGGAGTTCTGCCGCGCCCGATGCCATGTCGCAGTAGCCGCTGAAGTCAAAATAGATCTGCAGCGTGTAGGCGAGCATCGTGATGAGCACATCGCCCGTTGTGCCGTTTCTGTAATTTTCAAAACCGACGGTGACAGCCTCCGAGAAGAAGTCCGCGAGGCACACCTTTTTGAACAGGCCGCACGCGAAGAATTGCATGCCGCGCACGAACCGCTCCGCATGAAAGCGGACGGGCTCCGGATCCCTGATCTGCGGAAAGAAATCCTTCGGCAGCATGATGGGCCCTTCGCTGATCTTCGGGAAGAAGGTGACATAGAGGGCATATTCCAGAGGTGTCACGCGGCCGAGGGTCCCCCTCCGGTTCTCCACAAGGAATGCAATCTGGGAAAAGGTGTAGAAGCTGATGCCAAGCGGCAGAATGATCTGCAGGGGCGTATAGGAGCGCCCGGCAGCTGCGGCGATGTTGGAGAGAAAGAAATTCGTGTATTTAAAATACAGAAGGAGCGCAATCTGCATCGCCACAGAGAGGACGAAGACGGCCTTTCCGCGCTCATGCCCCGTTCCGCGTCCTTTGCGTTGTCCGCAGGTGCCTCTTCTTCCCGCTGCGCCCGTCTCCACAGGGCCTTCAGCAGGCGCCGTTCCCGTGCCTTCCTTCCCTGTCTCTGACAATATTGCGCCCGCGCAGCTCTCTGCCTCTCCTCCGCCGGCACACACCCTGGAGAGCGCATAGGTGACTGCCATGTCCGCGAGGAGAAGGACAAGTCCCTGGAACGAAGCGCAGGCATAGAACCACAGAGAGAGTCCCAGGAGCACGATCTGCGCTGCGCGTCTGCTCTTCCATCCCGCCAGATAATAGAGAATCGCCGCCAGCGGAAGAAAGAAGAATATGCAGTTGAAGGAGTTGTAACTCATGCAGCTGTTCTCCTTACAAGCTCTTGCCCCGCCGGCTGACAATAATCCGACACAACAATTCATTCTGCCTGTGACAGTTATAAACAACACACAGGATCCCCGCCGTCAGAATCCGGCCGCAGGAACACCCGTCAATGCAGAAGTCCCAGCAGATATTCCTTCCACATGGGATTAATCCGGGACGGCGCATATTCCTCCTGTACGGCACTGGCGCGCCTTCCCATCTCCCTTCGCAGGTTCTCGTCGTCCATGAGACGAAGGAGCCGGTCCGCCATCGCATCCGCATCGTCCACCGGCACAAGAAATCCATTCTCTCCGTCGCGGATGAGATCCCGCGGCCCGTAGGAGGGGCAGTCCGTGCTGATGGGTGCAAGCCCAAGGCCCATGGCCTCGATGAGGGCATTGGGCATTCCCTCCGCCTTCGATGTCAGGACATAGATAGCAGCCCGCTCAATCCGCTCCGGAACATCAGACACCGCGCCGTGAAAGCGCACGGCATCCGATACATGGAGCTGCGCCGCGAGTGCCTCGAACTCTTTTCTGGAAGGCCCGTCGCCATAGAGATCACAGACATATTCCGGATGGCGGCTGCGCGTCTTTGCAAAGGCGCGGACCGCCATTCCCTCATTCTTGTTGGCATCGAGCCGTCCCACAAGGACGACGCGCTTCTCCCGCTCACCCTGATACACAGGCCGGATAAAGGCCGGATTGATGGAATTGGGGAGAATGACTGCCCTTTTCCGGATCCGAGCCGGAAACCACTCCGCCGCCCCTTTGGACTGTAGAACAATACCCTCCGCGAGCGGAAAGAGAGCCTTCGCGCACAGCGTCATCGCCCTGCCCGCATACTCCCTCGCAGGCATGCCACGGACTGAGACCGCACACGGGACCTGCCGGCGCCTGCCCTGCGCGTCGCGCCGGCGAAGCCCCCTCGTCGCCGCAATGGCCATGAGATTGTTCTTTCCGGAAAAGGAGAGCACAAGGTCCGGCTGGAGCGTCTTGAAAATATTCCGCAGAACGCGGTAGCGCACGCCGAAATTGTGCACCCTGCTGCCAGTAAGAAGTTCCGCATCCGGATCCGAGTAGACCCGGCCTATTCCCTTCGCCCGCGCTTCCTCAAAGGAAGCGTGAACAGGGTCATACAAAGGCTTTCCGTCCGCATCCCACCCCGCATGCGGCAGCACATATTCCGGCGGATGGCAGTATGTCGTGACGAACGTCACGCGCCACCCCTGCGTGAAGAAGTACTCCGCGAGGTTTCCAAGAACGCGCTCCGCGCCGCCCTTCTGGAGAGAACCGATATACAGGACAAGGTGCGGTGCGTGTGCCGCCCTGTTGTTTTCTGCCCTACCTTCTGTACCCATCGATCACCCTTTGCAGGTATTCCTCCCACTGCGCATAAATGGTCTGCGCGTTTGCGATCTCTCTGATCTTTCTCGCCGCATCGCCCATGGCCTGCGCTTCCTCCGGATGCCGGATCATATACAGCATGGCCTCTGTCAGTGCCTTCTCATCCTTGATGGGCACCAGACAGCCGTTCTTCTTCTCCTGTATGAGCATCGCAGGAGCCCCCGGCGGGCAGTCCGTCGCGATGACGGGAAGTCCCAGTGCCATGGCCTCCATGAGTGCATTCGGCATGCCCTCGTAGTCGGAGGAGAAGACGAACATCGCCGCCGTATTGATCGTTTTTTCCAGCGTATTGCAGTCTCCGCAGAGCGTCACAGCGCTCTGAAGGCCGCACTCCGCAATTGTCCGCTCCAGCAGCTCCTTCGTTCCGTCATGGGAGTCGGGGCCGTATATTTTCAGATCGTAGTCAGGATATGCGCTGTGCACGTCTTTGAAGGCGCGCACCAGAAGTGCCTGGTCCTTGAAGTCCACAAGGCGTCCCACATTGACGATTGTCTTCGTCCTCGCACTCAGCGGCGTGTCCGGCGCATCGATGAACTTCTGCGTGATGGGATTGAGAATGATCACGGAGTTGTCCTGCACGTGCGGCGCAAAGAATGCCTTTGCCCTTGGCGTCTGGAAAACGGCACCCGAAGCCCGGTCGAACAGAAGGCTGATCATCATGTGATTGACAAAGCCCGAGTAAAAGGCCTCGGGGTCAATCCGCACACTGATGACGACGGGAACGCCGGTCCCTCTGCAGGCAGAGAGCGCCCTGTAGTTGGCCTTGATGGCAAAAGAGACCAGAACGTCAGGTCTGTACTGCAGCATGAACTCCCGCAGATACCGTCTGCGCAGCAGGATCTTCGTAAGTCTCCCCTTCTTCTCATCCTCCGGGCGAAGGCCCACGTGAACTCTTTTTACTCTCGGATCGAGCGGATACTCATTCTGGTCCACCCACTCCGTTGCCACAAGGACTTCATGTCCGTGAGAAGCGAATTCTCCCGCCAGGTTCGACACGACGCGCTCTGCGCCGCCGTGGACGAGACAGTTCAGGTGAAATGCTATTTTCATGAATCTGTATCCTCTTCCTTAAAGCCTGCACGCCGGTGATGCCGGGTTCCCGCCGCACAAGATCGCTTGCTGGTGATGCCGGGTTCCCCCCGCATAAAACCGATCCGCCGATGATGGCAGGCCTTTTGCCCTTCAGCTGCAGCTGCCTGTGATCCGGTCCAGAATCTCCAGCAGAGAATCCCGGTACCGCTCCGGCGCATAGACAAGGGCGTGCTCCGATGCAGCCTCTGCATAGCGCTCTCTGCGCGCCTTGTCATCGAGCATGGCACCGATGGCCCGCGCAAGGATTCTCTCGCCGTCCTCGATCTTCGCCGCGTCGAAATTCTCCTGGTCACTCATATCCGGCACCAGAACGCCGTAGGCGCCGTCGATCACCCGCTCCGTCGAGGAGCCGTCCGGGCGGTCGTCGATGAGACGTCCGTACTCCCTTTCCGACAGCACGATCTCGCGGGGGCCCGTCTTGCAGTCCGCCGCCACAACCGGCAGCCCCACCGCCATCGCCTCCAAAAGCGCATTGGGGAAACCCTCATGGTTCGAGGAGAGCACATAGAGATCACTCTTTGCCGTGTAGGGGAACGGGTTTTTGCGGACGCCGGGAAACGCCACGCTGTCCGCGATGCCAAGGTCCTCCGCGAGCTTTTTATACGGCACGAATTCGCCTGCGCCCATGATGATGAGCCGTGCCCTTGGATGGTCCTTTTTGACGAGAGAAAATGCCTTCAGAAGATGCCAGAAACCCTTGATGTAATCTTCTCTCCCGAGACTGATGAGGATCTCGTGATCGTCATTTTTCAGATCCTCTGCGAACGGAAAATCCGCGATCTCCTCCTTTGCCTTCTCCCGGATCTGCGCCGTATCCAGCGGATTGTAGATGTAACTGCTCCTCGTATAGCCGTAATCCATCGAGAGCTCGCGCATGATCTCTTTCGAGCAGGAGAGGACCTCGTCAGATTTTCTGCAGAAAAGCTTCACCTGGCGGGGATATTCCATATCGGTCTGGCAGCGGATGCCGGTCAGCACCTTCTCTCCGCACCTTGTCATCACGTTGATGAGGTTGGCGCTGCCGCCGAAGCTGTAGGAGACATCGAAGTGCTCCTTCTGCTTGATCCTGCGCACACGGGCGCAGCGCTTCAGGACATTGGCGATTTTTCCCGCCTTTCCGGGCGTGCTCGGCACGTCAATGTTGACGATCTTCAGTCCCGTCACATCGTAGTTGATGTCCCTGTCCGAGAAAATAAGGACCGTCACCTCCATCTTTCCCTGCAGGAGGCGCGCCGTCTGCAGGCACACGCGCTCAAACCCTCCCTGGTGGAGCATGGGAACCATCAGCAGTAATTTTTTCATATGATCAGCCTCACCATTTTGTCAAAGACAGACACCCGCCGCTGCGCGCACCTCTCACACCTTCTGCCGCAGTGCCTCGCGGATCTCCTGCATATAAGCGTCCATTACCTTGCTTCTGTCGAACTCCCGCTCCATCTTCTGCCTGCCGGCGATGCCCATGGCTCTTCTCTTCTCCGGCGGTGTCTCCATGAAGCGGTGCATCGCCTCATAGAGGCTCTGCGCATCTCTCGCCTTGAACAGATATCCGCTCTGCCCGTCGTCTACAATTTCGCGGCAGCCGCTGATGTCGGAGGCCAGAACCGGCCGTCCCGTCGCTGCGGCCTCCATCAGCGTGTTGGACATGCCCTCATGATAAGAGGGAAGGACGACCGCGTCTGCCTGCACAAGATGCGGCGTGATATTGCGGTCAAAGGGAAGTGCCTCAAGGTATCCTTCTTCCTGCGCGCGCTGCAGAATCCCGCTGTAGTCCTCGTCACAGAAGCCGATCGTCTTCACGGCTGCCCTCTCCCCATACTCGTCATGCAGGCGCCTGGCGGCCTCGAGATACTCATCGATTCCCTTTTCCTTCATGATGCGGCCGACGTAGAGAAAGACGGTCTGCGCGCCCTCATGGCCCGGATAGGGTGCCTGCCTGTGGACCTGCAGATCAACGCCTGAGCCGGAGACAAGGAGCGATTTCCTGCCCCGGATGCCATAGCGCGCAAAAACGGCTTTATTCTCTGCATTCTGAAAGACAACACACGCGGCCTTCCTAAGGCCCGCTCTGTACATGAATACAATGAGGCGAAGCAGCGCTCCGCCCCGCTCAAAAGTGCTGCCAAGTCCCGTCACCGTCGCGATGTAGGGAATGCCCAGCCGGCTGCAGACAAAGCCGCCGTAGATGTTGGGCTTGATCGTATAGGTGAGGACGAGATCCGGCCTCTCTTTTTTGAGGAGTGCTCTGTAGGCGCGCAAAAGGCGAAGATCTTTCGCCGGGTTTACGCCTCTCCGGTCCAGATCCGTGTGAATGATCCGCACGCCGTCCGCTGCGAGCTCCTTTGTCTTGGTCTCGTCAGGCACACTCGCGGCCACCTCATGCCCCGCTGCGATGAGACGCCTCGGGAGCTCCCCGCGAAAGTCGTAGAGTCCGCCGGAGTGGTTGGCGAGGATCAGAATTCTGCTCATCAGGCCAGCTCCTTCTCATCGTAGTAGAGTCCGTCCGGATTGCGGTAGTAAATGCAGCGCATGCCAAGGCGTCTCGGCGCCGTGAAGTCCTTGGAGGGGTTGTCGCCGACATAGGCCATCTCCTCAAAAGGCACGGCAAATCTCTGCTGCATGATGACAAAAGCAAGGGAATTGGGCTTTCGGAACGTCTCAGGACTCCCCACTCTGCCGGCGAGCTCATCCGTGATGAGAATCTCTGACACAGCAGGATTCGTATCCAGTCCAAGGCTCTTCAGCTTCGCCTTCTGTCCTGCCGGGCGCCCATCCGTCACAATGCCGATGGATATGCCTTCCGCGTGCAGAACCTGAAGAAGAACTGCCGCCTCATCGCTCAGATGAAGGGAGGGATTCTGTGTGCGGTAGATGTCCAGAAGAAGCTTCTCGTCGCCCCGCTGAAGCGATGGGTTTGTCTGATGGTGCGCAACGAGCTGCGAGATTGCCGGCTGCCCGGCGCGGAAATAGGAGAGCAGCTCATTGTAGAGGTACTGCTCATCCGCCTCGCCATAGAGGCCTGCCGCCGCGGTGGCCACCATATTGTAGCCGGAGCGGACATAATCGATTTCATTGTAGAGCGTATCGTCCAGATCAAAGAGAATGACCTTCATCCCATCCGTGTGCATCTGCACCTCAGAGAGACCATGGATCTCCACGACGCCATTGCCGGCGCTGCAGACACTGTCATCGAAGCGGCTGTACTCCCTGGCATCTCTCGCCGCTTTCTTCTGGTACGGAACATCCTCGCCGAGAAGGAGACGGAGCGAAGCCTCGGCAGAATCAGCCCCTGCCTTCATGGACAGAGGGGAGCCGCCGCCAAACCTGGGGTTGATCTCGATATACCAGTCCTCCCCGCTCTTCCGGTCCCGGATCAGCTGGACGGTGATGGGACCTGCCGGTTTGAACTTCGCGCAGATCTTCTCTGCGCCCTCAATCATCCTGTCATCCTGCGTGATTTTCGTCTTGATGACTTCGCCCTGCCGCACAAGATCCCGCCTTCTTGGCGTGATATAGATGGGCTCCCCGCCAAACGAACAGAAGATGTCGATCGTATATTCTTCCCCGTCCACAAAGGGCTGGATGATATAATCCGGCACATCCTTCGTGTAAGTCAGAAGATCCTCCGCAGTGGACACCTTAAAGGCATTGACGGAGGAGCTTCCGTCCTTTGGCTTGATAAAGCAGGGAAAGCCCCCGTGATAATCCTTAATGTCATCGACGGGATGCGGGGAGTGCAGGCCGCAGGACTCGAAAAAGTCTGCTGTATAGCGCTTGTCTCTGCAGATGCCGATCATCTCCGGCGAAGAAATGAATACCTTCGTGCCGATCGCCTCGAACTGCTCCCTCGTCTTTGCGAGGATCAGAAGATCCGTGTCGATCGTCGGGATCAGAAGGTCTATCCGGTTGTCCTTACAGATGGAGAGAAGGGATGGGATATACTGCGCATCACTGATTCTGCATGTGATGTGCCTGATGTCGCAGTAAAAAAGAGCGGGAGCCGTCTTACTGATATCGCTCCCGTGCACGACGAGCCGAATGCCGATGCGCCTCGCCGCCTCGCGGAATGCCTCCACGAGTTCCACGCGCCTGCCTACGCTCGTAAAAAGGATGTGCAGTTCTTTTTTTCCGTTGTTCATGTCAAGCCTCACCGCATTTCTGATCTGCTCTGCTCTCATCTTCCTCCGTCTCCTTTGTTCCCATGAACTCCTCCATGGTCACCGAAGAGGCGGAGCTGATGCCCTCATGCCGCAGCACCGTCCCCACCGTTCTGAAAATAATACGCCAGTCCAGGAAAAATGTCACATGATCCACATACTCGACATCGAGGTCGAATTTTCTCTCCCACGTGATGGCATTGCGTCCGTTTACCTGCGCAAGCCCCGTGAAGCCCGGCCGCACCTCGTGGCGCCTCGCCTGATGCGCGTTGTATCTCGGCAGATACCTGACAAGGAGAGGTCTTGGTCCCACAATGCTCATGTCACCCTTCAGGATGTTGAGGAGCTCCGGAAGCTCATCGAGAGAAGTCGCGCGGAGCTTTTTGCCAAACGGCGTCAGCCTCTTCTCATCCGGCAGGAGATTTCCCTCTGCATCCCGCTCATCCGTCATGGAGCGGAACTTGATGAGACGGAAAATTTTTCCATGAAGTCCGGGTCTTTCCTGGTGAAAGAAGACCGGTGTCCCGAGCTTTCTTTTCACAAGAATATACAGAATCAGAAAGAGCGGGGAGAGGAGGATAAGCGCGATCAGAGACAGCACAAAATCCTGCGGCCGCTTTATGTATTTTTCGTAAATTCCCATGCGGTGCATTATGCAAAACACCTGTGCACGATCTCAATGATCTCGTCCTGCTGCTGCGGCGTCATCTTGTTGTCGCTTGGCAGGCACAGCCCTCTCTCGAAGATATCCGCCCCCACGTCCACAGGGCCGCCCTCATCAATATAGGCATTGCTCTGTCCGCGGCCGTCACCGCTCTTTGTGATGAACGCATTTGTGCGGTAGATCGGCTGGCAGTGCATCGGCTTCCAGATGGGTCTCCCCTCCGCGTTAAAAGAAGCAATCGCCTCCAGAATCTCGCTTGGGCAGGACTTGCCCTTCTCAGAGATATAAAGGGCCTTATTGTCGCCCCTCACCTGCCGGCACATGGCCTCCCTGTCGATCAGAAGGCAGGAGAGCCAGAAGTTCGGCACCGCATTCTTCTCCTCATAAGGGTTCATGGTCACAGGAAGGTCCTTAAAGCCCTCCCTGTATCTCTCGTAGATGGCTCTCTTCTGGTCAAGGTGCTCCTGCAGGTGCGGGATCTGGCCGCGCACTATGCCCGCGATGATGTTGCTCATCCTGTAGTTGTAGCCGATCTCCTCGTGCTGGTACCAGGGCGCTGCCTCACGGCTCTGTGTGCTCCACTTGCGCACCTTATCGGCGTCCTCCTTTGAATCGGTGAGAAACATCCCGCCGGAGGAGCCTGTGATGATCTTGTTGCCGTTGAAGGAGATGGCGCTGTAGTCGCCAAAGGACCCGGTCTCCTTTCCCTTGTATGTCGCGCCGACAGACTCAGCGGCGTCCTCGACGATGAGGGCACCGTGCCGCTTTGCGATCTCCCTGATCTCGTCGATCTTGCCGGGTGTCCCGTAGAGGTGCGCGATGATGATGAGCTTTACATCCGGATACAGCGCAAAAGCCTTCTCAAGTGCCTCAGGGTCCATGTTCCAGGTATCTCTCTCGGTGTCGATGAAGACTGCCTCGCCGTCCTCATATGCCACGGGATTGATGCTCGCATCAAACGTCATATCGCAGCAGAAAACTTTATGTCCCTGAAGCGTCCCGTGATCAGGCTTTGCTCTTCCGTAGAGCCTCTCTCCGGCGAGCTTTGTCGCCAGATGGAGTGCTGCCGTGCCCGCGGAGAGCGCAACAGCGTAACGGCAGCCGACGTAATCCGCCAGCTCCTTTTCGACCGCATCGATGTTCGCGCCGACTGTGGACACCCAGTTCGTATCAAATGCCTCTTTGACGAAAGCCTGCTCCTCCCCGTGCATTGTGGGAGAGGAGAGCCAGACCTTCTTTTCAAAAGGCTTTAATCCGGAAAAATCTTTTGTGCTGATCATAATAATCCTCCGTTCCGCGTCACCTGTCTTTTCCTGCGGTTCCGGTCTCCTGCGCCGCGTTCTTCGCGGCAACCCGAGGCGAAATCCGCGAAGGCGGTTTCGCCGATAGGATCATGCAACCGATGACGCATCGCGGCATCGGCTGCTGAATGACAGATCACGCATCGGCGTGATCTGTCATTCCGGTCTCCTGCGCCATCTTGCGCTCTGCAATTGCCTTCGCATTTGCTTCCGAAGGCTTCTGATAGGTCGGCACGATGGCTTTTACATACTCTCTGATGTTGGGTGCCTCGCTGTATGCCGCTTCCTTCAGCTCCTTCAGCTGGCGGAAGAAGCTGCGCTCATCGATCTGGATGGGCTTTCCGATGTGAATCTGCTTATTCGCAGTTTCCTTCAGGCCCTCCTCATTCATGAGCATCTCCTCATAGAGCTTCTCGCCGGGACGAAGGCCTGTGAACTTAATCTGGATATCCTCACCCACCTTATAGCCGGAGAGCTTGATGAGGTTCTCCGCGAGGTCCAGGATTTTTACGGGCTTGCCCATGTCAAGAACAAAGATCTCGCCGCCCTTTGCGTAGGCGCCGGCCTGCAGTACGAGAGATACTGCCTCAGGAATGGTCATAAAGTACCGGATGATATTGGGATCTGTGACGGTCACCGGGCCTCCGGCCTCGATCTGCTTCTTGAACAGAGGGATGACGGAGCCGTTGCTCCCAAGGACGTTGCCAAAGCGCACCGCCACGAAGTTCGTGTCATAGTAGCGGTTGAAGGTCTGGATGATCATCTCACAGATGCGCTTGGAAGCTCCCATGATGTTCGTCGGGTTCACCGCCTTGTCCGTCGAGATCATGACAAAGCGCCCGCACCCGTAGTTGGCAGCCGCCATGGCGGTGTTCCAGGTGCCGAAGACATTGTTCTTGATCGCCTCGCACGGGCTGTCCTCCATGAGGGGAACGTGCTTGTGCGCCGCTGCGTGGTAGACAATGTCCGGCCTGTAGTGATCGAACACCCAGTTCACCCTCTCCGCGTTGCGGATGGAACCGATCAGGACCGTGAGCTTGAGCTCAGGATGCGTGGTCTTGAGCTCCTGCTGGATGTCATAAGCATTGTTCTCATAGATATCGAAAATAATGAGGTGTCCCGGCCTGTGTCCCGCGATCTGCCTGCACAGCTCGGATCCGATGGATCCGCCGCCGCCCGTCACCAGTACGGTCTTGCCCTGCACATAGCCGAGAATCGAATCGAGATCGACAGTCACAGGATCTCTTCCCAGAAGATCCTCCACACCGACGTCGCGCAGCTTCGACACGCTGACTTCGCCGTTGACGAGCTGATAGATGGCAGGGAGGACCTGGAGCTTGCATTTTGTCTCCTTGCAGATATCGAGGATATCAGCCAGCTTCTGGCGGGAGATCGAGGGGATCGCGACGATGATCTCGTCGATGTCGTAAGTGTCCGCTGCCTGCAGGATCATATCCCGGCCGCCCACGACCTTGATGCCCTGAATATAGCGTCCCCACTTGTTCCTGTCGTCATCAATGATGCACTTGAGGTTCATCGTGGAGTAGTGGGAATTCAGGATCTCCTTGATGATGATGTTGCCCGCGTCACCGGCGCCGATCACCATGACAGAGACACTGTTCTTCTTGTTCGCCTTCTTGTGCTTCTGGCTGCGCAGGAACCGGTACGAGAAGCGGCTGCAGAACAGAAGCGTGATCAGAAGAAATGTGTAAAGAAAATAATAGCTCTGCGGTACGGCCTGCTCCTCAACACGGAAGAGATGCAGAATCCCGACATTGGCAATACCGGACAGAACGCAGGCGATGACCAGATTCTGCAGCTCTGTCTCGCCGGCGAATGCCCAGAGAGAGTCATAGAGTCTGAAGATCCAGAAGAGAAAGATCGAGACCGCAATCGTCACAGGGAGAGAATCCAACACGGGTCCGGAGAAATACTCCGGCACCAGTGACATCCTGAATTCGAAGCGGATCAGGAGCGAGAGAAAGCTCGCGAGGATCACGCTCAGAACATCATATATAAGAAGTGCCGTGCGGCGCCAGAACTTGGCGTAGTTGAACGGCGCCTTCTTTTCTTTTTGCTTTTTCTTATTATCCTTATCCGTCATATTCCCGTACTCTGTTCATTCACGCACAGAAGAAGGCGCACTGTGCCTCCTTCTCTCAGCTGACGACTTAGTATACTACGATTGCAGGGGCAAAGCCATTGATGCGCGCTCACTCCTGCTCCCTCACGCAAAGAGGAAGGCATGCAAAGAGCAGCACAATCGTGAACGGATTGCACATCTGGAAAATCCACTCCACCATCCCCGTCATGATAAAGCCGGTGAGCAGAAGTCCCGGAAGCAGGGTCAGACAGCTCCTCCCCCGTCCCCGCACAAAGAAGACAATGCACGAGATGCCGGCTGCCAGCACTGTGATGCAGAAGAGCATCCCCACGGGAATGCCGCAGTCATATGCCATCTGCAGGAATGTGTTGTGGGCATGCATGAGGGTCTGGCCGGAAGAGAGCGTCACACCCATCGAATCATGTCCTGTCATATTGAGCGCCTGCAGGTAGAGCTTCCAGACAATCGTTCGTCCATTGGAGTAATCTCCCTCGTCGAGGGAGCCGATCTCATCGGTGAGTGCCTGGTCGTAAGCGGCCGTTGCATCTGCTGCTCCGGACAGAAGAAGAGGGGAAGCAGATGCTGTGTCATAGAGCGCCGTTGCCATTCCTCCGCCGGCCAGCAGGGCCGTTCTCTCTTCCAGCTCCGCACTCTCTTTTGAAGTGATGCCGGTAAGCGTCCCGCTCTTCGTGGCAGTTCCGTCTGCAGCCATGTATAGTTTCGGAGAAGGACCGCCGCGCCATGAAGTCTCGTATCCCTGTTCCTCGTTCCAGCCGTGGCTGTAGTATATTTTCGATCCAAGGTTTCCGCCGATGATGCGGTCGCCGAAGTCGCGAATAAAAATCTCCGCATTCATGAAGCACGTTGCATTCCACTCGGGATCACGCGTAACCTCCGGCGCATACGGCTCCACATCCTCGTAGTGAACAGGTCTTGCCCACATCGTGGAGACCATTCTCTGCAGCGTGTACACCTGCGGAAAACAAAGTGCGGTCAGGAGCACAAGGCACACCAATACACGGACAGGACCCCCGAAAATCCGTGCACCCTTCTTCCCGATGAAAATGCACAGCACACCCAGCAGCACGGATGCCGCAAAGACATAGATTCCTGCTCGCGTAAGGCTCATGAGCATATAGGAGGCAGCGCTGCCAAAGAGAATCTCCTGCCCGAGTGCGCGGCGGATCTTTCCGCGAATGCTCTCTCCCTGCGCTTCCAGAACGCGCCATCTCTCAAAGAGAAGAACCGCAGCAGCGCAGCTGACGATCAGAAGATAGTAGGATGTCACCGTCACTGTGTGAAACTGCAGAGAGAAGCGGTTGTAGGTATATGCCAGATAATATCTGTGGAACAGACACCAGATCACATTGCAGACAAAATGCAGACAGATTCCGCAGCATACATCGTGCAGCCACTGCAGCGCCGCAGCGCCTGCACCGGAGGATTTATCCGCCGCACAGGCACATGTGCCGGTATAACGCACTGCGAAAAGGAGAATGAGTCCCGCCAGCACCGGCATCCATGTCCTTGTGTTCCTGAAGATCACCATGCCGGCAAGCCACAGGGTAAGAGGCGCGATGAGCATCCAGTTCAGGCGGATGCGCCGTCCCCTTCCGTCCGCCAAAGCGGCGCGAAGGTCCATCAACATACAGAGTGTACTGACAGCGGCAGCCGCAGCAAAGACAGCCGCGAACACCAGAGAAAACCGGTTGCTGTTGTGCTCTGCATAGTATTGAACAGAAGAGCCTTCCTTTGTCAGCTGATACCACACTGTGCCGGCTGCAGCGCCGAGCACTGCCGTCAGCCCTGTCCATCTGTTCAGACTCCACGTGCTCTCCCCCATAAGAAGAACAATGACGCACAGAAGAACAATGATCCAATGCATGCAGTTGACGTGTGTGACGTCTGAGAGGGCATTCATATAGTCACTGGAGAACTTCAGGATCAGCGCGATGGCCGCCACAGTACCGATTCGCTTCCAGTTCCTGGCGATGTCCATGGGATCCCGCGAATCTCTTCCGTCCTCTCTGTGCCAGAGCGCATAGAGTGCTGCAGCAATAAAGAGAATGAGACCTGCCTCATAGACGGCAATATCCAGCCTTCGGCCGTCGAAGAGCTTCAGCGGCCAGACTGCGCACATGGCAAGGGCGCCTCCGGCAATGACGGCCGGCGTGAGCACACGCTGCAGAACAGTCCGGATACTGACCAGAGTATTGTGCGCGGGGAACTTGCGATAGAACAAAAGGACAAAGCCGGCGGCAATCGCCCCAAGGACGAGAAATCCTGCCGCGAGCACAGCTGTCTCTTTCGCGTTGAACGGGCGCGTGTACGTTATTTTCATAGCGACGGCTGCGCCGTCCACCGTGGTATCCCGCCAGAATGCGCTGACATATTCGGGGCGGTCCGCCCTGCCCTGTGCGCTCTGCGCGTCCGTATATCCCACCTGCAGCCGGCTGTTGTAGCCGCCGTCATTCTGCGCGATCACCATGAAAATATACTGGCGCCCGGGCTCCACATCGACGCCCATCTTCAGATCCATCCATCCGGTCTCTTCAGGCATGTCGATGTAATCACTCGTCAGTTCCTTTGCGCTGCCGTCATCCTCCACCTCGAAGAGCTTGACGTTGAAGTTGTCCCCGTAGTAGCCGGGGGCCACATAGACAGAGATGGTGTTCAGATGGGGATACTGCGCGATGAAGTATTCGCCGGCGTCCAGCTTGTGCTTAATCGGCTCACTCATCTGCGTGACATCGCCGGAGTCCACAAAGACCTTCCTGTGCCAGCGGCCAAGCGGCCAGATGGTGGACAGGGCGATGACCACCAGCAGCAGAATGACAAAAAGTGCTGCCTTCTTTTTTTCAACGATCACTCTCAACATCGGTATCTGTCGTCTCCCGGATTACATACTGCGGCGCATCATTGACTGAAATGTAGGTGCGCCCGACATATTCACCTGCAAGTCCCACCATCAGCATCAGCATGCCGCCGAAGAAAATGATGGCGGTCATCAGTGCAGAAAAGCCCATCGGCACGGCGGGATTTACAATTCTCTTGATAATCGTATAAATGCCGTACAGGAACGAGACCACGGCAAAAAAGGCTCCCATCCACGTTGCAATGCGCAGCGGCTGCACGGAGAAGGCGGTAAAGCCGTTCATCCAGAGGGCGAGGAGCTTGCCGAACGTATAGCCGGAGCGCCCGACCTCTCTCTTTCTGTGGTGCACAGGGACATTCACGATATTCCTGGTCGCCCGCAGGATGAGTCCCAGAAGGTAAGGATATGAGTTGCGGTAGCGAAGAACCTCATCCGCGACGAACCTGCGCATGGCAAAGTAACTCGTCACCTGCAAGTCGGCGGGCTTGCCCAGCATCAGCCTGCACATCCGCTCGTTGATCCACGTGCCAAAGCTGCGGAAAGCGGAGTCATGCGCCTTCTCATAGCTGGCCATCGCCACGTCCGCGCCGTCTCCCACTGCCTTCAAAAGGCCTCCCACCTCATCCGCCGGCGTCTGCCCGTCGTCGTCGAGGCAGACAATGATGCTGCCCTTCGCCCTCCGGATCCCCGCCATGAGAGCGCTGTGCTGACCGAAATTCCGGGCAAGACAGATCCCTCTCCGGGAACTTCTCTCCCCGCAAAGGCGCTTTATTTCGCCCCAGGTGGCAGCGTCTGCGCCGTCGTTCACCATAATGATCTCTTCGCGGTACTGCGGCAGATCCAGAAGTGTCTTCTCGATCTCCTCCACTACGCCTCCTATTGTCTTCTCCGAGTGGTAGCAGGGAATGACGAAGCTGACCAGCTGCGCCGTCAGGGGATCCTTTCTGCAGACGACCTTCACCATATCCCGGCAGATGCCGTCCGAGCACTTCACCTGCGGCAGGTCCTCTTCCGGGAAAAAGCAGGCATCTGCGCCTCCCCGGATGGAAGCTTCGTTGTCCTTGAAAATAACGCCGTACATTTCCTTCCATCCCTGCACGGAGAAGCCGTAGTGAACGCCCAGCTTCAGCGCTTCGCTGCCGTATCCTCTGCGGGCGGCATCGTCCTCGCCGATGAAATACCCCGCCTCGGCGCACTTCTTCTGCCCGTCGATGTGGTGAAAGACGATGCAGCCGATGGGCCGTCCAGTCTCATTCTCCGTGATCACGAACTGGATGACCTCGCCGCTCTCCACCTGCTCATGGTAATACTTCTCCTGTCCCTCGAGCGTAAACGGCTCCCTGTAGATATAGCGCTGCTGCACGCGCGGATTATTGCGCCAGCGCACGACAAGCGGTGAATCCTCTATGGTCAGCGGGCGGATGCCCACCTTTTTTCCTTTTGCCTGATAAGTATTCGTCATAATCATTCCGATAAAGACAGTCTGTGCCAGAAGTACAGCTCCGCCGATCCCGCACGGGCGCAGCTGCTGCCGGCATCTGCTCCTGCGCCATGCATGCACGGTCTGCGCGGCCGCGGCAGTTGTCAGTTCCTGTTCACCTTATATACGGTCAGATCCTCATCGATTACCGTCTCCGGAATCAGCGTGATGTTCACACCTTTCGAGCGATAATAAGCGGTGAGCCATCCCGTGTCGTAGTCCGTTCTCGATACGAAGCGCACATTCTCCTGTGTGAGTGCCTCCTCCATCGAGGTGATGCCATAGTGTGCCAGCTTCTTCTCCTGCAGCGGACTCTTGCACGCCCATCCGCCCAGAACATCCTGATTAAGAGGAGCAGCTTCCCCGAACATCCTGTCTGTGAAGCTCACCGTGGAGTAGACATCCGTCAGGAAGAAAATGTCCGGGTGCTCTCTCTCATAATCGTACAGATCCTCACATGGAATGTTCGTCTCTTCTCTTCTTTCGCTCTCTGCATTGACGCTCTGCACGTTAACAATAAGTGCTGCCGCAAAGGCAGCGATGCACACACCGGCATAAATCCGTGTAAACCCTTTTCTCTCATGCACTTCCTTCACTAAAAGGAACAGGAGTGCCGCGCATTCTGCAAGATAAATGCAGTGCGTAAGACGTGCCACCGGCCTCTGGTGATAGAAGAGATACAAAAAGAGCACGCTCCGTGCGCCAAAGAGACCGCACACATAAAGAAGGTCAAGCAGGGCACTTCTACGGCCGCTCCTCCTTCTGCGTACAGTGACGCTCTCTCCTGCAGCCATGATCAGGCACAGCACATACAGACAGATGGAAACACCGTTATATGGCAGCTCAGCCCGTGCCGTGAATTCCTGCCGGTAGTCCCACAGAGCATCCCTTATTCTCTCCTTTACGGATTTGTCCCGTATCCGGAGCTGCGCCGCATAGTCGGCCACCTGCTGCATCTTCTGCGCGTTCATGTCAGGGTCGAGACCGTAGTTGTAATTGACAAGGAGTTCTGCTTCCTCCCCGCTCATGCCAATGCTGTCATAAAACGACTGGTTGTCCTCATACGGAGGAATCGTCTGAAAATCGTACAGCTGTGTCCTCGCATCGAACAGTGCCGTGAATTCCTGCCAGTCAGGTGAACGCCGTGCGGCGCGGTCTGCGCCCTCAAGCAGGCCGATCCCCGCGACAAGCACAGCGCCTGCGCAGAGGCACCGGACAAAGGTCTTCCGGATGCTCTCCCTCTCCTGCAGCGCCCTGTACAAAAAGGCCAGCAGAACAAAGGGGCCCATAAAGAGCATCATCTCGGAGCGCAGGACATAGGCGAGCCACAAAAGAGCCCAGGCAGGCCACAGTGCCCGAAAACGGAATGCCCCCTGCGGCACCGTCAGAATCCAGACGGCAGCCGCCGTGCAGAGAAATCCGACTGCGACGCTGTACTGCACAAAGACAAGGTGCCAGAGCATGAGGGAGACCAGAAATCCCCCCATAAGCGCTGCTGCCCTTTTCCTGCATGCACACAGAACACGGTAAACAATGAGTGCCATGCTGCCGAACTGGCAGATCAGGAGCAGTGCCGGATACCAGGGAATCCTCCGCATCGCCTTATAAAGGACGGACAGAAGTGCGCTGAGCGGATAGAGATTCTGAATGTCCATGCTCTCCGGCACGCCCGTGTAGCTTCCGTTCAGAATGTGCAGAATCAATGCATCGTCATTGAGATCACACCAGTAATCCTGCCACAGGCCGATCACCGCCCACAGTGCGGCGGCGCCGAGCACAACGACTGTAATTGTCCATATTTTCCGCCGATCCTGCGCCATACCCTTTATTCCTTCAGTTCGCCTTGTAGAATTCCTTTATTCTCTCACAAACCTCGTCCACGTTGTCCTCTGTGAGCGAGTAGTACATCGGGAGACGAAGAAGCCTCTCGCTCTCCTTTGTCGTGTAGACATCCTCCCCGTGGAAGCGTCCGAAACGCAGTCCTGCAGGAGAAGAATGCAGCGGAATATAGTGAAAGACCGCCAGAATCTCCTTTTCCTTCAGCCAGGCAATGAGGCGCTGTCTCTCCTCAAGATCCTTTGTCTTGATGTAGAACATATGTGCATTGTGCTGGCACTCCTTTGGAATGTACGGAAGCTCTATCCTTCCCTCTTCCGCAAGGGGCGTCAGCTCCTCATAATACCTGTTCCATCTCGCCAGCCTTGTCTCGTTGATCAGATCCGCCTTTTCCAGCTGCGCATAGAGATATGCCGCATTGAGTTCACCCGGAAGGAAGGAGGAGCCGTAATTCACCCACGTATATTTGTCAATCTGGCCGCGGAAGAACTGTGCTCTGTTCGTTCCCTTCTCGCGAAGAATCTCTGCCTCCTCGCCGAGTGCATGGTCTTTGATCAGCGTCGCGCCGCCCTCGCCCATGCTGTAGTTCTTAGTCTCGTGAAAACTGTAGCAGCCGATGTCGCCGATTGTGCCAAGGTACTGTCCCTTATACCGGGCCATCACGCCCTGCGCCGCATCCTCCACCACCATCAGGTGATGTCTCTTCGCGATGTCAAGAATCGTGTCCATCTCGCAGGCGACGCCCGCATAATGCACCGGCACAATGACGCGCGTCTTCTCTGTGATGGCATCCTCGATCTTCTTCTCATCGATGTTCATGGTATCCGGCCGGATATCCACAAAAACCGGGACCGCCCCGCGCAGCACAAAGGCATTGGCCGTGGAGCAGAATGTGTAGGAGGGCATAATCACCTCGTCGCCCGGCTTCACACCGGTCAGCATAGCTGCCAGCTCAAGCGCATCCGTCCCGGAAGTAGTCAGGAGACACTCCGGCGTCCCCGTCCTCTCTTCAAACCATGTCTTGCACTTCTTTGTGAACGGACCGTCGCCGCTGATCTTGTGGTTGATCTCGCAGGCGATGCGCAGGTTTTCCATCTCATTGCCTACGTAAGGCGGAACATTAAAAGGTATTCTATACATGGACAGCCTCCTTTTTCATCTCTTTCACTGGATCGTCAGTACTGTATATGCATCCGAATCATACACAGGCTTATAGCTATTGTCCCGAATGTACTGCTGCAGGCGCTCGAGCTTGGCCGGCCCGCTCTCTGACTGAAACTCTCCCTCGTGGTGCAGAATAATCACGGGCTTGACTGCGCTGGACTGTGCGTCCACGCGGCTTAACGCGTCACTGAAGGCAGTTGTGCTGTAACTGTCCAGATCCGGCCATGCCGTGTCGAGGGCAGGCTCCATGCCGCAGAGGTAATAGAGTCCCGGAATATTGCCGAAGGTGATCAGTGTGCGGTCCTGCAGGTTGTTCTGCTGAAGCGCTGCGAACAGATCCTCCAGCTCCTTAGCATTTTCAGGTGTCGTGTGCATGCCCGCCGCCGGAGAGGAAGCATCCATGACGGCGGTCCTTGCCGTTCCATCCGTCCCGTCCCGAAAGGCAAAACAGCAGTGAAAGAGCCCTCCCTGCACGATCGCTGCGGCGATCACTGCAATGCCCATGCTGTGCCAGGCAAAATGCATGTCCTTATATCTCGTCTCCTGCCAGATCCTGCGGAACATCCACAGCATAAACGGTGCCGACATGAACATGCAGTTGAGGACCGGATATGTGTAGTTGTTGGAGCCAAACGGAAGAATCAGTATTTCCAGAAGGACAACGGCGGCAAGAAATCTCTCCTCCGGTCCTGCATTGAATGCTCCCGTGAGGTCAATGACACACAGGATCAGCGTCATGATGACGAGCATCATGCCCCATTCGAACATGCTGCCGTAGTCCTGATAATTCACCGTGAACATGCCCCGTCCGTAGAAGAAGCGGAACAGGACAAGAATGCCGGCCGCATACAGAATGCGTCCCGCCGCCCGGATCCTGCGCACGATGGGGAGGGTAAACCAGATCATTCCCGCTGCCGCGCAGGCTCCCATGATGGCAAACCATTCCAGAGAATGCGCATAAGCGGAGAGAATCGAGGAGATCATTCCGCCCGCTGTATAAGACTGCGCGCTCCCTGTACTGGAAAAGAGCCGCGGGATCATGGACCAGTAGCCCGAGGGGCCATACAGCAGCACGCTCAGAAGATATCCTGCACCAAACCCGATCACATAACCGATCACGCACCAGAGGACAACCTTACGGATCGTCTTCGTGCTCCTCTCCGTGATCACACCGTAAAAAATAACGGCCAGAATCAGGATGGGCTGCGTGAGATTGGCAAAGCGCGAGAGAACGTTGAGTCCAAGGATTGCCCCTGCTGCCATGAACAGCCCTCTGTGCTCCTCTACGTCAGACACCGCAAGAAAGAGAATGCAGCCGGCGATCGTAAGGAGCAGATATGTCAGGTAATTGTACAGAATCACAGCCGGACACCAGCAGTAAGCGATCGCGATCATCTCACCGATGAACATCATCCACTTCGGAATCATCCTTCCCAGTGTGTAGTACGCGGTGAGCGCCGACGCGGAGATGAGGAGCAGGCACATCACCGTCATCCCCAGCATAGTCTTACCGGCGGGAAGACGTATGAGAACGCTGCCCAGAACATTGGCGAGGAATGTCGCAAAGCGCCACATGGGGCCCACGCTCTGCGGATACGCGTAGTTGGTCAGGCTGTAAGTTGTGTCCATGACGCTCACGCCCTGCGAAGCGGCTGCGAGCGGCCACAGCAGGAGAACCGCCGGGAAAACAAATGTCTCCAGAGGACTCTGCAGATTCTTCAGTTGTCTCTTCAGGTCAGTTTTCATCTTTATTCGCATCATTCACATCTGTTCCGCCGTGCCGTCCTTCGGTGCCGCAAAAAGGGCATCAAGCCGCCGCAGTGCGGCCGCCGGTTTCGTGTGGGAAAGAGAGCGCTCTGCGAACGCAAAGATCATGCTCCGCAGGTAATCCACAAAAATGCAGGCCAGATATAACAGCAGGGAGGCAGCAGCTGTCTGCAGAAGGAAGCGCACCGGTGCCTCCTGCCATGTGCCGCCCACAATATTGGCCATCCAGACAGCCCACTTGTCGCGGATATCCACATGCTCGTGAATCAGGTAGACACCGAATGTAAAAGGCGCAATAGCTGTCGCAAGGATGCCGGGGAGCTTGCTGTCATCCAGATGCACGAACTTGAACAGATAAAAGAATCCGATCGATGCGACAAGGCACAGGAACGAATTGTAGTGAAACGGGACGGTCGCGTAGTACTGGAGCTGCCCCGTCTTTTCATTCACAAGATGAAGCCCAATATGCAGTCCGTAGATCAAAAGGCAGGAGATCACGTAGGTCAGCCCTGCTTTCAGCGGATGATCGAAGCGGGGGATGTCATAAAGGCGGATGTAGGCTGCAAGGAGATACAGACAGAGAAACCACCCGAAATCGTATCCCATTCGGTCCGTTGAGAGCTGCACCGGGGAGATGCTCTTGATGCCGCAGAAAAAGATCAGAAGAAGAATGATGACGCTCTTCAGCTGCAGTCTCGACATCCTGTGCACCGCTGCATTGAGAAGGGGCGCGAACAGATACATGAGCACATAGGCGCTGGCAAACCAGTAGTGCTCCATCGAGATGGGCAGAAAATATTCTGTCATCTTCCATACGCCTCTCCCGTAGATGGTCATGTGCAGACACGCCATCGCAAGAGGGATCAGCAGAGAGTAGAACAGAATCTGTGCGAGGAGCCTGACAAGTCTCGTCACCTTATACTGCGCCTCTGTCAGAAAATATCCGCTGATCAGCACATACACGTTCACCGCCACGATGCAGAAGGACTCCAGGAGTCCTCCCATCATTCTCGTGGGCGTAAGCTCAGTTCCGGGCACGGCAAGGCTCTGTGTCTGCGAGACATAGTGGAGCACAATCACCATGAACATGGCAATAATGCGCAGCAGCTCGTAGCTGGCTATTCTTCTGTGTGCTCCCTGTTCCATGTCTGCCTCGGTTCTTCTATAACTTCCTGCGCATGCAGATCATCCGTCCACCCTGTTCGATGTCTGCCCCGGTTCTTCGCAGTCTGCCCGTCCCTCTTAAGTGTCCAGTCCCGGCGGTGATTCCTCCGAATGATCCTCTGGCGCCGTGCCGCCTCTCTTTAACAGAGCTCAGGCCCTTTTCTCAGCATCTGCGTATGCCGCGCCGGGATTGACGTCCTCCTTCCGGATCTGCATGTCCTCCACGCGGTAGACGACGTCGCACTTTGCGATTGTCTCAAGACGGTGTGCGATGATGATCAGGGTCTTTCTTCCATGGAGACGGTTGATGGAGTCCATGATGGCCGCCTCTGTCTCATTGTCGAGTGCCGACGTCGCTTCATCCAGCACAAGGACCTCCGGGTCCTCATAGAGTGCCCTCGCGATCCCGATTCTCTGCCGCTGGCCGCCGGAGAAGCGGATGCCCCGCTCTCCGATCACGGTGTCAAGCCCTTCCGGGAGAGAGCGCACGTGCTCATCGAGCTGCGCCTCCTCAAGGGCCTTCCACACCTTTTTGTCGTCGATGTCCTCGTCCGGAATGCCGAAAGCCACGTTCTTGCGAATCGTTGTATTGAACATGAAGATGCTCTGCGGAATATAGCCGATGTTCTTCAGCCATCCGCGGTAGTTCGTCTGCACATCGACGCCGTCCGCCAGGACCTGCCCGCTCTCGGGCTTCAAAAGACCCAGCATGATGTCGACAATCGTCGTCTTTCCGGCGCCGCTGCTGCCGACAATGCCGATGGACTTGCCCACCTGAAAATCCACGGATGCGTTTTCAAAAATATAAGTTTCACTCCCGGGATAGCGGTAAGTGATGCCGCGCATCTCGATGACGTGCTTCACCGGAAGCTTGTCTATATTCTGATGAACCGGATAGTCCTTCAGGTTGTAGGAAATATCCTTCTGATGGATCTCCTCCTGAAGGTTCTCCGAGACATTGTCCAGGAACGGGGAGAAGTAAGCGATGCTGGTCAGATAGTTATTGATCCGGTTCGCAGAGGGCAGAAGTCTTGCCGCCGCCATAGCGAATACAGACAGCTGCGACACCATCGTCGAGGGATCCACGCCGCCAACCACAATCTCCACGAGAAGATACCCCACAAGTCCCGCGATGCAGACCGTCTCTATGAGGAGCCTCGGCGTCGAATTGAAAATATTGTACCTCTGCACGGCGCTCACATACCCGTTGCCGCACCTCGCGTACTCGTTGATGAAGTAGTTCTCCCGGTTTCCGATCTTGATCTCCTTGATCGCACTGACGGACTCCGAGATCCACTGGAAGAGCCCCGAGTAATAGTCCTGATTCTGTTTGCCTGCCCTGATCATGACCGGCTTAATGAAGTACTTGATGATGGCGAGCACCGCGATCAGGAGCGCCGCGATCGTGAGGATCATCTTCGCATCGACGACGAGCAGCACCAGCGTGAGGATAATGAAAACAATGACCTCCGACGTCATCTGCAGCACTGTCAGAATCAGCGCGTAAACGTTGTTGATGTCGGACGTGATGTTGCGCTGGATGATCGATGTATTCGCGTTCAGATAATATTCATACGGCCGCTTCATGAAATTGATCATCATGCGGTTCGACGTCTCGAACTGGTTCGTATAGATGAACCGCAGAAGTGCCACATTTTCATAAAAAAGAAAGAGGTTCTTCAGCACGAAGGCGATGATGATCGCCACCATCATGACCACGGCGAACTGCAGCGTCGACTGCATGTGCATAAGGTGATAGAGATCGCCCATATGGTACTTGTTCTGCATGATGGACTGCGGATCCACGATGGCCATGATGATGGGCACGATGAGCGTGATGCCCATTGCCTCAAGGATGGCGCCGATCAGCATGAGAAAGACGAGGTAACCCATCCTCAGCTTCTGCCTGCGGTCCAGCAGTATGTTGATTTTCTTCAGCATTTGCAGCATATTCTGTCTTTACTCTCGTTCCGGCCCTGCAGCAGGCCTTTCTGTATCTGCCTCTTTGTGTGCGGCGCCCTGCTGACTGCAAGTCATGCCGCCCCATCATCCGGCTCTTTAATATCTGCCTCAGCGTGTTGTCTTCGCCTCAGCGTGCGTCACATGGGCGTGTGCTGATTTGTCCTCGTAGCGGTCCATAAAGGCATTGCCCAGATAAATCTTCTCCCGCGCACACTTTATGGAGGAGGGCACTGTGTAGACGGTCACGACGCGGTCGAAGACAGCGCCCGTAAAATTGAGAATCTCCATCGGAAAATGCGCATCCAGAACGAGCCGCCCCGGAAACTCCTTCCTGTAATCCAGAACATCGCGCGGGTGAGGCTTGATCACCACTTCGCCCGGCACACCGTTTACAGTCCCGTATTCGCCGATCATATCGGCAAAGAGCTTCGCTCTCACCCTGAGGTCTTTGCACAGAGGCTCCGTCAGAATGAGCACAAGGGGCTTTCCCGTCTCTTTTGCCCGCCCAAGCGTATCCTTCAGTTCCGCCTCATTAGCGATGAACATCCGCGTCAGGACCTTTTTGTCCTCCGGCGTCAGCGCGTCCACAAGCGCCTGCCTCGGCACTTCCTTCATCTTTGCAATGGGATGATCCAGAACAGAGAGGTCATTGACCTCCATGTCGATGCAGTATCTGCTGTACCCGTTCTGGATGAAAATAACGCCCATCCCGGCCAGCCATGCTTTCAATCCAAAGTGTCCCGCATTGTCCTCTCTTGCCGTGTCCCGGTAGCGCAGACAGTCGAGGCCGTCCTCCACCGCGTGGTAGCGGATGTGCCGGGAGGCCAGGTAATATCCGATCGGATCGGAGTCGCAGAAGACATAGATATCCTTGTACTGTCTGAAATCAACCGGCATGTACGGCTCTTCCAGATCGCCCAGAAGCCGGCAGAAGCGCACGCGGTTTTTCATGTTGCGAAAAAGAGAGCCCGTGTTCTCCTTCAGCGGCCGCAGCTTTGGAAAAAACGTCCAGTCCTTCTCGTCCATACGGAAAACATCCGCGAACAGGCCGCTCTCTGCTGCCCTCTTCTGCAGATCTCCGAAATTATTGGACATGGAGGAGAGCACCAGATCCGCCTTGGAGCTCTCAGGGCCCTCACTCTTCTGCAGGCCAAGCTCCTTCAGCGCCGCGATATATACATGATAAAAGGTATGACAGACATAAACTCTGTCCTTCATTCCTGCCTCCTGCGGGGTATAAATCACATTATTCTACCATACTGCAGGCGTTTCGCAAAATTCACAGCGAAAAGCAATCCGGCAGGAGCTCTTCCAATGTCTTCACCCTGTAGTCTTCTTCAGACCGCGCAAGAATGACCGCGAAAATCTTCGGGTCCGTAAACTCCGAGAGCGCCTGCCGGCAGACGCCGCAGGGTGACGGATAGGGAACGCCCTCCGCCCACGGATCCTTTCCCTCAGGTGCTGCGGTGAGCGCTATGGCACGAAAAGACCTCTCTCCCTTGGCAACGGCTGCGAACAGCGCATTGCGTTCTCCACAAATGGTAACGCTGTAGCTTGCGTTTTCCACATTGCATCCCCGCGTAACATCCCCATTTTGTGCAAGAATGGCCGCACCGACCTTATAGTGCGAGTAAGGTGCATAAGCATCCTCCCGCGCCGCCATAGCCTCCCTGATGAGATGCCTTATCTCTTCTTTTGACAGTTCCGCTCCCATGATCAACCCTCCTGCCGCTGCGGGGATACCTTCATTCCGGACATCAGCCCTGATAAAAAGCATCCCTTCCCGGCTATCGTCACAGCAGTTTTGCTCTGCCTGCGCCTGTGTCTTACCCAATTCCGGGGAATTGGGGTCCGCCCCTCTTATTGCGATTATTTTCATTATGATACAAAATTTGTAATTGTATAGCACCCCTCGAAAAGTCGAAAAATTCGGATGGGAAGCTTGCTTACCAGACGAATTTTTCGACTTTTCGAGGGGCGGCCAAGGCGCGGAGCGCCTCTGGACGCCCACATCGAGGAGAACCGAAGGTTTCCGAGATGGGCGTGCTAAACAGTTGCCAAAATTTATAATTGTTCAGAAGGCTCTTCTCAGGGCACAGCGGCGTTTCAGGCAGTCCCTGCCAGTACAGCAAGCTGTGTCCGGAATGGACGATGTCTGGAATTAATTGAAAGAGAAAAGGAAAGAGAAATGATCGGTGTGATTGATGTAGGCGGAGGACTCCGCGATATTTTCGGTTCCGGCGTCTTTGACTACTGCCTGGCGCACGGTATAAAATTCGACTACTGCATAGGCATTTCGGCGGGAAGCGCCAATCTGGCTTCCTACCTGGCCGGGCAGAAGGGCCGCAATGTCCCCTTTTATCTCGATTATTGTCAGAGAGAAGAGTACATGAGCATGGAACAGTTCCTGCGCACAGGCTCCTACATCAACCTCGACTATGTCTACCGCACGCTCTCCAACGAGGGAGGAGAGGCTGCGCTCGACTATGACCGGCTGGTGCGAAACCGCGCCGTCTACAAGATCGTGGCGACGGACGCGAACACCGGGCTCCCCCATTATTTTGACAAGCACGACATGCACAGAAACGATTACAGAGTGATCTGTGCCTCCTGCTGCCTTCCGGTCGTCTGCAAACCGTATGTGGTGGACGGCGTACCTTATTTTGACGGCGGCCTCTCTGATCCCGTCCCCCTGGAGAAGGCTTTTTCGGACGGGTGTGACAAGGTGGTCGTCATCCTCACAAGGCCTAAGGACGAGGTTCGCTATCCGGAGAGGGATGAGCGGTATGCCGACCTCTTCCTGAAGCGCCATTATCCTGTGATTGCAGACGGACTGTGTCACCGCTCCGTCCGCTACAACAACGCCGTCGCCCTGGCAAAGCGCCTTGAGCGGGAAGGGAAGGCGCTCATTATCGCGCCGGACAGCATAAAGGGACTCGGCACGCTCACCCGCGATAAAACGCTGCTCATGGGAATGTACAAAAAAGGCCTCAGGGAAGCGGAAAAAATTCCCGGCTTCCTCGAGGCATAACCTTTATTGTTCCTTCTGCGCTGCCATCTCAGCCTCAGCGGCCTTGATCATGATTGCGCACTCAATTCTCTTACGGAAGATTTTACAGCCGTACTCATATGTGCCGTGGATGTCTCCCGTCGCGTGATAGGCATTCGCCGCACACCCGCCGGAGCAGTAGAGCTTCGCCCAGCAGTTATCGCAGTCCGGTCTTGCATACACATTGCACAGCTTGAACTCATCGCGCAGCTTCGTGTTCGTCACACCGTCCCAGATATTGCCTAGCTTATATGCCGGGTCACCGACGAACTGGTGGCAGGGATAGAGATCTCCCCACGCCGTCACCGCCATGTACTCGGTTCCCGATCCGCAGCCGGAGATTCTCTTGTAAATGCAGGGGCCCTCCGCAAGATTGATCATGTAGTGATAGAACGTGATCGGATGCCCTTCCTTCTCCCTGCGGATCATATCTTTGGCAAGAATCTCATACTGATCGAAGATCACGGGAAGATCGTCCTCCGTCAGCGCGCTTGGACTCTTGGGATCTGCCACAACAGGCTCCATCGACAGCTCGGAGAAGCCGAGGTCATCTGCCATATGGAAAATATCCTTCGTAAAATCCGTATTGTAATGCGTGAACGTCCCGCGCATGTAATAATTCTTCCCGCCGCGCGCCTTCACGAACTTCTGAAAATTGGGGACGATCGTATCGTAGCTGCCCTTCCCGCCCCGGTCCACGCGGAATCTGTCGTTGACTTCCTTCCGGCCGTCGAGAGAGAGCACAACGTTGTAGCACTCCTTATTCGCCCACTCGATTACCTCATCGTTTACATTTACGCCGTTCGTCGTGAGTGTGAAGCGGAAATTCTTCTTCTTTTCCTTCTCGATACTGCGCGCATAGGCCACGAGCTCTTTGCATACCTCGAAGTTGACCAGCGGCTCGCCGCCGAAGAAGTCCACCTCAAGGTTTCTGCGCATGCCGGAATTCTCCACGAGAAAGTCGAGCGCTCTCTTTCCTGTCTCGAAATCCATAAGGCCTGACTTGCCGTGGAACTTGCCCTGAGAAGCAAAGCAGTATGAGCAGTTGAGGTTGCAGGTGTGTGCCACTAAAAGGCACAGCGCCTTCACGACATTCGATCTGTTCTTCAGATCAAACGCCTTGTCCTTAAAGACATCCTCTGAAAATAATTTGCCCTCCCTGATCAGCTCGTCGATATCCAAGAAGGTGTCATCGATGTCCTTTGCTGTGACACCCCTGTCCCCGTATTTTGCAAGGAGCTCCCGTCCGATTTCAGTGCGCTCTTTTCCTTCATCGAGCATGGCGATGGCATCATAGGCCACATCGTCCGTCACATGGACACTTGCGCTGTAGGTATCGAGAATGATGTTGTATCCGTTTAATTTGTACTGATGAATCATGTTTATCCCCGGCATGAAAAAGACCGGAACGCCTTCGCGTCCCGGCCCCCATTAAACTGCAAACTGAATAATCCTGATTATCTGTTCTTGTTCTCGCAGTTCTGGTTTGCGATGCCGCAGCTGGTCTTGCATGCGCTCTGGCAGGATGTCTGGCACTCGCCGCAGCCGCCTGTAACAGCGCTCTTAGCCATATCGCGTGTATTCAGAGTCATAATGTGCTTCATCTTCATTTCCTCCTGATATCCTCACGACTGCAGCAGAAACTGCAGAGTTCTTATTAAAATAATTGCCTTAATACTACATTGCCGCAGATGGCTTTGTCAAGGCTGACCCCGCACGGGATCATGCTCCGCGAATCATTGCCCCCGGCCTTCAGATGCGAACTCCGGCCGCATATATTTTCAGGTAACTGTCTGGCATTCCCATCCGAATTTTCGCCTTTCCGGGGGACGCTGAACAATTACATTTTCAGAACAGCGCCCAGACTCCTCCTACAATCAGAGCCGGCAGGAGATTCCCCACACGGATTTTTTTGCCGAAGAGAAGGTTTATGCCCACGCAGAAAATGAGCGCGGAGCCCACATAAGAGAGATTGTACATGACCGCATCCGACATCTCACCCTTCAGAAAGAAACTGATGATCGTGATGGAACCCTGCAGAATAGCAACTGGAATTGCAGAAAATGTGCATCCCTTTCCCATGGAGGCGGACATCACCAGAATAATGACAAAGTCCAGAATGGCCTTGGAGAAGAGGATGATCGGGTTTGCATACACGCCGTCCTCAATGGCGCCGACAATGGCCATCGCACCAACACACACTGTAAGGGAGGACGTCACAAAAGCATCTACAAAGCGGGGATCCTTCGCATTCCCGGACTTTTTCTTCAGCCATTCGCCGAACGCCTCCATCTTGTCCTCGAGGTTGAGCAGCTCACCGGCAACGCTGCCGATGGCAAGGGAGAGGATGAGCATCAGCGTCCCCTGTGTTGCCAGCTCGCCGTCCTCGATGACGAGCATCTTGGCGAGTGTCCCGCTTATGCCGAGAAAGAGCACAGACACTGCATTGGCACTCATCAGTGTGTCCTGCACTCTCTCAGGCACTTTATTACCGCACAGGCACCCGACGATGCCCGCTATGATGATGGCTGCCACATTGACCAGTGTTCCTATTCCCGGCATATCATTATCTCCCTCTTGATGTCTGTTCTGCTCTGCAATGTATAAGTGACATGAAAACTGATGCGCCATGCCGACATCTCAAACCCGCCTGCGGCGGCATGGCTCATTGCTGCGCGCAAAGAAGAGGGAGGCATCCAAAAGGACGCCTCCCTCTTGCGGTCAGCTGTACTGCAGGAATCTGTGTCCCGGGCAGTGGTTATTCCCGGCAATTCCCTCCGCCATCGCGCAGTACTTGTCTGCGATGGTCACGATCACACCCTCGATATGGTGCGGCGGAACGAGTGTGCACGGCCACATGTGGTGCCGGATAGCATCCTCCGTCCTCTCATCGAGATCAGGAAAGATCTCCTTTGCCGCTGCGACGGAGTCAATCGGATGCTGATGGCAGCACTCAATATTGTCCGAGAACTTGCGGTCTCTCCCGACAATGCCGAGGTCGTGGCACAGGGAAGCTCTGATCAGATCCTCTTTGTTCACGTTGATGTGCAGCGCTCTGCACAGATAATACAGCTTGAGGCTGGTCGCTGCCACACCCATGGTGTGAGCTGCCACCGTCGTCCTCTTGTGGTGTCTCTGCGTCCGCGCTTCTTCAAAATACCTGGAATGAAAGATCTTTTCTCCGCTCTCCGAGTGCAGATCGGACCATACCCGGTAGTTCCAGACATCATCTTCAGTTATTGCTGCGCTCTCCATCGGTATCACCTCCCTTTCCATGGTTTTATTATACTACAACGCTATAGGACAAAAGTCCATCAGAGAACAACGCCGTCCTTGAAAATCGAGATCTCGCGGTAGCCGTTCTTTTCCGTATTGGTCTGTCTTCCGCTCGCCACCTCCATGACATAGTCGAAGAGCCTCTGCCCTGCGCTGTCCAGGGATTCGCCCGTTGCAACCGTGCCTGCGTTGAAGTCGATCCAGTTCTTCTTTTTCTCTGCGATCTGCGTGTTGGAGGCAATCTTCACGGTCGGTGCCGGTGCGCCGAACGGTGTGCCTCTGCCTGTCGTGAACAGGATGATGTTCGCGCCTGCTGCCGTCATGGCCGTTGAGGACACCAGATCATTGCCCGGGCCGTAGAGCATGTTCAGGCCCTTCGTCACTGCCTGATCACCGTACCAGATGACATCGGAGATCGGCGCTGTGCCGCCCTTCTGCACACATCCGCAGCTCTTGTCCTCGAGCGTCGTGATACCGCCCTGCTTGTTGCCCGGACTCGGATTGTCATAGACCACCTCGTGGTGAGAGATGAAGTAATCCTTGAAGCCATTGAGCATCTTCACCGCCTTGTCGAAGACCTCCTTCGAGCGGCATCTGTGCATGAGCATGCCCTCTGCGCCGAACATCTCCGGAACTTCGGTCAGAATCGTCGTGCCTCCCTGGGAGACAAGAAGATCGGAGAATCTTCCCACTGTCGGGTTGGCTGTAAGGCCGGAGAGGCCGTCGGATGCGCCGCACTTGAGACCGATGACCAGCTTATCGGCTGTGATCGGCTGTCTCCTGAACTGTCCTGCGAACGCCGCACACTGCTCCAGAAGCTCTCTCCCCGCCTTGAACTCATCTTCCACATCCTGGCAGGTCAGGAATTTCACCCTGTCTGGATCGTAGTCGCCCAGCTCCTGCAGAAACTGCTCATGCGTGAGGTTCTCGCAGCCAAGGCTCAGCACAAGGACTGCACCCGCATTCGGGTGGCGCACAAGGGAAGCAAGGAGCTTTCTCGTCGTCGCGTGATCATGCCCGGTCTGGGAACATCCGAACGGGTGCGTGAAGGTATAGAGTCCCTCGACAGAGCCCTTTACCAGATCCTGGTTGTCCGCGACGAGCTTCTTGGCGATGTCGTTTACGCAGCCGACTGTCGGGATGATCCAGATTTCATTGCGGACACCGGCCTTCCCGTCTTTACGAAGGAAGCCGTTGAACGTCGCGGGCTCTCTTTTCGGGAGCTCCTCGAAATCGGGATGGTAGGTATACTCCACCTCTCCCTTGAGGTTTGTTTTCATGTTGTGGGTGTGCACCCACTGACCCGCCTTAATATCCTCTGTGGCATGGCCGATGGAATAGCCGTATTTAATGATCTGGCCGTCCTTTGCAATATCCGTGACAGCCATCTTGTGTCCCTGGGGAATGTCCTGGATGGCCTTTACGATTGTCCCTTTTCCGTCGACATCGACAGGCGTTCCCTCTGCGATGGGTGTTACGGCCACGACGACATTGTCTTTATCCGTGATATGAATGATGTTTGCCATAGTCACCTCTGGTCCGGATCCATCAGAGAACGCTCTTATAAGCGGCCTCAGCACCCTCTGTGCGGATGAGCTCGAGATCCTTGTAAACAGTCTCCTCGAGTCCGTCTACCTTTGTCAGATCCTGATCCCACATCTCCTTGTTCGTCAGAACATCATGAACGAGGGTCTTATCGTCAGCGTCCCTGTGTGCCCAGTAGAAATCAAGTGCCCACGCATCGTCCTGGATCCTGTACTCGTTGCCGGCAGGTCTCTTGGCAACAAGGGCATCCGCTTCGCGCCTCTGCAGGTTGGTTGAATAGAAAGCGATGTAAGCAGCAAAGCCCATGCACAGCGCCTGCGGAAGCTTGTGGAACTTCTCCACATACTCAAGGAGTGACGGAAGATCTCTTGCCTTCCACTTCGATGTGGAGTTCAGGGAGATGCTCATCAGCTGATGGTCAACAAAGGGATTGTTGAAGCGGTCTGTCACAGCTGCGGCGAAGTTCTCGCAGTCCTTCTTGTCCAGCGGAAGGATCGGGATGACCTCGTCGAACAGGAGCTTGTTCATAAAGCCGTGGATCACGTCGTCATGCATGCAGTCGCGGACGATATCCTTGCCGGCAAGATAAGCGCCGAGAACGAAGCCTGTGTGCGCGCCGTTGAGGATTCTCACCTTTCTCTTCTTATAAGGAGCTACCTCAGGAACAACATGAACATTCAGACCGGCCTTCTTGAAGGGAAGCTTGTCCTCGAGCTCCTTCGGTCCCTCGATGTACCAGACACCGAATACCTCGCCGACGTCCTTCAGGTTGTCCTCATAGCCGTTGGCCTCATCGAGCTTCTTTGCCTCCTCGGCGTCTCTGATGCGGCCGGGAACAATGCGATCCACCAGTGTGGAGCAGAACAGGCAGTCATTCCTGATATAGTCAGCAAAGTCCTCGCCGAGCTTCCAGTCCTCAATGTGGTGCAGGATGTCCTTCTTCAGCTCCTGGCCGTTTGCGTCGATCAGCTCGCAGGAGAGGAAAACAATGCCGGGCTTGTGTGCCTTGAATCTCTCATACAGAAGAACCGTCGCCTTTGCAGGGAAGGATGCCGGCGGGCAGTCTGTGGGCTTGCACTCCGGATCGTAGGTGATGCCGGCCTCTGTTGTGTTGGAAGCCATGTACTCGAGGTCATCGCTCTTTGCGATCTCGATGATCTTCTTCCAGTCCTCTGCGTCATACGGGTTGTAGCAGGCATCAACGGAGGAGATGACTCTCTTTCTGTCGACCTTCTCGCCGTTCTCGGAGCCGCGCAGATACAGTGTATACAGGCCCTCCTGCTCATTGACCATCTTTGTGAGGCCCTGCGCGATAGGCTGAACAAGAGCGACCTTGCCGTTCCAGCCGACCTTCTCGTTGGCCATATCGAACCAGTAATCGACGAATGCGCGCAGGAAGTTGCCCTCGCCGAACTGCAGTACCTTCACAGGTGCAGCATGCTTACCCAGAACATATCCCTTGTACCCAGACTTCTTCAATACATCATAATTGAGCAGTGCCATCTTTCCCATCCTTTCTGTTTGCCTGAAAATGAACTGCATATCTTTAAATCCGCATCCATCCGCTGCAGCACCCCGGGTGCTCCGAAAGATGCCGCAATTCTGCGGTGCTGCAGCACCGGACAGATACTTTAACGCACAGTTTTTGCGCTTTGTAAGCGCTTTCATAAATATAGTATACTTTTACTTTTCATTTGGCAAGAGGTTTCTTGCCTTTGTATGAAAAGAATCGATAGCAAAAGGGCTGACACAGGATTTCTCCTGTGTCAGCCCTGTATATCTGCTCTCTTCAGATTATTCAGCGCCCATGGCCGTCTTCACCTTGTCATAGAGACCTGTGGACCAGCCAAGGCTGGTGCTTGTATAGATGTCCTCAGCCTTCTTCTTCAGCTCCTCCAGCTGGCTCTTTGTGGGCGTGTAGAGAATGGCCCCCTCAGCCTCCAGCTTCTTCTGATAGGCACTCTGCATATCGTCCACATACGTGTTGTTCTGTTCGCCGGCTTCTGTCAGGGTCTGGGTGAGCCAAGTCTGCTGCTCCTTTGTCAGACTGTTGTACCAGTCTGCGGAGCACACCCAGGACGTATAGTTCAGCACATGATTGTCCAAGAGAATATACGGAGCCTTCACGCTCAGCTTCTCCTCATACAGGACAGAGAGCGGATTCTCTACGCCGTCGATTGTGCCGGCATCGAACGCCCCGCTCACATCTGCCAGGGCCATAGAGACAGGTGTCGCGCCATATACCTTTACGCAGGCCTCCTGGAGATCTGTCTCCGGGATTCTGAGCTTGATGCCGGAGAGGTCAGATGCACTGTGCACCGGCTTATTCGTCGCGAGTTCTCTTGCGCCGTAGTGCCAGTTCGAGGTGATCACGTGAAATCCCCTCTTTTCCAGCTGTGTGCACTGATCCTTATACCAGTCGGACCGGACCAGTGTGTCCACCTGATCCCAGTCATCAAACAGGTAAGGCGCCAGCAGAATACTCATGTCCTTCTGCCCGTACTCTGCAAAGTCTGCGCCGTCCGCCAATGTGACGACATTCTCACCGATCAGCATGGAATCCATCAGAGAGAACTTGTCTCCGAGTTCCGAATCCGGATAAGCATCAAATGTCATCTCTCCATTGGACTTGTCCAGGAGAGTCTGCTTTGCTCCTTCGATGGCCATACCAAGCGGTTCATCTGCACTGTTCTCATATCCGATGCGCACATGTACCGCATCAGCTGCCGCTGTAATGGCAGGAGGCTCGGTGTCTGCCTCAGTCGCATCCATCGTGGATGCTTCCGACATTGTGGAGGCCTCCTCTGCGGTCATGCCAGCCTCCGCAGACGCTTCTGCTGCTCCTTCCGCAGTGGATGCCGCCGCACTGTCCTGTGTCTTTCCGACGCCGCTCTCTGTGGCTGCCGTACCTGCTGCTCCGGAGGCTGTGCTCTGCGAACCTGCCGCATCAGCAGACGCGCCTGCGCCGGATGCACCCGTCCCGCCTGCTGCCCCGCAGCCGCTCACAGATGCCGCAAGGCCGGCTGCAATGAACCAGATTATCATTTTTTTCTTCATGCCAATAACTCCTGCCCGGATCCCTACTATATTGTTCATCACCCCATCTCGATGTCTACGCTCCGGTCGGTGCTAAACAATTTTCCAATAAAAAATGCGGACGGGCATCCTCCCAAATGCCGCGAACGCATTAAATACGTAAAACCATTATACGAACAGTGCCATCTTTGTCAAACGCTCTGTCCAAAATCCGCGCCATCCGCTACAATGCGAACTATGAGCTTCTTAAAAGAAAAAATGTCAATCGAATATCTGACAGCAGTCCTGCTGCCTGCGTTTGTGCTCACACTGCTCGTGTTTCTTCTGACCGCATGCGGTGCGAAGTCCGGCGCATCTTCTTACACGCCCTCCTCTGCGGATATCCCGTCATCCCTGGTGGATAATCCAACCGCCGACGAGGACATGAACGCACAGACATCGCTCTCCGTGCCCACATATATCACGCAGATTGACGGCACCTATTTTATCGCTGACTGCTACCACAACGAGGTGATCTGGAGCGATACACTGAATGCCGACCTGTCACAGTGGCATGTACTCACCGGCGATGTCTCCCACCCCCACACGATTGCCGGCGACGGCACCGTCTATCTCACGGAGGACACAGAGAACAACCGCGTCCTTATTTTCGAAAAGAAGGATGGGGAATTCGTCCACACACAGACCTTTGAAAATATCGGAAACCGCCCCCACTTCAGTACCTACGATAAGAAGACAGATACTTTTTATGTGTGGAGCTCCATGTCCGGGGAAATGTACCTCTTCCGCCATCCCAAGGACAGCACCCGGATGTACCTGACGAAAACCGTGCAGATTCCTGAGCTGAATGGAAAATATATCCGCTCATTCACGATCGTCGGGGACGAAATCTATTTTCCGTCGGGCATCTGCATGGACGGGAGCGATCCGTTCGTGCTGCGGTGCGACCTTGCGACATTTTCAAAGAAAAAAGAATGGACCGTACCGGCAGAAATTGCCGGTATGGCCCAGATCGTTCCCATCGGATCCTATTACTATGTAACTGTCTCCACGGACAGCGCAGGGAATCAGGACGCTGCAACAATCCTGCGCGCGAAGTCTCTCGATGACCTCTCCAATGGACAATATGAGGACATCTACAGCCAGTACTTCAAGGGCGGCGGGACGCCGTACGCCCTCTGTCAGATCGGCGATGACTGGTACCTGACGGAGCACCGACTGCCGGATCATGCCATCTGGCAGTTCAAGGTCACGGGCGATAAGATAAAAGACGTGAAGACTCTTTTCTGAGCCCCCGAAAAAGCCTTATGCCTGATCAGCCTCTGCAACAACCGCAAACTTCCCTTTGTCATGACTTCTTGAGTGATGCACACTTGCCGTGCCTTCTGCACTGAATCGCCTCAATTGTTCCGCCTCTTCCTGTGTGATCACCTCTCCAGGCACAATCGATGGAATTCCCGGCGGGTAACAGTAGACATACTCAGCTGCGATCCGGCCCACTGCGCTGTCTGCAGAGACATATTCTGCCCGTGCAGACACGGCATCCGCTATGGTCATCGGGGACAGTGCCGAATTGTTCCCCATCTCACGGACATCGATATTTCTGCGTTTGACGGAGTCGGTGCCATCTTTCATCGCATCAGTCTTTCCGGTATTTTCTGAAGAGGCATCTTTGTGTACGGCGCCACTGTGCCATCCGTCATACTGCAAGCTTCCCACAGAAGTTCTCCGATTCTTTTCTGTCCTTTCACCGTCTGCCAGGAGCGAATCGATCTCCAGCAAGATCTTTCCCAGCTCCTCGATGCGACCCGGCTCGTCACACATCGAAGTCATACACAGCACATTTCCGCCGAGGTGCATCTCCGTCTCGATCCGATAGTGCCTCCGGAGACTGTCCGCGAGCACGCGCCCCGTAACGGGTTCTCCCTTATATGTGCACCCGTCCCCGCTGATCAGGATCTTGCTGTCGTCATAGGCGAAAATTGAGTTTGTCTGCACAGTCCTTCTTCCAAGAACGCGCAGATGCCGCAGATCTTTAACCATCCAGGCGAACCGGTCCAGTTCCGCCCGCCAGCGCGCATACATCTCCCAACCGTGCGTGCGCAGTATTCCCGTGCACCCGTCGAGAGAGGCCATCAAAGGGTAAGAAGGTGAACTTGTCTCGAAAATATTGAGCTGACGGTCTACCTCATCAGGATCTGCGATCGAGCCTTCCGGCATGTGCAGAAACGCCGTCTGCGTGAGGGAGGGGAGTGTCTTATGTGCGCTCTGGATCACCAGATCCGCACCGCAGTGCACAGCACTGTCCGGAAAGCCCGGATAAAGGCCAAGATGTGCGCCGTGCGCCTCATCGACTATGAGAGGGATCGCCTTGGAATGATGCACATGGCAAATCTTTGCAATCGACGCAATACCAGAGAGGATCCCCTCGTAGGTGGGACTCGTGATGACAACTGCTCTCGTGTCCGGGAACTGCTGCAGAAGCGCCTGTACGCTTTCAGGGCGCACGCTTCCATAAATGCTATAGGAAGGCAGGTATTCCGGATACAGCCAGTGCACCCGCAGATGATTCAGCTCAATAGCATGATAAACCGCCTTGTGGCAGTTTCTCGCCGCGATGATCTCCCCGCCGAACGGAACACAGGCCCGAATGGCCGAGAGAAGCCCAACCGTGCTGCCATTTACAAGATACCAGGTTCTCTTCACCCCATAAAGACGCGCTGTCCGGTCCATAGCTTCTTTCAGGATGCCTTCGGCCTCGTGGAGATTGTCAACACCCTCCACCTCCGTCAGATCCCAGTCATAAGGAAGCCCCGGAGCCGGCGCCACATTTCTTTTGTGCCCCGGCATATGAAAAGGATACAGTCCCTGCGCCGTATAGTCGGACAGCTCCGTCGCCAGAATATGTTCATTGTTGTCACAATCTGTATTCAGAGATAATTCCTCCCATTTTCGTTTCGCATTATTCCGGATTAATGTCAATCAAAATACTTTAATATTACATCTCTCAAACAAACATGCTGCAGACCTGTTGTCATTACAGATCTGCAGCATGTGGAAATAAATCCCCGTCTGTTTAAGGTTTTAGTCCTGCAGCTGTGATGTGCAGTGCGGGCATCTCGTCGCATCGATTGGAATTTCGCTCTTGCAGTACGGGCAGATCTTCGTCTTCGGCGCTTCCGGTGCGGCAGGCTTGCTGAACTTGTCATGTGCTGTGTTGATTGCCTTCACGATGCAGAAGAGCACGAATGCCATGATGATAAAATTGATGACAGCCGTGATGAAGTTGCCGTACGCAAGCGTCGCACCTCCGATGTTGACCGAGAGGTCAGAGAAGTTCATGCCGCCCGCAATGCCCATGATGGGGCTCAGAATATCATTCACCAATGAATCAACGATGCTCTTGAACGCACCGCCGATGATAACGCCGACGGCCATGTCCATGACATTCCCGCGGCTGATAAAATCCTTGAATTCCTGAAAAAACTTGTTCATTTTCTATCTCCTCCTTGGCAATCAAGCAGGAGGCGACAAGTGCCTCCTTCCTCTCGACTTTGAGATTATAGCATATCGACTGCCACGTGTGTCGAAGTTCATCGCTTCTTGACACACACTGGAATTCCAGTTATCTTGAATCGTGAACTGAATACAGCTAGGGGAGCTGATGCTGAGAGGGTGGTCCTGATGTTACCAGGTCCGCTGACCCTGATCACTTGATCCGGTTAATGCCGGCGTAAGGAAGCAGTCTTGTTAAGACAGATGATGTATTCTGCGTATGTATTATGCGCCGCTCAACTCCCCATGGCATCCATGAGGAGGTTTTTTATGAGTAAAAATGTGCGGATTCTTGTCTTCAGTGCGGCCTGCATCGCTCTCGCGGTGGTGACCAGCATGCTCAAGGTATTTGAGTTTCCGACGGGCGGCGCAATCACGCTCTGCTCTATGCTGTTCATCTCTCTCCCGGGCTATTTCTTCGGGCCAGCGGTCGGCATCACATCGGGTATTGCCTACGGTATTCTCCAGTTTATCCTGGGGCCTTACATTCTGACGCCTGTACAGGTCCTTTTGGACTATCCCCTTGCTTTTGGCGCCAACGGCATTGCCGGCTTCTGGCACAATAAGAAAAATGGTCTGACCATCGGCTACATTGCAGGCTGCTGCGGCCGCTGGTTCTTTTCCTTCCTGTCCGGCTGGATCTTTTTTGGCAGCTATGCATGGAAAGGCTGGAATCCCGCCGCATACTCTGCAGTCTACAATGTGATCTACATCGGTGCGGAATGTCTGATCACTGTCGCTATTCTGCAGATTCCCGCGGTAAAGAAAGCGATCGAAAAAATCAAGGTGATCGCCAACGTCTGATTGGGCTGATCATAAATCCGAAAGGAGTGTAAAACCTGCCATTCGGATTTCCGATATTTGTTTATCATCTGCTGTCAAAAACCGGTTGAAAAAATCGTCCCCTGTCGTATAATAAAAACGTTGACACACGACAGATGGGACGATAGCTCAGCCGGGAGAGCGTCCGCCTCACACGCGGGAGGTCACGGGTTCGAGCCCCGTTCGCCCCATTCCATCTGAAAAGCCCAGAAACATTGAAGAATCAATGTTTTTGAGCTTTTTCTTTTTAAGATTTCATATCGACCAGCAATCTGTTACAGCAAAAACCGGAGAGGCATCGCCCCTCCGGTTTTTATCATTGTCATATTCAATTGTCTGTCCAGGATCAGCGATCGAATCCAACCGACCGGTAATCAGATCTGCCCGATCCGTGATCAGCCGACAGTTGCTGTATTGAGCAGCAGCATGCAGAAGACCAGTGAGAAGAGGGCAACGGTCTCGATGATACCGATGACGATAAAGTAGTTCGCAGTACCCTTTCCGGTAGCGCCAAGAGCATCAGCGGAAGCTGCTGCAACCTTGCCCTGGAAGAGAGCGGAGAGACCGATGGCGATACCGCCAAAGATGCCGACGAACAGTGCAAGAGCGGGATCGATCTTGCCGCCGTTCCATGCACTTGCGATGAAGTTCATAAGAAGGAAGCCGTAAATGGTCTGCGTCAGCGGTGCACCGGCGAAGGCACTCATGATGAACGGTGCGGGCTTGCCCTCTGCGTAGCACTTCTTCCATGCGCCTACAGCCGACAGACCTGCGGCACCCGTGCCAAGACCGGAGCCGATAGCGGATAAGCCAAGTGCTGCTGCCATACCAATATACGCGATATTCATAACTTTTCTCCTTTTAAATGATGGTATCCGTCCAACGATGCATCCCGAACCCCTCCATAATCGCCGGGCGCTGGGCACAGATACAAAATTGTTCTGTTGTTGAACTGCCATCGGACAGTTATTAATTATGTCAAACTGTCTTCAAGCGGCTATTGAACCTTTGTTGAATTGCCATTGAACTGTTATTGAACTGCTCTCTGACTACTGTCAGGCTCTCCTCAGTTCGTCTTCAGCTTGTTCTCTTTCCGGAACGGATCATAAGCAATGCCCGTCCACTCAAGTCCGACCTGGCCGGAGAACTCCAGCACATTCAGGCGGACGCCGTGCACAATGACGGAGAGAGCTGCCATTATGATGTTGACTGTGTGTCCCAGAACGACCACGATCGCTGCGACAATGATAAGCGGCCCGTGTGCTACGCCTGCTGCCATATTGTTGAAGCTCTGTGCAATGGCCAGTCCTGCCATGCCGACGGCGAAGAGACGGATATAACTCATGATGTTGCCAAAACAGCTGATCGTGTTCAGGAAAGTCGTAAACGCACCGGCAAGTCCTTCTTTCAGACCCTGTACGAAACTCTTGCCCGGTCCCATTCCGCTGAAAAGAATAACGAGAACAAAGCCGCACGCAATCACACCGAAAATAAGATTCAGGCTTGACTTCTCACTCAGTACAAGATAGAGAGCGAGCAGATACATTGCACAGGTCGTCAGCATCCAGCCGATATCTGCCACGAAGCTCAGGTCCTTCTGCCCGATCTTTTTCTTTACTGCAAGAAGACTGCCCAGCTCCATCTGAATGGCACCGATGGAGAACGAGAACTTCATGATATTGTTCTGCTGCGCTGCTGCGCTCACACCGAAGTACTCCGGATAGTTCGCAAATCCCGGAAGAACCAGTGCCTTCAGGAACGGAACCTTCATCGCGGATTCCATGCCGAACCATGTACCTGTGATGGCGCCCCAGAAGATCGTTGCGATCGAGAGCACCAGAAGAAGCCATGCAGGTGTCGACATCTTCTTCGTCTTCGCCACAAGAATGATGGTTCCGATGAGAAGGATCGAGCCATATCCGGCATCACCTACGATCATTGCGAAGAACAGTGTGAAGAACATCAGGAACCAGAGCGAAATATCCGTCTCGCGGTAGCCGGGAAGAATACCAAGGATTTTATAGAGCGGTTCAATCAGCCTGCTCACCTTATTGTAGCGAAGCTTCGTCGGAATGGACTCATCGTCATCCGATACATCGCCCACTGCATACGCCCATCCGTTCTTCTTTGCGGCCTCTTCGAATCTGCCTGCATCGACGGCCGGCACATAGCCCGAAATCCACACGAGCTGTGCATCATTTCCTGCCGTCTCGCTGGCTGAGGAGTAATTCACCTCATTCTGACATTTCACCAGCTGCGCCTGAAAACTGTTCTGGCACAGCGCCGCCTTCTGCAGCACCTCATTGCAGTGCGCGAGGTCCTTCTTTGCCTGCTCAATCTCTGTGCGAAGATCCGCCACGCCCTTCTCGGGGAGCTCAAGCTCCATCCCGTGATAAGAGGAGGAGAGCTGACCCACCACTGCAATGGTGTCCGATTTCTCCACGCTGGCAAGCCGAACCGCCTGAATGTCCTTGTCCGCGAAAATCTGCGCACACTCCTTCTTGTCCACGCGGTAGAAGTGAAGATCGACGCCCTCATTCCGAAGTTCCTTTACCTGCTCCGGAGAGAACTCTCCCCAGGGAGAGAGTCTGTCGATTTCTGTGTTGTCATGTGCAATTCTGTCGCTGAGCGTCCCTTTGTCTGCCAGTGCCTTCTTCGCATCAGCATACATCTTTTCGAACTCGTCATCAGAGAGAAGCGGCTGTTCCTGACCCTGCTCTTTTTTATCAGGTGCATAGGACTGCAGCTCGGATGACATCTTCGACAAATCGCTGAATTTCTTCACCGCTGCCGGATCCGCGTTCTTTTTCTCCGCCAGATGAACAAGTCCCAGGTCTCTCAGGCCCCTCAGCATTTCATCCTTATGGCCGACAGTGCTGACGACGTAAACCATATCCATTTTTTCAATCATCGTCCTGCCTCCACAAGTTTCTTCTTAGCTATCTTGCCGCGCACAACCGCAGCCGTCTGCTGATCGCCCAGGTAAACACCGATGATGCGGATGTTCTCCTTGGCTTCCGGAATCTTGACCTTCTCAAAGAGATTGACTCTCTGGGATGTGGTGCGAAGCTCCTTGCCCAGAAGTTCCACTTGCTTTTTCAAAGTGGAAACCAGTGCGTCCAGACGCGCGATCTCACGCAGCTTGAATACTGCAGTATCAACCCACAAAGGATAGTCTTCCACGTTGTAGGAAATGTCCTTGAATGTCAGCTCCTTGAAAGCAGGAATTCTGACACCTGCGATATTCTCGGTCGTCACAATGACGGTGTCAGGCTGAACAAGGTCGTCCAGCTTCTTCTCCTTGTCGAAAATTGTGTTCTCCGCGAATACAGCGATCCAGTCATCCAGATTGCCGACCATTTCCTCACGCTCGGCTTCCTTCTCTTTCAGCTGATCGTTGATCTGCATGATCACCGACTGAAGCTGTTGTTTTTTCAGCTGCAGGGTGGGCAGATAGCGCTCATACTGTTTCAGGTGATCTTTCTGCACTTTTTGTTCATTTTTAGTGAGTTTGACCGCCATTGACTGCTCCTTTGTCTTAGTCCAGCTTCTTAGGCCATCTTTCCTTGATGAGGCTTGTCTTCAGTCCCGTCTCATTGGGCTCGAAGCACTCCGCCAGGATCTCCCAGCCAAGATCAAGCGCATCCTCGAGAGGAATGTTGACGCTGAGGTCCATCATCTTCTCCTCGAAGAGCTTGCCGTATTTGAGAAGCTTCTCATCCCAGTCACTCATCGCAAAGCCCATGGACTTCTTCTCAAGACTCTCCTTGTACTGCGCATAGAGCTTGATCATGCCGTCCATCAGTGCGCGGTGATCATCTCTTGTATCGCCGTTGACGTTCTGCTTAAGTCTCGAGAGAGAGCCGAACGGCTCGATGCGTCCGTTTCTCAGATAGAACTGACCCTCTGTGATATATCCGGTGTTATCCGGAACGGGGTGCGTGACATCATCGCCGGGCATCGTCGTGACGCCAAGAATCGTGATGGAGCCTGCGCCCTCGATATCCACAGCCTTCTCATAGCGGGAAGCCAGCATACTGTAAAGATCTCCAGGGTAACCACGGTTTGAAGGCACCTGCTCCATGGTGATCGCAAGCTCCTTCTCTGCATCGCAGAAACTCGTCATATCGGTCAGCAGAACCAGAACCTTCCTGCCTTCCAGAGCGAACTGCTCGGCAACGGCGAGGGAGAGGTCAGGCACCAGCGTGCTCTCTACGGTAGGATCCGCAGCGGTGTGAATGAACATCACCGTGTGGCTCATCGCGCCGCCCTTCTCGAGGGTGTCGCGGAAAGCCAGGTAATCATCGTACTTAAGGCCCATACCGCCAAGAACGATGACATCAACCTCGGCCTGCAGGGCAATTCTTGCCAGCAGCTGGTTGTACGGCTCACCGGATACCGAGAAGATAGGGAGCTTCTGGCTCTCTACCAGTGTGTTGAACATATCGATCATCGGAATACCCGTGCGGATCATGTGCTTGGGGATGATACGCTTTGCGGGGTTGAAGGAAGGACCGCCGATGTCGATCATATTTTCAGTAAGCGCCGGTCCATTGTCTCTGGGAACGCCTGCGCCGTTGAAAATACGGCCGAGCAGGTGCTCCGAGAACGAGACCTGCATGGGTCTTCCAAGGAACTTCACGGGGTCATCTGTGCTGACGCCCTGTGCGCCTGCGAATACCTGGAGGGAAACCTTGTCCCCGTCCAGCTTGATGACGTTGGCATAGCTGTCGCCGACCAGAGCCAGGTCTCCGTTGCGGATCCCCGTCGCTCTGACGGTCACGACGTTGCCGACGATGGATTCAATTTTTGTATATACCTTCTGCATACGTCCTCCTAAGCCGCAACCTTCGTCTTAAAGAACTCCGCGATCTCATTCTTCTTTGCCTCGAACTCAGGGCTCTGGAAAACAGTGCCGTGCCAGTCGAGGAACTTCTGGCGAAGCTCATTGAAGAATGTACGGATCTCGTTCTTGTCCTCAAGGCTGTAGGTCGATGTCAGCGCTTCATAGAGCAGATCGAATTCCACGCGCTGTCTCTCCGGCGGATCGGCCGCATCGATCGGATCGAAGGAGTTCTGCTGCAGATAGACGGCATCGAGAAGCTCGCCCTTCTGATAGGTGATATAATCCTCGCTCGTTGTGCCTTCCTCGCCGACAACCTTCATCATCTGGTTGACTTCGATGCTTCTCTTGAGGATCCCTCTTGCTCTTTCCACGCGGCCCATATCGATGATGCCGGTGTACTTGGACCAGGACTCTGTGGGATCAATGGCGGGGTACTTGCGCGCATCGGATCTCTCTCTCGAAAGACCATGGAAAGCACCGACGACCTTCAGCGTTGCCTGTGTCACAGGCTCCTCGAAGTTGCCGCCGGCAGGAGATACTGTACCGCCGATAGTGACGGAGCCGATGGAGCCGTCCTTCAGGCGAACCTTTCCTGCTCTCTCGTAGAAAGCTGCGATTGTGGACTCCAGATATGCGGGGAATGCCTCCTCGCCGGGGATTTCCTCGAGTCGTCCGCTCATCTCACGCATAGCCTGTGCCCAGCGGCTCGTGGAATCTGCCAGCATGAGGACGTTCAGTCCCATCTGGCGGTAATACTCGGCCATGGTCACTGCCGTGTAGCAGGATGCCTCACGGGCTGCCACAGGCATCGAGGATGTGTTGCAGATGATGATGGTTCTCTCCATGAGAGAGCGCCCTGTTCTCGGATCTTCCAGTTCAGGGAACTCCTTCAGGATTTCTACAACCTCTCCGGCACGCTCGCCGCAGGCTGCAATGATCACGATATCTGCCTCGCCGTTCTTGGCCTCCATGTGCTGCAGAACTGTCTTGCCTGCACCGAAAGGTCCGGGTACGCAGAACGTGCCGCCCTTGGCTACGGGCAGGAACGTGTCGATGGAGCGCAGCTGCATGATCAGCGGCTCATCGGGACGGAGTCTTTCTTCGTAACACTTGATCGGTCTCTTGATCGGCTGCGTGATGACCATGGAGAGCTCTCTCTCCTCTCCGCTTGTATTCTCAATCACGCAGATTGTGGCGCGCACATTATATGTACCCTTGCCCACGATGGATTTGACGGTCCAGTCATTTCCCTTCAGGGTAAAGGGAACCATGATGTGGTGCGTAAAAATTCCTTCCGGAACCGTTCCGATCGTATCGCCGGCCACGACGGAATCTCCAACCTTTACAGTGGGTGTGAACTCCCAGTCCTTGTTCGGAATGGGATCGAGATAGACGCCTCTCTGCAGGAAAAAGCCGCACTTCTCTGCCAGCTCCGGCAGAGGGTTCTGAAGGCCGTCATAGATCTGGGTCAGAAGACCCGGTCCAAGATCAACACTCATCAGCGCTCCGGTGAACTCGACCGGATCGCCGACCTTGATGCCGTTCGACATCTCGTAAATCTGCATGCTGGCAATGCCGTCGGTAATACGGATAACCTCGCTCTTGAGGCGCTTGTCGTCTACGTGGATATAACCCACTTCGTTCTTGCGGACAGCGCCGTCAAATTTGACGTTAGCCATGTTACCATTGATGCCAGTCACATGTCCTGTTGCTGTATCCATAGATAATGTCTCCTAAGATAAAGTTATAGCTACAATGCATAGACTCTCTGCCGGACAATGTCCATCAGACGCCTGAATTCCTTCTGCCCCTTGTCGTGGTCGAAGCACTGCTGCCTCTCCATGAGCTTAAGCTTGATCGCATAGCCGAAGAGAACATAATCGTCGAACATATGGAGTCCTACGAGTTCATCCAGAAGCTGGAATTCAAAAGCCAGCATCATCTTTTCGGCCTGCAGGGGATTCTTTGCGCCGAGGATCGCATTCACTCGCTGCGTCACCTCGGGCGTTCTCTTTGCAGGTGCCTGGCAGGGCTTCCCGAGCTTAACATTTCTCTGGTAGTTCAGTTCCTCCATCACGGGGTCGTAGACGCGCGCCCACTCCTCGACAAGAGGTCCCTTTTTAGAAGAAAATGTGAGGTTCTCGAGAAGGCGGTACTTGTCCTTGCTCACCTGCCCCTTGCACATATCCAGAAATTCAGAGTAGCTGACAGGCATCTCTCCGTCTGACTTAAGATCCGGCAGACTGGAGATCAGATAATAATAGGATGCCATGTTCACCTCCTGTTAAAGATCGAGATTTCTGAAGTACGGCATCATCATCTCCGTGATTGCCTCATCTGAGCAGTCAAAATATCCGGATCCATCCTTGGATGCAAGACGGAATCCTGCCTTCACGCCCTTAGTAGGACGAATCTCGAGGCCGTTCTTAATCTCCTCTGCGAGCTGTGCCTTCAGGCCGTCTGTCACATTGGCAACCTCAGCCGTGTACTGAGAGGCGTCCTCTCCTGCAACTGCCGCCTTGATGAGCTTGCCCAGGGCCTCGTCATCGAGGTGCTTCGCCACATCATTCTGCAGAATCTTCTCGAAAATATTCTGCACCTCAGCCTTGAAAGAGAGAACAGCGTCACGCTTGGCCTGCTCGGCACTGACAGCGGCGCTCTCCTTCATGGTGTCGATCTCTTTCTTTGCGGAGGCCTTTGTGTTCTCCGCCTGCGCATTGGCGTCGGAAACGATTGCAGCTGCCTTTTTCTTCGCATCTGCAATGATGGATTCCGCCTTTGCGTTGGCCGCATCGATTCCTTCTTTCTGAATCGACGTAACCAGATCCTGAATCTGTAATTCCATAGATCCCTCCTGTGTCGATATATTGTGAATGTGTCCTTACAAAAAACGTATCTGTTAAAGAACTGTCATTTCGTTCTCCCGGAAAACGCGTCTCCCGGAGCACACATTGTCTATATTTTAGCAGATTATCCGCGTGAAAACATCGACATTTTGTTACACATGTCCAAAACCTGATTGTATAAAAAAGCACCGTCTGACCTTCCATAGAGGATAATCAGGCGGTGCCTTTACTGCTGTAACGTTATATACGTTCAGGGTTCAATAATATTTTCGTGACTGTTCAGAAATCAATCAGTCCACGTACTTCTTCAGTGTTGCGCGAACTGCGCCGGGACCTGCGATCTCCTGTGCGAAGAAATCGACAACCTTGTCTGCAAGGCCGACCTCCTCGAGGTCTACGCCGAAGACTGCCTTGTTCTTCAGAAGCGGAAGAACCTTTGCCTTGATCTCTGCAGCAGAAGGAACGGTGCCGAGCTTGAAATCAGCGACATACTTCTGGCAGTCTGCAAGGAGCGGATCAGGTGAGGGCTCAAAAGCCTTGCCCTCGTCATCGACCGCCATCAGATAGCGGAGCCATCCTGCATGTACCAGCGGAATCATCTGAAGACTTGCGGGATCTCTGTTCGGATCAGCCACATAAGACTTGATCGTCTCGCCGTAACGGATGGAGAGCTTCTGGGATGTGTCGCAGGCAATTCTCTGCGGCGTATCGGGCATGAAGGGATTCGGAACACGCACCTGAAGAACGGTGTCGATGAACTTCTTCGGATTGAGAACGCCCGGATCTACAACAACCGGAAGGCCTTCCTTGTAGCCGAGTGTATTGACAAGGTTTACGAGCTCCTTGTCCTTCATCTCGTCGGAGATCTTCGTGAAGCCCAGAAGGCAGCCGTAGACCGCCAGTGCTGTGTGCAGAGGATTCAGGCAGGTTGTGACCTTCATTCTCTCGACATTGTTGACAGTGTCTCTGTCTGTGAAGATCACGCCGACATCCTGGAGCGCAGGTCTGCCGTTCGGGAACTTGTCCTCGACAACGAGATACTCGGTCTCCTCAGCGTTGACGAAGGGAGCAACCCAGGTCTTCTTGGAAGTAACAACGGGATCAAGACCCTCGAGTCCATCCTCACGAAGAATCTTCTCAACAGAAGCGTCCGGTCTGGGTGTGATCTTGTCGATCATGGACCAGGGGAAGGTCACCTTTGTCTCATCATTGATGTAAGCCTTGAAAGCAGGATCAGCCTTGCCGTTTGCGATCCACTTGTCTGCGAATGCGCTCACAGCTGCATAGAGCTTCTCGCCGTTGTGAGAGCAGTTGTCCGTGCTGACCATGGCGATAGGCTTCTGCCCCGCCTGGAATCTCGCATACAGAAGGGAAACAACCTTGCCGAGATAGCTCTGCGGCTTCTCCGGGCCTGCTGCGAAGTCAGCTGTAATGGAGGGCAGCTCCTCGCCGCGGCCGTTTACAAGTGCATAGCCCTTCTCTGTGATCGTAAAAGTAACGAGCTGCAGGGAATCCGCTGTGAAGATTTCCTTGAGTCTGTCGAACTCGGCCTTGTTCTCAGAATCCAGAATGCAGGACTCTCCGATGGAGCCGATGACTGTCTTCTCAACATTTCCGTCTGCCTTCAGAGTAACGAGAACAGAGAGATTGTCATGCGGACGGTACTGCTTCTCGATGATCTCGTAGTCATAGCCCTCGACAACGGTGATGCCGGACTTCATCTCGCCCGCCTCGATCATTCTCTGTGCGAGGTTTGCATGAAATGCTCTGAAAATATTGCCGGCGCCGAAGTGCACCCATACCGGATGTGCCTTTGTCTCTGCCGCAACTGCCTCGATATCAAATGCCGGGAGCTTGTATCCCTTAGAGAGCCACTCCTCTTTATTCTTCAGTCCTTCAATGGTCAGCTTCATATTTTTCCCTTCCTGTGCCGCGTTCTTTGCGGCACCCTGAGGCGAAATCCGCGGAGGCGGTTTCGCCGATAGGATCATGCAATCGATGACGCATCGCGGCATCGACTGCTATTTTCAGGAGGATGCATCGGCATCCTCCTGAAAATAATTCTTCCTGTGCCGCGTTCTTTGCGGCACCCTGAATTCGAAATCACTTATACAGCTTTTTGTTGTCCTCGAGTGCCTTCTCACGGATGCCGGACGGAACGCCTCTTGTCTCCGCCTTGTCAATAGCCTCCCAGAGACCGTTGATGTAAGTTGCGCCGAGTGCTCTGTCGTACAGACCGTATCCGGGCATAACACCGGGCTTGCCGACCTCATCCCAGATCATTCTGCCGTGATCGGGTCTGATCGGTCCGTCAAAGCCTGTCTCGTACAGGGCTCTTACGATTTCATACATATCGAAGCTGCCGTCGGAAGAAAGGTGAGCGGCCTCCTCGAAGTCGTAGTTCTCGCGGGACTTGTCGTTGAACTTCAGGTTTCTTACGTGTGCGAAATGAATTCTTCCCTGCAGGGCTCTGATCATGTGCGGCAGATCGTTGTTGATGTTCGTGCCGTAGGAGCCGGAGCAGAAGGTCACGCCGTTGTGCACATCGTCAACAGCCTTCATGAGGCGGATAATGCCCTCCTCGGAATTGATGATGCGGGTGAGGCCGAATACGGACCATGCAGGATCATCCGGATGGATGGCCATCTTGATATCGTACTTGTTGCAGACAGGCATAATCGCCTTCAGGAAGTAAACGAGGTTCTGGAAGAGCTTCTCCCCGTCCACATCCTTGTACATAGCGAAGAGCTCCTTGATCTTGTCCATTCTCTCAGGCTCCCAGCCGGGCATTACGGTGCCGTTGGACATCTTCTGCACGGACTCAGCGAGGTGCTCAGGATCAATGGCGTCAATGGCCTTCTGGTTGTAGGCAAGACCTGTGGAACCATCGGGCTTCACGCGGGCGAGCTCTGTTCTCGTCCAGTCGAAGACGGGCATGAAGTTGTAGCAGACAAGGTGAATGTCCTCTTTGCCGAGGTTCTCCAGTGTCTGAATATAGTTATCAATGTAGTGATCTCTGTCCTTGTCGCCGACCTTGATGGAGTCGCACACATTGACGGACTCGATGCCTGCGAAATGAAGGCCCGCATCCTCGACATCCTTCTTCAGAGAGCGGATTGCCTCGGGCTGCCATACCTCACCGGGAGTTGTGTCATACAGTGTTGAGATGATGCCGGTCACGCCGGGAATCTGGCGGATCTGCTGCAGTGTGACACTGTCAAAATTCTTGCCGTACCAGCGGAATGTCATTTCCATAGTAGTGTTCCTTCCTTTCCATTCAGTGAGAAATTAATTTGTGCGTTGCAGAGATAATTGCTGTGTTCTTGTCTGAATTGTGTGTGAAAATCATTACTGGTCTGAAAAATCATCTTCAAATGTATACCAGTTTTCTAGGGCTATAGTATTACGCCTTTCGGAAAATAGCAACACCTTTTTTGTGAAATATCAAGTTTTCATTCCCTATGATCGCTTTTTGTTCTGTGCAGAATATTTCCTTCCTTCATGAATTTATAATTGAAGATTCTCCGTCTGGGCTGTATACTAGTTTGATAAATCTTTGGCAATCGTTTAGTTTCCTCAAAAAGTCATAATTTCAGCGCAATTCGGAGTGATTCGAGATGGGATACTAAACGGATACAGTATTCTTGTCGAGGTTCATGATGAAAACAATGCCCCCTGTATCCCCTTCTTTCATAGATTCTTATTTTCAGCCGATTGCGGTCAGCGGACAACCGACCGCGGAAATGAGCGGAAATTCTTCTCTTCGGGAGGATCTCCCTCCGCAGAGTTCGGAAGCGGAGCGCGTCAGCCTCGCCGAGGCGACGCAGCCCGCCAGCCTTGCGGACACTGTCTACCATTATTTATGGGAGAAAATCGCGACGCTGGAATTGAAGCCGGGGACAAAGCTCAGCGAGGCCGGTCTTGCGAGGAAGTTTAACTGCAGCAGAATTCCCGTCCGTGAAGCTGTGAAGAGACTCAAAGACCAGGGGGCGCTCGATGTTTTCCCGCAGAGGGGGAGCTTCGTCAGTCTGATTGACCTTCGCCAGGTGGAGCAGGTCAGGTATCTCCGCGAGGTTCTCGAAACCCACGTCGTTCTCGAGGACTATGACAGGGGACTTCTCGATACGCTTCTGCCGGTGCTCGACGCCATGATCAGAAGACAGGAGGAGAGCATCCGCTTCAACCGCCTGGAGGAGATTACGACACTCGATCAGGATTTTCATGATATTTTCTATCACGTGGGACAGCGCGAGTTCGTGCAGTACCACACGGGGCGCTATGACATTCACTATATTCGCGCGCGCCGCTTTGCCCTCGGCATTGAGCGGAGCGATAAGGACAGCGCAGACGACAGCCGCAACATTGTGCTGCAGCATGTGGACATCGTAGACGCCATCCGAAGGCACGACCGCGACAGACTCGCCGGCGACCTGGTCAACCACTTCCGAAACATCAATCGGACGCTTCGGGAGGGTATCGAGGAGGACGAATTCGATACCATCTTTACGAATCGGGAATGATCCGGAAGATCTGCGACAGCCTCTTCGCTTTCACTATGCCATCTTCACGAACCGGGATTAATCCCCGCAATGACCGATGAAAACCGCCGGTTCTCTTCGTGCATGAATATCCAGCTTTTATGAATATTCATGCAGACTGGCATTCCTGTATACACGGCTTTTTCTGAGCATGAAAACATGCGGTTTGCCATTGTCTTCATTGAGTTTGGGGTGTATGCAGGATTTGTGTGCATGAGGCCGCGTTCTTAATTGTGCAGAATTGTATAATAATTAAGATATTAGACAGTTTTGAAGTTTTGTTTGTGTTCTTTTTCGCTATTTCGCACTATAATATAGTAATCCAAGGAAGTGAAGGCAGAGCTGTCCGGAACACAATCCATGAGCGGACAGATGCCTGATCTTCGACTGCAGGCTGGTGAACAGGTCTGCGTACCGAGTCCGTAAGGCGGACTCATGATATGTTTATGCAGGGAGCATGTCAGAAGACACGCTGAGAGGAGTGATGGAAATGTCAGGCAGAGAACAACTGGCAGTGGCCATCGGCAATCAGTATGGTGTCGGCGCCTTATCAAAGGAAGAAGCTAGAAAGACGTATCATAATCTGATCGTTACGCTGAACAGACAGGAATTCCTGAGCGTCAAAAAGGCACTGATGAATTGTTCGGCCGAACTGCCCAAAGAAAAAATCGGAGATGTCATGTCACTGATCGATGAGATTGCGGACTGATCTCATGGCGGCCCGCGCCTTTCGGATTGCAGAGTCTGTCAATAAGATAATGTAATTGTTGATCACCTGTCTCGAATTGTTCCACAATATGCTGCAATTCTTCCGAGGAGCGCTAAACAATTACAAGATAAATTTCATATTCAGTATCTGCATTGTATAATAGGTTGTCCCGGAGCAGTCTGGGGCAACCTTCGTTTTTTAATAGGAGAAACCATGCAGACAACAGCAGACAAACTCAAAGATAAGAAGATTCTCATATGGGGCTACGGCCGTGAGGGCAAATCCACAGAGAAGTTTATTAAGGAGCACTGCTCCCCCGCCTCCGTTGAGGTGTACGAGGGGCCGCGCAGCGGCATTCAGGATGACCGGTACGACCTAATTTTCGTAAGTCCCGGCATTCCGTTCGAGGAGGACGCCCCCGCATTCGACAACCGCAGGTTTACATCGCAGACAGAGCTCTTTCTCGAGGAGTTCGGCGCGCAGACGGTGGGCATCACCGGCACAAAGGGAAAATCCACGACCAGTTCTCTCCTTGCGCATGTTCTCGAGGCCTGCACCGGTAAAAAGGTATATCTGATCGGCAACATCGGAAAGCCCTGTTTCGATCATATAGCCGATATGAATAAGGACAGCACCGCCGTCTTCGAGCTCTCCTGCCATCAGTGCCAAAGGCTCCATGCTGATCCGCACGTGGCTGTTTTCCTGGATCTGTATGAGGACCACCTCGACAGATATCATACGATGGAGCACTACTTCGACGCGAAGTGCGGCATCACAAAGAGCCAGACGGCAGACGATATTCTCTATCTTGGTGATGAGGTGCCCTCCCTCACGACAAAGGCGCAGAAGCGCGTTGTAAAGAGAGACGGGAACTATCACTTTGATCTGCGTCTGCCGGGCAGCCACAACCAGTACAACGCAGAATTCGTCTTCCGCATCGCGACGGAGGTCTACGGCTGCAGGGAAGAGGATGTCCGCAGGGCAATGGCTGAGTTCACAGGTCTTCCGCACAGACTGCAGTATGCGGGCACCTATAACGGTGTAATGTACTACGATGACTCTATCTCCACCATTCCCGAGGCTACGATCAATGCTGTGAACAGTATTCCGGAGACGAAAACCGTGCTGCTCGGCGGGATGGACCGCGGCATCGATTACGACATTCTGTATAGTTTCATCCGGGCGCACAGGGACATCACCTTTATTCTCGGTTACGCGTCCGGTGAGAGAATTTACGCGCAGGTGAAGGACTGCCCGAATGTCATTCTCGTGAAGGATCTGAAGGAGCAGGTCGCTAAGGCAAAAGAGATCACGCCTGTGGGATCCGCGGTGGTGATGTCGAACGCGGCAGCGTCTTATGGGTATTTCAAGAACTTCGAGGAGCGCGGCGATTATTACCAGCAGCTGATCAGAGAGTAGCACGTCCGGTGCGGGGGATCCCGCGCCCGCAGCAAAGAAGCGCAAAGGGCAGGCAAAAGAGTTGGCCGGTGCGGGGATCCCCCGCACCGGACGGGTTGGTCTACGGCGTTTTGCGTATGACGGGCACTTGTAAGGGAGATCCCCCGCCCGGAAGGGTTGGCCAGCTATATTTAAGGTGCAGAAGATGAGCGATTTCTGGTGTGTCTATCCGGATCTTCCGGCAGGAAAGGGATTTGGGCTCTTTACGCCGGCGCACTGGGGGATGCTTGCCTTATGCGCGCTGCTGATCGCGGGGATCAGTGCCCTTTTTAGCTGTCTGACAAGAGATGAAGGCAGAAAAGCCTCCGCCTGCATAGACAGGTACGAAAAAAGCTCTGCCAAAAATCCGAACGCAAAGATCTTCAATCCAAATCTGAATCTGGAATTGTGCTGTCATAATCTGAGTAAAAAGAGAGAGGATGCCTTTCTGCGCATCCTCTCTCTTCTTATTCTCGGCGGCAATATTCTGCGGGATCTCTTTCTTCTGTCTGTGCACCGCATGAGCATCGCGTATCTTCCGCTCCATCTGTGCAGCCTCTCTATCTTTGTTTATCTTCTGTACGCCTTCCTGCCTGCGAGGCACAGGCGGCTCCGCGCTTTTTTCGGCGAAGTGAGTGCCGTTTTATGTGCGCCGGGCGCGCTCACTGCTCTTCTCTTTCCCGACTGGTCGGCGTACCCGCTCTTCAGCTTCATGAGTCTGCACAGCTTCGTCTGGCACGCCCTGCTGATTGCTTTCCCGATTCTTCTCCTGCAGAGAGGCGCAATAAGACCATGCCTGCGTCACATCTGGATGCCGATCCTCTACCTCTTCGTCATCACGCCGCCCATCTGGCTCTTCGATGACATCACCGGCTGCAACTACCTCTTTGTGCGGGTTCCGCTGGCGGGCACGCCGCTGGAACTGCTCGCAGATTCCTTCGGTGCCGGCTGGCGCGTCAGCTACGCCGCTCTTGTTTTCATTGTTATTCTGCTGGTGTATGCGGTGTTCGCATTGCTGCGGCGCTACGGAATTCTGCCTGCCGCAAATGCCGAAAGGGTTTCCCCGCACAAAACGCACACCTGAAATTGGCCGTTATACGGTCGTTATTTTCCTGAAAGCCGGGACATCATAACCTTCCCCGATGCGGCGGACGCTCATTCCTGCGGCACGTCCTTCATAGAGAGGGAAATTCTCCCCTTCTTCTCATCCACGCCAAGGACCTTCACGCGCACAATGTCGCCGACTTTCACGACATCGAGCGGATGGCGGACGAAGCGGTCAGCGAGCGCAGAGATGTGCACGAGGCCGTCCTGATGCACGCCGATGTCCACGAAGGCGCCAAAGTCCACAATGTTGCGCACGGTTCCCTTCAGAATCATCCCCGGCTTCAGGTCCTTCATCGACAGGACGTCGCTGCGAAGAACCGGTCCCGGCACACCACTTCTGGGATCGCGTCCGGGCTTCTCCAGCTCGCCGATCACATCCTTTAAAGTAAATTCGCCAAGTCCCGTCTCCTGCGAGAGCTTCTTCATGCCGTTCGCGGAGGCATAGCCGTTCTCCTTCAGAAGTCCTTCGATCGAGCTGCTCTTTCCGGAGGCGATGTCTGCATCCTTCAGCCCCAGCTCCTTCAGGAGCGTGCGCGCGGCATCATAGCTCTCCGGATGCACGCCCGTCCGGTCGAGAGGCTCTGCACCATCTCTGATTCTGAGGAATCCGGCGCACTGCTCGAACGCCTTCGGTCCCAGCTTCGGTACCTTCAGAAGATCGCGGCGCGTGTTGAACCTGCCGTTTGCCTCCCTGTAGGTGACGATGTTCTTCGCAATTGTCTTATTGACACCGGCGATATAGGACAGGAGCGGCGCAGAGGCTGTATTCACATCGACGCCGACGCTGTTCACACAGTCCTCCACGACCGCGCCGAGCGTCTCCCCCAGCTTTGTCTGGTTCATATCATGCTGATACTGCCCGACACCGATGGACTTCGGATCGATCTTGACGAGCTCTGCGAGCGGATCCTGAAGACGCCTTGCAATCGACGCCGCACTCCTCTGCCCCACATCGAACTGCGGGAATTCCTCCGTCGCGAGTTCACTTGCCGAATAGACTGATGCGCCGGCCTCGTTCACGATGACGTAATGGAGCGGCAGTCCGGACTTTTTGATGAAATCTGCGATCACCTGCTCGGACTCGCGCGACGCAGTGCCGTTTCCGCAGGAGATCACATCCACATGATACTCGCTGCAGAGCTTCTGCAGGGTCTTCTCCGCCTCAGCCACCTTTTTCTGCGGCTCCGTCGGGAAAATAACGGCCGTATCCAGCACTTTTCCTGTCTTATCAACTACCGCAAGCTTGCAGCCTGTACGGAAAGCAGGATCCCAGCCAAGAACAACCTTCCCCTGCACCGGCGCCTGCATGAGGAGCTGCCGTAGATTATCCGCGAAGACCTTCATGGCGCCCTCTTCCGCCTTCTCGGTCAGATCATTTCTGATCTCATTTTCAATAGAAGGTGCGATGAGCTTCTTGTAGGCATAACCAACCGCTGCGTGAATGTATTCCGATGTGACCGGATTTTCATGAACAATACGCCGCTCTGCCGGTCCCTGCTGTGAGAGGGCGCGCAGATCTCTGAAGGAATGCACGGCCTTCTTCGGCGCCTGCACAGGCTCCTTTGTGCTGATCATCTCCCTGTAGAGCCAGTCGGTGATTTTCTCCTCCGGTGCCTCGATATGTACAGTGAGGAATTTCTCCTTCTCACCGCGGTTGAGCGCCAGCACGCGGTAGCCCGGGATTTTTCGCAGTTCCTCAGAGAAGTCCCAGTACATCTCGTAGACGCCTTCCCTCTCCTGGAGCTTCCTGTTCACGGGTTCTTTTTCTGCGCGTGCAGTGGCAGTCTTTCCCTTTTTAGAGGACGACGCACTGTCAGCAGCCTTGCCGGCGGTCTTGCTGTCAGATGATTTCTGCGCGGACTTCGCCTTTGCGGACGTGATGAGGCCTTCCTTCATGGTCTCCTTCCGGATCCACTCGCGAAACTGCGCGTTGTCCGAAATCTGCTCCGCAATGATGTATTGCGCCATCTCCACGGCACTCTCTGCATCCGGCACTTCCTTCTCTGCGCTTACGAAATCCTCCGCCTTTTTCAGCACGGGCGTCTTCGCAGACGGACTGAGAATATAGTCCGCCAGCGGCTGCAGGCCTTTCTCCTTTGCGATCATGGCCTTCGTGCGGCGCTTTTGCTTATAAGGGCGGTAGAGATCCTCCACCTGCACCAGTGTCTCTGCCGCGTTGATCCGGCCGCGCAGCTCATCCGTAAGCTTTCCCTGCTCCTCTATCGCCGACAAAACAGCGCTCTTTCTCTCCTCGAGTCCCCGCAGGTATGTGAGCCGCTCATCAAGTGCGCGCAGCTGCGCATCGCTGAGATTCCCGTGCGCTTCCTTTCTGTATCTTGCGATGAACGGAATTGTGTTGCCCTCATCGATCAGGCGGATGACTGCCTCCGTCTGCCACTTTTCTATGCCCAGCTCTTTTGTGATGACCGCTGTAATATCCACGTGTGTGACCTTCCTCTTTCCTCTGAAAACAATTATTATTTACTTAGTGTTGTGAATCCTGCATTCGCTCACGAAGCTGATCCCCGATTGTCTTCGTCATCGCAAAATTGTTCTACCATGCAGACAAAAACAAGCGTTATTATAGCACAGCAATTCATCGATATTTTCAGCACGAAAGGAGCTAAATCCATGGAAAAGTGGGCAAGGGCCAAGTATCTCCCCAATCTTCCCTTAAAGAAGGATGCTGACGGACATTTTGTCCGGGTGACGGCCTCCGATGAGCATATCCGTATTTCAAGAGAGGCCGCGAAGGAGGGCATGGTTCTTCTGAAGAACGACCGGCAGCTCCTTCCTCTCGCGAAGGGAGCAAGAATTGCGCTCTTTGGCAAGGCTTCCTTTGATTATGTGAAGGGCGGCGGCGGCTCCGGCGATGTGCACACGCCGTGGGTGCACAATCTCTATGACGGCTTTATGAGTCTTTCTGATGAGGTCAGTGTTTTCCCGGACAGTGCACAGTTTTATCAGGACTATGTGCAGAAGGCCTATGCAGAGGGCGGTGTGCCCGGTTTGATTGCGGAGCCGGCTCTGCCGGATGATCTTGTGCAGAAGGCGGCGCACTGTGCGGACACGGCCGTCATCAGCATCAGCCGTTTCTCAGGAGAGGCGTGGGACCGGAGCTCCACCTGCGGATCTCCTGCCTTTGTGGATTCCTGGGTCGCGGACAATGTGGCAAAGGCGAATGAAATTTTCCCAGGGAGTGATTATTATCTCTCTCCTGCAGAGAAGGCAATGGTTGATAAGGTAAAGGATGCCTTCTCCCGCGTCGTGGTCGTTCTGAACGTCGGCGGCGTCATGGACGCCGAGTGGTTCCGCACGGATGACGGGATCGGCGCCGTGCTCGCCGCCTGGCAGGGCGGGATGGACGGCGGAATGGCCGCTGCCGAGCTCATCATGGGACACGGGAGCCCTTCCGGAAGGCTGGCCGATACTTTTGCAAAACATCTCGAGGACTATCCGTCCACCGGCAGCTTCCATCAGTCCGACGACTACGTGGAGTACACGGAAGATATCTATGTGGGGTATCGTTATTTTCAGACGGTCCCGGGAGCGGCTGATCTTGTGAGCTACCCCTTCGGCTACGGCCTCTCCTACACGCAGTTCGAGACGCGGTTCCAGGGCGTCACGAAGGAGACTGTTCCCATCACACCAGGGTCGCACGACTCCGCGCAGTTGCAGGAGCGTGGGACAACAGACGTGCTCACCTTCCGTGCGCTGGTGACGAATGTCGGCGGCCTCGCCGGAAAGGAAGTCGTGCAGCTCTACGCCGGTGCGCCGCAGGGCCTCCTCGGCAAGCCTGCAAGAGTTCTCATCGCCTACCATAAGACGCGACTTCTTGCGCCGGGCGAATCTGAGCTGGTGACGCTCCGCATCGATGTGCGGGATCTGGCTTCCTACGATGATCTCGGCAGGATCTGCAAGTCCTCTTATGTGCTGGAACAGGGGGACTATCACTTCTATCTCGGCGCCAATGTGCGGGATGCGAAGGACGTCGGAGACGTATGGCACTTGGACGGAGATCTTGTGACGGAGCGCCTCTCCAGTAAGCTTGCTCCTTCCCAGCTCTCCTTCCGGCTGCGGAGCGATGGGACTTTTGAAAATCTGCCGCTCGCCGCGCCGAATGACCCGGACGAGAATGCGCTTGAACCCCTCCCGAAGAACTGCAGAGAGGGCGTGACGCCTTCTGTGCGCGGGAGAGACCATATTTTCCCGCTGGCGCCGGAGGGATCACCGTATGCCGCAAAGAAGCGCCCGCAGCTGATCGATGTCGTGAACGGGAAGATCACACTGGATGATTTCGTGGCATCTCTGAGCGATGAGGACCTGGCTTATCTTCTGTCCGGCACGCCGAATACGGGTGTCGCCAATACTTTTGGTTTTGGGAATATTCCGGAGGCGGGGGTGCCGAATATCATGACCGCTGACGGCCCCGCGGGCGTGCGCTTCAACCCTGAGACCGGTGTGCAGACCACGGCTTTCCCGTGTGCGACGCTCCTTGCCTGCACTTGGAATCCGGACATCGTCTATGCCGTCGGCAGGGCCGGCGCAGAGGAGGCCAAGGAGAACAACATCGGGATCTGGCTGACGCCCGCTGTGAATATTCACAGAAGTCCCCTGTGCGGGCGTAATTTTGAGTACTATTCCGAAGATCCATTCCTCGCAGGCCACCAGGCGGCGGCCATGGTAAAGGGCATTCAGAGCTGCCATATTGCCGCGACGGTCAAGCACTTTGCCCTGAACGACAAGGAGACCAACCGCAAGAACTCCGACTCCCGCTGCAGTGAGCGGGCGATCCGCGAGATCTATCTGAAGCAGTTCGAGATCATCGTAAAGGAAGCCGATCCCTGGTGCATCATGACGAGCTACAACATCATCAACGGCCACCGCGCCTCCGAGAGCAAGGGACTGCTGACAGGGATCCTGCGCGAGGAGTGGGGATGGAAGGGATGCGTCACCACGGACTGGTGGACAAATGGCGAGCACTACAAGGAGTGCGCGGCCGGAAATGATGTCAAGATGGGCTGCGGCTATCCCGACAGGCTCCTAAAGGCCATGGAGAAGGGCATCCTCAGCCGGGAGCTCATGGAGAAGGCAGCGAAGAACGTGCTGGGGCTGATTATGAAGATGGATTAAAATGCTGAAAAGAAATTCCAACAAACCACCACAGGAAAATCCGCAGGCTGACGGCCAGGTCCGCGAACATATCATCCTCTCCGGCCGCGTACAGGGCGTAGGTCTTCGCTACCGCGCCGTGTATGCCGCCAGAAGTCTGGATCTCACCGGCTGGGTTGAGAATATGTCTGACGGCACCGTGGAAATGGAGGTGCAGGGGCCGATCCGCTCGATTGGCCTCTTCCTTGAGCGCATCAAGGACGGCACCTTCATCGAAGTCACGGACACGCAGATGTACGATGTGCCGCTCGATCCGGGCGAGTATGATTTCAGGGTAAGAGGGTACTGATCACCCAATCACGTCAATATCCTTCGGATAGTGGTTGAGCACCTCGTGCCCATTCTCCGTAATGAGGACGAGATCCTCGATGCGCACGCCAACCTTCCCCTGCACGTAGATGCCGGGCTCAATGGAGAACGTGTTGCCGACCGCCGTTAAGTTCTTATTCGCCAGCGAGACATCGCCGAACTCATGATCCTCAATCCCGATGAAGTGCCCCAGCCTGTGGGTGAAACACTTGCCGTACCCTCCCTCCGTAATGATGTCTCTCGCCGTCTTGTCGACGCTGCACAGCGGAATGCCAGCCTTCAGCATCTCCTCCGCCGTCTCATTGGCGCGCCTTGTCAGATTGTAGACCTCCTTCTGCAGTGCATCCGGCTCCCTCTTATAAAAGAATGTTCTCGTCATATCCGAGCAGTAATCGTCAACAACGCATCCCACATCGAGCAGGACGCAGTCGCCTTCCTTGAGCACCGTGCCGTCCGGCATATGGTGCCCGTCCGCCGCATTGGCGCCGAAAGCAACAATTGGGTCAAAGGAATAGCGGGATGCGCCCAGTTTTTTATAAATATCCAGCATCTGCACCGCGACTTCCTGCTCCGTGACGCCCGCATGAATCAACTCTCTGAACTGCGCCATCGCAAGATCATTGACATGAGAGGATACGCGCATCTTCTCGCGTTCCGCCTCGTCCTTCATCGCCCTGGTCGTATCAACTGCAAGCGATCCATTCACGTAACCTGCTGCCGCGCCACCTTCCATCATAAGAAGAAGGAACTTTGCCGCCATCGTCTTGTCCACGCCGAGCTTCTGCGCGGGATCCACGACTGTCTTAATGAGCGGAAGAATATCATCCGTGTCCGAGAAGTATACCTTCTTCGCCCCCACTTCCTCCGGAAAATAAAACAGTTCATTCACGAACAGCACCGGCTCCCTGTTCTCCGCAATATACAGCGCAAGGAACCTCTCGCCCGGGTGAATCCACTTTCCCGTCATATAGAAAACTGCATTCGGGTCCGTGATCATCATCTGATGCACGCCCATCTTCGCCATCTGATGCAAAACCCTGTTCAATCTGTTCTTATCGAGCATAACCTGCCTCCTTATTTCATTTACATTCTTTCATAGACGTATGTCGCCACCGCATACATCACAATCGTAATGATGACATAGAGGGAATTCGTCGTCGCGACGTAGCTGCCGCCCTCCGGGTCCTTGATATACGCCGCTGTACTGAATCCCGACGGCGCACTGATATACAGCATCACCGCCGCCAGCATCGCGGTATTGCCGGGGAACAGTCTCTTCACCGCCATCACACCCGCAATAAAAGCAAAGGCCTGAATGACGAAGCGCGCGCCGATCGGCTGCAGCACCTCTTTAATCTTAGCCGGACGAAGGTCCAGATCATACCCAACCGCAAGAAGAATCAGTGCGCTCATTGGTGCCGTAATGATGGACTCAACGCCTTGATAGAGAGGCCCTGCAGGCGTGTGCAGAAGCCACTTGACGATTCCTGTCAGACCACAGAAAAGCCCAAGAACAGCGGCAATAAAGGTCGGACTTGACAACGCCTTCCTGAACGTTCCGCGCACGCTCATCGGCTCGCCGCACTCCTGTGCGGCCAGCATATTCATCCAGACGCCGAAGCCGAACAACACCCCTGAGATATCAAGAATCGCCACATTGGAGAGCCGGTCCGCGCCGCACATGTTCGTGTACAGCGGATAAACGAGCATGCCGCCCTCGTACATACTCATAAGGAACGGAATGTACCGCCTGCGCTTTTCCGGAAACAGCGGCCTTATCGCAAAACCGATCAGGAACGGCACGACATCGATCACCAACATCACCAGCACCATCTGGAGCGTACTCATCGAGAAGTCCGCCGTCGCCAGCGCATTGAAAACAGTGACCGTCAGCATCACCATCGCCACCAATGTTTTCAGATCATTGATGCACTGTCTCGATAAAAACCCGGTCATCCGCATCACCATGCCCATCACGAGCATGACGACGACCGGCACAACTGCAGTCAGTGTGCTCATTACACCCACTCCCCTTATCAGCCTTCACATCCGTCTTGCGGGTCCTGTCGCTTCCTTCAGCCTGATGCACAGACCTCTCCATTTCTTTCGGCCTGCTGCACAGGCCTCTCCGCTTCTTCCATCCTGCTGCACAGGCCTCTCCGCTTCTTCCAGACCGCTGCACAGGCCTCTCCGCTTCTTTCAGACCGGCTGAGCCTCTCACATAGAATACTGGAATACTCAATCCTCTCTATGTTATCCCCATCGGCAGGACATGTCACCTGCAGTGAGAATGAATTTTTCTTACTATATTGTCCCGCCCCTCGGAGAGTCAGAAAATCCGTTTCGAAACCAAGTATTCCATTTCGATGCCTGACTCTCCAAGGGCGCCAGACTATTGCCATATTTTCCACAAAATGTGCATCTATGTGCATGCCGGATGCCAGCGGGAAACTTGTCCGGTATAATGGTTGCAGAGCACAAAATCATCTTAGGCAGGCATATATTTTCAGACATCAGGCACAGGGGGATTTTTTTAAGATCATGCTGATGCATGACCTTAAAAAAGCAATCGATGCCGCAATGCGTCATCGATTGCGCGATCCTATCGGCGAAACCGCCTTCGCGGATTTCGCCTCGCGGTGCCGCAAAGGCGCGGCACAAGGGGGTAAGATGAGAATTTACAGGGAACAGAATTACGATACAATGAGTGAGCGGGCAGCGCAGATCATTGGCGCGCTCGTGCTGCAAAAGCCTGGCTGTGTGCTGGGACTTGCGACCGGCAGCACACCGATCGGCACTTATCAGCGCCTAATCGATGCATATGAGAAAAGGATTCTGGATTTTTCGAAGGTGAAGACCGTCAACCTCGACGAGTACAGGGGTCTGGACGGGACGAACAAAGAGAGCTACCGGTATTACATGAACCACAATCTCTTTGACCACATCAATATTGACAAGGCGAACACGCACGTGCCGGACGGGATGGCTGCGGACGGCGCAGCCGCTGGCAGGGCTTATGATGAAATGATGGCGGAGCTTGGCGGCACGGACCTGCAGCTCCTCGGCCTCGGGCAGAACGGACATATCGGCTTCAACGAGCCTGGACAGTTCATCGCCGGCACGCATGTTGTGAAGCTCACCGAGAGCACCATCAAGGCGAACTCCCGCCTCTTCGACGACATCAGTCAGGTGCCGCGCGAAGCAATCACAATGGGCATGCGCGGCATCATGACTTCCCGCGAGATCCTCCTTATCGCCAACGGACCAAAGAAGGCAAAAGCGTTGGAGGCCGCGCTCTACGGTCCCATCACGTCGGACGTTCCCGCCTCGATCCTGCAGCTCCACCCCAATCTCATCGTCGTGTGCGATGAGGAGGCATTGCCGCAGATGCGGTGATGGAAAATTCACTTAATCATCGATGGCTGTTCCTGCGCAAATTCTATTTTCAAAACCATTCCCATCCCTTTCGCCAGGCGCTGGAGTGTCCGGATGGAAGGATTGGCGTTGCCATGCTCCAACTTGCTGATGTCGCTCTGTGCAATACCAGTGCGATCAGCAAGTTCTTTTTGTGTCATTCCGGATTTCTGTCTTGCATCTATCATTGCTTGAATCAGGGCATGTTCCGGCTGAAGTCTCTCATATTCTTCTCTGATTTCAGGATCCTTCAGCTCCTCCTTCAGAAAATCATCAAATTTATTGCTCATAGTAATCCTTCTTTCTCCACATCTTATTTCAAAATATTGGATTTATCCTATATTGTCAAGAGACAATATGTGATCTATTTTTCACATTTCTATTGCCTTATTGGGATTATGTGATATATTTGTCTCAAAGTGATAAATATATCACATGGAGAAAATACATGAAAAGAAATGAACTATCTGTCAGACAACAAGTATTTTTGGATCATACATTAGGTGGAATACTGCTTTTAGCAGGATCTGGTGCAATACTCCTGACTATTGTTATTGGAAATAAGCTGTTGGATCAATTTCTGACTTTATTTTATATTGCGGCACTCTTAGTCAAGATCATCCTGATGGTCTATGCTATTCGCGCCAATAAAGAAAAGACAGATGAAATGGCCAGAATGGAACTGTACAAAGCGAAGTCCGGTGCAATGACATGGGTTGTTTTCGTGCTTCTATGCCTATCATTAGCAGTTGACGTGCCCGTCCTATTTGATTTGGCTGACATGGAAGTAGTCGTAAACTTGAAGACTTGTGCAGAGATATCAACTGCCGTTATTTATGCGTATCTTGGATTTGTGGATCTCCTGACGGGGCTTTTATTCAAGAAACAGGAAGAAGGGGATGACGATGATGAATACTGAAAAGAACTGGATTAAGGAATTATCTTTGTCTCAGATAGCATTAATAAGTTATTCGCTGAGCGGCATTGCCTGGCTTGCCGTATCAGTATCAATATTGTTACATAATTACTTCAATGGCACAATACAAACTTTACTGATCATCTTGGCTATTGCCTTAAATGCATTTCAAATATCTGCAGTATTGCCCAAAAATAAAGAAGATGAAATGTCTGAAAACAATCTTCTGAGAGCAAAAGCTTCAACTTTGACCTGTGTTAAGATGATGGTTCCAATTGTATTAGCAGCAGTGTTATGCATCACCTTATGGACTATGAAAACTGGCATTAAGTTCATTTCTGTTTCAGTATTACTGATAGGAGCCACAGCGTTGCCTGTTGCTGTACTGGGAATAATCAATCTGCTGACCGGCTTCTTCTTCAGAAAATACGAGAAGGAGTGATGCCAGTGCTGACGACTAAAATTCATGAGTACCGAAAAAAATATCATCTTCAGCAGGCAGAACTGGCTGACATGGTAGGCGTAAGAAGAGAAACCATTGGAAAACTGGAAAATGGAAAATACAACCCTTCTCTAAAGCTTGCAATGGATATTGCCAGGGTTTTCAATACGACAGTTGAAGAATTATTCACCTTTACAGAAGATGAAGACGACTGCGGGGATACATAAACTATCCTGCGCAGTCGTCCTATCACAGACCAGTTGATTTAATCCGGCATTTTCAGTTCAGACCTGCTGCGATGTCGCAAACGTGTGGTAAATCATTTTCCACTGTTCAATCACCCGCGCAGCCGCTCCTCCATATAATCTTCAACAATTCTGCGCACCTCTTCCAAATCCTTCACGGTCTGCGGGTTGTCACTCCTGAAGGCCAGGAGCTGTGCCAGATAGCCCTGCGCCTTCACCTGCCGGAAGCTCTCTTTGTACACGAGTCCGAAAACAAACGAGATGTGCCCAAGGATGAAATCTATCCCCGTCTTTGAGTGCGTCCGGAGGACATTTCTGTGCGCGCGTACGTCCTCCATCACTTCTGGAGAAATCGCCGAATCGCGAAACGCCTCCATCGGAAGATCATAAATCTCTGTGATGGGCGTCTCGCAGTTCACGCGAAGGATGTCAATCTTGTCTGCATCACGCAGAATCGTCGCGAAAAGATACTCTCTGTCCGTCATCTGCGGCAGCTGATACACATTGTGCAGGCGGATCGCCTTCTCGATCATGCGATCTTCACTGCTATCCACAATGTAGTCCCTAATCTTCCCATCTATGAACAGGATATCCGCACTCAATGCCGCATGGTTGCAGGACTTGCCGTCTTGAAAGGTGTGGTAGCGGCGCAGCTGCTCAAATCTTCCAATGTCATGCAGCATCCCGCACAGCCACGCTATGTCGCGGTCTTCCTGATCAAGTCCCAGGCTGTCCGAAATCGCATCGCACATTGCCGCCACGCGATAAGTGTGGTCCGCCTTGAGCTTCACCTTCACATCGCTCAGATCATACTGCCCGGCATACTGCGCGAAAGCATTCTTTACTTTCTCCCTGTCTATAATCAAATTCTTCTCCCACCTGCTGGTACTCCGTCGCCCCCGCAGATCATCAATAACACCTTAAAACTTGTCACCAGGCGAGCAGGAACCCATTATTCGCTGCATACCTTCACCTCTCCTACAATCCTGTCAGACAAGCAAAAGATAAACGGTCCCGCCTATGGTCATTCCGGGCATGCAGCAGCGGCAATTCTATCTCCCGCCAGTGCTGGTCCTCGTCGGAAATCGGTGCCTATTCCTTCAGGTTCTTCAACTCATTCATCATCTCAAGATCATCTGCCGTGACGCGCATATTCGCCGTCACCTTCTCCTCGCCGGGCTTTATCACCGACATCTCGATGACTGTCCCCTCCGGCACGCCGGAGAGCAGGACATTCTGCAGAAAAGCCACCGCCTTAGGGTGGTTGTTCTGGAACTTATTCCGCAGCTGCATGATTTTAAAAATAGAATTCGGATTCATCTTCTCATATACCTCACTTCGCATAATCCTCAGGGAATTTCTTCATGTCCTCGATCATATGCACGATAAAATCGCGGCAGTGCGCGCAGCCCGCGCCCGCATGCGTCTTCTCTCTGACCTTTTCAATTGTATCCGCGCCGTCTCTTACAGCGTCAATAATCTGCCCATACGTTACGTTATGACAGTGGCAGGCGATCTTATTCCGATTCATTGACTCTCCTTATATCATCTTTGTAGTTTTGTGCCGTGTGCGGCCGCCGTCACGCAGGATAAAAAATCCGGCGTCTGATCTCATGCATCTTTGCCTCCTGCGCCGGCCGCCGTCCCGCCAGACACTAAGCAGAATCCGGAATATGTTCTAAATAATCCTTTGGTCTCTTGGGGCCGACCTCCGTTCCGCCAAAAATCAGGCAGGGTCCGGGATCTGATCCAGAATATACTGCCGCACCGCATCCAGCCTGCTCGTCTTCCATGCACCTTCTTCTGCCTTCTCCGCAAGAGGACAGATGATGAAGAAATCCAGTGCCTCCCCCGGCACGCGACCGCTACGCTTGGGATTCGCGAAATGCTCCTTCCACTTCTCCTCAGAAGCGCCCCGGAACTCGTCCGGATGCAGATAGATCTGCTGCCGCTTTGTCGCCGCGACGAACATCTTCGCAGCGAGGGGCTCAAGCTTCTCATACTCCTCCGCCGGCACATCCGCAAAAATGGCAGGCAGCTCCCCTTTCACGATGTGCTCCGAGCCTCTCTCGATCCGGATGCCGAGCGGCTCAAAGTACCAGGAATCCGGGGTGAGCGTTATTTTCAGAAGAACGCCCTTGTCGGTGTTGTACTGCGCCCTCTGATAATCCGTGTCAAAGATGAAATTGCCCAGCGAGTAAAAAATGCACTTGCTGCCCACCCGCTCGTAGTTCATCGGCACGTGCGGGTGATGCGCCACGATGAGGTCCGCGCCCATCCGCAGGAATTCCAGGTAGCGGTCCCTCGTGTAGGGCGAAGGGAGCGACGTGAACTCCTCGCCACCGTGGGAGACGATGATGCACCAGCGGCAGCGGCTCTTGATCTCATCAATGTTGCGCTGGATCGTCTCCATGTCGTTCCAGAGAAGGCACCCGCCCTTGTGATCACCCGCGGGCTTGCACCCTCTCCTATACCCCACGCTGAAAATACCGATTCCCCCAGCCTCATCAAGATACAGCGGCTGTGCTGCCTGCTGTGCGTTCATGCCGGCGCCGACCGTCTTCACGCCATACCGGCGCGCAATCTCAAGCGTGGAAGCGACGCCGGGATCTCCCGCGTCATAGATGTGGTTGTTGCAGAGGTTCCAGATATCAGCGTGCGCGTTCTGCAGAACCTTCACCGCTTCCGGGTTCATGGTGTGCGTCAGCTGCGCTGTCCCGTCTGTGCTCGTATTGACGGCCTGGTCGATCATTGCACCTTCAACATTTGCGATCACGTGGTCGCCGGAATGAAGGAAATTCAGCACCTCCTCCGAAAGGAGCGCGGGGTCGTCCCACTGCCCGTTCATGTATCTGTCGAATCCGATATCGCCTGTAAAAACCAGTGAGGTCTTGTCCTTCATTTTCGCTTATCTCCACTTTTCATCTCTGCAGACAAGTAGAAGCTCATCTGTCTGCAAAGGTCTGTGTCATATTCTAGCATATTATTCGCGGGACCGCGGGAGGGAGATGCCCCGTTCACCTTACTGCGCATCGATTCGCTAACCTCCATCTTGTCCTTCCGAGGCACACCCCGAACTCGCATCCCCGCTGATGCGGGTCTGCTCAGACAAACGGGGCTCTCCCACGCGTTTCCGAAAACGCGTGGGAGTCCTCTCCAGGACTGCGCTGTCGGTAACGCGAATCAGATTGCTCGTAAAGTTCACGGGGCATTCTCCCTCCCGCGGTCCCGCAAATCGAACGTCTTCTTACAGATCCGCTAGTTATTTTCAGCAAAATGTATACCAGATTATTGTGTTCAAAAATGTCTCATGGTAGTATGATGATTGTAAGATTTCCATAGAGTAGTCGGGGAATCACAGCAAAAACAGGGCATAATTATGGGGTTGCAAGGAGGAATTTCATCAATGAAGGCGATTAAATACGAGAAGCCGTGGAGTGTCGCATGTGTAGACCAGGAAAAGCCGAAGTGCGGCAAGGGGCAGGCACTCATCCATATCATGACGGCAGGCATCTGCGGCAGTGATATTGGTGCTTTCCGCGGCACGAATAAACTGGTATCCTATCCGCGCGTCATCGGTCATGAGCTGGCCGGTGTCATCGAGGAGATCGATCCCGAGGACAATCCGAAAGGCTTCAAGGTTGGCGACAAGGTTATTGTCGATCCGTATCTGTACTGCGGGCACTGCTATCCCTGCAGTATCGGCAGAACGAACTGCTGCACCGATCTGCATGTTCTCGGCGTCCATGTGGACGGCGGCATGGCGGAGTACTTCTGCCATCCTTCCAAGATGCTCGTAAAGATGCCTGAGGGCATGGACTGGACGCTCGCTGCCATGGCTGAGCCGCTCACCATCTCTCTTCACGGCATTCACAGAGGCGCCTTGAAGGCAGGTGAATATGTTGCCATCTACGGAGCAGGCACAATCGGCGTTCTCGCCGGCATGGCTGCTGAGGCGTACGGCGCACATGCCATCATCATTGATCTTGTGCAGGAGCGCCTGGACTTCGCCAAGAGCGTCGGCGTTGAGCATACGATCAACTCCGGCAAGGAGGATGTCGTGAAGATCGTGAACGACATCACGAACGGCGTCGGTGCGCAGCTCGTCATGGAGTGCACAGGTGCGAATCCCTGCATCCGCCAGACGCTGGACATCGTCTGCAATGCGGGCCGCATCACGCTGACCGGCTGGCCTTCCAAGGAGACTTCCATTCCCACAGACATGATCACCAAGAAGGAAGTCGATATCCGCGGTGCCCGCACCAGTGCAGGCGAGTTCGAGGAGGCTATTGAGCTGATTAATTCCGGTAAGGTTGACATCCGCAAGATCCTCACGAAGACAGTCTCCATGGAGGAGGCGCCTGCGACGATCATCGATATTGAGAAGAATCCCGGCAACTACATGAAGGTTGTCGTCAATGTAGGGCTTGGGAAGGACTGATCCGGTCCATCTGCCTTTCATAATAGCAATATGCCTGCGGGAGAGAGATGCACCAGTTACGGGATATTCTCTCTCCCGCATGTTATACAGAACTCTATTCTTCCCATCCTCAGGTTCTATATCAGTCGTATGTCCTGGTTTTCTGTCGTCCTAACCTTTGGTTATCTGTTCTTTCTTTTCTCTGGCTCTCTATTGGTCATATTTTCAAGTTCTCTAATGATTTATTCTCGCTCCGCCTCCGCCCGCAGATCAATCATCAGTTTTCGCTCTGAAGTAATGACCGGAATCGGCTCCTTAAGGGAATGAATCTCAGGAAAGGGATATTCATTGACCGTCTGTCCATCATCTGCATTGTCCTTCTGCAGTGTATAGATGACTGCATAGCCCTGCTGCGGGTCGATCATCCAGTATTCCTTAACACCCGCATTCCTGTATATGTTCAGCTTAATGCCTGCATCTCTTCCGCTCGTTCCAGGCGATGCCACTTCAATCACAAGATCCGGGGCCCCGACAATATGTGTATCAGTAATCTTCGATGGATCGCAGACTGCGAATACATCCGGCTCCAGAACTGTGCTCTCATCCCCCGGATCCGGCTGCACTGCGCAAGGGGCAATAAAGGCCTCACAGCCGCATTGTTCCTTATCCAGATAATCTGCCAACTGCCGGTATATGGAACCGACAATTCTCTGATGCCGTATGGATGGAGCCGCCATGTCGCAGAACCTTCCTGCGATCAACTCTGCTCTTCTGTCATTAGGCTGTATAAAATAGTCTTGAATTGTATATCTCTGTTCGTGGTGAGGATTCCTCGCGACAGTACTGCCATAATCCTCGCTGCCTTCCCCTAAAATTCCTACACTTCCAGAAATTCCTGCATTGTTCAAAATTCCTGCTCTGTTCGGAACTTCCGCATCGCCCAGAATCTCTGCTTTGCCTGATACTTCAGCGTTACCCAAAATTCCTTTTCTGCTCGTACTTGTTGGCAGGTAGCGATATCCTTTTTCTTCAAGAGACAAGAAAAATTGCTCAAGAAGTGCCATCGTTTTATAGCCGGAATTCTTTGTCTCGCCCGAGAAAATCTTCTGCACCGTTCCAAGCGGTACGCCGCTCCCAGTTGAAATCTGATCGTTCGTCAGGCGATAGTGCTTTTTGAAGGCCCGCATTTCCTCTGCACTCAAAGTCATCTTCCGCTTCCTCCCTGATCCGTTGTTTCGTCCGTCATTATGTTGTTCGCTGAATAAACTCAAGATCTATAGCATTACTCGATTCACTAGGTCATCCACGGACATGCCTATGCTCATTAGCACTATCTGTGTGTTGTTCTCAGTATATCATAGATACGGCAAAACAGAGCCCAAATATGGAAATATATATGTCCATATTTGGGTATTGATTTTTGTCTAACATTCATATTTGAATATATTCAGTCCAAATCAAAATCCACATTTTCCTATCCCGCAGCCGTGCTTTCTCCTCTTAAGTCGTCGTCATTCAGCCGCAGGCATCCGTTTTAGGCCTCTGCGGCCTAACTCACTCCTTCTTCTTCCATCGACTTGCATCCACAGGCACCGTTTCGCGGTCCCCGCGGCCTAACTTCCTTCTTCTCCCGCCATCGACTTGCATCCACAGCCACCTGTTTCCTGCCTCTGCGGCCTAACTTCCTCCTTCTTCTTCCATCGACTTGCATCCACAGCCACCTGTCTCCTGCCTCCGCGGCCTAACTTCCTGCCGTGCCGTCCGCTAATCTTCATCCACGCGCACCATTTCGCGGCCCCCGCGGCCTAACTTCCTTCTTCTCCCGTCATCGACTTGCATCCACAGCCACCGTTTCGCGGTCCCCGCGGCCTAACTTCCCTCCGTGTCGTCCGCTAATCTTCATCCACGCGCACCATTTCGCGGTCCCTGTGGCCTAACTTGCGTGAGGGGCAGATGAGGAATACCCCGATTGGGATCAAAAAAGAGCAGTCACCTCCTATATGACTGCTCCGTGCATCTGCAAAACCTCCGATCCTGCCAGAAACTCTGCTTTTATTGGAACCTCGGGCCTTGTCAAAACCCAATCCTTATTGAATCCCCGGCTCTTATCAGGAACTCCTGCCCTGATCACGCCCAGACCTTACTGATTCTTCTTTCTCTTCTTGACCACTACCCAAACGATGATCAGAACCGCCGCGGCAACAAGAATTCCGCCATAGAGCAACATCTGGCTGTTATCGCCGGTGCGCACGCCCTTGTTCGCACCAAGGCCGCGGTTTGCAGAGATGACGCCCGACTCATCGGGTTTCGATGCGCCCTCCGCTCCAGAGCCCTCTCCGCCGGATTCCAGCACCGGGACTGCCGATTCCGTGACAACAGCATTCGTCGAAGAAGACGGCACTGCCGCTTCCGGTGTACTCTCCGATCCGCCGCCATGATGATGGTGATGGCTGCTGGGTGCCTCGTACTTGTTGACGAACTGAATGGCATCCGCCTTGTCCCCGTCTCCATTGTCTGCGGAGACCGCTGTCGTCAGCTGCCCATTCTCATCTGAAAATACCCTGACCTTCACCGTATAGGTAGTCTCATCGAAAGTGTAGTGATCAGCGGGGTCCATCTGCTCACTAATCGTGTATATGTAGTTCTCAGGCTCCGTATACGTGATGGCTCCAAAAGTTCCGCTCCCGGCGCCCTTGACCGTCAGCACCGCACTGCCCGCGTCATTCGTATCCGCCGGCATCGGTGCCCCGTCCTCGCCCGTCAGAATGAACTGATAATCCAGGTCTGAAGGTACATCGCCTTCCACAATGTTTTCAACGGGAAGACTGAGCTGTGTCTGTCCGTTTTCCTGCGCGTACACCCCCATCGATGTGCCGATCATCAATGCGGCGCACGCCGCTGCTGTGACAAATGTTCTCATTTTCATTGCTCTGTCTCCCCTATTGTTCTTAAACTCTGCCATCTATTATCAACAGATTGTATCAGTTCAGCATCCCATCCCGAGTGACTTGAAAATACATTGCACCCTTCAAGGGATACCGGCCAATTACAACAGATTTGTGCCGTCTTTCAATGATTCTCTTCCAGGTATCCGAAAAGCACCGTCCTTGCATCGCTGTCGTTGTCCGCGCAGGTGGAGAGGCCGATGATCTTTTTCGTGTCCGTTTCTTCGCGGTTTCCATCGTTCTCCCCATCAACACTGTCACCGGATTTTTGCCCCTTCACGCTGCCATTCTGACCGGCTGCATTCCGTTTCTCTGACTCTGTTCCGTCCGCCGACCCACCGGCCGCCAAAGCGTCCGTCGTCGCCACCGCATTCTTATTAATATACGCGAGCAGCGCCTCATCTCCATCCGCACTCGTTGTCGGATTGAAAACAACTTCCTCATAAGCATCCGTCTTCACGCACGCAAAGAATGTGATCTTCCAGGACTCATCCTTCAGATAGAGATAACCCGTATCATGCTGTGCCAGATAGTCCTTCTTTTCAAAGGCGTCCAGCGCGCCAAACATCTTCCCGGCA